>Ga0210408_10000006_pt1 | contig 359301 bp, 354 predicted proteins | sample IncBWH4MmetaG_FD_155471 | JGI IMG/M metagenome (GOLD analysis project Ga0210408, IMG submission 155471) | Forest soil microbial communities from Barre Woods Harvard Forest LTER site, Petersham, Massachusetts, United States - Inc-BW-H-4-M | ecosystem: Environmental > Terrestrial > Soil >...
ACCTGATGACGCCAGGTCCCAGGAAGTGCGGGCTGAAGCTGAGCGGCGGCGTTCGTTCGCCCCCGCAAGTGCCGCGGCGGAGCGCCGGTAGGCGTGCGCGCCCGTAGCGCGCCCACGCCCCGAGCGCCGACAGGTGGCAGCACCTGTTTGCGCGGCGTGGAACGGTACAGTTGCGTCTATCAGCGCTCCGCCTCCCTTTAATTATGTGCAGCGTGAAACGATCCGGATGAAGCGAAGTCCGGCAAGCGCGTCGCAAATCATCCGCCCCCGCGATAGCGAGGGAGGGGGACCACCCGAGACTCGCGCAGCGAGCGGAGGGTGGTGGAGGGGGCGCTTGGCTTGCCGCTTCGTTGTCGTTGCAAGGCAATCGACGTTGGCGCCGATATCTCCTTGAATCGCTGTGTTCGCGCCGAACTTGCGGCGATGCCGGCCGGCGACCATACTGCGAGCTGATGCATCATGCGTCTGCCCGATCTCATTTTCGGCAATATTACCAAATCGTCGGCCCCGACAGATGCAACACACCATCGATGTCCTGGACTTCGATGCGCTGGCACGAAAACATTTTCTGCTTTTCCCCGTTGGTCGCGCGTTTCAAATTATTTGTTTCTTTCCGGCAATAGTTTTGCTTCTGATCATTGCGGTCTTCGCGGGCATTGTCGGCTTTGACTTCGCGGACTATGCATTTCGACACGTGGACAGGCTGTACTTTGGCGTCGCGGAATGGCCGGCGCTGGATTTCCGCATTGCCAAAAAAGTGATGCACGAAGTGCTCTTCGGCGACCTCATGCAGACCCGTCGTTCGGCTGTTCAAGGTCCAGGGCTTGCATTGTCGTGGATTCTCGGCATTTTCGCGGCGCTGTCGTTCTTGTCATTTCAGTTCGATCTGTTTGCGCTTGCGGCCATATCGTACGTGCAATTGCGGATTTACGTCTTCGATTTCATCTTCATGTTCGATGACTTTCGGCGATGGCAGGCAGCGCCGAGCGCGGATGTGACAACCCTGGTGGGCGACGCTTGGACGCTGGGCGTTAGTTTGTATTTCTTTTGTTTCGTCTACCTCGTCGCGTTGCATCGTTACTACACATTGTCCGGACAAGAAAAAAATATTCTCAGGGAAAGCGCGCGAAATGCCCGCTTTTCCGACCCGACTTTCCTCTACGCGTTCGGCATCCCGCCGAATATAAGGAACTCAGCCAGACGCGTGAGGACGCTGTTGCTCGGCTATCTTGGCAATCTCGTCGCCGTAGGCCCGGTTTTTCTGTTCATCATGATTGGTGCAGTCGCCGCGCAATTGTTCTGGGCCGTCGTCAGCCCGTATCTCATGGGGTGGTATGATCCGGCACGAATGCCGGTCGCCGCAACCGGATTTGTGCCGTTTCTGTTATTCAATCTCGTAAATCCGTTGCTGCTGGGCCTGTTTTACTTTGTGCTGTTCGTGTCCTTCCGTTATTGCGGAAACCGGTGTCTCGATATTTCACGACGCTTCCTGCGCGTGTCGCTGGAGCAGGCCCAGGCCACCGACCACAGGCCGCCGGTGCTGTTTTTGCGATCGTTCCGCGACGATTTGGTGCCGCTGGCCGCGCCAAAAGCCGGCTTCGTCTACAAGCTCTTCACCTATGCGGAAAGAAACAAGTCGCTCGATCAGCTGTTGCTGGAGGAAGGCACCGCGCTCGGGCCGGTCGTCGCGCTCGGCAACCCGCGCGATACCGTGCCGCCGTATGGCGCGGCGCGAGGCTACGCCCAGCATCGCGATTGGCGGCGCATGGTCGCGGATCTGATGGAAGCCGCCTCAGCGATCGTGATTTGCGTCGACGACACGAAAAATCTTTGGTGGGAAATGGAGCATGTCGGCGAGAACAAATATTTGAGCAAGTCGCTGTTGTTGCTGCATCCGAAATATGAAGGCGTGGATGCGGCGTCCGACCTTGTCGGCAGGATCGAGCGGCTGTTCGGACTATCGGTCGGCGGCAGCGCGCCACGCCTCGGCAACGTCATGGGGGTTTGGCTGGACGAGACGTCCGTGGCGCGGGTGGGCTTGGCGTCGCACTTTTCGCGCGCGCACTATTTGCTGATGCTGCGATGGTTCCTGCGGTCCAAGATGGAGCGCAATGAACACCGGGTCGGCGCCGCCGCCGCCGCCGCGTCGACCGGCTCGCGACTGGCATGAGATAGCCGCATCGGCAGGGGAAAGATTCCGAAGTCTTGCCGAATCTGAACCCGGCGCACCCTTCCCCGCATGCTGGAGGAAGAATCGCAACGGCGCGGGGAGGGCGGGGAGAGCGGGGAGAAAAGGATTTTCTTGCAAAGCGGCGGCTGAACCCGCAGAGTCGCCGGCGATGGCCGCGGGCACCGTCGGGTTCCATTCGGAGGCGGATTTGCGCGATAATTTGGCCAAACGCGCGTTTCAAGTCGTTCTGATCAAGCCGTCGCATTACGACCAGGATGGCTATGTCATCCAGTGGTGGCGCTCGACCCTGCCGTCGAACTCGCTGGCCAGCGTTTTTGGGCTGATACGGGAATGCGCCGACAACCGCGCGCTCGGCCCCGACGTCGCCATCGAAGTCGAGGCTTGCGACGAGTGCAACACCGTCGTCGACGTCAACGCCGTGGCGAAGCGCATCCGCGCCGCGGGCGGCGGCATGGTCGGGCTGATCGGCGTGCAATCGAACCAATATCCGCGCGCGCTCGATCTCGGCCGGCAATTTCGCGCGCTCGGGCTGCCCGTGGTCATGGGCGGCTTTCATGTCAGCGGCTGCATTTCCATGCTGCCGACAATGCCGGCGGATCTCCAGGAAGCGCTCGATCTCGGCATAACCCTGTTCGCCGGCGAGGCCGAAGGCCGCATGGCCGAAGTTTTGCGCGACGTCGCCGCAGGCAAGGCCAAGCCGATCTACAATTATCTGAGCGACATGCCGGAAATGGCGGCGGCGGCCTATCCGATCCTGCCGCGCGAAGTGGTCACCCGCGTCGCCGGCCACTGTTCGAGCTTCGACGCCGGCCGCGGCTGCCCGTTCCAGTGCAGCTTTTGCACCATCATCAACGTGCAGGGCCGCAAATCGCGCTACCGCACGCCCGACGACGTCGAGGCCATCGTGCGCGCCAATGCCGCCGACGGCATTACCCGCTTCTTCGTTACCGATGACAATTTCGCCCGCAACAAGAATTGGGAGCCGATCCTCGACCGGCTGATCGAGCTGCGCGAGCGCGACAAGATCCGCATTCGCCTCGCGCTGCAAGTCGATACGCTGTGCCATCGCCTGCCCAATTTCATCGACAAGGCGGCGCGGGCGGGCTGCACGACTGTGTTCATCGGGCTCGAGAACATTAATCCCGAATCGCTGATGGGCACCAAGAAGCGCCAGAACAAGATTTGGGAATACCGCGACATGCTGCTGGCCTGGCGCGCCCAGAAGGTCTTGACCTATTGCGGGTACATTCTCGGCTTTCCGACCGACACGCCGGAAACGATCGCCCGCGATATCGAGATCATCAAAAAGGAGCTGCCGCTCGACATCCTCGAGTTTTTTTATCTGACGCCGCTGCCCGGCTCCGAGGACCACAAGAATCTATATCTTCGCGGGGTGCCGATGGACCCCGACATGAATAAATACGATCTCGAGCATGCCTGCACCGCGCATCCGTTGATGTCGATGGAGACCTGGATGCGGGCCTATGCCGATGCCTGGAAGCGCTACTACAGCGACGCGCACGTCGAGACCATCATGCGGCGCGGGGTGGCGTCGGGCATCCATCGCACCAAGCTCGTCGACTCCCTGATCATGTTCTCTGGCGCGATGCGCATCGAGGGCGTGCATCCGCTGCAGTTCGGCTTCGTGCGGCGCAAGATCAGGACGCAGCGCCGGTACGGCCTGCCGATCGTCAATCCGCTGATGTTCTATCCCTGGCGGGCCTGCGATTTCGTCAAGGTCGCGGCGCAGTGGCTGCGCCTCGTAAGGCGCTACCGCCGCATGATGGCGCGCGTGGTCGCCGATCCGGCCTCGGGCAGCTATTTCGACGAGGCGCTCAAGCCGCGTACCGCGCCGGGCGAGACCGATCATTTCGTCGAACTTTTTGCCGACAAGATCCCGCACACCCACGGCGCTCCGGTGCGCGCGCCGGCCGCGGTCGGTTGAAACTGGACGTTTCCCGGATGCGGTGCAGCACGAAGTGGTGCACCGCTGATCCGGGATCGCTCCGGGCGCGGCGTATGTAACGATCCCGGGTCTGCAGCGCACCACTTCGTGCTGCGCTGCGCCCGGGAAACGGCAGCTTGTCTAGCGTGACGAGCCGATCTTGCTCTCCGTGCCGCGGATCAGCCGCGCGATGTTGGCGCGGTGCATGATCCAGAGCAGGATCGTGAGCAGCAGAAACAGCTCCGCGAGCCGGCCATCGCCGCTCCACCACAGCATGATCGGCGCCGCGGCGCTCGCTAGCAGCGCGGCCAGCGACGAGTAGCGGCTCAGCGCCGCGACCGCGAGCCAGATCGCACAAAAGCCTGCCAGCGCCAGCCAGACCTGGAAGCCGAGCAATAGCCCGATATAGGTCGCGACGCCTTTGCCGCCTCTGAACTTGAGCCAGACCGGAAACAAGTGGCCGAGAAAGGCGCCGAGCGCGGCGGCGATGGCGGCGTCGCGGCCGAATATATGCGCGATGATGAGAACCGCCGCGGTGCCCTTGAGCATGTCGCCCAGGAGCGTCGCTACGGCCAGCCCCTTGCGGCCGGTGCGCAACACATTGGTGGCGCCGATATTGCCGGAGCCGACCGAACGCACGTCCGGCGCGCCGGCGAGCCGGGTGAGCACAATGCCGAACGGAATCGAGCCGCACAGATAGCCGAAGATGAAGGCCGCGACGTATTCGATCGGCATGACGGTGATTAGACCGCGCGCGCTTTCCTGCCGGCCTCGCGCGGTGCAAAGCCCGCGGCGAGTGCGTCGGAGGCGCTGCGGTAGATGACGAGGTGTTTGAGCTTGTCGCCCGCGGCGCGGGTCAGCGCCGACAGATCAGGCGCGAAAGTCTTGCGCGTCGTGTCGGCGACGACGAATTCACCCGCCTTGTCCTCGACGTCTTTTTCGCAATAGACGCAGCGCAGCTGGCAGCGCTGCGGGCCGTCGTCCTCGACGACGTAGAACTTGTTGGCGGCGTATTGCCGTTCGGCAGGATCGCCGGTGATGCAATTGGCATTGTCGCATTGCAGGCCGGTGCCGATCGGCTGGACGTAGACCGGATGATCCGGCTCGGCGAAACCGCCGTGGAATTGATGCAGCGCCTTGTTCTTGTGCAGGTGCAGCAAGAGCGCGATCAGCGCCATGCGCACCGGAACGCCGTAGGCGGCTTGCTGGAAATAGATGGCGCGGCGGTCGCTGTCGAGCGAAGCGTCGAGCTCGTTGACGCGCGGCAACGGGTGCATCACGCTGGCGTCGGAATATTTCGCTTCGTTCAAGAATTTCGCGTCGACTTTCGGATAGTCGCGCTCCTTCTCGCTCCAGCGTTCCTTCTGGAAGCGCGTCACATAGACGGCGTCGATCTTCTTTTGCACCAGAAGGCCGTAATCGATTTCCGGATCGGGAATGAGCGACAATTGGTGCGGCTGGTCGGCGGTGACATAGAGCGCGTCGATCGAGCCGACTTGTCCGGGATCCTTGGACACCATGCGGCAATGAAATTCCTCGCGCAGCCGGCGGTCGACATGGGCCGGCAGCTCCATGCCGGGCGCGGGCAGGGGATCGATGGTGGCGCCGAAGCGGGCCAGCGCATAGACGAAGGAATGGATGGTGCGGCTGCCCTTGAGATCGCCGGAAATCGCGATCTTCATGTTCTTAAAGCTCTTCTTCTTGGAGCGCAGCGTGAACAGGTCGCACAGCGTCTGCGTCGGATGCTCGTGGCTGCCGTCGCCGCCGTTGATCACGGGAATTTGCGAATATTCCGCGGCGAGCCGCGCGGCGCCGTCGCGCGGATGGCGGATGACGACGATGTCGGCATAGTTGGAAATGACCCGAATGGTGTCGGCGAGGCTTTCGCCCTTGGCCGCGGAGCTGACCGCCGGATCGGCGCTGGTGATATTGGCGCCGCCGAGGCGGAGCATGGCGCTCTCGAACGACAGCCGGGTTCGCGTCGACGGCTCGTAAAACAGGCTCGCCAGGATGGATTTGCCCGCCAGATCGGTGCTGTGCCCGATCCGATAGGGCACATTTTTGTCGGCGAGTTCCTTCAAAAACCCCTGCGCGACCTCGAAGATCGTCTCGATCTCCTTATTGGAGAGGTCGTTGATCGAGATGATGTGGCGCGTGAGCGGCTGGGTTTTGCTCATTAAAGCGCTGCTATAGGCCCAATCTGCGCGGTCCGGCAAGCTTAACTTTGGCCGGCGGCGGCGGTGTGCACCGGAAACCTCGCTTGTGCCGGCCGGTGCAGCAAAATCCGCCGCGGCCCCACAAATCGGTGGCGACGGTGAGCCATAGCGGCACGGCGGAACAAGTTCGAACGTCGGCGGTTTGTGACAGCAGCGCGGGAACTCTCCCGCAGGAGGCGAAGATGAAAGCCCTCAAGCATAGCGTCGCGATTGCCGGACTTGCCGCCGCTCTTTCCCTTACAAATGTAACGACCAGCTCCGCCCAGCATTGGGGCGGTCATTGGGGCGGCGCCGCTGTCGGCGCCGGCATCGCCGGCTTTGCCCTTGGTGCCGCGGCGGCCGCCGCGGCCACACCTTATTACGGCTACGGCGGCTATGGCGGCTATTACGGCTACGGCGGCTATGGCGGCGACTACTACGATTATGACCCGGGCGCGGTCGTGGTCGTGCCCGCACCCGGCTACTACTATGGCGCCGCGCCCTATTACGGCGGGTCGGATTATTATGGCTGGCGCCGCCGCGGCGAATGCCGCTTCTCGATCCAGGCCTGTTGAGGAAAATCAAGCCGGGGCACGACGCGCCAAGCGGTCGAGCGCGCCCTGCAGGATGTAGCTGGCGGCGTGCTGGTCGATCACGGCCTTGCGCCTGGCGCGGCTTGCGTCGGCGGCGATCAGCGCGCGTTCGACGGCCGCGGTCGACAGCCGTTCGTCCCACAGCGCGATCGGCAGCGCGGTGAGCTTTTCGAGATTGCGCGCGAACGCGCGGGTCGATTGGGCGCGCGCGCCCTCGGTGCCGTCCATGTTGATCGGCAGGCCGAGCACGAAGCCGGCCGCGCGCCGCTCGGCGGCGAGAGCGAGCAGGCGTTGCGCATCGAGGCTGAAGCGCTTTCTGGCGACGGTTTCAACAGGTGCGGCCAGGCGCCGATCCGGATCGCTCGCCGCGACGCCGATGGTTTTGGTGCCAAGATCGAGACCGATCAGCGCGCCGCGCTCCGGCAACAGCGCAGCAGCCTCCATGAGTGGGAGAACCGGCATGGCCGCGGGTTAGCACGCTTGCGCCGCCGCCGCCAACGCCGCCTTTCGCGGCACGGCCGGTGCGGCTATGTTCGGAGTAGCGTCATGCGGGTTTTGCCAAGCATCCTTGCCATAGCCCTCACGCTTGCCATCACGGTTGCCATGCCCCAGCACGCTGCAGCGTCCGACTTCAAGGTGATCAGCGGCGGCGCCTTCAAGCAGGTGCTCAACGCGCTCGCCGCGCAATACGAGAAAGAAAGCGGCAACAAGCTCGACCTGATCTATCGGACCGTCGGTCAACATTTGAAGTTGATCAAAAGCGGGCAGGAGCCGTTCGACGTCGCCGTGCTGACGCCGGACGCGATCGACGGCCTGATCAAGGACGGCACGGTGGCCGCCGGCAGCCGCGCCGATCTGGCCAGGACCGGCGTCGGCGTCGTGGTCAAAGCCGGCGCGCCGCTGCCCGACATCGGCTCGGTCGAGGCGTTCAAGCGCACGCTGACGGCAGCAAAATCGGTGGCCTATATCGATCCCGCAGCCGGCGGCTCGAGCGGCATCTATGTCGGCAAATTGCTGGAGCGGCTCGGCATCGCCGCCGAGGTCAACGCCAAGGCGAAGCTGATCCAGGGCGGCGAAGTCGCGAGCCACGTCGTCGACGGCGAAGCCGAGATCGGCATCCACCAGATCAGCGAAATCCTGGCGGTGCAGGGCGCCGTGCTGGTCGGCCCGCTGCCGGCCGAGATCCAGAATTTCACGGTCTATTCGGCCGGCGTCGGCAGCGCGGCCAAGGACGGCGCAAGCGCGCTGGTCAAGTTCCTGGCCGGGCCGCATGCCGGGCCGATCATCAAGGCCAAGGGCATGGAGCCGGCATCGTAGCGGCCCCAAAAAGCCAGCGCCCGCACGAGGCGGGCGCTGGTTTGGGACACGAAGTCCGGTAGCTTTAAGCTTTCGCATGCTCCCAGGCGAGCCGCGGGATGTCCGAACGGGTGATGCCGATATCGGCCAGTTCGCGGTCGTTGAGGCTGGAAAGTTCCTGCACTGCGCTGCCATAGCGCTTCCAGGCGTGGAGGAAACGGATAACCGACCAGAGCATTTTTTGCCCCTTTCATCGTTTGTCGTTGAATCGCAATGAGATATAGGGTGAGCCGCGCTGCACCGCAAAAGGGAAATGCTGCAGTGCAGCTAGGTGGAATTTGCATGCGTCATGGCAATAGTTTCTCAATAAATTGACCGCCTGTGACCGAATCCGGTGGATTTATCCAAGCGCCCTCAATCTCGTTATGTTGAAGGTGCAAGGCTACCGCGGGCCCCGGCCCGCCCCTTTGCCATCCCCGCACTGGGGGAGCCGCGTCCGAACTCTCCGTTGCAGCGAAACCGCGTTATCCGGTTGGCGTAAGTTCCCCGGCGTCAAGTTTTGGCCATCCGACGATCCCGCCCGCGCCCTAGTCGCCGGGTCATAATCCGCGCAGTGTTGCGTCAGTCGGGACGGGTGTCATGGGGACTACTCAGGATCATCGCAAAAGTGCGGAAGAATGCGTGGCGATGGCGCGGTTGTCGGAGGCCGAAAGCGACAAGGCGCTGTGGCTGACCCTGGCACAGTCCTGGGTGCGTCTTGCCGAGCATGTCGCGCGCGTTGAATCGCGCACCACGTCCGTCGAGACGAGCGACGAACCGGTTGGCTAAATCCGACAGTGCCAATTTGGCCGACGCGATGCCGCGGGGCGCGCCCGTCACCTAAGGCGGCCGCGCCGGCAGCAGTGCGTCACTGGCCGTGGCTCGCCAGCACCTGCTGACAGGAATTGCTGATCCTGCCGCGGTTGGTCTGCAGGCAGCCGAGAATGGCGAACACGTCGTCCTGGCCGTCGTCGCGGACGAACTGTTTGCAATAGCGCATGACGTCCGGATGGCACGCGGCGCGCTCCTGATCGCTGCCTTGCGTGATTGAATTCTTCACCGGCGGCGGCTGCGGCGGCAATTGCGCAAGTGCTGCCGGCCCGGCGACAAGCAGAAGAGCGATCGTCCCAACCGATATGCGTAGCATACTACCCCCAGAGGGCATCCGGCCCGCGCTTGTTGTCGCAAAACTATCTCACAGTTTTTCCGCCGGCGTCAGTGCGCGGGTAGTGCTGGGGAAATCTTTTTGGCCCCCTGAGGCCAATTTGTTACACGCACGTGCAGCGTGGGAAATGCGCGTAGCGCAGGGCAATCGGCGCGCGCGAAGCTCGCCCGCTCCAGTCCGTCTTCGCTTTCGCTGCGCTCAAGCTACGCCGGACACGCGTAGCCCGAAGGGCGAAGCGTGGTGGGCGGTGACGGACTCGAACCGCCGACATTCTGCGTGTAAAGCAGACGCTCTACCAACTGAGCTAACCGCCCGAACTGACCCACCGTAGCGCGATTTATCGCCTCGGAACCGCAAGGCGCAAGTCCACCGCCGCGGCGGTGCAGCGGCACAGGCCGGCCAAGCAAGCACCCGACATAACACCGCCCGCGTGCTCGCTGTTGGCATGCAGCGAACACGCGGGCGGATAAGCGTGCGGGACCCGTTGCTTCGGGTCCGCTACCGACGGAAACCGATCGTCAGATCGCTTCCTTGAGCTCCTTGGAGGCGCGGAAGGCGACCTTCTTGCTGGCCTTGATCTGGATGGCCTCGCCGGTGGCCGGATTGCGGCCCATGCGCGCGGCGCGCTTGCGCACCTGCAAGATGCCGAGGCCGCCGATGCGGATGCGCTCGCCTTTCTTGAGGTGCTTGACGATGTTGCCGACCAGGCCGCCAAGAATGGCTTCAGCCTGCTTTTTCGACAGCTCGTTATCCTCCGCAAGGCTTGCCGCCAGATGCTTCAATGTCACGGTAGTCGATGGTGTCTTGGCTGCCATTAGGCCCTCCTCGATGAAGCGGTAGCGCGCGAAAAGCGCCGCTCACTGCGAAGCAGTTAGACGATTCGGCTGCGGCTGACCACGCTTGTTTTGCCGATTTCACCGATGTTTTCGCGCATCCTCGGGTATCTGGGAGCACTCTGTGACGCAAGTAAGACCGACAGAAAAGGCCGATTTACGGCCTAAATCCTTGACTTGGGCGAAGGCCGGCCTTAACTGCCGACCGCGCCCGCGGGGGCGTAGCTCAGTTGGTTAGAGCGTCGGCCTGTCACGCCGAAGGTCGCGGGTTCGAGTCCCGTCGCTCCCGCCATATCATCTGCAATATCAATGGTTTGATGACGGGCGGTCGGTGCACTCATGGTCGTCATTTGAGTGGCCGACCAGGGCCCGGGGCAACCACAGAGGGCGACCAAGGCAATCACCGCCGTCGCGGCGACCAGCAGCACATTGTGTGCCTTCCCTGCGGAACAGGACGGCGGTCGATCGCCAGTTCAATCCGTCACGAAGGCTCTCCGTTTTGGCGTTGGGCCGCGCTCATGGCGGCCCGCCGCCGATGCTGCTGTCAAAGCGAGTTTTTGACGTTGGCCATTTTGTCCAAGGCCGTGCGCAGCCCTTTGGCGAGCTTGATGGCGTCGTCATTGGCCCAGAAATGCATGAAGAACAGGCGCGGCTCTTCGTCGAGCATGTGGCTGTGCAGAGCGGTCACCTCGATGCCGCCGGCGCGCAAGGCCTTGATGACCGGATTGACCTCGCTTCCAATCATCACGAAGTCGCCGGTGATCGCCGCCTGGCCGCTGCCGGTCGGCTGGAAGCCGATCGCGGTCGCGACGCCGAGCGGACCGACCGGCGCCAGCGTCATGCCGCCTTCGGTGACCGGATCGCGCCGCGGCACGCCGAATTGGTAGACGCCGCCATTGGGCTGGCCTTTGGCGCCGATGATCTGGTCGAGTTGTGCGGTATCGAGATCGATGGCTGGCGGGGCCGGCGGCGGCGACGCCGGCGCGGCCAGCGGCGTCTTGCTTTCCGCAAGCGCCGCGCGGATCGCGGTCGCCAGTTTGACCGGATCGCCGTGGCCGGCGACATGCATGTAGAAGGTCGCCGGACTGCCGCGTAAGAGGTGATTGTGGACCGCAGTGATGTCGATGCCGCCCTCGATCATCTTGGTCATCACCGGCTTGATCTCGGTTTCCAGCAGCACGAGATCGCCCATCGCCATGGCGTCGCCGCCCATCGGCTTGAACGCGATCCAGCCGCCGAGCGCGAGCGCCGGTTTGATGGTGACGCCGTCGAGCGTCACCGTGAGGTCGGTACGCGGAAAACCGTAGCGATGAACGTCGCCGGCAACGACCGCCGGCTTGCGGCCGAACACGTCGTCGACTTTTTGCCAGTCAATCTCCTGGGCGCTGGCAGCGGTCGCCGCCAGCAGCGCCGCCCCAATCAGCGGAATTGAAAACACACGCATCATAACCTCCTTGTCGTGAGGGCTCATGCCCTCGGTGCGCCCCTCAATTCTTCCGCGGCGTTGCTCGCCTCCTTGCGCTAAGCAAGAAAACAGCAACGCCGTCGGTGAGCTATTTCTTCACGTGACCTTGCGTATCGAATTGCTTGAGATAGGCCCAAAGGTCATCGACCTCCTTGTCGTTCTTGATGCCGGCAAAAATCATTTTGGTTTCGGGAATCTTGGCTTTGGGATCTTTGATGTATTCCTTGAAGCTCGCCTCGTTCCACGTGATGCCGGAAGCCTTGTTGGCGTCCGAATAGTCGAAACCGGCAACGCTCCCTGCCTTGCGACCGTCGAGTCCGTTGAGCTCGGGACCGATCTTGTTTGCGGCGCCTTCCCCGATCGAATGGCAAATAGCGCACTTTTTGAATGAGTTTTCGCCGGCGGCGACGTCCTGTGCGCGGGCAACGCCGGGAGCGGCAACAAGCACCGTGGTCACTACGATGAAGATCTTCATGGCGACGGCGCTCCGATTACTTTTGTTTGCAATTTTTCATGCAGCGATCGTATTCGGTCTTGCACGTTGGTCCGGAATAGTTGGACATGCACCTTTGTCGCTGATCGCTGCAATCTTTGCAGCTATTCGATGCTTGAGCCGATGCCGCGCCGGGCGCGCAACAAATTGCGAGGGATATGGCAGCAAGTAGGACGAAGAGACGCATTCGATTGCCTCCGTGGTTACGTGGTGCCTTTGGCAAGTTCGCTAAAGCGATGATCGGCGTTGCCCCAGCGGATCGCTTCCATGAATGTGTCGACGTAGCTGGCCGCCTTGGCGCCGAAATCGCCGAGACCGATGACGCGAAGAAGGATCGTTCCGCGGCTCACGCAATCGCTCCCAACAAATGCAGAACGATCCCGGCCGCGCAGCAGGCGGCCAGTGTGGGAATCATCCCGACCTTGAACCGGAAGATCGCGATGGCCGCGGCAGTGGACAGTGCGAGCGCCCACAGATTGACGCTGGCAAAATTCGGCGCGTCAAACGACAGCGGAAAGGCGCGGATGGGGATCGTTTCCCGAAATATGCTGTGGATCGCAAACCAGGTTGCCAGATTGAGGACGACGCCGACGACGGCCGCGGTAATGGCTGACATGGCGCCGTTGAGAGCCTTGTTGCCACGCAAGACTTCGACGAACGGTGCTCCCAGGAAGATCCACAAAAAGCATGGAATGAACGTGACCCATGTGGTGAGCAATCCGCCCAATGTCCCTGCGACAAGCGGAGACAGCATGCCCGGATGACGATAGGCGGCCATGAAGCCAACGAACTGCAGGACCATGATCAGCGGTCCCGGGGTTGTTTCCGCCATGCCGAGGCCATCCAGCATTTCGCCGGGCTTGAGCCATCCGTATTGCTCGACCGCGCCCTGAGCGACATAAGCGAGAACGGCGTAGGCGCCGCCAAAGGTGACCACCGCCATCTTGCTGAAGAAGATCGCGATCTGGCCAAACACATTGTCGGTTCCGAGCGTCAGCAAAACCGCGATGACCGGAACAAGCCACAGCGCCAGCCATATCGCGGAAACCGATAAGGCCCGCGCGACGCTGGGACGGGCGTGCTCCGGCAGCTCATCGCCCAGCAGGCTCTTATCCTCGCCTTTGCCGGCGCCCTTGCCGTGCCCGCCATCGCTTTTGAAAACTTCGGCGCCGCTCGCGGTGCCGATGAAGCCGATCAATCCTGCGGTCAGGATGATCAGTGGAAACGGAATGGCGAGGAAGAAAATGCCGATGAACGCCGCCGCGGCAAGCAGGCGCATGGCATTGTTTTTGAGCGCCCGCTTGCCGATGCGCACAACGGCTTCAATCACAATGGCCAGCACGGCCGCCTTAAGTCCGAAGAACAAGGCCACCACGAAAGGCACATTGCCGTAGATGGCGTAGACATAGCTCAGGGCCATGATGGAGATGATGCCGGGAACGACAAAAAGACTGCCGGCGACAATCCCGCCGAGGGTGCGATGCATCAGCCAGCCGATATACACCGCCAGCTGCTTTGCTTCCGGGCCCGGCAATAACATGCAGTAGTTGAGTGCATAGAGAAATCGGCTCTCGGAAATCCAATGCTTTTCATCGACCAAAATTCGATGCATGACGGCAATCTGCGCCGCCGGGCCGCCGAAGCTGAGCAGTGCCACGCGAGTCCAGACGCGCAGCGCTTCGCCAAACGATACGCCGTGAGCCGGCGCGGACTGGATGTTCTCGACTGTCGAAAGTTGCGTCATGGCTATTCCCTAGGCGCTGGCGCCATTGTTCTCATACGACATGCTAAGCGTCCATGAGGGCGAGCGCCCCGCCGTGCGAGGGAGAGAACACGTACAGCCGGTCCGGCGCAGCGAGCGCCGTGGTATGGGCGCCGCCGCCGGTCATTGTCCGGGCGCTGGCGCCGGTGCGCGGATCGATGGTGTGGACCAAACCCGGCTTGCCAATGGCCACATGCACGAGACCGGTCGACGGATTGAAGAACGTCACGTCCGGATTTTCGGCAATGGGCCACTGGCCGCATGTCGCACCGGAGCCGATATCGACTTCCACCAGCCCGCCGTCGTCACAGGCGACGTAGAGGCGGCCGCGCTGGTGATCGATATCGACGCCGTGGGCGCCGCCGCATGGCAGCGGCCAGTGCTTGACGTCGCCCAATTCAGGCAGGCTGGCGACGAGAATCATCGACGGCTCGCGGATGGCGAGGAACACACGCTTCGCGGCGGCATCGGTCACGCACCATCGCGGCCGCCCGGGAAGATCGAGCGCGTGATGCCGACCGTCGCGGCCGAACACTTCGAGCTTGGCAGGGTTGTGGTCATCGCCGATGGAGGCGACGATCGCCAAGCCCTGCCGCGGCACGATGGCGACGCCATTCGGCCGAGAGCCGGTCTTGAAGACGGCCTCGGTTTTCAGGCTGTGCGCATCGAGCCAAGCCAGGCTCGCCGCACCGCGATTGGTCACAAGGACGGCGCCGTCGTCGGCCACCACGCCCGCGGCTTCCGGGAATCCCGGTAACGTCGCGATGTGGTTGCCGGCGTCGTGGTCGATGACTTCGATGCTGTCGCGGGCGGTATGCGCGACGAAAATCCGCCGCGTCGTCGGCTCGAACGCGCCGTGATCGAACTCGCTGCCGGCTGCGTCCGGTATGGCGACGATGCCGACGGTTTTGAGCGACATGGTCACCTCGCCTTCTCGCCTTGCAGGCGGCACCACGTATAGAGCGCGTCGTACATGACCAGGCCGTGCTTGAGCATGTCGTGGTCCTCGGGGAAATTCGCCGACAGCCCGTAGGAGATCGCCAACAGCCCCTCGCATTGCGGCGTGAGATCGGGCCGCGACGTGTCGGCGCCGCGAACGATGGTGGCCAGACGGTCGAGCGCGGCATCGTGGATGTCGTAGGCGCGCACGATCGCATCGAACGAGCAGCGCTCGCCGACATGGCCGAACTCGACGCCCTTGATGTCGTATGGGGTGCCGCCGACGTCGCTGGCGACTTTGGCGACGTCGTTCGGCGGCACGTAGATGAATTCCGCGCCGGGATTGACGAAGCGGCTGATCAGCCACGGACAGGCGATGCGATCGATCTTGGGGTGCTCGCGGGTCACCCACTTGTTCTCCGATGCGTCGCGCTTGCGCCGGGTCGGCAGCTGCCGTTCTTTCCAGCCGGCGATGCCGCCGTCGAGATAAGCGGCCTTGATGCCGGCGTTTTGCAGCGCCTTGGCGACGCCTTGGCTGACCTCGCCGCCGTGGACGCAATAGACCACCACCTCGCGATTTTTCGGCAGATCGGCGCGCCAGTCCGACACCGATTCCGGCGGCCGATGAATGGCACCAATGATCACGGCCTGGTCGGCGCCGAATGCTTCGGCGCGACGAACGTCGACAAGCACCGGCGCCGCTGCCGTGCCCAGACGCGCATAAAGTTCTTGAGAGGAAACCGACGTGCCGTCCATGCGCAACCTCCTCGGCAAAGCGAGCGTTGCGCAGAGCTTGGACGGAGCCGTCTGACGGGGAGTCTGCGTGTCCCCACGTACAAAATTATAGGCGTTCCATCCTCACGGCGCAAGCCGTGCATGACCGCAGCTGCAGCCTCAGTCGTTCACGTAGTAGAGCAGGACCTCGGAACCGCCCTGAGGCAGCATGTTCGGCCAGGACAGATAAAGACCGTCCTGGGTTCGGCTCTTGAGATGCAGGCTCGTGCTGCCTGCGCCGGGTCCGACGGCGATAGCCGCAATGGCCGCGTAATGGTCGGCCTCGCGCTGCTCAAACACGTCGATCCAGCCGGCGCCGGTTGCGTAAATCCGCTTGCGCGCTGCGTCGTACCAGAGATCGTCCACGCCGAGGACGCATGGCAGCTTGGCGACGATGGCGCCACCATCGGAATCGACAACGGTCAATTGTCCGGGCTGAAGGGCCGCGGTGAACAGCCTGTGGCCGGCCTCGTCAAAGGCCAGGGTGTGGCTGTTGGTGTTGCCCGCGATCGGCCACTTGGTTACGCGGCCGGTGTTGCGGTCGATGACGGCGAAAGCTTCCTGATCGGGCAGATTCACAAAAATCCTCGAGCCGTCATGCCCCAGCTGAAACGATTCCGGGTGGCTTCCCAAGCCGTATTCCGTAACCCGTTCCATGGTTGCCGCATCGATGACGGCGATGGCGCCGTGCCGGCCGTCGCCATAGCCGACATAGAGGAGTTTTGTTGCGGAATCGTAGCGCATGTTGTCGGCATCCGCGTCTGTTCCGAAATCCAGCGTCTTGACCAGCGAATAGCTTGCCGCGTCGTAGATTCGCAGCTTGCCCGATTGGCTGGATACGGCGAGGCGATCAAGTCCCGGAAGGTATTGCGACGCCTGCGGGTGCTCGAGCCCGGTGATGGCGCCAACGCGCTTCCATTGATCGACAATCTCCACCGAATTGTTGCCGAGCGCCGTCACCAAGAGGATGGCCCGTTTGCTGTCCCAACCGAAATGATCCATGCGACCGTAGACGCCGGGCAGGGCGATGCGGCTGCGCAGACTGAGCGGCGGGACGGCTCTGCCGTCTTGGGCGGAGGCGGCGGGCTGCAGCGGCTGGCAAACGGCACTGACGGCGAATGCGCTCGCCAGCGTGAAAAACAATCCGAACAAGAACGTCGGAAATCGGCTTGGTGCCTTGCGTTTCGACAGCATGGAGGCGACGCCTGCGCGGTCGGCGGAGTTGTTAGCGGCGAGGGCCGGTCATCGGCGCCAACGAAAATCCAACGGTCGTTCCGATGCGGACTTCGTCAACGGGACGGCCGTTGGTGATGCCATGGCGAAAGGCGGCGTCGAACGAGAGGTTGTCACGGACCTGCCAGATCAAGCCAAGCAGGCCCGATAGCGTGTGCGTGCGACTAACCTCTTGTTCGTAGAAGACTTCGGCAACCGGACGCACCGTCCACTTGGACGGCCCTTCGACGATCAAGCCGGTGAACACATCGCCATTGTGCTCGCGGGTCAATGACGCGGCGACGTTGAGGTGAACCGTGCCCCAATCCCAGCGCTGCGAGACGATGCCCGCCAAGCTCGCGCCAACGCCGGGGTCGCCGTTAAGCTCCGGCAGCAAGACGCCGAATTCGGCCGCAACGCTCGGGCCGCTCTGATCCTGGAGGCTCCCCGGACGCAACACGTGTTTGAGGGAAAACGCCGGATCGGTAATTTCGAAAGGACCGGAAGGAGAGATCGGGAATTGTCCCTTGCCTTCAAAAACCGCCTCCCAACGATTTTCGAGGCCGATATTCAGGACCGTCCACGGACCGACAAGGCTGGTGCCGGAGCCCTGCGTCAGCGTGCCTGCCGGCTGAAACTCGATTTCGACCTCGTTTGGATCGGCGACCGCGGCATCGGTGCCGTTGAAGGGGCGATAGGCGGCGGCGGACCCCGGCCACAATGCGGCGCAAAGCCCGATCGTCGCCGATGCCGCCACTGTCTTCACGTCGATTCTTGCTCCGGCCATCTCGGTGACTGCCTATGAGCATTTTCCTTGCGCGCTAAGGCACGGGACGAAAGATCCAGATTGCTGCCTCGCTCGCGCCGCTGGCCCGGACGGCCAAATAGAGCCGATCCGTTTCCGGCACGAACAGCGCGGTGCGGGCACCGGCCGCGGTCGGCACGTGCCCAACACGATTGTAGTTGACGCCCTTGACTGCAAACACATCGATGAAGCCAGCGCCGCAACTGACGTAGACTAGACCGCGCTTACCGTCGATGAAAAGGTCGTCGGAATCGCCGCAAGTTTCCACATCGGCGATGAGCGAGCCGTCCTCTGCCGCACGGACACTCAGCTTCGGCGGGCTGCGCGACACGACCAGGACGCGCCCGTTCGATGGGTCAAGCGCCATCGGGAAGTTGCCGCTTTCGCGCAGCGGCCAGGTCGCCATCTGCGTTCCGCCTGCCACATCGAGCACGGCGATGGCATGGGCGCCCGGCACATTGACAAACACCTTCGTCGGCTTGCCGCCGATCTGAAAGCTCTCGGGATGAGCAGGCAGCGCAATCTCGCCGAGCTTTTTTTGCTGCGCGACGTCGATGGTGCCGATCGCGCCGCTGCCGTAGCCGACAAAAATGCGATTGGCGGCGGCATCGAAGCGCACGTTGTCGGCATCGCTGCCAAGGTCGATCCGGCCGGCGGCCGCATAATCGGCGCCGTGGAACAACCGCACCGAGCCGTCGCGTGCGTTGGCGACATAGAGCGTATCGGTCGACGGCACGTAGCCGACGCCCTGCGGTTCGGCCAAGCCGCCGATGGTGTGGATGGTTTTGCCGGCGTCGACGTCGACCACGCCCACGCTGTCATTGCCGAGTTCGGCCACGAACAGGCGTCGCCGCGCGATATCGAACGCCATGTGATCGATGCGGCCGCGCACCTGGCCCAACGAAATCTTGGCCTCGAGCTGGATGAGCGTCGAGTCCGCGGTCGTTTGTGCCGGCGCCGCGATTGACGACGACAGCAGCACTGCCAACGCTGCGGCAGCCACGAACGACGGCCGCGACTCGGCGGAATCTCGCAGAGAATCTGTTGACGCGCCGTCCATGCGCAACCTCCTCGACAAAGCGAGCGTTGCGCAGAGCTTGGACGCAAACCGTCTGACGGGGAGTCTGCAATGTCCCCGTCCTTCCAAATTAGCTATTCCGGCATCCGGGCGCAAGGACGCGCCCGTTCGGGCGGTGCCTTAAGGGCGCGGATTCATAAGCACATAGCCAAACCCGAATGGACGCAAGCTTGATGAAAGCAAGATAATTGGCAGCGAGCTTGTCGTGGCGGGTGGCGGTGCGGCGACATTGTTTGATCTTGTTGAAGAATCGCTCGACCAGTCCCCCTCAACTTGGACGACTACGCCCGTTTTCTCGCTGTATTCGTCAGTGCGGGAGCGGCCATGGCCGTCCGGCAGGCGCGACGACGCGCCAGTAGGCTGGTCGGGTCCCGCCACAGCGGTTCGCAATAGGCATCGCGCAGATCGCTGCGCGTCAGCCCGATATCCGCCAGCATCCGGTCGTCGCGGTCGGCAAGAAGCGCGAGCTCGCGGCGATGTTTGATGGCGACAGCGAGCCGCCAGACTCCCATTGCCAAGGCCGCGACTGCGTGGCCGATCGGCGCGAAAGGCGCCGCGGCGATGGTCTCTCTTGTTACGATTTTCGAGATCATCGGAGCCTCCTGTTTGGGAGGTGGCTGCGGCACATCTAGGCTATGGCACCCTGTGCGACGATCCTCTATTGTCTCACCATGGCCGATAAAAAACGCACAGCCCTGGACTGGGAGGATGTGCGCTATTTCGTGGCGCTCGCACGCTACGGCACGCTCTCGGCGACCGCGCGTGGACTGCGCGTCAACCACGCGACCGTGGCGCGTCGCGTCACAAGTCTAGAGGCGCTGTTTGGACGCCCCTTGTTTGACCGACGCGCTGACGGCTACGCACTGACCGCGGAAGGTAAAGCCGTACTCGACGCGGCGCGCTCCATGGACGAGGCTGCGCTGTCCGTTCTCCACCGCCTCGATGCCGGCACGGAATTGAGCGGCCTGGTCCGCCTCAGCGTCGGCCGCGTGCTGGCCGAGCGCTTCCTCATCGACCGTCTGCGTACGTTTCACGAACGCTATCCGGCGATCGACCTGGAAGTGACAGGCGGGTCTCGGGTCGTGAGTCTTGCCAGGCGTGAAGCGGACGTCGCGTTGCACTATGGATCACCCAAGGACAGCGAGCTTGTTGCCCGGCGCGTGGCGCGGATCACTTTCGGTTTTTACGCTTCGCCGGACTATCGCGACAAGCTCAAGGCCGGAGATGCGCCGGCGTTCATTGGCTTCGACGAAGAGAGCGACTTCATTGCCGAAGCCGCGTGGCTCACGCGCTGGGTTGGCGAAAGACGGTTTTCATTTCGGACCAACAGCCAGACGACGCAGGCCGCCGCGGCACGCGCGAACTACGGCGTCGCGCTCCTGCCGCGATACGTGGCAGCCGATGAGCAGGGCCTCGTGCAGGTCTCGCTTGGAGAACGCCTGCCCGAGCGCGACGTGTGGCTCCTGATCCGCCGCGACCTTACCAGAGTTCCACGTGTACGAGCGGTGGCCGATTATCTCATTGATTTGTTCCGCCGAGAGCGGAAGCTCTTGGCAGACTAACTGCGCCGTCTTTGGCCAGCACCCGACCAGATGTCCGCCGTCATCGTTTCGGCAGCCGCTCGAAGGTGGGCAAGCCGTCGGGGATTTGATGGAAAGCTTGCTTGTCGATGGTGTAGATCGCCATCTGCGGGCCGCCGAAAAGGCTGGGATCGTCGAGCGTGCCGACTTTCAAGACCACGGCGGGCAGGCCCGGCCGGCGGGTGGCCAAATGGGTGCCGCATTCGGCGCAAAATTCCCGGGTCACCGCGCGTTCTAGATCGCTGCGGGTAAATTGCTTGGGTGTCCCCGTGGTGTAACGGAAGCCGTCGGGCGGCATGAGCATGAACATGTTCGGCGAGCCGCCGCTGATATATTGGCATTCGCGGCAGTGGCACTGCGCTTTGAGCATCGGCTCGCCCTCGGCCACATAGCGCACCTTGCGGCAATAGCACCCGCCTTCCAGCTTCATGGCATTCTCCCGATGGCGTCGTTGATCGGCCTCGCAATCCTTTGGTATTTTACGAAGCGCGCATGCCGGGGTGAAGTCATGCCGTTTCGTTTCCCCGCGGTCGGTCAGTCGCGGCAAGCACACGGCGTGATGGTGTCGATCCGATAGCGCTGCACCGCCTCGTCGGCGCCGAAATCGACCGCAAGGTTCACCATGGGCGGCCGCCATTCGAACCGCTTGCGGAACTCGAAATCGGGCGCGGTTTCGCTCAGCCGCGTGAAAACGATCTCGAAGTGTCCGGCAGAATTCGTCGCGCATTGGGACGCATCGACCGCGACGACCGCGGTCCACGTTCGCCGCAGCGTTGGCGGCTGCATCGCTGAAAATTGGACCTCCTTGACCGCAAGCGCAGGGCGGCAGGCCTGCTGGCCGACGGCTTGCGTGACGCCGATGAGTCCAATGACAACCGACAAAATCAAGGACGCCGGACGTACGGATCGATACGATCTCATGGAGGCTTTCCTCGATTCAGGGATTGGCGCTGTCGGGCGTCTTTACGCGCACGACGGCGACGACGAGCAGGGCGGCGTACAGACCAAAGCCGATTGCAACGGCAGCGAAGAAGCCGGCGAGGCCCAGATTGAGCCAGTAGATGGCGACGAGCCCACCGCTGGCGCTGACGACAAGACGCGTCGCATTGGCGATCGCGGCTGCGGTGCCGCGGCCAAACCCTTGCGCGACGTAGAAGAGGCCGAGGCCGAGCCCGAAGAACAGGTAGGCTGGCCCCACGATGTGCAGGTAGAGGCCGCCGACCCGGAAGACGTCGGCATCGTTGCTGAACAAGCCGAGCCAGATACCTGGATCGACCGAAACGATCAGCCCGATTGTTCCGCAAACCCCCGCAACAAGAGCGGCGCCGGTCCACGCGATCGCGCGGGCGCGGCGATACTGGCGCGCCCCCCAGTTGGTACCGACCATGGCGACGATCGTGGTGCCGACGCCGAACGCGATCGGCTGCAGGACGTATTCGAGACGCGCGCCCATCGCGTAGCCGAGGGCAACGTCACGACCCAGCCGTGCGGCGACGGCGGTCAGCGCCATGACCGAGAGATTGGTAACCGCGATGTTGACCAGGCCGGGCACGCCAACTTTGAGGATGTCGGCGAACAGCTCCCAGCGCGGAGTCACGCCGCGAAAGTTGAGCCGGACCGGCGACCGCCCCGAGCGCAGGTACCAGATGAAACCGATGCTGCCGACCGCGAACGGCAGCACCAGCCCCCACGCGGCACCGGCCGGGCCGAACGCCGGGACCGGCCCGGCGCCGAAGATCAGCAACGGCGCCAGTGCGATGTGGGCGACCACGCAGCCGACCAGCACGGATGCAGGCAGCGTCATGTTGCCGGTACCGCGCACGGCGTTGCCGAGGAAATTGAGCACGCAGATGCAGACGGCGCCGCCGAGCGCGACATTCGCATAGGCGAGCGCGGCCGCAAGCATGTCGTCCTGGCCGCCCATCCCGCGAAACAGCAATGGTCCGCCGAACAGGAACGCACAGGCGAAGATCGCGCCAAGCCCCAGCGCCAGCACGACCGCATGAAAGACGAGCGCATCGGCGCGGTCGCGCTTCCCGCCACCGAGTGCGCGCGCTATTGCGGACGACACACCGTTCCCCATGCCGCTATTGGTCGCCTGCAGGACGAGCATGACGAACGGAAACGCCAACGACGCACCGGCGAGCACATCGGTGCCGAGGCGGCCCAGAAAAAAGCCGTCGAACGTGATCATGCCCACAAAGGCAAGGAAGTTGAGGACGTTGGGGGCCGACAACCGCAGCAACGTCGGCAGGATCGGTCCTTCCAGCATCAGCTTGGTGCGCGCCGCGCCCCCCGGCTTGGTAGGTGCCGGGGCCGCTGGAACGATCGTCGATGAGGCTGACGGTGAGGAGATTGTTGCGCTTCGGTCGTTCATAAGGCGCTCCCTCGCCCCCGAAGGGGTCTGGAGCAGCGCTTGGACGAGACCGTCTCGCTTGCGCGTCGGGCGGCTGCTTGGAGAGCCCGATCGGCCCCCGTGTAGAGAAGCCGGCGCCGCCGCGCAACGCATCATTTCTCGGGCTAGCCTGAGAAAATCTCATTAACTTCGGCAGACAGTTTCGTCGGATACGTTGCTTCCGTCGCCGATACGATGTATTCTTGATTATAATTCCTCATGAGCGATTGGGCTCGATGGCGCGTCGTCTCCCACCGCTGAATGGCCTGAAAGCTTTCGAGGCTGCGGCCCGGAGCGAAAGCTTCACGCGCGCCGCCGAGGAGTTGAACGTCACGCAAGGCGCCGTCAGCCATCAAGTGAAAGCGCTCGAAGATACACTTGGGCTCAAGCTCTTCCATCGCGAACGGCAACGGCTGATCCTCACCGAAGCTGGACGCGATTACTTGACCGTCATCCGCGATGCACTGGACCAGATCGCCGTCGGCACCGAACGACTGTTGCAGCGTCAGGAAAGCGGCGTTCTCACCGTCAGCACTTCGCCCGACTTCGCCGCGAAATGGCTGGTCAACCGACTGAGCCACTTTGCCGAGAAGTATCCCGACGTGGATCTGCGCGTTTCGGCCGCGACGCACTATGTCGATTTTGCGCGCGACAATATCGATATCGCGATCCGACACGGCGACGGCAACTGGCCGGGGCTCGATGTGCAGCGACTTTATTCGGAGCGTCTGTTTCCGGTTTGCAGCCCAAAGCTCGTCGCCGGACGTAACCGCATCACCAAAGCGGCGGACCTTTTGAAATTTCCACTGCTGCGTCTTGAGGACGCGAAAAATTGGACGCGGTTATTTAAAGCCGCAGCCGTGAAGGCCACCGTCGGCCCTGGACCGGTTCTAAACCGTGCCAGCATGTTGATCGATGCGGCGATCGACGGCCAGGGCATCGCCTTGGCGCGCACCGCGCTCGCGGCCTGGGACCTGATCAACGGCCGCCTCGTGCGGCCAGTCGATGTTTCGTTGACGATGGCCAATACCTATTGGATCGTCTGCCCCAAAGCAGCATCGAACGTGCCGAAGATAGCAACATTCCGGAGTTGGGTTCTCGCCGAAGCGGCCGAAGACGCGCGCCGCCTGAAAAAGCTATCGCTTCGTTGAAGCGGGCGAACCGCCCGGGCTGCGCGCTTTAGCTGAACAGCAGCACGACGCCGGAAGCGAGCAGCAGGACCAGCACCACCTTGCGGAACTGCGCTTCGTCGAGACGGCCGAAGAGTTTCAGCCCGGCCCAGGTTCCGGCGAGCAAAACCGGCAAGCCGAGCACGAACAGCCAGATCACGTCGCGCGAGATCGCGCCGCGGCCGCCGAGCCAGGCCGCGCTCATGGCGAAGGTCGCGACGCCGACCGGCTGGAATACCGCGCGCTGCTGGTCCTTGGGCCAACCGCGCAATTGGCACCAAATGGTCGCGACGATGCCGGCAAGGCCGGTGGCGCCGCCGAGGAGCCCGTTGAGAAAGCCGGCGCCGATATCGGCCGGCATTCCGCCCGCGGCAATCGGCTTCATCGTCGGACGGAACAGCCCGTAAAGCGCGAACAGCACCAGCACGATGCCGACGCCGATCTTGAGATAATGCGGGTTGGTGTGCGCCAGCGCCCAGACGCCGATCGGCACGCCGAACGCTGCGCCGATGACGAGCGGAACGATCTTGCGCCATGCCAGCGCGTGCCGCAGCTTCCAGACCGCGTAGCCCTGCACGATCAGGCCGAATGCGATGATCAGCGTTGCGGTTTGCAGTGGTGTGAGAATGTAGAGCCACGCCGCGGCGGCGACGAGCCCAAAGGCGAAGCCGCCAAGGCCGGCGACGAGCGCCGCCGCGAAGGTTGAAGCGAGAAAAATGGTGGTGAAGACGACTGGACCGAGGCTCGAATCCATGGCGCCCGCTCCCAAAGCTTGAGCGAGCAGCGCTTGCATGGGCGAGCCCACTTGACGGGGAGGCTGCGATGCCCCCGTGAGGGGATTATCGTTGAGACCAACTGGGCGTTCAAGCTGATTTGGCGCGAAGAGAGATTTACGCCCCGTCGTTTTCACGCTCCTTGATTTTTTTGTTGCCGTCCGACATAACATGCCTGTCGGGCCGAATTGCAGTCGCCCGGCGTTTCAAGGCATTCCGCCCAAGCACTGCGCCTCGTCCGCTTCGCGGGCGCGGGCTCTATGGTGGAATGATCGTGCGCAACTCCTGACATCGCCAATTTCGCCGGGGACAGCACAGCCTCCCCTTTAGATGCATCGCCATCCAAGCGCTGGTCACTTCTCTTTGGGAGCGACCTATGGATGACGTGTCTGTCGGATTGTTTCTCGCAGCGACTTTTTTCGGCGGCTTGACGACCGGCGTTGCCGGATTTGCCATGGGTCTTGTGGTGTCCGGCGTCTGGCTGCACGTCCTCACGCCGATCCAGACGGCGGTCCTCATCGCCGGCTATGGCCTGGTGACGCAGAGCTACGGCATCTGGAAACTGCGCCACGCGCTGAGCTGGCGGAACGTGGCGCCATTCATCATCGGCGGCGCGATCGGCGTGCCGATCGGAACGTTGCTGCTCACCTCCTATGTCAATCCGGCCTATGTGCGCACCGGCGTCGGTTTGCTGCTGGTTTTGTGCAGCGTCTACAACCTGGCGCGGCCGACCTTCGAGCCGGTTGGATCGCGCGTTCCGATCGATGTCGGGGTCGGCATCCTCAACGGGCTGCTGGGCGGGTTGACCGGGCTCACTGGAATCATCGTCGCCATCTGGTGCCAGTTGCGCGGTTGGCCGAAGGACGTGCAGCGCACCGTCTTCCAGCCGGTCAATCTCGCCGCCATGGTGCTCAGCACGGTGTCGTTGAGCATCGCCGGCGTCATCACCATGGAAACGATCAAATTATATCTGTTTGGTCTGCCATTGATGCTGGCCGGGCTTTGGTGCGGATTCAAGCTCTACGGCAAGCTCAACGATGCGGCATTCCGCAAGGTGATCCTGCTCTTGCTGTTGGCGTCCGGACTTTCTCTGATCGTGCCGGCATTGATCCTGCGATGGACCGCCGTGTCGTGACAGCTCTTGACTCTTGCCGAGCGTTGCATCAAATAACGCGCGTCGGGCCACATGCAGTCGCCCGGTCACTCAAGGCATATCGCCCAAGCACTGCGCTTCGCCCGCTCGCCGGGCCGAGAGCTTTTGGCGAAATGTCCTTTCACCAACAGTTTTGGATCCGGCGGCGGCATTGGAGAAGCCAATGTCAAACGTCACGCTTTTTGGATTTCCGCGCAGCACCTTCGTCAAGGTTGCCGGCTTGATCCTCACGGCGAAAAACGTCGCCTACCGCTTCCACGACACCGAGGACGAGATGTATCTGCCGATACATCTCGAGCGGCATCCGTTCGGCCGGGTGCCGGCGCTGCAGCATGACGATTTCATGCTGTACGAGACCAATGCCATCGCCGCCTATGTCGACGATGTCTTTCCCGGACCGAAGCTCACGCCGAGCGAGCCGCGCCGGCGCGCCCGCATGAACCAGTGGATCGGCAATCTGAACTGGTACTTCTATCCGGAAATGATCTACCACGTGTCGCATGAACGGCTGGTCTATCCGGAGCTCGGCATTGCGGGCAACGATCTGATCGTGCTGCGCGCCATGCCGAAGGTGACGCGGGCGCTGGAAGTCATGGAGCAGGAATTGTCCGACGGCGGGCCGTTCCTGATCGGCGACGAGCCGACCATGGCGGACTATTTCCTGCTGCCGACTTTGTTCGCCTTGGCGATGACGCCGGAGGGCAAGCAGCTGTTGCCGAAATTCCCGGCCATTGTGGCCTGGGACAATCGCATGGATGCGCTGCCGAGCGTGGTCCGCTTCAACGCCAGCCTGCCGCCGCGCGCACCGATCCAGCACGCGCGCGAGTGGGTCAAGCACCATCGTCCGGCGGCCTAGCCTAACGGCGGCGTAAATTCCGGGTGCGGGGAATGCAGACTCCCCGTCAAGCGGTCGAACCGCGCAAGCTCTGCGACTGTTGCCCATGCCACGAACCCAGGAGGAGCGAACTTTTATTTGCAGCGGGCCCCTTGAATCTCGCCCGGGCACTTGCCACCTCAAAATCGTCGGGCCGCATTGCAGTCGCCCGGTCAGCCAAGGCACATCGCCCAAGCACTGCACTTCCGGCCGCCCGCGTGGCCGAGGGCTTTTGGCGATATGTGCGATCCCCACAAGTCATTCGTCCCGCAGCGGCATTGCATTCCGGGCCTTCGACAGCCGCCCGGTGAGCTGCAGCGTGCAGCCAAGCGTTTGTCTCATCGAAGGAGATGAGAAATGTCTTGTGCTCTTGAGAACTACGCTTCGACGAGCATCGCTTCACAGACGGATCAGTGTTCCGTGGTGACGATCGAACTGCCGGCAACCGAATCGAAAAAGTACCGGCGCAGCAGCAGGCCGCGCGTCCTGCCCGATTCCACGCATATGTGCCCGGAATATGTCTGGGGCGACGAGGGACCGGTCAACGACTAGCGGCCGTTCGCCGCCAACGTTGCGGCCGATGCCCGGCGAAAACGCCGGGCATCTTCGGCGATCCTCATACCCGTTCGACGATCTTGTCGGTCTTGGCGCGGAAGTGATAGCGCGGGATGGCGTCGAGATCGGTGCCGGTGATGCGGATCACCCAGGCCTTTTGCGGATGCGCGGTGGAGTGGATCAGGCCCGACGAGTAGGCTTCGGTCTGGCCCGGGCCGAGCGCGTATTGCTTGGCCTTTTCCAGGACGACATTCTCCTCGCTCGCCGGATTGACCCGGCGCCATTCGGTCATCTCGGTGACGCCGCGGGCGGTGCCGTAGATCGCCCATGAGGCGCCGTGGCTGTGCGGCTTGCCGACCTTGCCGCCTTCCTGGACGTGAGCGAGCACGTAGACGTCGGTCGCCGGATCGTGCCACAGCTCGCGGCGGCCGACGGGCGTGTCTTCGGCGAAGGTCTCGCTGACGAAGGCGGGATTTTTCAGGAGCTGGGAAAGTTTTTGCGCGATGTCGGGCAGGCCGCTCTCGCCCTTGCTCTTGAGCGTGGTCGACAGATCGGCGCAGAAATCGGTCAGCGTGTACGGCATGGTCGGCTCCCTAAGCTCACTTCAGTTCTTGTCCGCTCCCACCAGCGCATTATAGCGCGCGATGACGTCGCGCGGCGTGGCGGCGGCGTGCGCGATCGATTTAAGCACAGTCGCGCCGTCGATGGGACTCATCTCGATGCCGAGCTTTTCGGCGTCATCGAACACGGCGGCATCCTTGCACATCGCCACGAACGCGTCCTGCAGCGCCTTGGCGCGGTCGGCCGGCACGCCGGGCGGCGCCGCAAACGGCAGCGAAATGGCAAATTGCAGATTGGCGAAATCGAGAAGCGCAAGCGCGTTGGCATCCTTGGTCAATTCGTTGCCGGTCGGCACGTCGGGGAAATCAGACAGCCGCGTCGAACGGCCGAATTGCAACAGCGGGCGGAACGCATTGTGGCTCCACAAATCGCGCTGGCCGGTGCGCACCGAGCTGAAGCCGATGATCTGGCCGTCGATCTCGCCGCGCTGCATGGCCAGGAACATCGGCGCCGCACCGGTATAGCCGCGCACGACTTTAATGTTGAGGCCGAGGATTTCCTTGGCGATGGTGGCGAAGATCAGGTTCGAGGAGGCGGCGTTGTCGCCGCCGAGCGTGATCGATTTGCCGGGCTCCTTCAGCTCGGCGACCGACTTGATCGGGTTCTCCGCCATCACCAGCATCAGGTAGGAATCCTTGGCGTAGGACGACAGACTGCCGAGCCAGGTGATCTTGAGCGGATCGAAATTGACGTTCGGGTCGCCCTGGATGGCGAGCATCGGCACCGCGCGCTCGAGCTTGACGATGACGGAGCCGTCGCGCTCGAAGGTGTTGTAGAGCCGGTTGGCCGAGGCGATGCCGCCGGCGCCGGGCTGGTTCTGCACCACGATGGCCGGATTGCCGGGAATGTAGCGGCCGAGATGGCGCGCCACGAAGCGCGCGGTGATGTCATTGATGCCGCCCGGCGAGGTGCCGACGATCATGGTCATCTGCCGGCCCTTGTAGAACTGCTCGACCGGCTGGGCGCGCGCTGCATCGGCGCCCATGAGAAGGCCGCACGCAATCGCCAGCGCCGCGCAGTGCCTGATCATGGAAACGCCGCGAGCAGGTGGCCAAAACCTTGGACCGGCTGGCGCACGTGCAGCCGCTTCTGGATTTCCCAGACCCGCGCCGGCACCGGATGCACCACCGGCACCTGCAGGTCCTGCTCCAGCATGGCGATGATGTTGAGCGTCCGCCAGCCGGAGCCGAGCATGTAGATGGCGTCGGCGCCCTTGGCTTTGAGGAAATTCTTCTTGATGTGGGCATAGACCTGCTCGCCGGAGAGGTTTTGCACCTCGTTGAACGGCACGTCGATGCCTTCCATGCCGCGGACGTTGAAGCCGGCGTCGCGAAAATATTCGGCGAAAATCGTGTTGAGCTTTGGCGGAAAATAAGTGGCGCCGACGAAGCTTTTGGCTTTGAGCGCGTTGAGCGCATTCACATGGTTTTGCGCCACGCTCATCACCGGGACTTTATATTTCTTCTCCCACGTCGCGACGATCTTGGCCTCGCCCTTGCGGCCGAGCACCATGAAGGGCGGCGCGCCGTGCGGATGGATCAGATCGCATTTCTCCTCGGCCAGGACCGCCACGAGCTTCTCGTAATGCGGCATCATGGTGTGAAACTCGTCCGCGGTGCCGCGCTTGATGTTGAGGAACAGCGGAATGAGGCCGATACCTTCGGGCAGAAGCCGGCAGACCTCCTCGGTCACGCCGGGCCGCATGGTCGGATTGATCATGCCGACGACGCCGCGCCAACTGGAAAACGCCATAGTGGGGACCTTTCAACGATCGAGATAATAGGCGCGAATGGCGAATAGCGAATTAGCGTTCGGCAACCATTCGCCATTCGCCACTCGCCATTCGCCCTCTCACCCCCGATAGATCGGCGCCGGCTGGGCGAAGAAGCTCCACAGGATGTGATAGACCAGCGCGTAGTTCTTCTGCTGGAAGCTGGCGTGTGAAATTCCCGGCATGACAGCGAAATGCTTGTCCGGGTTCGGCAGCTTGGCGAAGAACGCGACCAGATCCTCGAAGCTGGCGATGCCGTCCCACTGGCCGCGCATGATCAGCGTCGGCGCGGTGATCTTTTCCGGATCGACCACCGGCAGCCGCGAGCACATGTCGACGTAAGTGCCGGTCGGCACCGAATCGTCGAGCGCGGTGACGGCGTCGGCGAAGGCGTCGATGACTTTTTCTTCCGCCGTGCCGGGATGGTCGCGGTCGAAGATCGAATGGATGAACGCCTTGTCGATCGGCCGGCGGTTCTTGGCTTTGAACTCGGGCAGCTTCTTCTTGCGCTCGGCGAGCGTCGGCGAGCCTTCGCCGGTCCACACCATGGCGTCGAGCGCGAGGCGGGCGACCAGATCGGGATGGCGTTGCGCAAACAGTGCGGCGCGCAACGCGCCCGACGAGATGCCGTAGACGAGGAGGGGGCGCTTGCCGCGCAGCTTGGCGATGTAGGTCGCCGCCGCAAAGCAATCGTCGGCGCCCTGCGCGATCGGCGCGTTGTTGTCGCGATCCTTGGTGGAGCGGCCGTAACCCTCCATGTCGACGCACCAGCAATCAAAGTTTTGCCGGGCGAAAAAATCCATCACCGAAGAATCCGGCCGCCCCGGCACCTGCAGATCGAAGGTCGGCTGCGCCGCCATGGACGAGCCGTGGACGAACAGGATCGTGCCCACGGTCTTGGCCGGATCGCCGGCGCATTTCTCGAACAGGAAAAGCTTGGCGCCGTCCTTGGTGGTCCAATGGTCCTCGGCCTTGATGGCGATCGGCTTGGTGGCTTCGAGCATCGCGCCCTCCCTTGAAAAAACTCGATGCCGAGCGCGCTCGCGCGAGACGACGGTTCGAGGCAATTCAGGAGAATGTCCCGCGAGCGCTGGGCAGGCAAGGTGATTGCAAGCTCACACTGGCGCAGCTTGCTTGCCGCACCCTGCGGGTTGGCCAAAGATCCGATCCACTGATTGTAGCAATGATTTCCGGATGCCACTTGAAATTGTGCCGGGCGGGAAGCAATATGAAGTTAGAAGCTTTTGCTGATCTCTGTTCTGGAGGCAGACATGGTCAGACGACCGGGCGACAAAACGCCAGATGCGCCAGATGCGCCAGGTGGGCGTGTGGCGGAGCGACTGCGGATGTACTTGGGATCGCGAGGCGCCGTCCCGCCACAAGTAGCAAAACCACGCAAGGTTTCCGGTGCCGGTGGGCGGCCAAAGGGCAAGGGAGACTCGGGCAATGCGAAGGATAGCGGACGCGGCCGCTGAGGATCTCCCGAAGGGCAAACGCAAACGACGCCCCTTCGGTGGCAAAGCCTTGCAGCGACTATTGGTCTATCTCGGCGAGCGCAATAGTGAGCTCAGGGATGAGGCTGCCAGGGTTCTTGCTATTCCAAAAGCGGCACAGATTAAGCTCGGACTAGCCGCGAAGCCCGGTCGAAAGAAGCGTCGCGGCCCGGTCAGGCGGGCGAAGAAGCGGCGCGCCAAGAAGACGACACCGGCAGCAGCGCGTTTCGCCACAGATATTGCGAAAGCCGCGACGGCGCTTTCTTTCGCTCACGCGGGCGTTTCAACGGCTGCCGCCGCGGTGGCCGCGCCGACATGGCAGCCACTGGGGCCGGACCTCATCCCGAATGGTCAGACTTACGGCACGAACACGATCGACGTGATCGGGCGCACAGCGACTGTTGCGATTGATCCGCGCGACCCCAAGCATTTGCTGCTGGGCTCTGCGGCCGGGGGCATCTGGGAGAGCAGGGACACCGGTGCTACCTGGGCGCCGCGCACGGATCGGATGCCTTCGATTGCGATCGGCGCCCTCGCGTTCGACCCCACCGATTCGACCAAGGTCTATGCTGAAAGTGGTGAGGGAAATTTTTATTACAATCTCGGCGCCGGGATCTATCGATCGACCGATGGCGGCGGAACGTGGCACGTGCTGTCGTCGTCGCAGGAGCAATTCAAGGGTTCGGGTTTTTTCGATTTGATTGTCGACCCGAAGAACCCAAACATCTTATACGCGGCGACGATCGATGGTACGAAGGCCGCCGGTGGCTTCTACAAATCGATCAATGGGGGAGTGTCCTGGTCGTTGAAGCGTGCCGGTACGTGCTGGGACATCAGCGTCCATCCCAATGGCGGAACGGTTGAGCTGCTCGCGACATTTAGAGACGGACTGTTTGTGTCGACGAATGCCGGGAATACATTTAGTCCGGTGCCGCTGCCCTCGAAACCGGCCGCCGACTGGACAAGGCTCTGTATTGACCGGGTCGCAAAATCATCCGACGTGGTTTATGTATTTGGCGCGATCGACAATGCTCCGTATTTGTGGCGGCGCGCCGCCACGACCTGGAAGAAAATTACTGGATTGCCGCCGGTAGACGATAACGATCCGTGGACCGGCCAGGCTCAGTACGATTGGTACGTAGCCGCTCCCCCGGACGACACAACGCAGGTCTATCTGGGCGCGATCGACCTGTACCGCGGGACGCTGGCGGGTTCGAACTGGAGTTTTCAAGATATCAGTACACAGGATGCGAACAGCATTCACCCCGACCAGCACTGGCTGGCATTTTCGCCAGACAACTCCAAAATTATTTACGCCTGCAGCGATGGTGGGATCTTCCGGTCCCCTAATAGCGGAGCGACGTGGGCGCCTCTCAACAAGGGGCTTGAAATAACCGAAATCGAATATCTCGCCAGCGACCCAAACGACTCGCAATGGATCATGGCCGGTACGCAAGATAACGGCACTCTGCTCTACTCCGGCTCGTCTACGTGGCGGCAAATCGCACAAGGCGATGGCGGCGACTGTGGAGTGAATCCCGAGAATCCAAATGAGGTCTACCACTCATATTATTGGGACAAAGACAAGCGCATCCTCGGTTTCGACAGTTCGACTGACAAGGGTGCAACGTGGACGTACCAGAAATTGGCAATCGACCTTGCAAATTTTTATCCGCCGGTCGAGGTTTATGGTTCGACTGTCGCGGTCGGCGGCAACCTGCTTGTCATCTCCCGCAACAAGGCTGCGGTTTCGACTTGGGACCAGGTGACGCTCGGCCTCAACGACGGCGACTATGCTACGGCAATGCATCTTACCGATGCGAACACGGTTTTCATGGGTTCCTACAACGGCCAATTTGTTCGCGTGAATTGGACTGGGACCAGTTGGGCGCCGACGATGTTGGCTTCTCCAACGGAGGGCAAGATCAGCAGTATTGCCGTCGAAGCCAACAATATTAAGAGAATTTGGGTGACAATTTCCGAACTATACGGAGACGGGAAGGAGATGGTTCATCGCTCCGATGATGGCGGCGGCTCGTGGACGGCGTACACGACAGGGCTGCCCCCTATTCCCATGAATTGCGTGGCTATCGATCCAGCCGACCCCAATCGAGCGTGGGTCGCCGCCGATGTTGGCGTTTACGAAACGCGAAATGCCGGCCAAACCTGGAGCAGCATTTCCGCGGGCTTACCAAACGTAATGGCGGTAGAGCTTTTGTTTCACGCCAAGGATCGCAAGTTGATCTGCGGTACGCGAAACCGCGGAGCCTGGATCATGTCGATTTAATCGACGGGTCGCCACAACACAATTTGTCACCTCGGAGAAAGCCATGGACTTCATCGAAAGACTGTTCGGCGTTTCGCCAGACGGCGGTGACGGTTCGACGGAATTGATTTATTTGGTCGTGATCGTAATCGTCGCCGCGGTACTGAGCTGGCTTCCGGCCACGCGCTGGTATGCGGCAAGGATGCACCGCAAAAAGCGATAGCGCGCCGTCGGGCAGTATCGCCAAGCGCCAAGATGGCACCAGCGTTTGGTGATGGGCAAGATCGACTCATCCGCCGTACCGCTCGACCCATATCAAGTCGCAATGACGCCATTAATTGATCAGAGCGATGTGATTGGCCGCGATCACCTTAGCCCATTTGGCGATTTCCGACTCCATGAAAGCGGTGAACGCGGCTTGGGTCATCACCATGGGCGTGGCGCCCTGCGCCTCCCAGGCGGTTTTGATGTCGGGGCGGCCGAGAATGGCGGTGATCGCGCCGTTGAGCTTGTCGACGACCGGCTGCGGCGTGGCTTTCGGCGCCATGAAGCCGACCCATTGACTGAATTGAAACCCGGGCACGCCGGCTTCGGCAATCGTCGGCACGTCGGGCAGAATGGGCGAGCGCGTGGTGCCGCTGGTGCCGAGCGCGCGCACCATGCCGGACTGCACCATCGGCGCCATGGTCGGAATGGAGTCGAACAGCATCTGGATTTGCCCGCCCAAAATGTCGGTGCGCATGCCGGTCGAGCCTTTGTAGGGGACGTGCACGATATCGATGCCGGTGAGGCTTTTCAAAAGCTCGGTCGCCATGTGGTAGTTGGAGCCCGGCCCCGACGACCCGAAATTCAGCGTTCCAGGTTTTGCGCGGGCGAGCGCCAGGAGCTCGGCCAGAGTCTTTGCCGGCACCGCGGGATGAACGACCAGCACCAGATCGTTCGCCATCAGCGGCGCGATCGCCGCGAGATCGCCCATCAACCGGTAGGGCTTTTTGGCGTACAGCGTTTCGTTGACGGTCTGGGTGCTGGAGACCATCAGCAGCGTATAGCCGTCCGGCGTGGCGTGGGCGACCAGTTCGGTGCCGAGCGTGGTGCCGGCGCCCGGCCGGTTCTCGATGACGAATGCCTGGTGCAGCGATTTTTGCAATTCTTCGGCGATGTCGCGGGTATAGACGTCGGTTGGGCCGCCGGCGCCGAACGGCGCGATGATTTTCACCGGCCGCGACGGATAATCGTCGGCGCGGCTCGATGATGTTCCGGCTACCACGCCGGAAAGCGCAAGAAGAATGGCATCACGTCGCGACATAGCGGTCGGCAAGCTCATGGGATGTCCTCAAAAATCTACTTCAAGGTCACGCCGGTGATGCGGATCACCTCGCCCCAGTGCTTGTACTGATCGGCGATGAAGGCTGCGAATTCCGCGACCGACTTCGGCTGCGGCTCGCCGCCGAGCTGCTTGATCCTGTTTTGCAGCGCCGGCGTCGCCAGACCTTCGTTCACGACCTTGTTGATCTTGGCGACGATTGCCGCCGGCGTGCCGGCCGGCGCCACGATGGCCTGCCAGGAATCCGGCGGCATGCCGGGATAGCCGAGCTCGTCCATGGTTGGCACGTCGGCAATTTCCGGAACGCGCGCCGGGCTGGTGACGGCGAGCGCGCGCACCTCGCCGGACTTGACGTGCGGCACGATGGCGGTAGTGCCCTCGAAGGTCATGTTCATCTGGCCGGCCAACACGTCGATGGTGGCCTGCGCCGCGGTCTTGTAGGGCACGAACACGATATTGGCGCCGGTGATGTGCTTGAACATTTCCCCGCTCATATGCGGCGGCGTGCCGATCACCGCGCCGTAATTCAATTTGCCGGGATTGGCCTTGGCATAGGCGACCAGCTCCTTGACGCTCTTCGCCGGGATCGACGGGTTGATGGCGACCACCAGCGGCGCCGAAGAGACCATCGCCACGGCGGCGAAATCCTTCACCGGGTCGATGCCGGCGTCCTTGTAAAGCTGCGGGCTGATGGCGAGCGAGCCCGCGGTCGCAGCCAACAGCGTGTAGCCGTCGGGCGGCGAGCCGGCGACCGCGCGGGCCGCCAGCGTGCCGCCGGCGCCGACATGGTTTTCCACCACGACCGGGCCGAGATGGTCGGAGAGATACGCGCCGATGATGCGCGCCGCCACGTCGGGCGGCCCGCCGGCCCCGAACGGCACGATCAGCTTGATCGGCTTTTCGGGAAAATTGTCCGCCACGGCCGCCGGCGGCAGGCCGAACGCAAGGGCCGCGGCGAGCGCGATTGGGCCAAACCCGCGCGGCATCGAACGCCTCATCGACTTCTCCCGGTTCAAAGCAGTCCGGCAAAGCTGGTGTCGCTTAATCGTAGTATCGAGCATGGCGACGGCGTCAACGCGCCACCTCAACGCACAGGGCCGCCTTGCACCTTTTTGTGCACTGCGCTAAGGGTCGCCAAAGTTCCGTGGTCACGGCGAATCCGCTGAAAATCGGGGCAAATCAGCGCGGTCTCGCGGGTCGCGGAACCGCGCCGCAATGGACATATTCCGAAAGCAAGGAATGATGTCCGAACCGCTCGACCAAAGGCCTGCCGATGACCCAATCGATGAGTCAATTGCTGCTGGGCTACCTGCCGCTGGTCGTGTTCATCGGCGTCGCCACGGTGATCGGGCTGGTGCTGCTCACGGTGGCGTTCGTGGTCGCCTACAAGCAGCCCGACCCGGAAAAGCTCTCGGCCTACGAATGCGGCTTCAACGCCTTCGACGACGCGCGGATGAAGTTCGACGTCCGCTTCTACTTGGTCGCCATATTGTTCATCATTTTCGACCTCGAAGTGAGTTTTCTGTTCCCCTGGGCCGCCGCCTTCGGTCAACTCGGCGTGTATGGCTTCTGGTCGATGATGCTGTTCCTTGCGGTGCTGACCGTCGGCTTTATCTATGAGTGGAAGAAGGGAGCGCTCGAATGGGATTGAGCGAACCCGCGATCGTCACGCCGAGCCGGACCATCGTCGACCCGCGCACCAATAAACCGGTGGGCGCGGGGGGCGGGGGGGCCGCGGACGACGCGTTTTTCTCCGATCTCAACAGCGAGCTCGCCGACAAGGGTTTTTTGGTCGCCGCGGCCGACGATTTGATCGCCTGGGCGCGCACCGGCTCGCTGATGTGGATGACCTTCGGGCTCGCCTGCTGCGCCGTCGAGATGATGCAGATGTCGATGCCGCGCTATGACGCCGAGCGCTTCGGCTTTGCGCCGCGCGCTTCGCCGCGCCAGTCCGACGTCATGATCGTCGCCGGCACGCTAACCAACAAGATGGCGCCGGCGCTGCGCAAGGTCTACGACCAGATGCCGGAGCCGCGCTACGTGATCTCGATGGGATCGTGCGCCAATGGCGGCGGCTACTATCATTATTCCTATTCGGTGGTGCGCGGCTGCGACCGCATCGTGCCGGTCGACATCTATGTGCCGGGCTGCCCGCCCACCGCAGAGGCGCTGCTGTACGGCGTGCTGCTGTTGCAAAAGAAGATCCGCCGCACCTCGACGATCGAACGCTGAACATGGATGACACGCTCGACACGCTCGGCAAGACCATCGCTGGCGCCCTTGCCGCGTCGGTGACGGGCTATGCGGTCGCCTATGGCGAACTGACCGTGACCGCGCAGGCGTCCGACATCGTGTCGGTGATGCGCTTCCTGCGCGACGACGGCCGCTGCCAGTTCTGGAATCTGATCGACATCACCGCGGTCGACTGGCCGAGCCGCGAGCGCCGCTTCGACGTGGTCTATCATCTGTTGTCGCCGAAACAGAACGCGCGCATCCGCGTCAAGGTCGAGACCGACGAGACGACGCCGGTGCCGTCGATCATCGAGGTGTTCGCCGGCGCCGACTGGTTCGAGCGCGAGACCTACGATCTCTACGGCATCGTGTTCACCGGCCATCCCGACATGCGGCGCATCCTCACCGACTATGGCTTCGAGGGTTATCCGCTACGGAAAGATTTTCCGCTCACCGGCTTTGTCGAGGTGCGCTACGACGACGAGCTCAAGCGCGTGGTCTACGAGCCGGTGCGGCTGGCGCAGGAATTCCGCAACTTCGATTTCCTGTCGCCCTGGGAAGGCACCGACTACGTGCTGCCCGGCGACGAGAAGGCGAAGAAGCCGGAAGGGCAGGGCACATGAAACCGACGCTCAAGCCCGGGCTCGCCCATCGCTTCGCGTACAAGGTGCCGGAGAACAAGACGGTGCCCTACACCTATCCGGAATCGCCGGAGATCGCGGCGATGCCAAAAGTGTTCGCCACCGGCTACATGATCGTGCTGATGGAATGGGTGTGCACGCAATTGCTCGCGCCGCATCTCGATCCGGGCGAAGGCAGCCTCGGCGTTCACGTCGATGTCAGCCATCTCGCCGCGACACTGCCGGGCATGACCGTGACGGTCGACGTCGAATGCGCCGAAGTTGTCGGCCAGCGCGTGACCTTCAAGGTCAAGGCCCACGACGGCGTCGATCTGATCGGCGAAGGCCGGCACGACCGCTTCGTCGTGATGTGGGACAAGTTCAATGCGCGCGTTGCGGCGAAAGCCGCGAAAGTGGCGGAGATGGCGTGATGGCCGACGCCGCACAACGCAATTTTACCATCAACTTCGGCCCGCAGCATCCGGCGGCCCATGGCGTGCTGCGCCTTGTGCTCGAGCTTGACGGAGAAGTGGTGGAGCGCGTCGATCCGCATATCGGTTTGCTCCATCGCGGCACCGAGAAACTGATCGAGCATAAGACCTATCTGCAGGCGATTCCGTATTTCGACCGGCTCGATTATGTCGCGCCGATGAACCAGGAACACGCGTTCTGCCTTGCCGCGGAAAAGCTGCTCGGGCTGCAGGTGCCGCGGCGGGCGCAAATCATTCGCGTGCTCTATTGCGAGATCGGCCGGCTGCTCTCGCATCTCCTCAACGTCACGACGCAAGCGATGGATGTCGGCGCGCTCACCCCGCCGCTGTGGGGATTCGAGGAACGCGAAAAGCTCATGGTGTTCTATGAGCGCGCTTCGGGCTCGCGCATGCATGCGGCTTATTTCCGCGTCGGCGGCGTGCACCAGGATCTGCCGCCAAAACTGATCGACGACATCGCCGCGTTCTGCGACCCGTTCCTGAAAGTCTGCGATGATCTCGAAGAGCTGCTCACCGAGAACCGCATCTTCAAGCAGCGCAATGTCGATATCGGCGTGGTGCGGCTCGACGACGCCTGGGCGCGCGGCTTTTCCGGCGTCATGGTGCGCGGCTCCGGCGCGGCCTGGGACCTACGTAAGGCGCAGCCCTACGAATGCTATGCGGAGCTCGATTTCGACATTCCGGTGGGCAAGCACGGCGACAATTACGACCGCTATTGCATCCGCATGGAAGAGATGCGCCAGTCGATCCGTATCATGAAGCAGTGCATCGAAAAGCTGCACGCGCCCGACGGCCAGGGCCGTATCACGGTCGACGACCACAAGATCGTGCCGCCCAGGCGCGAAGAGATGAAGCGCTCGATGGAAGGCTTGATCCATCACTTCAAGCTCTACACCGAGGGCTTCAAGGTGCCCGCCGGCGAGGTTTATGCCGCGGTCGAGGCGCCCAAGGGCGAGTTCGGCGTCTATCTGGTCGCCGACGGCTCCAACAAGCCGTACAAGTGCAAGATCCGCGCGCCCGGCTTCGCCCATTTGCAGGCGATGGACTTTTTGTGCCGCGGCCACATGCTGGCCGACATTTCGGCGATCCTCGGCTCGATCGACATCGTGTTCGGCGAGGTCGACCGATGAGCGTGCGCCGCCTCGCCGAAAAGCAGCCGCCGAGCTTTGCGTTTACGCCGGAAAATCTGGCCTGGGCGAAGGCGCAGATCGCCAAATATCCGGAAGGCCGCCAGCAGTCCGCGGTGATCCCGATCCTGTGGCGGGCGCAGGAGCAATCGGGCGGCTGGCTGCCGCAGAAGGCGATCGAGGCCACCGCGGAGCTCCTCGGCATGGCGAGAATCCGCGTGCTCGAAGTCGCGACCTTCTACACCATGTTCAATCTTTCGCCGGTCGGCAAATTCAACGTGCAGCTTTGCGGCACGACGCCGTGCATGCTGCGCGGCTCGGAGGAACTGAAAAAAGTCTGCCGGCGCATCATCGGCGAGCAGGACCACGTCACCTCGGACGGCCTATTCTCCTGGACCGAGGTCGAATGCCTCGGCGCCTGCGTCAACGCGCCGATGGTGCAGATCAATTACGATTATTACGAGGACCTGACGCCGGAATCGTTCACCCGCATCCTCAACGATCTGTCGCTCGGCAAGACGCCGAAGCCGGGGCCGCAGATCAATCGGTTGAATTCCGCACCGGTCGGCGGACAGACCACGCTCCTGGACAAGGCCTGACCGATGCTCGCCGACAAGGATCGCATTTTCAAAAATCTCTACGGCCAGGGCGATTGGGGCCTCGACGGCGCTCGCGCGCGCGGCGCCTGGGACGGCACCAAGGCGATTTTGGAAAAAGGCCGCGACACCATCGTCACCGAAATGAAGGCGTCAGGCCAGCGCGGCCGCGGCGGCGCCGGCTTCCCGACCGGGCTGAAATGGTCGTTCATGCCCAAAGAGACCGAGCGGCCGAGCTATCTGGTCATCAACGCCGACGAATCCGAGCCCGGCACCTGCAAGGACCGCGAGGTGATGCGTCACGATCCGCATCTCCTCGTCGAAGGCTGTTTGATCGCCGGTGCCGGCATGGGCGCGCACCATTGCTACATCTATGCGCGCGGCGAGTTCATTCGTGAACGCCAACGCCTCGAAGCCGCGGTGCAGCAGGCCTATGACGCAAAGCTCATCGGCAAGAACAATGTCCACGGTTTCGACTTCGACATCGTCATCCATCACGGCGCCGGCGCCTATATTTGCGGCGAAGAGACGGCGCTTCTGGAAAGCCTCGAAGGCAAGAAGGGCCAACCGCGGCTCAAACCGCCGTTCCCCGCCAATATGGGGCTCTACGGCTGCCCGACCACCGTGAACAATGTCGAGACCATCGCGCAGGTGCCCGACATCATGCGCCGCGGCGCCGCCTGGTTCGCCGGCATCGGCCGGGCCAACAATACCGGCACAAAGCTCTATTGCATTTCCGGCCATGTCGAGCGGCCGTGCAATGTCGAAGAGGCGATGGGCATTCCGCTGCGCGAATTGATCGAAAAGCACGCCGGCGGCGTGCGCGGCGGCTGGAACAATCTCATGGCCGTGATCCCCGGCGGCTCGTCGATGCCGATGGTGCCGGCCGGGCCCGACCAGGCCGACACGCTGCTGATGGATTTCGACGGCTGCCGCGACAAGAAATCGGCGCTCGGCACCGCCGCCGTGATCGTCATGGACAAGTCGGCCGATATCGTGAAGGCGATGGCGCGCATTTCCTATTTCTACAAACACGAGAGCTGCGGCCAGTGCACGCCGTGCCGCGAGGGCATGGGCTGGATGTGGCGGGTGCTCGAACGCATGGCCGAAGGCCGCGCGCAAAAGCGCGAGATCAACATGCTGATGGAAGTCACCACCCAGATCGAAGGCCACACCATCTGCGCCTTCGGCGACGGCGCCGCGTGGCCGGTGCAGGGCCTGTTGCGCCACTTCCGGCCGGAGATCGAACGGCGCATCGACGAATATACGGCGAACCCGCATCCCGAACCCGTGACGGTCGCGGCGGAGTAGGCCTACATGAATATTGCCGGTGAAATAGGACACAGTCTTTGGGAATTCAGCGCTGAGGCGGTAACAGCGTGGGCGGCCGCGGGTGCGTTACTATTCGCCGCTATTGCAGCGAGCGCTGCGGCGTGGGCGGCATGCATTGCGCTTCGGCAAATGCGGGAAAATCGCGCAATCAGCCAGGATGCTGACGCCCAAGAATCTTATCGGTCATACTTGGAAGCCTGCGTGAATAATCCTGAACTTGCTAGTCCGAACTACGAGAAAATAAAACCCGACCCCCAGAAACGCGAAAAGTACAATTGGTTTATCTGCTATTTGCTGTCCGCCTCAGAAAAAATTCTTGAAATCGCGGGACATGACGCGGAGTGGGTTAATGCGGTTAAACTGAATATTGGATATCATAAGGATTTTCTGTCAGACGAAACGCATTGCGAGGACAAGCAGATTGAGTGCTACAACGTTGATTTGCGTAAACTGATTTTCGAGATAACCGGGCGGCGACTGCCAGAAGACAATCATCGGGCATGGAGTAAAGATAAAGGTGAGCTAGCGGGATCAGCTCAATGAATATGACCGATACGCCTCGTCATCTGGCCCAGCTGAATATCGGTCGTTTACGCTATCTGACCGACGACCCGCGCATGGCCGATTTCATGAACAACCTCGATCTGGTGAATGGCTTGGCCGAGCGCAGCGAGGGCTTTGTCTGGCGCCTTAAGGACGACAGCGGCAACGCCACAAATATTCGGCCCTTCGACGATCCGCGCATGGCCGTTAATCTGTCTGTGTGGGAGAGCGTCGAAGCGCTGGAGCGTTTCGTGTGGCAGACCGTGCACAAGCGTTTCTACGGCCGGCGTCAGGAATGGTTCGACAAGCTCGAGGGGCCACACTCCGTGATGTGGTGGATTCCTGCCGGCCATCGGCCGACGGTGATCGAGGCGAAGGAGCGGATTGAATATCTCGCGGCGCATGGTCCATCCGACCATGCGTTCGGTTGGGAAAGCGTGCCGGCGGCACAATTGTGGAAGACGGCGCGCTGCGGCGCGCCGGACGGACAAGCGGCATAAAGATGACCAAGCTCATCGTCGACGGCAGAGAGATCGACGTCCCGCCGGAGTACACGCTGCTCCAGGCCTGCGAGGCCGCGGGCGCGGAGATTCCGCGCTTCTGCTTCCACGAGCGGCTGTCGATCGCCGGCAATTGCCGCATGTGCCTGATCGAGGTGGCCGGCATTCCGAAGCCGCAAGCGTCCTGCGCCATGGCGGTGAAGGATCTGATGCCGAACAAGGACGGCTCGCCCAAAATTTTGTCGACGCGCTCGCCGATGGTGCGCAAGGCGCGCGAAGGCGTCATGGAATTCTTGCTGATCAATCATCCCCTCGATTGCCCGATCTGCGACCAGGGCGGCGAATGCGACTTGCAGGACCAGTCGATGGCCTACGGCATCGATTCCAGTCGCTTCCACGAGAACAAGCGCGCGGTCGAGGACAAATATCTCGGCGCGCTGGTCAAGACCTCGATGAACCGCTGCATCCAATGCACGCGCTGCGTACGCTTTGCCACCGAAGTGGCCGGCGTGCCCGAGCTCGGCGCCATCGGCCGCGGCGAGGACATGGAGATCACCACCTATCTCGAACACGCGATGGTATCGGAACTGCAGGCCAACGTGGTCGATATCTGTCCGGTCGGCGCGCTGACGTCAAAACCTTACGCCTTCGCGGCGCGGCCGTGGGAGCTCAACAAGACGGAATCCATCGACGTCATGGACGCGCTCGGCTGCGCCATCCGCATCGACACCCGCGGCCGCGAGGTGATGCGGATTTTGCCGCGCACCAACGAGGACATCAACGAGGAATGGATTTCCGACAAGACCCGCCACGTGGTCGACGGCTTGCGCACGCAGCGGCTCGATCAGCCTTATGTGCGCGAGAATGGCAAGCTGCGCCCGGCATCTTGGAGCGAAGCGTTCAAAGCCATCGCCGCAAAAGTCGCCCGCGGCAATCCCAAGCGCATCGGCGCGCTGGCCGGCGACCTTGCCGCGGTTGAGGAGATCTTTGCGCTGAAGGATTTGATGACGCGGCTCGGCGTCAGCAATCTCGATTGCCGCCAGGACGGTTCCGCGCTCGATCCAAATTGGGGCCGGGCGAGCTATCTGTTCAACGCCACCATCGCCGGCATCGAGGCGGCCGATGCGCTGCTCATCGTCGGCTCGAACCCGCGCAAGGAAGCCGCCATCCTCAACGCCCGCATCCGCAAGCGCTGGCGCGCCGGCAATTTCCCGATCGGCGTCATCGGCCCGAAGGCCGATCTCACCTACGCTTACGATTATCTCGGCGCCGGCCCGGAGACGCTGGCCGACATCGCGCGGCACAGCTTTGCCGACGCGCTGCGCCAGGCCGAGCACCCGCTGGTGCTGGTCGGGGCCGCGGCTTTCGCCCGTGCCGACGGCGCCGCCATCGCGTCGCTGGCGGCGAAGGCGGCCATCGAACTCGGCGCGGTGAAAGACGGCTGGAACGGTTTTGGCGTGCTGCACAGCGCAGCCTCGCGCGTCGGCGCGCTCGACCTCGGCTTCGTGCCGGGCGCGGGCGGCTTGACTACGCGGCAGATGGCGGCATCGGGCACGCTGGACGTTTTGTTCCTGCTCGGCGTCGACGAGATCGACATCGCGCCCGGCGCCTTCGTCGTCTATATCGGCAGCCAGGGCGACCGCGGCGCCATGCGCGCCGACGTGGTGCTGCCCGGCGCGGCGTACCCGGAAAAATCCGCCATCTACGTCAACACCGAAGGCCGGGTGCAGATGGCGACCCGCGCCGCGTTCCCGCCCGGCGACGCGCGCGAGGACTGGGCGATTTTTCGAGCGCTGTCCGACGTGCTGGGCAAGAAGCTCCCCTATGACTCGCTGGCGCAACTGCGCCGCGCGCTGTTTGCCGCCTATCCGCACCTGCAGCGCATCGGCCAGATCGCGCCGGGCAATGCCGCCGACCTGCAAAAGCTTGCGGCTTTAAGCGGCGCGACCGACAAGACGCCGCTGCGCTCGAGCGTCGATGATTTTTACTTCACCAATCCGATCGCGCGTTGTTCGGCGGTCATGGCGGAATGCTCGGCGATCGCCCACGGCCGCTCCGCCGTGACAGCGGCGGAATAGGGGACCGAGATGGCCGCGTTCTGGTCCGATTACATTTGGCCGCTCGTGATCATGGTGGCGGAGAGCGTGCTGCTCCTTGTCATTCTGCTGATTGCCGTGGCCTATGTGCTGCTCGCCGATCGCAAGATCTGGGCGGCGGTGCAGATGCGCCGCGGCCCCAATGTGGTCGGGCCGTGGGGCCTGCTGCAATCCTTCGCCGATTTGCTCAAATTCGTGCTCAAGGAGCCGGTGATCCCGGCAGGCGCCAACAAGGGCGTGTTCCTGCTGGCGCCGCTCGTCACCTGCGTGCTGGCGCTCGCCGCCTGGGCGGTGATCCCGGTCGATGCCGGCTGGGTGATCTCCAACATCAATGTCGGCATTCTGTATATCTTCGCCATCTCCTCGCTCGGCGTGTACGGCGTGATCATGGCCGGTTGGGCGTCGAACTCCAAATATCCGTTCCTGGCGGCGCTGCGCTCGGCGGCCCAGATGGTGTCCTACGAAGTCTCGATCGGCTTCGTCATCATCACCGTGCTGCTCTGCGTCGGTTCGCTCAATCTCACCGCCATCGTCGAGGCGCAGAACAGCAAGTGGGGACTTTTGGGCTGGTACTGGCTGCCGCTGTTCCCGATGCTGATCGTCTTTTTCGTCTCCGCGCTGGCCGAGACCAACCGGCCGCCGTTCGACCTGGTCGAAGCGGAATCCGAGCTCGTCGCCGGCTTCATGGTGGAATACGGCTCCACGCCCTACATGATGTTCATGCTCGGCGAATACGTCGCCGTTTGCACCATGTGCGCCATGTGCACGATCCTGTTCCTCGGCGGCTGGCTGCCGCCGTTCCCGGTGCCGCCGTTCACCTGGGTTCCGGGCGTGATCTGGTTCGTGCTCAAGGCGAGCTTCGTGTTCTTCATGTTCGCCATGGTGAAGGCTTTTGTGCCGCGCTATCGCTACGACCAGCTGATGCGGCTCGGCTGGAAGGTTTTTCTGCCGATCTCGCTCGCCATGGTGGCGATCGTGGCGGGCGTCCTGCAAGTGACCGGGTGGGCGCCGAAATGAGCGAGGACGCGGATGGAATATTCGCTGCCGGCCTGGCTCGGTGCGCTCGCCGGAACCGTGGTTGCGGTGATCGTCTACGTGCCGGCGATCCGTGCCATCGAGCGCAGCTATCGCGCGCAGAGCGGCCCGCAGACCTTGGAGCAGCGCGCGGCGTTCGAGGAGAAATTGTCCATCGCGCGGCGCCTGATCCTGGCGCTGGACATCGCCATCCTGGCCACCGCGGGCTATTGGATCGGCCATGCGCTCGGCGGTTCGAGATTTTGAGCGGCAGCGGAGGATTTTGACATGAAGCTCGACCAAGCCGCCCGTTCGCTGTTCCTGAAGGAATTCGCCCAAGCCTTCGTGCTGTCGATGCGCTATTTCTTCAGGCCCAAGGCGACGATCAATTATCCGTTCGAGAAGAATCCGCTGTCGCCGCGCTTTCGCGGCGAGCACGCGCTGCGCCGCTATCCGAACGGCGAAGAGCGCTGCATCGCCTGCAAGCTGTGCGAGGCGATTTGTCCGGCCCAGGCCATCACCATCGAAGCCGGCCCGCGGCGCAACGACGGCACCCGGCGCGCCACGCGTTACGACATCGACATGGTCAAATGCATCTATTGCGGGCTGTGCCAGGAGGCCTGTCCGGTCGACGCCATCGTCGAGGGGCCGAATTTCGAATTCGCCACCGAAACCCGCGAGGAGCTCTATTACGACAAGGAGCGGCTCCTCGCCAACGGCGACCGCTGGGAGCGCGAGATCGCGCAAAACCTCGCGCTCGACGCGCCGTACCGCTGAGCCGCGCCGGCCATGATCATCCACGCCCTCTTCTTTTATCTGTTTGCCGGCGTCTGCATCGCCTCGGCGGTGATGGTCATTGCCTCGCGCAACCCGGTGCATTCGGTGCTGTTTCTCATTCTCGCCTTCGTCAATGCCGCCGGCCTGTTCGTGCTGATGGGCGCCGAGTTTCTGGCGATGATCCTGATCGTGGTCTATGTCGGCGCCGTCGCCGTGCTGTTTCTGTTCGTGGTGATGATGCTCGACGTCGATTTCGCCGAGCTGCGCCAGGGTGTGCTGAATTATCTGCCGATCGGCGCGCTGGTCGGCGCCGTGCTGCTCGCCGAGCTTTTGACCGTGGTGTTCGCCTGGGCCATCGGCCCCGACGTCGCCAAGGCCATCACCGCGCCGATCCCGCCGGTGAGCGATGTCAGCAACACGCAGGCGCTCGGGCTGGTGCTCTACACGCGCTACATCTACTTCTTCCAGGCCGCAGGCATCATCTTGCTGGTCGCCATGGTCGGCGCCATCGTGCTGACCTTGCAGCACAAGCCGAATGTGCGGCGCCAAAGCATTGCCGAGCAGGTGGCGCGGCGCCGCGACACCGCGATCGAGATCGTCAAGGTCAAGTCGGGGCAGGGGCTGTCATGACCGTCGGGCTCGGCCATTACCTCGCGGTCGCCGCGATCCTGTTCACGCTCGGGATTTTGGGCATCTTCCTCAACCGCAAGAACGTCATCGTCATTCTGATGTCGATCGAGCTCATCCTGCTCGCCGTCAACGTCAACCTGGTGGCGTTCTCGACCTTCTTGGGCGACATCGTCGGCCAGGTCTATGCGCTGCTCGTGCTCACCGTTGCGGCGGCGGAGGCGGCAATCGGGCTCGCCATCCTCGTCGCCTATTTCCGCAACCGCGGCTCGATCGCCGTGGACGACGTCAATCTGATGAAAGGCTAGCGGCGGCATGTACGAGGCCATCGTTTTTCTGCCGCTGCTCGGCGCCGTCATTGCCGGCGCCATTGCGCTGATCGGCGCGCGCGACCGCCTGCCCGGCGCCGACCCGCCGCCGCCTGGCGACGATCATGCCGACGAAAGCCACGGCCACGCAGCGCCGTCATTGCCTGGCGCGCACGCGGTCGCCGACGAATCTCATCACGAGGAAGCGCCCACCGAGCCGCCGGCCGCCGGCTCGCAGGCCGCCGAGCTGATCACCTCGACGTTCCTGGTGATCGCCTGCGTGCTGTCCTGGTACGCCTTCTACGACGTCGGCTTTCTCGGCCACGACGCCCGCCTGCCGATGTTCTCGTTCATCACCTTCGCCGATCTCAAAGCCGATTGGGCGCTGCGCGTCGATTCGCTCACCGCCGTGATGCTGGTCGTGGTCACGACCATCTCCTCGCTCGTGCACATCTATTCCATCGGTTACATGGCGGAGGATCCGTACCGGCCGCGGTTCTTCTCCTATCTGTCGTTCTTCACCTTCGCCATGCTGATGCTGGTGACGGCGGACAATCTGGTGCAGCTGTTCTTCGGCTGGGAAGGCGTCGGACTTGCGAGCTATCTCTTGATCGGCTTCTGGTTCCACAAGCCGGAAGCCAATGCCGCCGCGATCAAGGCTTTCATCGTCAACAGGGTCGGCGATTTCGGCTTTTCGCTCGGCATTTTCGCGGTGTTCTATCTGACCGGCGCGGTCGATCTCGACACCATCTTCGCCCAGGCGCCGGGCCTCGTGGGAAAAAGCTTTCACTTCCTGAGCTGGGATTTCGACGCGCTGACAATTGTCTGCCTGCTGCTGTTCATGGGCGCCATGGGCAAGTCGGCACAGTTTCTGCTGCACACCTGGCTGCCCGACGCCATGGAAGGCCCGACGCCGGTCTCGGCGCTGATCCATGCCGCCACCATGGTGACCGCCGGCGTGTTCATGGTGGCGCGGCTGTCGCCGCTGTTCGAGCTTTCGCCGAACGCGGCCGCCTTCGTCACCTTCATCGGCGCCACCACGGCGATCTTCGCCGCCACCGTCGGCCTGGTGCAGAACGACATCAAGCGCATCGTCGCCTATTCGACCTGCTCGCAGCTCGGCTACATGTTCGTCGCCATGGGGGTGGGCGCCTATTCGGTCGGCATGTTCCATCTCTTCACCCACGCCTTCTTCAAGGCGCTCTTGTTCCTCGGCTCCGGCTCGGTGATCTTGGCGATGCATCACGAGCAGGACATCCGCAACATGGGCGGGCTGTGGCGGAAAATTCCGTTCACATTTGCAGTCATGGTGATTGGCACTCTGGCGCTGACCGGCTTTCCCGGCTTCGCCGGATTTTTCTCCAAGGACGCCATCATCGAGGCCGCCGCGGTCGGCACCAATCCGATGGCGAGCTATGGCTACATCATGACGGTCGCCGCCGCGGCGCTGACGTCATTCTATTCCTGGCGGCTGGTGTTCAAGACGTTCTTCGGCGCGCCGCACGACCGTCATCATTACGAGGGCGCGCATGAGAGCCCGCTGGTGATGCTGGTGCCGCTGGCGCTGCTTGCCTTCGGCTCGATCGCCGCGGGCTTGCCGTTCATGTCGCTGTTCGCCGGTAGCGGCGTTGAGCCGTTCTTCCGCGAGTCGCTGAAGTTCGGCCCGAATAATCACATCCTCGAGGCGATGGAGCAGCTGCCGCTCTACATCAAGCTGGCGCCGAGCGTGATGATGGTGATCGGATTTCTGGTCGCCTTGCAGTTCTGCATCTTCCGGCCCGATTTGCCCGAAGCGCTCGCGCGCGATCAGGCCGTGCTGTACCGCTTCCTGCTCAACAAGTGGTACTTCGACGAGATCTACGATTTCCTCTTCGTGCGCCCCGCGCTGTGGCTCGGCCGGCTGTTCTGGAAAGGCGGCGACGGCTTTGTCATCGACGGTTTCGGGCCTGACGGCGTCTCCGCGTGGGTGCTCGATGTCACCCGGAACGTCGTGCGGCTGCAGACCGGATACCTCTATCACTACGCCTTCGCCATGCTGATCGGCGTCGCCGCCTTCATCACCTGGTTCATGTTCTCCGGAGCGCACGGATGACGAGCTGGCCGATCCTCTCCGTCATCATCTTTCTGCCGCTCGCCGGCGCGCTGTTCATCGGCTTCCTCAACGAGGACGAAGCCGGCGTGCGCAACGCCCGCTGGGTCGCGCTGTGGACGACGTTGATCACCTTCGCCATCTCGCTCATCGTGCTGTGGCGCTTCGATCCGGCTTCGGCGGAGTTCCAGTTCCTGGAAAAACGGCCCTGGCTCGGCGGCACCATCACGTATTCCATGGGCGTCGACGGCATTTCGCTGCCGTTCGTGATCCTGACCACGGCGCTGTTGCCGATCTGCATCGTCGCCAGCTGGAGCGCGATCCAGCGCCGGGTGCGCGAATATATGATCGCGTTCCTGGTGCTCGAAACGCTGATGGTCGGCACGTTCTGCGCGCTGGACCTGGTGCTGTTCTATCTGTTCTTCGAGGGCGGCCTCATTCCGATGTTCCTGATCATCGGGGTGTGGGGCGGGCCGCGCCGGGTCTATGCCTCGTTCAAGTTCTTTCTCTATACCTTCCTCGGCTCGGTGCTGATGCTGCTCGCCATCATGGCGATGTACTGGCAGGCCGGCACCACCGACATTCCGGCCCTGCTGCATCACGCTTTCCCGCGCAGCCTGCAGACCTGGGCGTGGTTCGCCTTCCTCGCTTCGTTCGCGGTCAAGATGCCGATGTGGCCGTTCCACACCTGGCTGCCCGACGCCCATGTCGAGGCGCCGACCGCAGGCTCGGTGATCCTGGCGGCGATCCTGCTAAAACTCGGTGGCTATGGCTTCCTGCGCTTCTCGCTGCCGATGTTCCCGGACGCTTCGCAGGCGCTGGCGCCGCTGATCTACGCCATGTCCATCGTCGCCATCGTCTACACCTCGCTGGTGGCGCTGGTGCAGGAGGATTTCAAGAAGCTGATCGCCTATTCGTCGGTCGCCCATATGGGTTTTGTCACCATGGGCATTTTCGCGATGACGGCGCAGGGTCTCGCCGGCGGCATTTTCCAGATGATCTCCCACGGCATCGTCTCGGCCGCGTTGTTCCTCTGCGTCGGCGTCATCTACGACCGCATGCACACCCGCGAGATCGCCGCCTATGGCGGCTTGGTCTACCGCATGCCGATCTATGCCTTCGCCTTCATGGTGTTCACCTTGGCCAATGTCGGGCTGCCCGGTACGTCGGGCTTCGTCGGCGAGTTTTTGACCCTCATCGGCACCTTCCGGGTCAACACCTGGGTGGCGACCTTGGCGACGCTCGGCACCATCCTGTCGGCGGCCTACGCGCTGTGGCTCTATCGCAAAGTCATTTTCGGCAAGCTGGAGAAGCCGAGCCTGTTCAATATCCGCGACCTCGGCTGGCGCGAAATGGTGGTGCTGGCGCCGCTCGTCATCCTGACCATCGTGTTCGGCGTCTATCCAAAACCGGTGCTCGACATCTCGGCGGCTTCCGTGGCGCAGCTGATGGACAATTATCAGCACGCGTTGGCGCCGGTCAAAGCGGCGATGGCGAGGTGAGGCGATGAACGCGGCCGCGAATATCTCCGCTCTCACGCCGCTGCTGCCGGAAATCGTGCTCGGGCTTGGCGCCATGGCGCTGTTGATGCTCGGCGTCTATGGCGGCGAGCGCACCGCGCGTGCCGTCGATGGCCTTTCGATCGCGCTTCTGATCGCGGCCGGGGTCATCTTGTACCTGCTTCCCGCCGGCAAGCTCGTCGGCTTCAACGGCAGCTTCGTCGTCGACAATTTCGCCCGGTTCCTCAAAATCTTGGCCTTGATCGGCTCGGCTGCCGCCATCGCCATGTCCATTGATTACGCCAAGCAGGAGCGGCAACAGCGCTTCGAGTATGCGGTGCTGATCGTGCTCTCGACGCTCGGCATGATGATGCTGATCTCGGCGGCCGACCTGATCGCGCTCTATCTCGGTCTCGAATTGATGAGCCTGCCGCTCTACGTGGTGGCCGCGAGCCACCGCGATTCGCTGCGCTCGACCGAAGCCGGCCTGAAATATTTCGTGCTCGGCGCGCTGTCGTCGGGCATGCTGCTCTACGGCGCGTCGCTGGTTTACGGCTTTACCGGCACCGTGAGTTTTTCCGGCATCGCGCTGGCCGCGACGCACGGCGGCATCGGGCTGATCTTCGGCCTGGTCTTTTTGTTCGCCGGCTTCTGCTTCAAGGTTTCCGCCGTGCCGTTCCACATGTGGACGCCGGACGTCTATGAAGGCGCGCCGACGCCCGTGACTGCGTTCTTTGCCGCGGCGCCGAAAGTCGCCGGCATCGCCATGTTCGTGCGCGCCGCCGTCATGGCGTTTCCCGGCATCACCGCGCAGTGGCAGCAGATCGTCGTCTTCGTCGCCATCGCCTCCATGCTGCTCGGCTCGTTCGCGGCCATCGGCCAGCGCAACATCAAGCGGCTGATGGCCTATTCGTCGATCGGCCATATGGGTTTTGCCCTGGTCGGGCTTGCCGCGGGCACCAACGAAGGCGTGCAGGGCGTGCTGGTCTATATGGCGATCTACCTCACCATGACGCTCGGCGTCTTTGCCGTGATCCTGGCGATGCGGCGTTCGACCGGCATGGTGGAGACGATCGACCAATTGTCCGGTCTCGCCCGCACCAATCCGACCATGGCGTTCTTCATGGCGATGCTGTTGTTCTCCATGGCCGGCGTGCCGCCGCTCGCCGGCTTCTTTGCCAAATTCTATGTCTTCCTCGCCGCCATCAAGGCCGGGCTCTATGTGCTCGCCGTGATCGGCGTGCTCGCCAGCGCGGTCGGCGCCTATTATTATCTCGCCATCATCAAGATCATGTATTTCGACGAGGCAGCCGAAGGGTTTTCGGCGATGCCCGTCGAGCTGAAAGTGGTGCTCGCGGTTTGCGGCCTGTTCAACATTCTGTTCTTTCTCTATCCCGGCCCGCTGGTCGGCGCGGCGAGCGCGGCCGCCCGTTCCCTGTTCTGATGCGGCTTGACCCCGCGGCGATTGCGGCGGCCGGCTATCGTCTTGCGGCTCACGACACGCTGCCGTCGACCAATACCGAGGCCTTGGCACTGGCGCAGCGTGGCGAGCGCGGCCCGCTGTGGGTCACGGCGCGGCAGCAGACGGAAGGCCGCGGCCGGCGCGGCAGCGAATGGATTTCGACGCCCGGCAATCTCTACGCCACGCTCTTGCTTTGCGATCCGGCGGCGCCGGAAAACGCGCCGGAATTGTCGTTCGTCGCCGCGCTTGCCGTCCACGACGCCATCGTCGATCGCGCCGCCCCGTTGCGCGAGAAGCTTGCGCTGAAATGGCCGAATGACGTTCTCTACGGCGGCCAAAAGCTCGCCGGCATTTTGATCGAGGGCGAGCGCATTGGCGCCAAGCTTGCCGTGGCCATCGGCATCGGCGTGAACTGCATGCATCACCCGGTGGAGACCGCGTATCCCGCCACTGACCTCGCGACCGCCGGCGCGGCGGTTTCGGCGGAAGATTTGTTCGGCGCGCTGTCGGCCAGCATGGCGCGGCGGCTTGCGCAGTGGCGCCGCGGCGCGGGCTTTCAATCCGTTCGGGCCGATTGGCTCGACCGTGCCGCGGGAATAGGCGGGGAGATGCGGGTGCGGCTACCAAAGAATCGCGAATTTGCCGGCCGCGCCGAGGCGCTCGACGAACGCGGCCGCTTGCTGTTGCGGCTTAACGACGGCACGCTGCAGACGATCACGGCGGGCGACGTCTTTCCGGTGGCGGCGAGCGGGCAAAGCTGATGGCGCAGAACGAACTGGTTTTCGCGCCGCTCGGCGGCATCGGCGAGATCGGGATGAATCTCTCGATCTACGGCTTTGGCGACGAGCGCCGCCGGCAATGGCTGATCGTCGATTGCGGCGTGTCGTTCGCCGCCGAGGAGCAACTGCCCGGCGTCGATCTGATCCTGCCCGATATCCGCTTTCTCGTCGAAGAGCGAAAGAACATCGTCGGCCTGGTGCTGACCCACGGCCACGAGGATCATCTCGGCGCGCTGATCGATCTTTGGCCGCGGCTGAAAGTGCCGCTCTACGCCACGCCGTTCACCGCGGCTTTGTTCGAAGCGAAGCGGCTGTCGGAGCCCGGCGCGCCGCCGGTGCCGGTCAATGTGGTGCCGCTTGGCGGCCGTTTGAGCCTCGGGCCGTTCACGGTCGATTTCATCAATGTTGCGCATTCGATTCCGGAATCCAATGCGCTTTCGATCCGCACCCCGGCGGGCATCGTACTGCATACCGGTGACTGGAAGATCGATCCGACGCCGCTGATCGGCGCGCCGACCGACCAGGCCAGATTGACCGCGCTCGGCGACGAAGGCGTGCTGGCGCTGGTCGGCGATTCCACCAACGCGGTGCGCGACGGCCGCTCGCCCTCGGAATCCGACGTGGCGCGCACGCTCGCCGAACTGATCCGCACCGCGCCGGCGCGCGTCGCCGTGACCACCTTTGCCTCCCATGTCGGCCGCCTCCGCGCCGTGGCCGACGCCGCGCGCGCCGCCGACCGCGAAGTGGTCATCGTCGGCCGCGCCATGGAGCGCGTCACCCAAGTGGCGCGCGAGACCGGCTATCTCGACGGCGTGCAGGATTTTCGTAGCGCCGACGCTTACGGCTATCTGCCGCCCGACAAGGTTTTGGCGCTGTGCACCGGCAGCCAGGGCGAGCCGCGCGCCGCGCTCGCCCGCATCGCCGAGGACGAGCATCCCGAAGTGACGCTGGGCAAGGGCGACCGCGTGATCTTCTCGTCTCGCGCCATTCCCGGCAACGAGAAGGCGGTGGCGCGGGTGATCAACGGCCTGGTCAGCCAGGGCGTCGAGGTCATCACCGACCGCACCCACCTGGTTCACGTCTCCGGCCATCCGCGCCGTGCCGAGCTTCTCGACATGATCGGCTGGGTGCGGCCCAAAATTTTGATCCCGGCCCACGGCGAGGCGCTGCATTTGGCCGAGCACGCCGAGCTCGCCCGCAACGCCGGCGTGCCGCACGTGCTGGTCTGCCGCAACGGCGATCTGGTCCGGCTGGCGGCCGACGGCGCCCAGATCATCGACGAGGTGCCCTCCGGGCGCCTCTACAAGGACGGTTCGCTTCTGATCAACGCCGAGGACCGCACCGTCGCCTCGCGCCGCCGCCTGAGCTTTGCCGGCGTCGCCTCGGTGGCACTGGCGCTGAGCGAGAAGGGCGCGCTCGTCGCCGATCCCGAGATCGAGCTGATCGGCATTCCCGAAACCGACGCCGGCGGCGCGTCGATGACCGAGATCGCCCGCGACGCCGTCGAGGAAGCCTTCGAGTCGCTGCCAAAGCCGCGCCGCCGCGATCCCGACGCGGTGGCAGAAGCGGTGCGCCGCGCCGTGCGCGCGGCGATCGCGCAGCGCTGGAGCAAGAAGCCGATCTGCCTCGTGCATGTGCTGGAGGTGTAGCCGGCTGACGTTTTGGGCTGCGTCATCAGAAACGTCCGCCAAGGGCTAAAATCCCGTCTGCAGCAAACTCGCGGCAAATTCGGCCGTCAAATCCGTCCGGAGGCCGCGCCGGCGGGTCGTTGCTTTGCGCAATTGTGACCGACACAGATCCGCCGCGAGTTCGCCCGCGCATTTTGCCAAAGCGGGCGAGTTTGAGCCGCGGTGATGCCTTGTCCCGCTCGCACCGTTGCGGCTGTCGTGCTTCGTCGAAGATCGGGGGACACAATGTATAAATCATTCATCGAGACCGATGCGCCGCTCGCATTGACCGTGGCGTTCGCGGCTGTCGTGTTCGTGGCCGGAGCCATCGCCCGCGCGCTGCGATGGCTCGCCACGGCGGAGCAAAATAACGACTAGGCGGCGCTCAAGTCATCCGGGCTGGCAAAGGTTTGGCGCCATGACGATCGCAACGATCAGCGCGATCAGCTTTGTGTTCGGTGCCGCTGTTGCCTGCGTGGCGAATCGCTACCCCGGACATCGCGACGTCATCGATGCTGTCGGCGGCGTACTCCTCATCGGCTGGGCTTTGCTCTCGAGCCTATTCGCCCGACGCGGTACCGGCGGACGCGCTCGACGCCAACGCCACCTTGCCGCCGCGGAACCGCGAGTGTGATGCGCGGCACAGCGGCCCCGGGCCGGCTGCTGCTAACCATAACCAGCTAGCTTGGGTCACGGGGTGTCATGATCACGAGAACTGCGTATTCGGTGCGCGAGCGGGTTTACCCCCTCGCGGTGCTGTTCGTGGGGCTGACGGCCACGTTCGGCGGGATTGGGCTCCTGGGCTATGGGCTTCTAGCGCTCATGGGCTATTGATCGGCCCGACACGCGGTCGATGGCTAGCCCACGGTCGCACTCACGATTATTGCCCCCGCAAGCGAGCCTCAGTGGGCGGCAAATCTCCAGTTCAGCCGCAATGTCACTTGATCGGTGGTGAACTTGACCCGGTCGAAGATCGGATTGCCGATCACGTCAGTCCCGAGCAGATAGTTGCGGCCGCCGAAATCGTTGTGGCGATATTCCGCCGCCAGGCTCCACGTCTTGGCGAACGCCCATTCGACGCCGCCGCCGAGCGTCCAGCCGACAAGCCCATGCGAACTGCTGGCGCCGGTCGGAGGCGGCAGGAACGGAGGAATCACGTTCGGCCCAAACGTCTCGCCAAAGGCCGTGTTCACCTTTGCGTTGGTGAATGCGGCGCCACCGGTCACATAGAGCAAGCCGCGTTCCGAGACCACCACGCCGGCGCGCGCCCGTGCCGAGGCGATCCAGTTGACGGTGTCGGTCGACGTCGCCGTCACGGCAACGGGGAAGATCGGAGCCGGCGGGATCACGCCGCGCGTCAAGCTGGCATGGATATGGGTGCCGTCGATATCGCCTTCGACGCCGAGCACGATCTGGTTGACCTGCCAATTGTAGCCGGCCTGGACGCCGCCCATGAAAGCCGTGTCCCGTGCGCTGCCGCCGGGAAGACCGGCCGACGCGCCCGGAATGATGAGCAAGCCGACGCCGGGAATATTCTGCAGCGTTCCAGGGATCATGACCGGGCACGCCGCCGTAATGGTGCCGGGACAGATCGGATCGTAATTCGCCTCGCCTCGCACCACGCCGAGGTTGAGACCGACATAGGGGCCGGTCCAGCTGAACGGTGCTGCAACCACTGGCGGCGCCTTGAGCGGCATGTCGGCGGCTTGTGCCGCCACGGTGCCCGCCAAAACGGCGCCGGCTACCGCAAGGCTACGAGAGAGTTTCATGATGCCCCTCCACCACGACGCGTCCCCACACGCGCATGAACAATACTAGCAACTGAGGCGGGTGAAGGCTGTTGCGGAAATAGAACACCACGACAGATTCGCGGGTTTTGCACATTCGGGTGGCGGCGCGCCGCCGATGACCGCACGGTGTAAGATGCTCGTGCCGGATGCAGGAGATTTAAATGATCGGCAGGCTCAATCACGTGGCGATCGCGGTGCGCGATCTCGGCAAGGCGGCGGCGGTCTACCGCGACGTTCTCGGCGCCGACGTTTCCGCCGCGGTGCCGCAGCCCGACCATGGCGTGACCACGGTGTTCATCACGCTGCCCAATACCAAGATCGAGCTGTTGGAGCCGCTCGGCGAGGGCTCGCCCATTGCCAAATTCCTGGAGCGGAACCAGGACGGCGGCATGCACCACCTGTGCTACGAGGTCGACGATATCCGCGCCGCCCGCGATGCGCTCAAAGCGGCCGGCGCCCGCGTGCTCGGCGACGGCGAACCGAAGACCGGCGCCCACGGCAAGCCGGTGCTGTTCCTGCACCCGAAAGATTTTTCCGGCACCTTGGTCGAGCTGGAGCAGGCGTAAAAACATGCCCATCACCACCGCCATCGCGATCTTTTTTCTGATCTGGTGGATCGTACTGTTCGCGGTGCTGCCGTGGGGCGTGCGCAGCCAGGAGGAGGGCGGCGAGGTCTCGCCCGGCACCGATCCGGGCGCGCCAGCGATCCCAAATCTGCGCCGCAAGCTGATTTGGACGACGCTCGTCGCCGCGGTGGTTTTTGCGGTGTGTTACGTCGTCTATGTCGAGCGCCTGATCACGCTGGAGGGCCTGGTGGCGCTGTTCGGGATGCATATGACGTAATAGCAGGGCAGGCCAAATATCGGCGTAAAAACAATATATTATAGTCGTGTCTTGAGATTTTGAGTGCGCTTTGGCGCCATTAGCCGCCGTTTACCCGAAGCCCTCAAAGACAAAGAAAAAGCAGGGCAAAAGCCCTGCTCGAGAATCCTCATCTGCACCCTGAAGTTCCGCGTACTTATGTGGTTTTACGCATCCTCACCGTGGCAGTGAAGCCGCTTTACGCGTCCGGGTATCCTCCCAAGACTTATCCTCCCAAGACTTGGACCGCTGTCCCGAAATCTCGTCGTGAAACGAGATGGCGGTTTCGGGATAGCGCGCCGGTATTGGTAATCGATCCGCAGGTTCTTGTCACGGGCCTGCCCACCGCAAACGGCAAAAAAATACCTCCCTTGTATTTTCTTGTATTTCCGTGCCGGTTCCGGTTTCACTGCCGCGGCCATTTGCGAGATGCCATGCGCCTGTCCCGGTTCTTCCTGCCCAATCTGCGCGAGACCCCGAAGGAGGCCGAGATCGCCTCCCACCGGCTGATGCTGCGCGCCGGCATGATCCGTCAGGAGGCCGCCGGGATTTACGCCTTCCTGCCGCTCGGCTTCCGGGTGCTGCAAAAGGTCTGCCAGATCGTGCGCGAGGAGCAGGACCGCTCCGGCGCCATCGAGCTTTTGATGCCGACCATCCAGTCCGCCGACCTGTGGCGCGAAAGCGGCCGCTACGAAGCCTACGGCAAGGAGATGCTGCGCATAAAAGACCGCCACGAGCGCGACATGCTCTACGGCCCGACCAACGAGGAAATGATCACGGCGATCTTCCGCAGCTACGTGCGCTCATACAAGGATCTGCCGCTCAACCTCTACCATATCCAATGGAAGTTCCGCGACGAGGTGCGGCCGCGCTTCGGGCTGATGCGCGGGCGCGAATTTTTGATGAAGGACGCTTACTCGTTCGACGTCGATTTCGCCGGCGCCAAGCACGCCTATAACCGCATGTTCGTCGCCTATTTGCGCACCTTTGCCCGCATGGGGCTGCGCTCGATCCCGATGGTGGCGGAGAGCGGCCCGATCGGCGGCAACCTGTCCCACGAATTCATCATCCTGGCCGACACCGGCGAGAGCGAAGTGTTCTGCCACAAGGACTATCTGGATTTCGAGGTCCCCGGCCCCGACGTCGATTTCACCCATGTCGGCCGCCTGCAGGCGATCGTCGACAAATGGACCTCGCTCTATGCGGCGACCTCCGAAAAACACGACGTGGCGGCCTACGGCGCGCTGCCGGCCGACAAGCGGGTGTCGGCGCGCGGCATCGAGGTCGGGCATATCTTTTATTTCGGCACAAAATATTCCGAGCCGATGAAGGCGGTCGTCACCGGCCCCGACGGCACGGACCACCCTGTGCATATGGGCTCCTACGGCATCGGCCCGAGCCGGCTGGTCGCCGCCATCATCGAGGCGTCCCACGACGATGCCGGCATCATCTGGCCGGAGCCGGTGGCGCCGTTCAAAACCATGATCCTCAATCTCAAGCAGGGCGCGAGCGACACCGATGCCGCCAGCGAAAAGCTGTACGCGGAACTCACCGCCAAGGGCATCGACACGCTCTATCACGACCTCGACGAGCGGCCGGGCTCGAAATTCGCCATGGCCGACCTGATCGGCGTGCCCTGGCAGATTCTTGTGGGCCCGCGCAGCCTGGCCGAGGGCAAGGTCGAGGTGAAACGGCGCGCCGACGGCAGCCGGGAACTCATGACGCCGGCCGATGCCGTGGTCCGGCTTGGCGCATAAGCTGTGCGCTGCCACCCCGCCTGCGACGTTGGCAGGCTTGAAACCGCCAGAATCGTGTGAAACTCCGGGTCCTCGCGGGGACCAGACCTGAATGCCCGAGCCGACCGGGACGCACCCTTTCGCTCCATTCGAGTGGATGCTGTCGCTGCGCTACTTGAGGGCGCGGCGCAAAGAGGGATTCATTTCGGTCATTGCCGGCTTCTCGTTCCTCGGCATCATGCTCGGCGTGGCGACCTTGATCATCGTCATGGCGGTGATGAACGGCTTTCGCCAGGAGCTGTTGACCAAGATCCTCGGGCTCAACGGCCATCTGTTGATCCAGCCGCTGGAATCGCCGCTCACCGACTGGGAGGCCGTGGCCGATCGCGTCTCGAAAATCGACGGCATCAAGCTCGCCGCGCCGATCGTCGAGGGCCAGGCGCTGGCGTCGTCGCCGTTCAATGCCTCGGGCGTGCTGGTGCGCGGCATTCGCGCCGTCGATCTCACCAAGCTCACCTCGATCGCCAAGAACATCAAGCAGGGCACGCTCGACGGTTTCGACCAGGGCCAGGGGCTCGCCATCGGCAAGCGGCTCGCCGAGCAGCTTTCGGTGCGGGCCGGGGACAACCTCACGCTGGTGGCGCCGCGCGGCGCGGTGACGCCCATGGGCACCACGCCGCGCATCAAAGCCTACAAGATCGCCGCGGTGTTCGAGATCGGCATGTCGGAATACGACGCCGCTTTCGTCTTCATGCCGCTCGTCGAGGCGCAGGCCTATTTCAACCGCACCGGCGACGTCACGGCAATCGAGGTCTATACCGACGACCCCGACCACATCGACGGTTTCCGCAAAAGCGTCACAGAGGCCGCGGCGCGGCCGATCTACATGATCGACTGGCGGCAGCGTAACGCCACCTTCTTCAACGCGCTGCAGGTCGAGCGCAACGTGATGTTTCTGATCCTCACCCTGATCGTGCTGGTGGCGGCGCTCAACATCGTCTCCGGCCTGATCATGCTGGTGAAGGACAAGGGCAGCGACATCGCCATCCTGCGCACCATGGGCGCGACGCAGGGCGCCATCATGCGGGTTTTCCTCATCACCGGCGCCTCGATCGGCGTGGTCGGCACCGTGGTCGGCTTCCTGCTCGGCACCTTGATCTGCCTGAACATCGAGTCGATCCGCCGCTTTTTGTCGTGGCTGACCAATACCGAGCTGTTCTCGCCGGAGCTTTATTTCCTGTCGAAGCTGCCGGCCGACATGAACGTCAGGGAAACCACCGCCGTGGTGGTGATGGCGCTCGGGCTGTCGCTCTTGGCGACGCTCTATCCGTCATGGCGGGCGGCGCGGCTCGATCCGGTCGAAGCGCTGCGTTACGAGTGATTGATTGATCAGGCCGCGATGGACGACACCACCACGACAGGCGAGGCGGCAACGTCAACCGGCGACAAAGAGGACTATCCGCTCGTCTTCCTGCACGGCATCAGCCGGCAGTTTCATCAGGGAGACGCGACGCTCGATATTCTCAAAGGCGCCGAGCTCGCGGTGTGGGCGGGCCAGTCGGTGGCTTTGGTGGCGCCGTCGGGCGCCGGCAAATCGACGCTGCTGCACATCGCCGGCCTCCTCGAACATCCCGACGGCGGCGAGGTCTATATCGAGGGCGCGCCGACTTCGAATTTGAGCGACATCCAGCGCACCCGCATCCGCCGCAACGACATCGGCTTCGTCTATCAGTTCCATCATTTGTTGCCGGAGTTCTCCGCGCTCGAGAACGTCATGATGCCGCAGATGGTGCGCGGGCTCGGCCGCAAGGCGGCGAGCGAGCGCGGCTTCGAGCTGTTGAGCTATCTCGGGCTCAAGGACCGCCTGAACCATCGGCCGGCGGAACTGTCGGGCGGCGAGCAGCAGCGCGTCGCCATCGCGCGCGCGGTCGCCAACGCGCCGCGCATCCTGCTCGCCGACGAGCCGACCGGCAATCTCGACGTCCACACCGCCGAGCACGTGTTCGGCGCGCTGCGGCAACTGGTGCGCGCCTCCGGCCTCGCCGCCGTCATCGCCACCCACAATCTCGACATCGCCGCGCAAATGGATCGCCGGGTGACGATCCGCGACGGGCTGGTGGTCGAACTGGAATGATTGCGCGCAAACTGACGCCGCTTTCCGGGCGCCAAGTTTGCGGCGATCCCGGATCAGCGATGCACCGCTGTCGCGCTGCATCGCATCCGGGAAACAGGTCAGGTCTAGCGCATCGGCTTGTTGGGCTCGTAACCGGCATTAAGCTGGCACGTGGCGCCGGCGCCCTGGGCGGTCTGCTGGCATTGTTGATAGCTGACGAAGCCGCAATTGCGCGAGCCGCCGGTGCCGTTCCAATAGGCGCACCACGGATAGTTCTGCGCCGGTGCGGGCGTGCCGATCGCGATCGTGGCGCTAGCCATTGCCAGCACGAAGATAGTTTTCATCGTCGCCTCCCGGGTTTTGCTCCGGTTCACGCTAAAGCCGCGGCAAGCCGGTCAGGAATTTTTGTGCGACTTGCGCCTGGCCTGATACGGACGAGGGCCGGGCGAGGCCGCGGGTCCGCTGTGCTCGCCGGGCGGCGGCTCGTATTGGGTATTCACCCGGCAATCGTTGCCGTTGCCGCGTGCGCTGTCCATGCACTGCTCGAAGCTGATGAAGCCGCAATTGCGGCCGCCGCCGCTGGCGTCGCCGCCGCCCAAATATTCGCACCACGGATAGTTTTGCGCCATGGCGGGCGAGACGGCAGGCGTGACGGCTGTTGCGACGAGTATTCCGAAAACGGCAAGCAGATACCTCATGGCCGGCCTCCTGGCTTTGCGTTGGCTCCTGGTCCACTAACGCCGCAAGCCCGCCGTTATTTCACCGGCCGGCGGGAGAATTGAACGCGCGGCGGTTGACCATAGTCAACGAGGCCGCCCAAAGGCGGCCTCGCATCCGTTCGGTGCCGTTACGCGGCTTATCAGCAGGGGCGGCAGAAGCAGCGGCCGTAAGGGCCGCAAGCCCAGACGAATCCCGGTCCGCAACGCGCACCATAGCCGCGGCACGCCGCCTGTTTCACGATCGGCGTGGCGTTCGGGATCTGGGCGTGAAGGCCGGCGCTCAGCTGCTGGGCGCTCGCCGTCAACGCGCTGGCTCCGAGCACCAGCGCCGCTGCGGACGAGGTCAAAGTGAGTTTCTGCATAAACCCTCCTCCTGTTTTGCCGAAAGCAGATGATCTCGACGCGGGCGACAACGCATCGCCCCGTATCGCGTCCCGGCGTTCGGCGACCGATTCGCCCCACCGGGAGGTTAGTACGTTCGAGGGGGTTCGTCGGTTCAGATTTGCCGCCGGTGGATCGCGATTATGCGGGAGCCCGCGAGCTGTGGGACTTTTACGAGGCCTTCACGGCATTGCTGCCGGCGCATCCTCGGCCGGGCTGTCCTTGTCGGCGATCTCGGCGAGCCTGGCCCAGGCTTGCGCCATATCGAGGAGCGCAACCTTTCGTGCCGAATCCGTGACCGTCTGGGCGATCTCTGCGCAATACGCCGCGTAGAGCCGATAACCGGCAGCCGCTTCCCCAGGTGTCATGCCCCACGTCCAACTGTGTACTTTGACATAGTCCCAATGCGGCAAAGCCGGATTTTGTTCCAGGTCGGCGGAATAGCCCGTGTGAGCGAAACGACCAGGAGGGTCATAGCCGTGGTTCCCGGATTTCGCTGCGGCTCAACCGCGCCGATGCTTTAGGCCACCCGTACGGGCGACGGCTTGCCCGGCTTTGCGAAAAGAATTCTCGTTTTGACAGCACCGCAGTTCGGACACTGCGAGTTGTGAATTGCAAGGTCGGCGCGCGTTGGATGTCGTTCGATCGTCGTCTGCCCGAATGGCTTGCGACATTTCGGGCAGGTGTCGTTGTCGCATAAGTCGAAAGACATGGTGAGTTCCCTTCGCGCTGGGCGAACAGAGGCACTCAAAGGGGTTTCGGCGAGTTTGTGAGGGTCTCGACCGTCTTGCGATGACGTCCGATCGCAACGGATGGTGCGCCGCCGCGGGCTCCATGTCCATAGTCTTGTACGCTTTCGTACAGACGATCCTTCTTCGCCGGAAACGAAGCGGATGCCCCTCTGAAATTCAATAAGAACAAAAGGCCCGCAATTCGGACACTGCCCCGTTTGATAGTGGGCCAGTTTGAATAAGGCAGCTCCGATTTGGGCTTGCGGCCTGGGCCGGACGGCGCATAGTCGGTGGTATGGGCAAACCCCGAGTTACCTTCAAAATGCAGCGAATAACAGAGGATGATTGGCAAATCCTCGCTGAATATCCCGGAGCCGAGCCGAGATATATCAAGGGGCTGAAGAGCAAAGCCGAGGTCGACGAATGGATGCAGGGAACCCGCCGCATCGATTGGCTGCGATCGCAGGGCTACGCGAAGTGACTAAGGCCCCCAAGCGGCTTTAGGAACTTCAGCGAGTAGCCCGCATGAGCGAAGCGACATGCGGGGTCACGGCCGTGAGCTATTCCCGGATGTCGCTGCCGCTCATCCGGGCTACGCTTGCTAAATGAGATTGGAGCGCGCGCGCTCCGAATGCACCTAGGCCGTGTTCTGGAAATGGCCGAGTCTTCCTCTGACAAATGGGAATACGAAGCAAAAGTCGCGAAGCGATTCGGCTTTGAACAGCAACTAGAGTTGCCGATTCCGCTTCCGGTGCCCGCACAACAAGAGGCCGCCAACTGAGGCGGCCTCGTTCCCGTTGCGATAGGGCTGCTAACCCCTATCTTCCACGAAATCCCACGGATCGCCTTTCGGCGTCATCCGAAATAGCCGGTGGGTGTGGTGAGCCTGCACGCGGGACGTGCGGATTCTCCGGCGCAGTCAAAAGTTTGGTCATGATGGGCCTCCTTTCCTCTGCGCCATTCGACATGGTACTCCAGGTCAGATCTGAAAAGGGGCCACCCTCAAATTCAAAAGGGAGCACTTCGATCCGCGAGGGGTCGAAAGGGGGCAGTACCCCGCTTGAGGTACTGTCCGCGTCGCTCGGTGTCCGCCAGTCGCTCGATAAGCCTGACGGGCCGCCACCCGCAGGTACGCGGCAAGAGGTTATTGCGCTTGCGGAGGGCGACGTGACTATCACGTTCCCGGACAATCTTTCGCCAACGAGCTACGAAGATTTGGAATCCTATTTCGAGCTTTTCTTGCGCAAAGCTAAGCGGCTCGCGGAGGCGCAACAGGAACTGAAAAAGCTATTGGAATGAAAGAGGCCGCCAACTGCGGCGGCCTCGATGTACCGTAGTTAGTACGGATTTGTTGGATCAAAAACGGAAATTAAGTTGCGGTATTCCTTCGATGCCTTGCTGGGTTTTCTTGTTCGGCGTCTTGGTCATTGCGGAACCACCGAAACCACTTTCCGAGTTGTACACTCCTCCGCTGCGCACACCGCCTTTTGGGCCGGGATTGCCCTTGGTATTCTTTGCATCCGGGAAATTCTCTCCCGTTGCAACTATCGGACCTGCATGTGCGCCTATGGACATAGCAATGACCAACATCCCCGCGCATAGCAGCGGGCCGATCAAACGGATTTTCATTTTTTCCTTGGGGACACTCGGCACAGCATGAGCGCCGATCAGTCAGCCTAGCTCAAATCGAGCGACTCTCATATTCAAAACCGGAAAGCGCCTGAAATTAGGACACTCCAAGATTCAACTTAGGACACTGGGGGTCAAACCCGGACAGTACCCCGCTTGACATGAGAACATAAAGTGAACTATGTTCTCCGTTCGTTCAAAACAGAGGGGCTTAAGTCATGGTCCGCGCCGTTACCGAGGAGGCTCTTGCCTTAGCGTCACTCACCTTGTTCCTGGCCATGGTCGCCGTTTGGGCCGAGGTGCTCGGGGTGCTGTAAGTCGGGCCGAATGTCCGATGTGGGCATCTCGGTCTGAAGCAAAAGTTTCTGTGCGCGGCAGGGGCTGCCGCGGTGGACAGCGCCGCTTGCGATCCGCATCTTCGATCGCCCTGGAATCGCAGATGGCGAGTGCCGAGCATCATGGCTGCCGAAAAATTTGCCGCCGCAACAATGATTGGCGCCAAGTCGGGTGCGGCAAAGACCGCGGGCGAAGTACAAAATCCCGGCTTCGTGCATCTGCACGTCCATTCGTCCTATTCGCTGCTCGAGGGCGCGCTGACCATCGCGCGGCTGGCGGAACTCGCCAAAAAGGACCGCCAGCCGGCGCTGGCGCTGACCGACACCGACAACATGTTCGGGGCGCTGGAATTTTCCGAGAAAATGGCGGGCGCCGGCATTCAGCCGATCGTCGGCTGCGCGCTCGGCGTCGATTTCGGCGATCAGGATAATCGCGGCCCGGCCGCGGGCGACAGCTGGCCGCGCATCGTGCTGCTGGCCGCGCGCGAAACCGGCTATCGCAGCCTGATGCGGCTGTCTTCGCGCGCTTATCTCGAAACCGCGTCGCACGAGCGCCCGCACATAAAACTTGCCTGGCTCGACGACGAAACCGATGGACTGATCGCGCTCTCCGGCGGGCCGGGCGGGCCGCTCGACGTGGCCATCGCCGGCGGCCAGAACGCGCTGGCGCTGGCGCGCTGCGAGGAGTTGCAGCGCCGCTTCGGCGACCGCCTCTACATCGAATTGCAGCGCCACGGCATGGCGAGCCAGCGCACCGTCGAGCCGGTGCTGATCGAGCTCGGCTATGGCCGCGGCATTGCGCTCGTTGCCACCAACGAGCCGTTCTTCGCCACGCGGGAGGATCACGAAGCCCACGACGCGCTCTTGTGCATCGCCGAAGGCAAGCTGATCGCCGACGGCGAGCGCCGCCAGCTCACCGCGGAGCACCGCTTCAAGAGCCGCGCCGAGATGGCGCAATTATTCGCCGATCTGCCCGACGCGCTGGCCGCGACCGTCGAAATCGCCGAGCGTTGCGCCTTCCGCCCGATCACCTTGGCGCCGATCCTGCCGCGGTTCTCGACCGGGCGCGCAGGCGGCGAGGCGAGCGTCGAGTCGGAAGAGCAGGAGCTCCGCCGTGCCGCGCAATCGGGCCTCAAACTGCGCCTCGAGCAGCACGGTTGCGCACCCAGCCACACCAACGAGGAATATCACGAGCGCCTCGCCTTCGAGCTCGGCGTCATCGAGCGCATGAAATATTCCGGCTACTTTTTGATCGTTGCCGACTTCATCCAATGGGCGAAAGGGCAGGGCATTCCGGTCGGGCCCGGCCGCGGCTCCGGCGCCGGCTCCTTGGTCGCCTATGCGCTCACCATCACCGATCTCGACCCGATCCGCTTCGGGCTTTTGTTCGAGCGCTTTCTCAATCCCGAACGCATCTCGATGCCGGATTTCGACATCGACTTCTGCCAGGACCGGCGCGACGAGGTCATCCAGTACGTCCAGGGCAAGTACGGCCGCGACCGGGTGGCGCAAATCATCACCTTCGGCACGTTACAGGCACGCGGCGTGCTGCGTGACGTCGGCCGCGTGCTGCAAATGCCCTATGGCCAGGTCGACCGGCTGTGCAAGCTCGTGCCGCAAAATCCGGCCAACCCCGTATCGCTCAAACGCGCCATCGAGGATGAGCCGCGGCTCCAAGCCGAGCGCGACCGCGATCCGGTGGTGCAGCGCGCTTTCGACATCGCGCAAAAGCTCGAAGGCTTGCATCGCCACGCGTCCACCCACGCCGCCGGCATCGTGATCGGGGAACGGCCGCTCGCCGAGTTCGTGCCGCTCTACCGCGACCCGAAATCCGACATGCCGGTGACCCAGTTCAACATGAAATGGGTCGAGCCCGCGGGCCTGGTGAAGTTCGACTTTCTCGGGCTGAAAACGTTGACCGTGCTCGACATCGCGGTCAAACTCGTGCGCCGGCGCGGCATCGAGATCGATCTGTCGCGCATTCCGCTCGATGACGGGAAGACCTACGAGGCCTTGGCGCGCGGCGAGACAGTCGGCATCTTCCAGGTGGAAAGCCAGGGCATGCGCCGCGCGCTGGTCGACATGCGGCCCGACCGCTTCGAGGACCTGATCGTGCTGGTCGCGCTCTACCGGCCGGGGCCGATGGCGAATATCCCGACGTATTGCGCGCGAAAGCTCGGCCACGAGCGCACCGATTATCTGCATCCAAAGCTCGAGCCGATCCTGCAGCCGACCTACGGCATCATCACATACCAGGAACAGGTGCAGCAGATCGCCCGCGATCTTGCCGGCTACAGCCTCGGCAAGGCCGACATCCTGCGCCGCGCCATGGGCAAGAAGGACAAAAAGGAGATGGCGTCGCAGCGCGGCGATTTCATCTCCGGCGCGGTCGAGCGCGGCCTTGCCAAAAGCGACGCCGAAGTGATCTTCGAGGCTTGCGCCAAATTCGCCGAATACGGTTTCAACAAATCGCACTCGGCGCCTTACGCGCTGCTCACCTATCAGACCGCCTATATGAAGGCGAATTATCCGGTCGAGTTCTTGGCCGCCTCGATGACGCTCGAGATGGGCAATACCGACAAGCTCGCCGAATTCCGCGCCGAGGCGGTGCGGCTCGGCATCAAAGTCGAGCCGCCGTCGGTCAATCGCTCCGCCATCGAGTTCGAAGTCGAGGGCAATACGATCTTTTACGCGCTTGCCGCGCTGCGCGGCGTCGGCCGCCAGGCGGTGCAAAGCATTTTGGACGCGCGCGGCGAAAAGCCGTTCGCCGACATGGCCGATTTCGCCCGCCGCATCAATCCGCGCGCGGTCAACAAGCGCGTGCTGGAAAGCCTTGCCGCCTCGGGCGCCTTCGATACGCTGGAGCAAAACCGCGCCCGCAGCTTTGCCGCGGTCGATATCGTGCTGGCGGCGGCGCAGCGCGCCCATGACAACGCGGCGCTCGGCCAAAACGAATTGTTCGGCGGGCCTACCACCAAGGAGCCCTTGGCGCTGCCGGTGCTCGAGCCGTGGCTGCCGGCGGAGCGGCTGCAGAAGGAATACGACGCCATCGGCTTTTTCCTCACCGGCCATCCGCTCGACGATTACGCGGCGGCATTGAAGCGCCTTCGCGTGCAGTCCTGGGCCGAATTCGCCCGCGCGGTCAAAGCCGGCGCCGGCGGCGGCCGGGTCGCCGGCACCGTGGTGTCGCGCACCGAGCGCCGCACCCGAAACGGCACCAAGATGGGCATCATCGGGCTTTCCGATCCGAGCGGCCATTACGAGGCGGTGCTGTTCGCCGAGGGACTGGCGCAATATCGCGACCTGTTGGAGCCGGGCACCGCGGTGCTGCTCTTCCTCACCGCCGAGGTGCAGGCGGAAGAAGTGCGCGCCCGCATCCAATCGGCCGAGCCGCTCGATGAAGCGGCGGCGAAAATGCAAAAAGGCTTGCGCGTATTTTTGCGCAACGAAGCGCCGATCGACGGCCTGGTGCGGCGTCTGGAGCCCACCGGCGCCGGCCGCAACGGCGCCGATCAGGCCGACGGCGAAGTCAGCATGGTGCTGATGCTGCAAAACGGCAGCGAGGTCGAAGTCAAGCTCCCCGGCCGCTTCAAAGTCTCGCCGCAAATCGCCGGCGCCATGAAAGCCGTGCCGGGCGTGGTGACCGTCGAGGCGCTGTGATTGCGTAGGGTGGGCACGCGCGTCGACCGCGCTAAGGCGTGGGCAAAATCGTGCGTGCGCGTGCCCACGCGGTCGCACCGCGCAGGCGATTTTGCCCACCCTACGCAGCGCCGCATAGCCACAACGTCCTGCAGGCGATAGAAATATCGGCATGGTGCAGCAAGCCGCGCATCGCCCCCTTCGCGTCATCATCATCGGCGCCGGCATCGGCGGCCTCGCCGCCGCCGTGGCGCTGCGCCAGCGCGGCATCGAGGTGCAGATCTTCGAACGCTCGGGCGAACTCGGCGAGGTCGGCGCCGGGCTGCAGATCGGCCCGAACGGCGTGAAAGTTTTACGCGCGCTCGACCTCGAGGACGAGCTGATGCGCAACGCCTTCGAGCCGTTCAGCATCATGTCGATCACGTGGGACGAGGGGCGGCTGCGCTTTCGCGAGCCGCTCAAGGCGGTGGCGCGAGAGAAATACGGCGCGCCTTACCTGACGGCGCACCGCGCTGATCTGCATAATCTCTTGCGCCGCGCGATCGGCGACACGCCGCTTACGCTCGGCGCCACCTGCGTCGGCGCCGATACGGTCAACGGCGGCGCGGTCGCGCGTTTTGCCGACGGCACGACGGCCGAAGCCGATATCGTCATCGGCGCCGACGGCATCCGTTCCGCCATCCGCGCCCAGCATTTCGGCGCCGACCGGCCGCGCTTCACCGAGATGATGGCCTGGCGCGCCATCGTGCCGATGGAGTGCGTGCCGACCCGCATCGGCCCCGGCGGCAGCGTTAGCATCCCGCACGGCGAATATTTCGGCTGGCTCGGGCCGGACGGCCACGTCATCTGCTATCCGATCGGCGTCAAAGGCGACAAGCTCAACATTTTCGGCGGCCATGTCACCGCACAATGGGTCGAGGAATCCTGGTCGGTGCCGTCGAGCCGCGAGGAGCTGATCGCCGCCAAGACGGGCTGGAACGAGGCGCTGCTCGACATGTTCCGTCACGTCGAGCACGTCTACAAATGGGGCATCTACGACCGCGATCCGTTGCCGCAATGGAGCCGCGGCCGGATCACGCTCATTGGCGACGCCGCGCACCCGACCATGCCGACCTTGGCGCAAGGCGCCAACATGGCGATCGAGGACGGTTTTGTGCTGGCGCGGCTCTTGTCGCGCCACGGCGAGGACGTCGAAGCGGCGCTGCAGGCCTATCCCGCCGCGCGCAAGCCGCGCACCGACTGGGTGACGCTGAAATCGCGCGAGCAGTTCGCCAACAACCGCAAAACCGCGCCGCCGCCGTTCGTCGATCGCAGCTGGCTGTTCGTCAACGATGTGGTGCGCGAGGCGGGGGCGCTGCAGCCGGCGTGAAACGCGTCACTCCGCCTTGATGCCGGCGTCGTGGATCACCTTGCCCCATTTTTGCGTTTCGCTGGCAATCAGGGCTGCGAATTCCGCGGGTGTGCTCGGAAATGCCGCTATCGCCATGTCGGCGAGCCGCGTCTTGATCGCCGGTTCGGCGAGCACCGCGTTGGTCGCGGCGTTGAGTTTTTCGACAATCGCGTCGGTCGTGTCTTTCGGCGCGCCGATTCCCTGCCAGCCGGCCGCCTCGTAGCCCGGCACGAATTCGCCGATCGCGGGGACGTCGGGCAGCGCCGCGACCCGGCTCGCCGTGGTCACGCCGAGGGCGCGCAGTTTGCCGGCCTTGATCTGCTCCAAGGGCTCCGGCAGCGGACTGCAATAGACCTGCACCTGGCCCGCGATCAGCGCCGTGATCGCCGGCGCGCCGCCGCGATACGGCACGTGCACGGCGTCGATCCCGGTCATGGCCATGAACAGCTGGCCGAATATGTGGGTGGTGATGCCGATGCCGCTCGAGGCCATGTTGATCTTGCCCGGATTGGCTTTGCCGTAAGCGATGAACTCGGGGATGGTCTTGGCCGGGAAATCCGGATTGACCACCATCACGAAGGCGCCGCGCGTCGTGGTCGCAACCGGCCTGATATCGCGAATGAAATCGAAACTGAGGTTCGGATAAAGCCAAGGGTTGGTGGCGACGGCCGAGATGATTTGCAAGAGCGTGTAGCCGTCGGGCGGCGCCCGCACCACCGCTTCAGCGGCGAGATTGGCGCCGGCGCCCGGCCGGTTCTCGATGACGAAGGACTGGCCGAGCCGTTCCGAGAGCGCCTGGCCGATGATCCGCGCAACAATGTCGGCACCGCCGCCCGGCGGAAAGGCAACGATAAGATGCACCGGCCGCGACGGATAGTCGTCGGCCGCGGCCATGCGCGAGACCGCCGGCAGCGCGGCAGCGCCTGCAGCCAAGCGCAAGATATCGCGGCGGTGAAGCTTCACGGCGTGCGCTCCCAAAGAAAACTCCGGCGCGCGGAATTGAAAAAATCACTCCGGCGGCTTCATTTCCGCGAATTTTACGACCTTGGCCCACTTGTCGACCTGCTCGGTGATGAATTTGCCGAATGCGGCGGAACTCATCGGCATCGGCTCGGCGCCGAGATTGGCGAGCTTGGCCTTCACCGCGCCATCGGCGAGCGCGTCGTTGATCGCTTTGTTGAGCTTGTCGACGATGGCCCCCGGCGTGCCCTTGGGCGCGGCGATGCCGTGCCAAATCTCGGCCTCGTAGCCCGGCACGAACTGGGCGACCGTGGGCACGCCCGGCAGCGCATCCGACGGCGTCGCGCTGGTGACCGCGAGCGCGCGCAGCTTGTCGCCTCTGATATAGCCGATCGACAGCGGTATCGGCGTGAACGCGCATTGCACCTGCCCGGCGAGCAGATCGGGCACAAAACTCGTCTTGTACGGCACGTGAACGAGGTTGACACCGGTCATCATCTTGAACAGCTCGGCCGTCATGTTGGGCGCGCTGCCATAGCCGGCCGACGCGTAGTTGACCTTGCCCGGATTGGCTTTGGCGTAGGCGATGAACTCGGGCAGAGTTTTTGCCGGAAGCGACGGATCGACGACCAGAACGCTGGCCGAGCGGATGGTGCCGGCGACCGGCGTAATGTCGCGCAGGAAATCGAAATCGAGGTTGGTGTAGAGCGTTTCGTTGACCGTATTGGTCACGGTCATCGCCAACAGCGTATAGCCGTCGGGGGCCGCATGGACGACCACCTGAGCGCCGATATTGCTGCCGGCGCCCGGCCGGTTGTCGACGACGACTTCTTGCCCGAGCCGTTCCGACAGCGCTTGCGCCAACAGGCGCGCGACGATGTCGGTGGCAAAGCCCGGCGGAAAACCGACGATGATGCGCACCGGCTTCGACGGATAGGCTTGCGCCCAGGCGACCGGCGCGACCGCGGGCAGCGCGGCGGCACCCGCGGCGAGATGCAAGAATGTGCGACGGGGCAATTGCAATGTGATCTCCCTGGACTCGAGCGCCGTTGCGCAGAACGTGTCGGCGAATTGATCGCTTGTTTTGTGCTTTTTCGCCCGCCGCAGGCGTCGCGGCAGCCGCCGGCAGCTTCGCCGCTCAAGCTACACCAGGTCCGCGGCGGCGTGGAAGCGTGCTATAGGTGACCGGCACTGCGAACCAAGCCGGAGCGCGCCATGGCATCGATCGAAAAGTTCAACGACCACTGCTGGAACGACGTCGTGCCGGCAAGCGATCTGAAACTTTACGCCGGCTGGCGCCGCGAAACCTTTGTCGGGCCGCGCCCGGCGCTGCTCGCCATCGATCTGTACGATCTGGTCTATCGCGGCGGGCCGCTGCCGCCGGCCGAGCTCAACGAGCGTCATCCCAATACCTGCGGCATGTTCGCGCACCGCGCGATCGCGCCGACCAAACAACTCATTGCCGCAGCGCGCGCCGCCGGCATTCCGATCTTTTTCTGCACCCAGGAGACGCGGCCGAACAATCGGCCGCCGGGCGCGGTCTCGACCAGGCGCAAGCGCGAAGTGCCCGTCGACGGCTACGCTATCTACCACGAGTTTGCCGTCGCGCCCGACGACATCGTCATCTTGAAGCAGCGCGCCAGCATCTTTCAGGGCACGCCGCTGTTCTCGCACCTGTCGCTGCTCGGCGTGCAAAGCCTGATCGTGTGCGGCGAGAGCACGTCGGGCTGCGTGCGGGCGAGCGTCGTCGACGGCTATTCGAGCGGCTTTCACGTCAGCGTCGTCGAGGAATGCACCTACGACCGCGCCGAACTGACCCACAAGGTCAATCTGTTCGACATGCACCACAAATATGCCGACGTGATGCACGTCGACGAGGTTTTGGCGCATCTCAATGCCATGAGCTTGGGGCGTGCGGCCGAGTGACCAGCGGCGTGGGCTTTGCGCAGTCGCCTTGGCGTTCGCCGCGGTGCTCGCGCTCGCGTCTGCGGCGCAGCCGCAACAGCGCGAACCCAGCTTCGCCGGCCGACAGATCCGGCTCCTGATCGGCTATTCGCCGACCAGCTACGGCTACGACACCTACGGCCGGCTGCTCGCGCGCTATCTCGGCAAGTATCTGCCCGGCAATCCGCTGATCGTCCCGCAAAATCGGCCGGGCGCGGGCTCCCTCAATCTGACGAGCTATATGGCGCATGCGGCGCCGGCCGACGGTTCAGAGATCGCCATCGTCGGCCGCGGCGTCGCCATGGAGCCGATCCTCGACGCGCCGCTTGGGCCGCCGAAATTCGACTCCACCAAGTTCACCTGGCTCGGCAGCATGAACAACGAGGTGGGCGGCTTCTTCGTTCGCCAGCCCGGCCCGGCATCGAGCTTCCAGGATGTTCTCAATGGCGCGGCCTTGAAGGTCGGCTCGACCGGCGCCGGCGGCGATCAGCAGATTTTTACCCAGACGCTCAACGCCCTGTTCGGCACCAAGCTCAAGATCATTGCCGGCTATCCCGGCACCCAGGAGCTGATGCTCGGCATCGAGCGCGGCGAGCTTGACGGCATCGTCGGCTATTCCTGGAGCGTGGCGCGCTCCGGCAACAAGGAAGAGATCGACCACGGCGCGCTGAAAATCATCCTGCAGGTCGCGCTCAAGCGGCATCCGGAGCTGCCGAACGTTCCGCTGGTCACCGATTTCGTCACGGCGGCCGGCGACCGACAGGTGCTTGAACTCATTTTTTCGCGCAATTCCATGGGGCGGCCGCTCTTGGCACCGCCCGGTCTCGATCCGGCGGTGGCCGCGGCGTTGCGCAGCGCAGTCGCTGCAGCCATGCACGACCCCGACCTGATCGCCGAAGCCGCCAAGATCGATCTGGAGCTCAATTTCGTCAGTGGTGAGGACGTCCAGGCTCTGGTCGAGCGGCTTTATCATTCGCCGCCCGAAGTGGTGGCCCGCGCCCAAGCCATTGCGGGGGCCAATTGACGGTCGCGCCGCGGCTTTGAACGTTCGGGTTGCCTCGACCGGGCCGATGCCTATATAAGGCGCCAACTTCACACGCGGACCTTGGCCTTAAACAGCCGTCCGGTGTCTGCCCCATCCGGGGTGGGCTCTCGGTCCGCGGCGGATCAACCGGAGAATTTTGATCATGTCGCTGCCAGACTTCAGCATGCGCCAGCTTTTGGAAGCCGGCGTGCACTTCGGCCATCAGGCCCATCGTTGGAATCCGAAGATGTCCGAGTACATCTTCGGCACCCGCAACAACATCCACATCGTCGACCTGACGCAATCGGTGCCGATGTTGCACCGGGCGCTGCAAGCCGTGAGCGACACCGTTGCCCAAGGCGGCCGCATCCTGTTCGTCGGCACCAAGCGGCAGGCCCAGGACGCCATCGCCGAGGCGGCCAAGAAGTCGGCGCAGTACTACGTCAATTCGCGCTGGCTCGGCGGCACGATGACCAATTGGAAGACGGTATCCAATTCGATCAAGCGGCTGCGCAAACTCGAGGAAATGCTCTCGTCCAACGAGGCGCAGGGCTATACCAAGAAAGAGCGCCTGACCTTGCAGCGCGAGCGTGACAAGCTCGACCGCGCGCTCGGCGGCATCAAGGACATGGGCGGGCTGCCCGACCTGTTGTTCGTGATCGACACCAACAAGGAAGACATCGCGATCAAGGAAGCGCGCCGGCTTGGCGTGCCGGTCGCCGCCGTCGTCGACACCAATTGCGATCCGGATGGCATCACCTATGTGGTGCCCGGCAACGATGACGCCAGCCGCGCCATTACGCTCTATTGCGACCTGGTCGCCAAGGCGGCGATCGACGGCATTTCCCGGGCCCAAGGCTCCCACGGCGTCGATATCGGCGCCCAGGCCGAGCCGGTGGTCGCCGAGGAACTGCCGTCGGAGAACAAGCTCGGCTTCGAGCCATTGTCCGGCCCGCGCGGCGTCGCCGACGATCTGAAAAAGCTGCCGGCGGTGTCGCCGGCGATCGAGAAGCAGCTCAACGACCTCGGCATCTTCCACTACACGCAGATCGCCGAACTGTCGCCGACCGCGGCCCACAATGTCGGCGAGGAAGTCGGGCTTCCCGGCCGCGTCGAAGGCTGGATCGCCAAGGCGAAGGAACTCACGGCGGAAGCCGAATAGACCGCGCCGTCATTGCGAGGCACGCAGCGCCTTCAGGCGCGGCGTGCCGAAGCAATCCAGCGGCGGCGCCGGACTGGGTTGCTTCGTCGCTTCGCTCCTCGCAATGACGACAGAACAAGGACTGATACCGATGGCAAACATCACCGCAGGCATGGTGAAGGAGCTCCGGGATTCCACCGGAGCCGGCATGATGGACTGCAAGGCAGCGCTGAGCGAGTGCGACGGCAATCTCGAAGCCGCGGTTGACTGGCTGCGCAAGAAGGGCCTGTCCAAGGCCGCCAAGAAGGCCGGACGGGTCGCCGCCGAGGGTCTCATCGGCATCGCCACCACGGCCGCCGGGGGCATCGTGGTCGAGGTCAATTCCGAAACCGACTTCGTGGCGCGCAACGATTTGTTCCAGGGCCTGGTCAAGATGATCGCCCATGCGGCGCTCGATACCGGCCCCAACGTGGAAAAAATCCTCGCCGCCAAAGCCGGCAGTATCACCATTGCCGACGCCATTGCCGACACCATCGCCAAGGTCGGCGAGAACATGACGCTGCGCCGCGCCGCCGCGCTTTCCGTGGGCAAAGGCGTGGTGGCGAGCTACGTGCACAATTCGGTGGTCGATGGGCTCGGCCGCATCGGCGTGATCGTCGCGCTGGAATCCGCCGGCAAGACCGACGAGCTCAAGGCCTTCGGCCGCATGGTGGCGATGCACGTCGCCTCGGCCAATCCGCTGGCCATCGATCCGTCGGGCCTCGATGCCGCGACCGTCGAGCGCGAGAAGAATGTGTTGGCCGAGAAATTCAAGGCCCAGGGCAAGCCCGCCAATGTCATCGACAAGATCGTCGAGTCCGGCCTGAAGACCTTTTACAAGGAGGTCTGCCTGCTCGATCAGCCGTTTATTTTCGACGACAAGAAGAGCGTGGCGCAGGCCATCAAGGAGAACGAGGGTACCGTCGGCGCGCCGATCAAGGTTTTGGGCTTCGTGCGCTTCGCGTTGGGCGAAGGCATCGACAAGCCGGCCGGGGATTTCGGCGGCGACGTCGCGGCGCTGGCCGGCACCCACTAAAGCTTCGCGCCGTTTCTTTCGGTTTTCGGGGGTAAATGCGCTAGCCCTCTTGCGTTTGCACCGGAATCGGCGGCGATTGACCGATAGCGCAAGCGGACCCCGCTCATGGCCAAGCCGACCTATCGACGGGTGATCGTAAAACTCTCCGGCGAAGCTTTGAGCGGCCCGGAAAAATTCGGCATCCATCAGCCGACCATCGACCGCTTCGCCGCCGATCTGATCGCCGCCCGCGGACTGGGCATCGCGCTCGGCGTCGTCGTCGGCGGCGGCAACGTGCTGCGCGGCGCCCAGATTTCCGAAAACGGCCTGTCGCGGCCGACCGCCGATTCCATGGGCATGTTGGCGACCGTCATGAACGCGCTGGTTTTGGAAGCGGCCATCGAGCGGGCTGGCGTGAGCGCGCGCACCATGTCGGCGCTGTCGATGCCGCAGGTCTGCGAGACCTACGAGCGCCAGCGCGCGCTGCGCCATCTCGAAGACGAGCGCATCATCGTGTTCGCCGGCGGCACCGGAAATCCCTATTTCACCACCGACACCACCGCGGTGCTGCGCGCCGCCGAGATGGGCTGCGGCGCCGTGCTCAAGGCCACCGACGTCGATGGGGTCTATACCGCCGACCCCAAGCGGGACCCGAAAGCCAAGCGCTACAATCGCCTCCGCCATCAGGAGGCCCTGGATAAACGCCTGAAGATCATGGATGCCACCGCCTTCGCGCTTGCCCAGGAAAACCGTATGCCTATCATCGTATTCTCGATCCGGGAGCAGGGCGCGATCGAGAAGGTGTTGCGCGGAAAAGGGCGCTTTACCATCGTCGGCTAGCGGCCGCGCGCTGACCTGAAGACCGGATCGCGGCAGGCGCCAAGGAGGCCGCCAAGGAGGCTGCCATGACCACCACGACATTCGACATGAACGACCTCAAGCGCCGCATGCAGGGCGCCATAGCAGCGTTGAAGCAGGAGCTGTCCGGCTTGCGCACCGGGCGCGCTTCGACGGCGCTGCTCGACCACGTCCAGGTCGAGGCTTATGGCAGCCACATGCCGCTCAACCAGCTCGCCTCGATCAGCGTGCCGGAGCCGCGGCTCCTCAATGTCCAGGTCTGGGACCGCTCGATGGTGCATGCGGTCGAGAAGGCGATCTCGGCGGCAAATCTCGGGCTCACGCCTTCGACCGAAGGCCAGGTGCTGCGACTGCGCATCCCCGAGCTCAACGAGGAACGGCGCAAGGAAATCGTCAAGGTCGCGCACAAATATGCCGAAGCGGCGCGTATCGCCGTGCGCCATGTCCGCCGCGACGGCCTCGATCTTTTGAAGAAGCTCGAGAAGGAACACAAGATCAGCGAGGACGACGAAAAGCGCCAGGCGGGCGAGGTGCAAAAAGCCACCGACGCGACCATCGCCGAAGTCGAGAAGATGCTGGCCGGCAAGGAAAAGGAGATCATGACGGTTTGAGCGCGCCAGGCGAAATGCAAACGCGGGCGGGAAGCGGCGAAGCTTTTGACAGCCCCCGCCATGTCGCCATCATCATGGATGGCAATGGACGCTGGGCCGCGGCCCGCGGCCTGCCGCGCGTGGAAGGCCACCGCCGCGGCGTCGAGGCCTTGCGCAAGACGGTGCGCGCGGCAAACGAGCTCGGCATTTCCATTCTGACGATCTTCTCCTTCAGCTCGGAGAACTGGTCGCGGCCGCAGTCGGAAATCCGCGATCTGTTGGGGCTGTTGCGCCGCTTCATCCGCAACGATCTGGTCGATCTGCACAAGAACAATATCCGCGTCCGCGTCATCGGCGAACGCGACGATCTCGATCCCGATATCCGCCGGCTTTTGCAGGAGGCGGAAGATCTGACCCGCGGCAATGACGGTTTCACCCTGGTCGTCGCCTTCAATTACGGCGCGCGGCAGGAAATCGCGCGCGCGGCGCGGCGGCTGGCGACCGAAGTGGCGGAGGGCCGGCTCGCGGCGAGCGACATCACGCCCGAACTGCTGGCCCGCCATCTCGACGCGCCCGACATCCCCGATCCCGACGTCATCATCCGCACCAGCGGCGAGCAGCGGCTGTCCAATTTCCTGTTGTGGCAGTCGGCCTATAGCGAATTGGTGTTCGTTCCGATCAATTGGCCGGATTTCGACCGCGCCGCGCTCGAAGGCGCCATTGCCGAGTATCGCCGGCGCGAGCGCCGTTTCGGCGGCTTGATCGCCCAGACCGGCTCGTGAGCAATCTCGACCAGCGCGGCAGCGTCAGCGAAAAATTGGCGTCGAGGTTTGGCGGCACGAGCAATCTCGTGCTTCGCGTCGCTTCGGCGGCCGTGCTCGGACCGCTGGTGCTGGTCTTTGCCTATGTCGGCGGCTGGCCGTTCTTTCTGCTTTGCGCCGCCGCCGCAGCCGGCATCCTCTGGGAGTGGACCAGGCTGGTTGCCGACGGCGCCGACCTGAGAATCCTGCTGCCCGGCGTTGCGGCGCTCGCGTTTGCGCTGATGTTGGCCGGGCTGGGCGAGCCCGCCGCCGCGGCTGGCATGATCTTCATCGGCGCTGCGCTCGCGGCCGGCGTGATGGCAGCCTCGCCGCGCCGCTTTCCAGCGCGCAATCCGCTGGTTTGGGGCGCGTGCGGGATCGTCTATGCCGGCATTGCCTTTCTCGGGCCGGCGCTGCTGCGCCGCGATCCGCAATGGGGCTTTGCCGGGCTTCTGTTTCTGGCCGCAACTGTCTGGGCCACCGACATTTTTGCCTATGCGGTAGGCCGGGCGATTGGCGGACCTTTGCTGTTGCCCCACATAAGCCCGCACAAGACCTGGGCGGGCGCCGTTGGCGGTGTCATAGGGGGGGTTGCCGCAGGCACCTCGGTCGCCTATGCGAGCGGGGTCGATAAGCTTGTTGCCGTGGGGGGCGTCGCATTGCTGCTTTCAGTCTTTACCCAGGCTGGCGATTTGTTCGAATCCGCGGTCAAGCGGCGCTTCGGCGCCAAGGATGCGGGCAGCCTGATACCCGGTCACGGAGGACTGATGGATCGTCTCGACGGCTTTCTGGTTGCCGCAATCGTTGCCCTTCTGATCGGCATCCTCCGGCAAGGGCCCGATGCTCCGGCCCAGGGCTTGCTGGTATGGTAGGCCAATCATGGTAGGCCAATCATGGTAAGCCAGGTGAAGAAAGCGCAGCAGAAACCGGCGCGGCCGGATTTGGCGCCGGTGCCGAAATCCGTGACGCTGCTCGGCGCCACCGGCTCGATCGGTTCGAGCACCATCGACCTGTTGCAACGCGAGCCCGGCCGCTACCGCGTCGAGGCGGTGACCGCCAACCGCAACGCCGCAGCATTGGCCAAACTCGCGCGCGAGCTCGGCGCGCGCTTTGCCGCGGTCGGCGAGCCGTCGGCGTACCAGGAATTGAAATCCGCGCTGTCCGGCTCCGGCATCGAGACCGCCGCCGGCGCCGATGCTTTGGTCGAAGCGGCGCAGCGGCCGGCCGATTGGGTCATGGCGGCGATCACCGGCGCAGCAAGCTTGCAGCCGACGCTGGCCGCGGCCGAGCGCGGCGCCATTGTCGCGCTTGCCAACAAGGAATGTTTGGTCTGTGCCGGCGCCTTGTTCATGCGCCGCGCCGCGGCCGCAGCGGCGACGGTGCTGCCGGTCGACTCCGAGCACAACGCCGTCTTTCAGGCGATGATGTCGGGCCGGCGCGAAGAAGTGCGCCGCGTCATCCTGACGGCCTCGGGCGGGCCGTTCCGCACCTGGTCGCTGAAAGAATTGTGCGCGGTGACGGTGGAGCAGGCGCTCAAGCACCCGACCTGGGTCATGGGCCCGAAAGTGACGATCGATTCGGCGACGCTGATGAACAAAGGCCTCGAACTGATCGAGGCCCATCACTTGTTCGGATTGTCGCCCGACGAGCTCGACGTCGTCGTCCATCCGCAATCGGTGGTCCACGGCCTGGTGGAATTCCGCGACGGTTCGGTGATCGCGCAACTCGGCTCGCCGGACATGCGCATTCCGATCTCCCACTGCCTGGGTTGGCCCGCCCGCATGTCGACGCCGGCGCCGCGGCTCGATCTCGCCCAGGTCTCGGCCTTGACCTTCGAGGCGCCCGACCCGGTGCGTTTCCCGGCGCTTAAGCTGGCGCGCCAGGCGCTGGCCGCGGGTGGGGCGGCGCCCACCATCCTCAATGCCGCCAACGAGATCGCGGTCCGTGAATTCGTCGGCCGGAGGCTCGGATTCCCCGGCATTGCGGCCCTTGTCGAGGCGACGCTCGAGGCGGCGGACCGGCGCGGCGACATGGCCGAGCCGCAATCGGTCGCCGAGGCGCTGGAAATTGACCATAATGCGAGAAGGTTAGCAGCCGACCTCTTGCCCGAAATTGCCGCAATGGCATCCTAGTTTCGGAATCGGGCGGGACCAACGGGGGCGGCAGGGCAGCGTCATGGGGTCGTATTTTTTGTCGCATTTACATGCGCTTGGCGGTGGCGTGGTCGGCTACCTGGTGCCCTTTCTGTTTGTGCTGAGCCTGGTCGTGTTCTTCCACGAATTGGGGCATTTCCTGGTCGCGCGCTGGTGCGGCGTGCGGATTCTGGTGTTTTCCATCGGTTTTGGGCCTGAGATCGTCGGTTTTAACGACCGCTACGGCACGCGTTGGAAAATCGCCGCCATCCCGCTCGGCGGCTATGTAAAATTCTTCGGCGACGAGAACGCCGCGAGCGTGCCGGACACGGCGCGCCTTGCCGGCATGGATGAAGGCGAGAAATCGCAAAGCTTTGTGTTTCAGCCGGTGGCCAAGCGCGCGGCTATCGTCGTGGCCGGCCCGTTGGCCAATTTCCTTTTGGCTATAGTGATTTTTGCCGGCATCTTCATGTTTTACGGCAAGCAGTCCATGACCGCCCGCGTGGATACGGTGCAGGCGGATAGCGCGGCTGCAACTGCAGGATTTCAGCCCGGCGACCTGGTGGTGGCGATCAACGGCAGCCCGATCGGCGACTTCGCCGACATGCAGCGCATCGTCAGCGAGAGCGCGGGCGAACCGCTCACCATCACCGTTGAGCGCAAGGGCACCCAGGTGGTGCTCAAGGCGACGCCGGCGCTCAAGGAGATCAAGGACAATTTCGGCAATGTGCATCGCATCGGCATCCTCGGCATCACCCGCTCGACGGCGGCTGAGGATCTGAAATTCCAGCCGGTGCCGCCGCCGCGGGCGGTGTGGATGGGCGTGCAGGAGACCTGGTTCGTCATCGACCGCACGATGAGCTATATCGGCGGCGTCGTCGTCGGCCGCGAGGCCGCCGACCAGCTCGGCGGGCCGATCCGGATTGCCCAGATGTCGGGCCAGGTGGCGACGGTGGGCTTCGTCGCCCTGATCCATCTTGCCGCCGTGTTGTCGGTATCGATCGGGCTACTAAACCTGTTCCCGATCCCGCTTCTCGATGGCGGTCACCTTTTGTTCTATGCGATCGAGGCGCTGCGCGGCCGGCCGCTGTCGGAACGCGCCCAGGAAGTGGGGTTCCGCATCGGTCTCGCGATCGTCCTGATGTTGATGATATTTGCAACTTTCAACGACATAGTTCACTTGGCGACCTCCTGAGGTGGCCGGCATAAGACGCGCTCGCGGGGGCGAGATCGGGTCTGGGGACAGTTGTGCAAGGGGTGGGAAAATGGCGAAAATACACGCAGAATCAATATCTTAAGCTAAAAGAACGTGAGGGAGATTTAGGCAAGTAACCCGCCACTGGGGGCGGCCATTAGGGGTAAAGGCGCTTAGCGCATGGACATGTGTGTGCGGGTGAGACGGGGGCTCGTTCTGGCCGGCTTGCTCCTGAGTATGGGATTTGCTGGCCTGCCGGCCGGGGTGGCATATGCCGCGCCGCCGGCGGAGGCTGGCGCGTCCGCAAATAGCATCGTGGTCCAGGGCAACCGCCGCGTCGAAGCCGAAACGGTGCGCTCATATTTCAAGGTTGGCCCCGGCGAGCGGCTCGATGCCGCCAAAATCGATGCCGCGCTCAAAGCGCTCTACGCCTCCGGCCTGTTCGAAGACGTCCACATCACCCAATCGGGCGGCCACGTCATCGTCACGGTGGTGGAAGCGCCGGTGATCAACCGGCTTGCCTTCGAAGGCAACCGCCGCATGAAGGACGAGCAGCTCCAGGAGGAAATCCAGTCGAAAGCGCGCGACTCGCTGTCGCGCGCCAAGGTGCAGGCCGACACCCAGCGCATCATCGACGTCTATCACCGCAACGGCCGCTTCGACGTCAGCGTGGTGCCGCAGATCATCGAGCGGCCGAACAACCGCGTCGATCTGATCTTCGTGGTCAACGAGGGCGAGAAGACCGGCGTGAAGGCGATCAACTTCATCGGCAACAACTCCTATTCGTCGTGGCGCCTGAAAGAGGTGATCAAAACCGTACAATCCAATTTCTTGAGCTTCCTGCAGACCACCGACGTCTACGACCCCGATCGCATGGAAGCCGACCGCGATCTGATCCGCCGCTTCTACCTCAAGCACGGCTTTGCCGACGTGCAGGTCGTCTCGGCGGTTGCCGAATACGACCCCGCCAAGAAGGGCTTCATCATCACGTTTACGATCGAGGAGGGGCCGGTCTACCACTTCGGCAATGTCGACGTTCAATCCAACGTCCGTGCCGTCGACTCGCAGACGCTGCGGTCGGTCATGCGCATGCGCCACGGCGACGTCTACAACGGCGAGTCGATCGAAAAGACCGTCGAGGACATGACCATCGAGGTGGCGCGGCGCGGCTATCCGTTCGCCACCGTGCGCCCGCGCGGCGACCGCAATCCGCAGACCCGCACCATCAACGTCGCCTTTGTCGTCGACGAGGGCACGCGCGCCTATATCGAGCGCATCAACGTCCGCGGCAATATCCGCACCCGCGATTACGTGATCCGGCGCGAATTCGACATCGCCGAAGGCGACCCGTACAACCGCGCGCTGATCGATCGGGCCGAGCGGCGGCTGAAGAATCTGAACTTCTTCAAGTCGGTGAAGATCACCAACGAGCCCGGCTCGGCGCCCGACCGGGTGGTGATCAATGTCGATCTCGAGGAGCAGTCGACCGGCGACTTCTCGATCATGGGCGGCTTTTCGACGGCGGAAGGCTGGCTGGCTCAGATGTCGGTTTCCGAGCGCAACCTGCTCGGCACCGGCCGTTACGGCAAGATCGGCTTGACCTATGGCCAATTCGTCCGCGGCGCGGAATTCACTTTTGTCGAGCCCTATTTGCTCGATCAGCGGCTCGCCGGCGGCATCGATCTGTTCGCCAAAGAGACGCTGGCCAACAGTTACCTGTCCTATGGCACGCAATCCTACGGCGGCAACTTGAAACTGGGAATTGCGCTGCGCGAAGACCTGGCGTTGCAACTGCGCTACACGCTCTATACGCAAAAGATCACGCTGCCGTCCTACCTCAACGACTGCAACAACATCAATCCGGATTTCTTCAGCACCTTGCCGACGCCGGCTGCGGTCATATCCGCCATCAATGCGGGAGTGCCCTATGCCCAGCAGACGAACTGCTATTTGTTCGGCCAGGCCTCGCTGCCGGTGCGGGCCGAGCTTGCCGCCGGCTCCACGCTGACGTCGCTTGCGGGATACGGACTGACCTACAACACGCTCGACAACAACAAGAGCCCCACCAACGGCCTGTTGCTCACGGTCGGCCAGGATTTCGCCGGGCTCGGCGGCGACGTCGCCTATATGCGCTCGGCGCTGGACTTCCACAGCTACTACGAAGTCGTTCCCGACCTCATCGGCATCGTGCATCTGCAAGCCGGCAAGATGATCGGGCTCGCCGGCCAGGGAGTCCGCCTGCTCGACGACTTCAAGATGGGCCCGAACCTGGTGCGCGGCTTTTCGCCGGCCGGCCTCGGTCCGCGCGACATCACGCCGGGAACGGCGAACGACGCCATCGGCGGCACCAACTACTGGGGCGCCAGTCTCGAGTTCCAATATCCGTTCTACTTCCTGCCCAAGGATGCCGGCTTCCGCGGCGCCGTGTTCTTCGATGCCGGCTCGGTGTGGGGCTACAAGGGCGAGACGCAGCTGATAAGGACCGGAGAGGTCAACGGCGTCGTCAACGCCGGGCAGGGCTCATTCGTCTGTCAATGCGGCATGCTGTTTGCCGACCAGCCGTTCATCCGCATGTCGGCCGGCGCCAGCATCATCTGGGATTCGCCGTTCGGTCCGCTGCGTTTCGATTTTGCCTATCCGATTACGAAGACGGGCTACGACAAGACCCAATTCTTCGCCTTCGGCGGCGGAACGCATTTCTAGGCGTGGCCTAAAATCCCGCCATGGACGGGCCCGTGCCGGACACTGTGCGAGCCAAGCGCGCGCTCACCATCGAGGAGATCGCGGCGCTGACCCGCGCCAAGCCGCGCGCCGGCGATGCGCTCGATCGCCGCATCAGCAATATCGCGCCGCTCGACACCGCGGTCGGTTCCGATATCAGCTTTCTCGACAAGGCGCAGTTTCTCGACGCCTTGGCGGTGACGCGCGCGGGCGCCTGTTTCATCAGTCCACGCTTTGAAGGGCAGGCGCCGCAAGGCCTGACCGTCCTGGTGACGCCTGACCCCTATCGGGCCTTCGTCGCGGTCACGCGTGCGCTGTTTCCCGATGCGTTGCGCCCGTCATCGCTGTTCGGCGTGAAAGGGCGCAGCAAGGACGCGCATGTGCACGCTTCCGCGCGGCTCGAGGCCAACGTGACGGTCGATCCGCTGGCCGTCATCGGCGCCGCTGCCGAGATCGGCGCCGGCACGGTGATCGCGGTCGGCGCCGTGATCGGGCCCGGTGTGTGCATCGGCCGCGACTGCGCCATCGGCGCCGGCGCCACGATCCAGCACGCGTTGATCGGCGACCGCGTCATCATCCATCCGGGCACGCGCATCGGCCAGGACGGCTTCGGCTATGTGCCGAGCCCGCAAGGCCATCAAAAAATCCCGCAGACCCGCCGCGTCATCATTCAGGACGACGTCGAGATCGGCGCCAATTCGACCATCGACCGCGGCTCCAGCCGCGATACCGTCATCGGCGAGGGCACCAAGATCGACAATCTGGTGCAAATCGCACACAACTGTTCGATCGGGCGACACTGCATCATTGTCGCGCAAGTCGGCATATCGGGCAGCGTCAACGTAGGGGATTATGTGATGATGGCCGGCAAGGCCGGCATTGCCGATAATATCACCATAGGCGAGCGCGCCATGCTCGGCGCGCGCGCCGGCGTCATCTCCGATGTGCCCGCCGGCGCCCGCTACCACGGCTTTCCGGCGCGGCCGGCGCGCGAGTGGTTGCGCGGCGTCAGCTGGGTGCGCCGCATGGCGCGCGTCGGCGGCGGCGCCGCCGGCAAACCCGAAGAGGGCGACGAGTGAGCGACACGCTTGGCGCGATGGACATCCGGGAAATCCTGCGGTTCCTGCCGCATCGCTACCCGTTCGTCATGATCGACCGCATGATCGACATGCGTGCCGACGAGCACGCCATCGGCATCAAGAACGTCACCGTCAACGAGCCGCAGTTCATGGGCCACTTTCCGGACAATCCGGTGATGCCTGGCGTGCTGGTGATCGAAGGCATGGCGCAGACCGCCGGCACGCTCTGCCTGTGGCATCTCGGCACCGCAGCGCGCGGACGAAAGGTGTATTTCCTCACCATCGACAAGGCGAAATTCCGCAAGCCCGCAATACCGGGCGATACGATCGAATATCACGTCGACAAGATCGCGAACCGCCGCAAAATGTGGTGGTATCGCGCCAAGGCTTTGGTCAAGGGCGTGGTCATCGCCGAGGCCGAAGTCGGCGCCATGATTGCCGAGGACTAGATGGCGATCGATCCGACCGCGCGCGTCGCCGATGGCGCGCGCCTTGGCGAGGGCGTTGAGATCGGGCCGTATTGCCTGGTCGGGCCGCAGGTCGAGCTCAAAGACGGCGTGCGTCTTATCGGCCACGTCAACGTCACCGGCGTCACCACGATCGGCGAGGGCACCGTGGTCTATCCGTTCTCCTCGCTCGGCACGCCGCCGCAATCGGTGCATTATCGCGGCGGGCCGACCAGGCTGAGCATCGGCGCGCATTGCGAGTTGCGCGAGAGCGTGACCATGAATACCGGCACCGAGGACGGCGGCGGCGTCACCCGGGTCGGCGACCGCTGCTTCATCATGGTCGGTTCCCACGTCGGCCACGATTGCCAACTCGGCAACGATGTGAATCTCGCCAACAATGTGGTGCTCGGCGGCCATGTCGCGGTCGGCGACGCCACCTTTCTCGGCGGCCATGTCGGGATCCACCAATATGTGCGGATCGGCGAGGGCGTGATGATGGCCGGCATGTCGGCGGCGCGCGACGATATCATCCCGTTCGGCTTTGCGCTCGGCCAGACCGGCGCGCTGGTCGGACTGAACATGGTCGGCCTGCGTCGGCGCGGCGCCACGCGCGCCGAGATGCATCGCGTGCGCAGTGCCTATCGTTCGCTGTTCTTTGTCGAAGGCCGCATTGCCGACCGCGTCGACGCGGTCGAGCGTGAATTCGGTAGCGATCCCTTGGTCGGCAAGATGATCGCCTTCATCCGCGCCGGCGGCAAACGGCCGTTGATGCGGCCGCGGACGCGGCGCTGGAACGACGGCCCGGACGAATGACGTCGCCTGATGAGGGCTTTTATGGCTGACGCCGAGCGCGGTCCGATTGCCATCATCTGCGGCGGCGGCAGCTTTCCCGGTGCGGTCGCCGACGCGGTCGTGCGCGGCGGCCGCCAGCCGGTGATGTTCGGCATCAAGGGTTGGGCCGACGCCAAAATCATCGAACGCCATACCCATCACTGGATCGCGATCGGCCAGGTTGGCCGCTTCTTTCGCCTCGCCCGCGAGGAGCGCTGCACGGAGCTCTTGTTCATCGGTTCGCTGTTGCGGCCGCCGCTCAAGCATGTGCGGCTCGATTGGCAGACCATCAAATTGCTGCCGCGGCTCGCACGAGTCTTTCGCGGTGGCGACGACCGGTTGCTGTCGGGAATCGCCAGCATGGCGGAGGAGGGCGGCCTGCGCGTCATCGGCCTGCGCGACGTGGCGCCGGAGGTCTTTGTGCCCGAAGGCGTGCTCGGCCGCCATCAGCCCACGGAGCGTGATTTGAGCGACATCGCGCGCGGCATGACATTGATCGCCGCGCTCGGGCCGTTCGACGTCGGGCAGGCGGCGATCGTCGCCAACAACAACGTGCTCGCCGTCGAGGCGGCGGAAGGCACCGACAATATGCTGGCGCGGATCGCCGATCTGCGCCGACAGAGGCGCGTGACGACACCGGCCGGCGTCGGCGTTCTGGTCAAGGCGCCAAAACCCGGCCAGGACCGTCGCTTCGACCTGCCTTCGATCGGACCGCGCACCATCGAGGGCGCGGCGCGTGCCGGGCTTGCCGGCGTCGCCGTTGCCGCCGGCTCAACCATCATCGCGGAGGCGGCCGAGGTCACCGCGGCGGCGGATCGGGCGAACATCTTCATCGTCGGCGTGAGCGAAGGCGCGCCGCGATGACCGATGAGGCGCAGCCGCCACTTTCCCTTTTCATCGTCGCTGCGGAGGAGTCCGGCGATGCGCTCGGCGCGGCGATGGTCCGCGCGTTGAAAGCCCGCTATGGCGGCACGTTGACGCTCAACGGCGTCGGCGGCCGGGCGATGGCCGCCGAAGGGATCGGAAGCCTGTTCGCCATCGGTGAGCTTTCGATCATGGGTATTGCCGCGGTGCCGCGCCGGCTGCCGATGATTTTTCGCCGCATCCGCCAGACCGTTGATGCCGTGGTCGCGGCCCGCCCGGACGCGCTGGTCATCATCGACAGTCCGGATTTCACCCACCGCGTCGCCCGCCGCGTACGCCGGCTCGCGCCTGAGATTCCGATCCTCGATTACGTCTCGCCGTCGATCTGGGCGTGGCGGCCGGGCCGCGCCCGCGCCATGCGCGCTTATATCGATCAGGTGCTTGCCATCCTGCCGTTCGAGCCGGCGCTGTATGCCGAGCTTGGCGGTCCGCCGTGCCGCTATGTCGGCCATCCGCTGATCGAGCGCATTGCCGAATTGCGCCCCGATGCCGAGGAGGCGCAGCGGCGGCTTGCAAATCCTCCCGTCGTGCTGATCCTGCCGGGAAGCCGCAATAGCGAAATCCGGCATCTGCTCGGCCGCTTTGGCGCTGCGATCGCGCAGGTTGCCGCGCGCAGCGGCCCGCTGGAGCTTGTGCTGCCGACCGTCCCCCATCTGGTGGCGCCGGTGCGCGAGGCGGTGGCCGGCTGGGCCATCGCGCCGCGCATCGTGATCGATCCGGCCGAGAAATGGGCCGCCTTTCGCCGTGCCCGCGCAGCCCTCGCCGCATCCGGCACGGTCACGCTCGAGCTCGCGCTCGCCGGCATACCGACGGTCGCCGCCTATCGGATGTCGGCGGTCGAGGCCTTCATCATATTGCGGCTGGTGCGGCTTTTGGCCCGGGTGCCGAGCGTCATCCTCGCCAATCTGGTCCTCGGCGAAAACGTCATTCCGGAATTTTTGCAGTCCGATTGCACGCCCGATCGCCTCGCCGACGCGCTGTTGCCGCTCCTTTCCGAGAGCCCGCAGCGGCAGCGCCAGATCGAGGCGTTCGGCCGGCTCGATGCCATCATGGCTATCGGCAGCGAAGCACCGAGCGACAAGGCCGCGGCGCTCGTCCTCGATGTGGCGCAACGGCGTGACCGGCACGGTCCGGCCGTGCTCGGTCCCCGCCGCGCCTTTGGTTAACCGCGAGCCCTTGCTGCGCTACCATTGCGCCGGTCATCCTGCTAAGGCCGCAAGGCCATTTCCAAGCGAAGCGAACCAGGCGTGAGCAAGTCCAGGAAAATCAAACCCGCGACCCGCGCCGCGATCACCGGCGTGTTCGGCTATGTGCCGCCCGATGTTCTGACCAACGCCGAGCTGGCGAAAATGGTCGATACCAGCGACGAGTGGATCGTCGAGCGCACCGGCATTCGCGAACGCCACATCCTCAAAGGCAAAGGGCTCGGCACCTCGCATATGGGCGCCGAGGCGGTGCGCGGGCTCTTGGGCAAGACCGGCACCGGACCCGGCGACGTCGACCTCCTGATCTGCGCCACGACGACGCCGGATCTGGTGTTTCCGTCGACCGCCAATCTGATCTGCGACATGGTCGGCATCCGCAGCATCGGCAGCTTCGACGTGCAGGCGGCCTGTTCCGGCTTCGTCTATGCGCTCACCATCGCCTCGCAATTCATCGAGACCGGAAAGTTCCGCAAAATCGTCGTGGTCGGCGCCGACAAGATGTCGGCGATCATCGACTATACCGATCGCGCCACCTGCGTGCTGTTCGGCGACGCCGCCGGCGCGGTCCTCGTCGAGCCGAGCAAAAAATACGGCATCGTCGACACGCTGATCCGCTCCGACGGCGCCGGCATGCCGCATCTGCATCAAAAAGCCGGCGGCAGCCGCATGCCGCCGACGGCGGAGACCGTGGCCAAGCGGCTGCATTACGTCCATCAGGAAGGCGCCGCGGTCTACAAATTCGCCATTGCCCGCATGGCCGACACCGCCACCGAGCTGATGGCGCGCAATCATCTGACCAGCGACCAGGTCGACTGGCTGGTGCCGCACCAGGCCAACCGGCGCATCATCGAGGCGACGGCCGAGCGCATGAAGCTCGATCCGAAGCAGGTGATGGTCACCATCCACAAATACGGCAACACCACCGCGGCGACGATCCCGCTGTGCTTGTGGGATTACGAGAGCAAGCTGAAGACCGGCGACCGCATGATTCTCGTCGCCTTCGGCGGCGGCTTTACCTGGGGCGGGGCCTATCTGATCTGGGCGTATGACGGCGAGCGCGAATAGCGCCGTAGGGTGGGCAAAATCGCCTGCCGTGACCGACTAGCATATGGTGAGGCGTTGCGCGATTTTGCCCACGCGGTCGGGCAGCGCCGTGTGGGCATCGCGCCCGAGGCAACAAAGAAATTCGATCGCCGAGCGGGCGCAATGCCCACCCTACAAGACTACTTCCGCCTCGAGATCGGCTGGTATTCCCGCTTCGGCGCCCCGGTATAGAGCTGGCGCGGCCGGCCGAGTTTCTGGTGCGGGTCCTCGATCATTTCCTTCCACTGCGCGATCCAGCCGACGGTGCGGGCGAGCGCGAACAGCACCGTGAACATGGTGGTCGGAAAGCCCATGGCGCGCAGCGTGATGCCGGAATAGAAGTCGACGTTCGGATAAAGCTTCTTCTCGATGAAATAATCGTCGTGCAGCGCGATGCGCTCGAGCTCGATGGCGACGTCGAGCAGCGGGTCGTTGAAGCCGAGCTCGTTCAAAACCTCGTGGCAGGTCTTCTGCATCAGCTTGGCGCGCGGATCGTAGTTCTTGTAGACGCGATGGCCAAAGCCCATCAGGCGGAATGAATCCTTCGGATCCTTGGCCTTCTTGACGTATTCGGGGATGCGGTCGACCGAGCCGATCTCGCCGAGCATTTTTAAGGCCGCCTCGTTGGCGCCGCCATGGGCCGGTCCCCACAGGCAGGCAATGCCGGCGGCGATGCAGGCGAACGGATTGGCGCCGGTCGAGCCGGCCAACCGCACCGTCGAGGTCGAGGCGTTCTGCTCGTGATCGGCGTGCAGCGTGAAAATGCGGTCCATGGCGCGCGCGATCACCGGATTGGCGGTGTATTCCTCGCACGGCACCGCAAAGCACATGCGCAAGAAGTTCGAGGCGTAATCGAGCTTGTTGTTCGGATACATGAACGGCTGGCCGACCGAATATTTGTAGGCCATGGCGGCCAGCGTCGGCATTTTGGCGATCATGCGGATCGAGGCGATCATGCGCTGCTGCGGGTCGGTGATGTCGGTGGAGTCGTGATAGAACGCCGACAGCGCGCCGACGGAACCGACCATGACGGCCATCGGATGGGCGTCGCGCCTAAAACCCTGGAAGAAGCGGCTCATCTGCTCGTGCACCATCGTGTGATGGATCACGCGGTCGACGAAATCGGCCTTTTGGGCCGCCGTCGGCAGTTCGCCGTAGAGCAGAAGATAGCAGGTCTCGAGGAAATCGCCGTGCTCGGCCAGGTCGTCGATCGGATAGCCGCGATAGAGCAGGACCCCTTCGTCGCCGTCGATATAGGTGATCTTGGATTCGCAAGAGGCGGTCGAGGTAAAACCCGGATCGTAGGTGAAGACGCCGGCCTCGGCATAGAGCTTCGAAATGTCGATCACTTCGGGACCGATGGTCCCTTCGTAGATCGGAAATTTATGGTCCTTGTCGCCGAGTTTCAGCGTGCCGGTCTTGATGTTGGCGCCGGTCTTCGCGTCCATGATCGTCATCCTCAAGTGAGTGACAGCCGAAACAGCAGGTCGCCGGGCGGTGGTCAAAGAAGCGGCAACCCGATCCGGCCGTTATGGGGGTAGCTTAGCAAAGTGTGCACTGCAAGATAATAGCCATGCGACAGGGTGCGCACGACGTAAACTCTGCTTTATCTAAGCGCTTTGTGCGCGGTCCGCGACGCGGGCCAGGCTCTCGGCTTTGCCGAGCACGGCCAGCACCTCGAAGATGCCGGGCGAGGTGGTGCGGCCGGTCAGCGCCGCCCGCAGCGGCTGGGCGATGGCGCCGAGTTTTAGGCCCTTGCGCTCGGCAAAGGTGCGGACCGCTTGTTCGGTGGTCGCGGCCGTCCAGGGCTCGACGGCGGTCAGTTCGACGGCGATATCGGCCAGCAAAGTCTTGGCCTCAGGGGTCAGCAGGGCGGCCGCTTTGTCGTCCAGGGGGAGCGGCCGGTCTGCCCAAAGAAACTTAGCGCCGTCAATGAGATCGAGCAGCGTCTTGGCGCGCTCCTTTAAGCTCGGCATGGCCGCAAGCCATTGCGCTCGCAGCTTTGGCGTCAGCTTGGCGGCGAGTTTTGCGCCGTCGGCAATATGGGGCAGCAGCTGGTCGATGGCGGCGAGCAGGTCGGCGTCGGCGCTTTGCCGGATGTAATGGCCGTTGAGGCTTTCCAGCTTGGCGAAATCGAAGCGCGCCGGCGAGCGGCCGACCTGCGGCAGGTCGAAGGCCGCGATCATCTCCTCGGTCGAAAAAATTTCCTGGTCGCCATGACTCCAGCCGAGCCGCACCAGATAATTACGCAGCGCCACCGGCAAATAGCCCATGGCGCGATAGGCATCGACGCCGAGCGCGCCGTGACGCTTCGACAGCTTTGAGCCGTCGGGGCCGTGGATCAGCGGGATGTGCGCCATCACCGGCACCGGCCAGCCCAGCGCGTCGTAGATCTGTTTCTGCCGCGCCGCGTTGGTCAAATGATCGTCGCCGCGGATGATGTGGGTGACGGCCATGTCGTGGTCGTCGACCACCACGGCGAGCATGTAGGTCGGCGTGCCGTCGGAGCGCAACAACACGAGGTCGTCGAGGTTCTCGTTCTGCCAGACCACGCGGCCTTGCACCTGATCCTCGATCACGGTCTCGCCGGTGAGCGGGGCTTTGAGCCGGACCGCGGGTTTTGCGCCCGGCGGCGCCTCGCGTGGATCGCGTTCGCGACAACGGCCGTCGTAGAGGCGCGTGCGCCCCTCGGCGCGCGCTTTCTCGCGCATCCTGCCAAGTTCTTCAGGCGTGCAGTAGCAGCGGTAGGCATTGCCCGAGGCCAGGAGTTGCTCGGCCACCTCGCGGTGGCGCGCGGCGCGGGCGGATTGGTAGACGACGTCGCCGTCCCAGCCGATGCCGAGCCAGTTGAGCCCGTCGAGGATGGCGTCGATGGCGGCTTGGGTCGAGCGGTCGCGGTCGGTGTCCTCGATCCGCAGCAGCATCCTGCCGCCGCGGCCTTTCGCGTAAAGCCAGTTGAACAGCGCCGTGCGGGCGCCGCCAATGTGCAGAAAGCCGGTGGGCGAGGGGGCAAAACGGGTGACGACGGCCATTGCTGTCCTGAAGCGCGCGGGCGCGGGGTCGTTTAGCACGCCTGAGGGTACGAGGCACGTTTCCCGGGCGCAGCGCAGCACGCAGCGTAGCGGAGTGGTGCGCTGCAGACCCGGGATCGCAACGAACTCCGAGTCTGCGACGATCCCGGGTCAGCAGCGCACCACTTCGTGCTGCGCTGCGCCCGGGAAACGACAACGAGGGCTTGACCCCGCGGGCCAACTTGTCCAATCCGGGGCGCGACCGCATCTTAAGCCTTGGAATCGGCGCGTTGCCCGGCTCTTTCGGCTGAGCCAAACGGATTGATCCATGACTTTTGTCGAGACGCCGGTAAAGGAGCCTGCCCGCGAAGCGGGCCAGGATTTCATTCGCGACATCGTGCGCGCCGATCTGGAGTCGGGGCGGCACAAGGCGATTGTCACCCGCTTTCCGCCGGAGCCGAACGGCTACCTGCATATCGGCCACGCCAAGTCGATTTGCCTCAATTTCGGCATCGCCGAGGAGTTCGGCGGCCATTGCAATCTGCGTTACGACGACACCAACCCGACCAAGGAATCCCAGGAATATATCGACGCCATCGAGCGCGACGTGCGCTGGCTCGGCTACGATTGGGGCAAGAACCTTTTTCACGCCTCCGATTATTTCGCGCAGCTTTACGCCTGGGCGGAAGCTTTGATCGGCGCCGGCAAAGCCTATGTCGACGACCAGAGCCAGGACGCGATGCGCGCGGCGCGCGGCACCTTGACGGAGCCGGGCAAGAACAGCCCGTTCCGCGACCGCAGCGTCGACGAAAACCTCGATCTGTTCCGTCGCATGCGCGCCGGTGAATTTGCCAACGGGGCGCGTGTGCTGCGCGCCAAGATCGACATGGCTTCCGGCAACATCAATCTGCGCGATCCGGTGCTCTATCGCATCCTGCACGCCGAGCATCCGCGCACCGGCAAAACCTGGAGCATCTATCCGAGCTACGATTTCGCCCACGGCCAGTCCGACGCCATCGAGGGCATCACGCACTCGCTATGCACGCTGGAATTCGAAGATCACCGGCCGCTCTACGAGTGGTTCTTGCAAAACCTGCCGGTGCCGTCGCTGCCGCACCAATACGAATTCGCCCGCCTCAACCTGACCTACACGATCCTGTCGAAGCGCGTGCTCACCGAGCTGGTGCGCGGCGGCTTTGTCAAAGGCTGGGACGATCCGCGCATGCCGACGCTCGCCGGCTTGCGCCGGCGCGGCGTGCCGCCCGCGGCGATCCGCGATTTCGTCAAGCGCGTCGGCGTCGCCAAGGCCAACAGCACCGTCGACATGGCGATGTTGGAATTTTCCATCCGCGAGCATTTGAACAAGACCGCGCAGCGGCGCATGGCGGTGCTGCGCCCGCTCAAAGTGGTGCTCGAGAATTATCCGGAACGGCAGAGCGAGGAGGTCGAGGCGGTCAATCATCCCGAGGATGCCACGGCCGGCACCCGCCGCATCCGCTTCGGCCGCGAGCTTTTCATCGAGCGCGACGATTTCATGGAGAACCCGCCGAAGAAATTTTTTCGGCTGTCGCCTGGCACCGAGGTGCGGCTGCGCTACGCCTATTTCATCACCTGCCGCGAAGTGGTGAAGAATGCGGCCGGCGAGGTGATCGAGCTGAAATGCACCTACGATCCCGCAACCAAGGGCGGCAATGCCCCGGACGGCCGCAAGGTGAAGGCGACCATGCATTGGGTGTCGGCGGCAGACTCCGTGCCCGCCGAAGTGCGTCTCTACAATCCGCTGTTCGCAAAACCTGACCCGAGCGCGACGGATTTCGCCGCCGACATCAATCCGAATTCGCTGGAAGTGATTACGGACGCCCGCGTCGAGCCGGCACTGGCCGGACGCAATGCCAATGACGCGGTGCAGTTCGAGCGGCTCGGCTATTTCTGCCCCGATACGGACTCAACGCCCGAGCGGCTGGTGTTCAACCGCACCGTCGGCTTGCGCGACACCTGGGCCAAGGTCTCCGGCGGCGGCGGCGGCAGCGGCGGAGCGTAAAGCGGCTCTCGCCGCCACTGCGCCGGGCGCATTTTCAGTTCGCCGCGGTATGCATCATAAAGCGAATAAATACGGCAGCTTCGAACGTGAACTCCCTGCATGGTTGTGCTAATGCTCGCGGGCCGCACGCACCAATCCGGCTATGCCCACCCGAGCGATCCTCTCTGTTTTTGTCCTTATCGCCTGCGCCATCGGTTGCGCCGCGGTCGCCGCCGCGCAAAAGTCGGCGGGGCCGACGCGAGGGGAGCTGTCGGAACCGGTTGCCGCGCTGACCGCTCCCATCGAATTTTATCTGGCCCATGGCGACGCCGATGCCTGCGGGCCGGCCTGCAGTGAATGGATTGCGGCCGAGGGCAAGATCGATGTCGGCGCCGCCGACCGGTTCCGCCGGCTGCTGCGGACATTGGCGGACCGCCGGCCGCCCATCTACCTGCATTCGCCGGGCGGAAAACTGACCCAGGCGCTCGAGCTCGGGCGGCTCATTCGCGACAAGAAGTTTTCAGTCAGTGTCGGACACACGGTGCCGCTTGGTTGTGCCAGCGATAAGCAATCGGCCAATTCGTGCGAGTCCAAAAAGCGCGCCGGGCAGGCCGTCGAAGCGGAAATCTCGTCGACGGCCTACGCGTGCAATTCGGGCTGCGTCTACGTTCTGGCCGGCGGCGCCGTCCGTCTCGTACCGCCGTGGGTGAAGCTCGGCATTCACGACATGGGCGTCGATTCCGATTCAAGAGTGCCGCGCGGCGTCTCGCTGAGGGCGGCAATACAGTCGTTCCATGGGCGTTTGCGCAATTATCTGCGCGCAATGGGCATCGATGACGCGCTGTTCGCCGCCTCCCTGGCGACGCCGTTCGAGTCGGTCAGGTTTCTGCAACGCGACGAAATCGTGCGCTTCGGCATAGATCGCCGGGAGTTCGGCGAAACCGCGTGGCGGTTCACCGATGAACCCAAGCCGAAAATCAGGAAGGTGTTTTTTGTGCGCACCGACGGCGATCAGCCGCACTATGTCGATGGCGTGGTCGAGATCGGCTGCAACGTCGGTGGTGGCCTGTACCTGATTTTGGCGCGGCAGCAGCTCGGGGCGGATGGCGATTCGTCCGGCGCCGGATCGCCTGCCGCAACCATCGCCGTCAATGGCAAGCAGATCACTCTCAACCGGGTATCGTCTGCCGGTTTCTATGCCCGCTCGGGGTGGATGGCGATCAACACGCTCGATGCGGCCGGTGACGGTGCAACGATCGATCTGCCCGGGTCGGAGCTGGGCCGAAAAGAACTGGGCAATGTGACGTTGACCTTGGCTGGGTCTGCGAGCGCCTACGCAAAAGTGCGTCCGCATTGCCCCGGGCAGATGAGCGAGCAACGAACCGTGCCGTGGCGGGGCGACCCGAGCGCGCCATCGTGGGTCGCGCAGCTGCCGCATTCCAAGCAAGCGGTCGGCGACCCGAGAACCGCGGCGTGGCTGTCGCAGTTGTCGCAAAGCAAGGCAGCGCCGCCGGGCGCATCGGCCGCGCCCGCGGCGGCGCCCGCCGCGCCGGCGCAGACGTCGACGGCGACATCGGACAACGATTCTCAGACGCTCGAACTGACCCGGGCCGCGGCCGCAGAGCAAAAGTCCCGTCTGGACTTTTTCTATGATCTTGCGCCGGATTGCTCGTCCGCCGGCAAGCTCCTGGTGCGCGTCCTCGAACAACCGCAGCACGGCACGCTCTCCATCGAGAACGGCCAGGCGCTCACCGATTTTCCGCAGGGCGATCGGCGCGCCGCGTGCAATATGCAGCAATCGGACGGCACGCTGGTTTTCTACCAAGCCGGCGCGGATTACCGCGGTGCGGACTCGATCACCCTCGCTGTCACCTTGCCGGCCGGCGGCGATCGCAAGCGGCATTATGCGATCGACGTGAAGTGACCGTGCCGTCGTCCGCCGAAAGCGCTCCATCCGGCACCGGCAGGCGACTTATCCCCGCCGGTCCGCTGCCGTCTCGCCACCACGATCGCGGCCCGCTAGCATAGGGCCGTTGGTGAGTTAGCGCGCAGGGGGCGCGCAGTGGCGCAAGACGGTAGCGTAGAAAGTCGCGCCCATGCCGGCGCGCGGGCTGGTACTTGGTCAGGTCCTTGGTCGGGTCACCGGCCTTGGCCGGTCGGTGGCATTCGCCCGCCATGGCAGGTCATTTGGCCGCGGGCGCACTTCGCCCCCAAAACGCAATTGCGGCAATGGGCGGCCCAGGAAATCGCCGCCGACCGCCTGCTGCCTTGGCTCGCCGCCGCCTACGGTCTCGGCATCGTCATCTATTTCACCGCCGAGCGCGAGCCGGGGTGGTGGGCGGCGACGACACTGGCGGCGGTCTGCGGCGTCGGCGCCGTCGTGCTCCGTCGGCATTTGGTCGCTTTCGTCCTCGGTCTTTTTGTTTTCGCCATCGCGGCGGGCTTTGCCGCCGCCACGGTGAAAACCGCCATGATCGCGCACCCGGTGCTGCATTACCCGGCTTCAGGCGTGACCATTTCGGGCTTCGTCGAGCTGCGCGAAGAGAGCCAGCATACCGACCGCTTCGTGCTGCGCGTCGATCATATCGAAGGCAACCGCATCGACGACAAGCCGCAGCGGGTGCGGCTCTCGGTCAAGCGGGGGCTGGCGCCGCCTGCGGGCTCCTTCGTCGAAGTCAAGGCGATGCTCGAGCCGCCGCTGCAGCCGCTGGCGCCGGGCTCTTACGATTTTGCCCGCGATCTTTACTTCCAGCAGATCGGCGCATCGGGCTTCGTGCGCGGCGCGGTCAATGTGATTACGCCGCCAACGACGGCCGGCTTTATGTCCCGCGCCCACGCCGTGGTGCAGCGCATGCGCGACTCGATCGACGCCCATGTCCGCGCCGTGCTGCCGGGCGACACCGGCGCGATCGCCGCCATGCTGCTCAACGGCCGGCGCGACGTGATCTCGGAGAATCTCTACAACGCGTTGTTTATTTCCGGCGTCGGCCACGTGCTGTCGATTTCGGGCTACCACATGGCGGTGGTCGCCGGCGTGGTGTTTTTCGTCATCCGCGCGCTCCTGGCGCTGATCCCGGGTCTTGCCGACCGAAGACCGATCAAAAAGTGGGCGGCGGTCGGCGCGTTGTTGGCGACGACGTTTTATCTGGTGCTCTCGGGCGCCGAAGTGGCGACGCAGCGTTCCTATTTCATGATCGCGATCGTGCTTATCGGCGTCATGCTCGACCGGCCGGCGCTGACCATCCGCACGCTGACCGCAGCCGCGCTGCTGGTGCTGTTTCTGGCGCCGCAATCGGTGGTGCATCCGAGCTTTCAGATGTCGTTTGCCGCGACGCTGGCGCTGGTCGCGGCCTACGATCGCGGCGTGCCGCGGATGAAGGCGGGCACCGACAGTTCGCTCGGCTCGCGCGCCGCGCTGTGGGGCGTCAACGAGATCACGAGCCTCATCATCGCCTCGCTGGTCGCGGGGCTGGCGACCACGCCCTACGCGGCTTTTCACTTCCATCGCCTGGCGCCGTACGGCGTGCTGGCAAACCTGCTCGCCATGCCGGTGGTGTCCGCCTGGGTGATGCCGATGGGACTGCTCGGCCTCATCGCCATCCCGTTCGGCTTTGACGCCGAGTTCTGGCGGCAGATGGGTTACGGCATCGAATGGATGGACGCGGTGGCGCTGTGGGTGGCGAGCCTGCCCGGAGCGGTCGGCCACGTCACCACGTTCGGCACCGGACCGCTGCTGTTGGCAACCGCGGGCCTCTTGGTGATCGGATTGTTCAAGACGCCGCTGCGCTGGAGCGGCATCGCGCTTGCGGCGCTCGGCATCGCCTGGGCGGCGAGCGCGCCGCGGCCCGACGTGCTGTTGGCGGCCGACGGCCGGACATTTGCGGTGCGCGGCGCCGACGGCCTGCTCGCCTTTCATCACTCGGGCGGCGATACATTCGCCATCAAGGAATGGCTCGCGGCCGACGCCGACGCGCGCGATTATCACGACCGCAAATTGGGGCAGGGCATCGCCTGCGACGCCGCGGGCTGCATCGGCAGGCTCGCCGATGGCGCGCTCGTCGCCTATGACGTCAAGCCCGATGCCTTCGAGGAAGACTGCCGGCGCGCCGCTCTCATCATGACGACCCGCGACCCGCCGCCCGAGTGTCGCGCTCAGGTGATCGGCCGGACGCTGTGGCGGCAGCGCGGCGCCTTGGCGCTGCGCCGCAGCGGTTCGGGTTTTGTCATGGAATCCGCGCGGCCGCCGAATTTCGACCGGCCCTGGGCGCCGCAGCGCCACCGCGCCACCGACACGGCCAATGCGACACCCGCTCAGCCGGCCGCGTCACGCGCGCCACCGCGCGACGCGACGCCGCGGCAGGAAGATATCGAAGCGGATCAGTGAGGTTTCGTCATTCCGGGGCGCCGCGAAGCGGCGAGCCCGGAATCCATAGCCACAGGTTACGCAGAACCGGCGCTGAGTTTGTTTTGCAACGATAGTGATTATGGATTCCGGGCTCCGCGCTTACGCGCGGCCCCGGAATGACGGAAATCAGTACCGCCGGAACAATCCCACCAGCTTGCCTTGAATGCGCACGCGATTGGGCGGCAGGATGCGCACCTCGTAGGCGGTGTTGGCCGGCTCCAGCGCGATCGAGGCGCCGCGGCGGCGGAAGCGTTTCAGCGTCGCTTCCTCGTCGTCGATCAGCGCCACGACGATGTCGCCGGTATCGGCGGCGTCCATGCGCTTCAACAGCGCGATGTCGCCGTCGAGGATGCCGGCCTCGATCATCGAATCGCCGCGCACTTCGAGGGCAAAATGCTCGCCGCTGGTGAGGAGCTCCGGCGGCATGTTGATGGTGTGGCTGCGGGTCTGGATCGCCTCGATCGGCGTGCCGGCGGCGATGCGGCCCATCACCGGCACCGCGACCGGCCGGCCGCTGTCGTCTTCGGAAGCCGTGCGCACCCGGCCGAGATTGCCTTCGATCACGCTCGGCGTGAAACCGCGCGAGCGGGCAGCGACCATGCCGTGCGCGACCGATTCGGGGAGCTTGATCACCTCGATGGCGCGCGCCCTGTTCGGTAGCCGCCGGATGAAGCCGCGCTCCTCGAGCGCCGTGATCAGCCGGTGGATGCCGGATTTGGAACGCAGGTCGAGCGCGTCCTTCATTTCATCGAAGGACGGCGGCACGCCGGCTTCCTTGAGGCGCTCGTGGATAAACCGCAACAGCTCGGCTTGCTTGCGCGTTAACATCGGCGCTTCCCCTTGGTGGCGGCCGGTCGGGAGCCTGTGAGACGACCTTGGCCGAAACAAATCATGAACGGACACTATCCGTTCCATATGTGTTCCGCAACCATTTAATTTGAAGTGAAGAAAACGACGAACGTGCCAAACGCCCGATTAACGCTCGAATTTAACCGCCAAAGCCTGCCGGGTATTAAAGGTCAAGCCTTTGAAATGCTGTTGAAATAATTTGCCGGCGCAATCGGCGCGGCGGCCTCAAGGCGATCGGCGATCATGGCCGCCGGATGCAATCGGATAAATGCGCGCGAACGATCCTGGGTGCTCCGCCCGCCCGGCCAGGCTCAGCGACGTTTTGCCGATTCGATCACGTGAAACCGGCGCACGCCCGTCGTCAATCGGTTTCCAGTGCGACCGGCTTCACGATCAGGCGACGTCGAATCTCCGGCACTGATGCCGATGTGTCACAGCGTTTCGCCGGGGCCTGCGTTATGATGGACGAGAGTTTCGGCGCTATTTCGATAACTTCGAACGGGGAATGCCATGAAAAGAACGCTTCTCGCTCCGCTGGCCGGCCTGACGCTGATGTCGGGCGCGGCTTTCGCAGCCGACCTGCCGGTGCCTGCTCCGGTCTACAAGGCGGCCGCGGTCATGCCGGTCTACAATTGGACCGGCTGCTACATTGAGGGCGGCGGCGGCTATGGCCTGTGGAACCAGGACACTCACTCCGAAACCACCGCAGGCTTGGTGCCGATAGGAGTCCAAGTCACCAATGGTGGCCGAGGCTGGCTCGGCCGGCTCGGCGGCGGCTGCGACTATCAGGTCGCTCCGATCTTTCGGGGCAACCTCGTCATCGGCGCGTTCGGCGAATACGACTTCATGAATCTGCACGGCACGTTCTCCGATCCGTCTGGTCCGGTTGCAGGCAACGAGAAGGAGAAGAATGCCTGGTATGCTGGCGGCCGTATCGGCTATGCCGTGACTCCTGGGTTCTTGACCTATTTTGACGGCGGCTACACGCAGACCCGCTTCGACCAGGTGAACCTCATTACTGCCCTTGGCGGCGTCCCGACCGGGCTTGATTTCGGCGCCACCAACTATCACGGCTGGTTCCTCGGCGGCGGCACCGACACGTCGTTGGCCGATTTGCTGCCTGGCTTGCCGGTTGGATTGTTCCTGCGCAGCGAATATCGCTATTCAAGCTACTCCGCCAAGGATGTTCCGATCGTCTTCACCGCGACGGGGGCGCCCTTTGGCGTGTCCGAGCACACGCAGAAATTCGTGCAGACGATTACCACATCGCTGGTCTGGAAGTTCAACTGGCATTGAACGTCGGGGGACGTTGGGGACCAAAGCCCGGGACGAAAGTCCCGGGCTTTTTTCTTTGCGTCGAAGCGAAACAAACTCAGCGATCGAGGCGCACGATCACGCAAGCGCTGCCGGCTTTGGCCGCGGGCGCATGCGGTTCGCGGATCAAGAGACAGCCCGATTTCGCCAGCGGCGCCATCATCGAGGAGTCCTGAGTAGGGAAGGGCGTCGCCACCGGGCCGTCGGGACCGTCCTCGAGGCTGGCGCGTAGATAATCGGCGCGCTCGTCGTTTTCCGGCAGATCGCTGCCAAGCACCGCCGGCTCGCTCGGGATGACGAGATCGGCGCGGCCGGAGAGCTTGTGGATGAGCGGCACCAGGAAAAGAAACGCGCAGACATAGGACGACACCGGATTGCCGGGCAGCCCAAGTACTTCCATGGCGCCGAGCCGGCCGTGCATCAGCGGCCGCCCGGGCCGCATCGCCACCTTCCAGAACGACAGCGCCATGCCTTCGGCGGCGAATGCCTTGCCCACCAGATCGTGCTCGCCGACCGAAGCGCCGCCGGTGGTGACCAAAATATCGGCGTCGAGATCGCGGGCGCGCCGCACCGCGGCGATCGTTTCATCAAGATTGTCGGGCACGACGCCGAGATCGGTGACGGCTGCGCCTTCGGCGCGCGCCAGCGCGGCGAGCGCAAAGCCGTTCGAATAGACGATCTGGCCGGGACCCGGCTCAATACCCGGCGCCACCAGCTCGTCGCCGGTGGCAAACAGCGCCACGTTCGGCTGCCGGTGCACCGGCAGCACCGGATGGTTCATGGCGGCGGCGAGCGCGAGATCGCGCGCGGTGAGCCGATGGCCTTTGGCGAACAGCGTTTCGCCTAAGCGAAAATCAAGGCCTTGCGGGCGCACATGGCGGCCCTTGGTCGTCGGCTTCTGCACTTCGACCCAGGCACCGTCGCGCTTGGTCAGTTCCTGGATCACCACCGTGTCGGCGCCGGCCGGCACGAAACCGCCGGTGAAAATCCGCGCCGCTTCGCCGGCGCCGACCGCGGCATTGAACGGCCGGCCGGCGGCGACCTCGCCGATGATTTTAAGGCGGGCAGGGGCCGCGGCGACGTCGGCTGCGCGCACCGCATAGCCGTCCATGGCCGAGACATCGGCGGGCGGCTGGGTACGGCGCGCTTTGAGATCGCAGGCGAGCACGCGGCCGGCGGCCTCGCCGATCGGCACTTCGTCGGCCGGCAGTGGCGCCGCATGCGCGAGCACGTGATCGAGCGCTTCGGCAACGGACAGCAACGCCACCTGATTTACTCCCGCGCGCGAAAATGGCCGCTGCGGCCACCGCTTTTTTCGACGAGCCGGATGCCCTCGATGCGCATGCCGCGTTCGACCGCCTTCGCCATGTCATAGATGGTGAGGCAGGCGACCGCTACGGCGGTGAGCGCTTCCATCTCGACGCCGGTCTGTCCGGAGACCTTGACCCGCGCGGTGACGCGGATCCCGGGCAGCGCGGCATCGGGCGTGACCTCGACTTCGACCTGCGACAAAGCCAGCGGATGGCACAGCGGGATCAATTCATGGGTGCGCTTGGCGGCCATGATTCCGGCGATGCGGGCGGCCCCGAGCACGTCGCCTTTTTTGGCATCGCCCTTGCGCACGATGTCGAGCGTCTTCGCCGTCATCAGCACGCGGCCTTCGGCGACCGCCACGCGTGCGGTCGCGGCCTTGGCCGAGACATCGACCATATGGGCTTCGCCGCGCGTGCCGAGATGGCTGAGTTTTTTGGTCCGCCGCGCCACGGCGTTCACCGGGCCGTCCCCCTCCCCACCCTCCCCCGCAAGCGGGGGAGGGAAGGGTGGGGGCGCGCGAGCAGCGCTCGCGTTGCTGCCGCCACGTCGCCCTGGCGCATCAGGCTTTCGCCGACCAGGAAGGTCGCGATGCCGGCCTTGCCGAGCCGCAACAAATCGTCGGGGGTGGAAATGCCGCTCTCGCCGACGATGATCCGGTCGGCGGGAACGCGGCGCGCCAGCCGCTCGCAGGTGGCAAGCGTGGTGTCGAAGGTTTTCAGGTTGCGGTTGTTGATGCCGATCAGCCGCGATTTGAGCCGCAGCGCGCGCTCGAGCTCGTCCTCGTCGTGCACTTCGACCAGCGCGTCCATGCCGAGCGCGGCTGCGGCCGCTTCCAGTTCGGCCGCGCAACCGTCATCGACCGCGGCCATGATGATCAGGATGCAATCGGCGCCGTGAGCCCGCGCTTCGGTCACCTGATACGGGTCGTACATGAAATCCTTGCGCAGCACCGGCAGCGCCACCGCGGCGCGCGCCGCGCGCAGGTGATCGAGATGGCCATGAAACGACGGCGCATCGGTCAAGACCGAAAGGCAGGCGGCGCCGCCCGCTTCATAAGCCTTGGCCAGCGCCGGCGGATCGAAGTCATCGCGAATGAGTCCTTTCGAGGGGCTCGCCTTCTTGATCTCGGCGATCAGCGCATAGTCACCGGCCTTCAATCGCCGTTCGATGGCGGGCAAAAAACCGCGCGGCGGGCTTGCGGCCTTGGCCTCGCGTTCGACCGCCTCGAGCGGACGCGCGGTCTTGGCCGCGGCGATCTCGGCGCGCTTGTAGGCGGCGATCTTTTGCAAAATGTCAGCCATCGTTCGACACCACGATCAGCCGATCGAGGCGGCCTTCGGCTTCGCCGGAATCCACCGATTGCGCGGCAAGCTCGAGGCCCGCCTTGAGCTCCTTGGCCTTGCCGGCGACGACAAGCGCCGCGGCGGCATTGAACAGCGCCACGTCGCGCAGCGGCGTCTTCTTGCCTTCGAGCACGTCCTGCACCGCCTTGGCATTGGTGGCGGCATCGCCGCCGCGCAGCGCTTCCGGCTTGACCTTGGGCAGCCCGAATTGCTCCGGCGAAATCTCGAAACTGCGGATGGCGCCGTTTTCCAGCGCCGTGACGCTGGTCGGGCCGGCCGTGGTGATCTCGTCGAGTCCGTCGGAGCCGTGCACGATCCAGATCGCCTCGGCACCGAGATTTTTCAACACCTGCGCCAGCGGTTCGGTCCAGTGCCGCGAGAACACGCCGATCATCTGCCGCCGCACGCTGGCCGGATTGGACAAGGGCCCGAGCAGGTTGAAGATGGTGCGAGTGCCGAGCTCGACGCGGGTCGAGGCGACGTTCTTCATCGCCGGATGGTGCGCCGGCGCGAACATGAAGCCGATGCCGGCCTCGCGGATGCACAGGCCGATTTTTTCCGGCGCAAGGTCGATATTGACGCCGAGCGCTGCCAGCACGTCGGCAGCGCCGGATTTCGACGACAGCGCGCGATTGCCGTGCTTGGCGACCGGCACGCCGGCGCCGGCGACGATCAGCGCGGCGCAGGTCGAGATGTTGAACGAGCCGGACGCGTCGCCGCCGGTGCCGACCACGTCGATGGCGTCGGGCGGCGCATTGACGCGCAGCATCTTGGCGCGCATCGCGGTGACCGCGCCGGTGATCTCGTCGACGGTCTCGCCGCGCACGCGCAACCCCATCAACAGCGCGCCCATCTGCGACGGCGTCGCCTCGCCGGACATCATCTGCTCGAAGGCGGTGGCCGCTTCCTCGCGGCTGAGCGTAGCGCCGGTCGCGACCTTGCCGATCAGCCCCTTGAATTGTGCGGTCACTGTGTCGCCCTCACTCACTCACTCAATCGATCAATTGGCCCGGGCCCGCGCCCGTTGCGGCGCAGCCGGCGCGGTTGCCTGCCGCCGTCCGGTCGCAGCGTTCCAGGCCGCGGCAAGGTCCAAAAAGTTCTTCAGCATCAAGTGGCCGTGCTCGGACGCGATGCTCTCGGGATGGAACTGCACGCCGTGCACCGGCAGGTGCGTGTGCGCAAGGCCCATGACGACGCCGTCGTCGGTGTCGGCAGTGACGGTGAGCTCGCGCGGCATGCTCGCCCGCTCGACCACCAGCGAGTGATAGCGCGTCGCCCGGAACGGCGCATTGATGCCGCGAAAGATTCCGCAGCCGTTGTGGCGGATCTCCGACAGCTTGCCGTGTACTTGGGTCGGCGCGCGCACCACCTTGCCGCCGAACGCATCGCCGATCGCCTGATGACCGAGGCAGACGCCGAGGATCGGAATTTTGTCCGCGGCGTGCGCGATCAGATCGAGGCAGATGCCGGCCTCCTTGGGCGTGCAGGGGCCGGGCGAGAGCACGATGGCCTCGGGATCGGCGGCGATGACAGCGTCGCTGGTCACCTTGTCGTTGCGATGCACCTCGACCTGCGCCCCCAGTTCACCGAGATAGTGCACCAGGTTGAAGGTGAAGCTGTCATAATTGTCGATGAGGCAGATCACCGGAAAAACCCTTGTTTTCCAGCGCCCAAAACCCGAGCGCCGCGGCTGCCTACGCTTTACCGCGATTGGTTGTAGGCCGCTAGGGCTACTGCGGCGGTGTCGCCTGCCCACCTTCCGTTAAGCATCGAGCGCGGTCATCATTTGGCACAACCATTTGTTGATTTTCAGCCATTAGATGATGGGTCCGGTTGCCATGAGCCGCCCATGATTGTCGCGCTGGCCCAATCGCTGAAAAATCGCTTCGCCGCCGCAACGGCGCTCGGCGCCGCGGCGCTTTGCTGCCTCGCGCTGGCGGCTTGCGATTCCGAGCCGTTGTTCGACACGTCGAGCGTGCCGGCCTATCAAAAGAGCCTCGGCGCCATCAATGCCAGATTGAACGTGCAAGAGCGCAATCGGCTCAAGATCGCGCTGAGGACGCTGGCGGTGGGCGGTGCCGCGGAATTCGCCGTGACGGGCGGGCCTCGGGTGCCGGCGAATATCGAAGCGCTCGAGGGCGTCGCCAATCCAACGCTATTGCTCGACCGCATGCGGCCGACGATCGAGGGCAAAACCGCCGCTGTGGTCATAGGCATCGTCGTTGCCGATATCGATGCCGAGATAGCGCGGGCGGAAGGCCAGTTGGGCGGTGCCGATACCGACAAGACGCTGTCCAAGATCGTGATCGAGAACGAGCGATATGATTGGGACCGGACCGGGCGTCCCGACCGCGCGACGATCAAATTCTCGATCTACAACGGCGGCGCGAAGGCAATCTCACGTGTTTATCTCAGCGGCGTGTTGGCGTCGCGCGGCCGCGCCACGCCCTGGGCGACTGGCGCTCTCTTCTACAGCTTCAATCCCGCCTTGCAGCCGGGCACGCAGCAGCAAGCGATCATCTTCATTACCCGCGGCGAGTTGGCCGACACCGAGCTTAAGCGCGTCTATGACGCCACCCTCACGCTCAAAGTGACGAATGCCGACGACACGGCGGGACGAAAGTTGCTGGTATTCAATAGCGATCTCATCGAAGCAATGCGGCTGGAGCGCTTGGTGTTGCGCGGCAGTTGAGCGCAAAGCCGACGCTGCGGCAACCGGTACATGGTCAAAACGCCAAGCGTAAGATAAAGCGGTCGTTCCCGTTTCAGGAATAACAGGGGGAACGCCATGATCCGTTCGCTCGCGGCGGCGCTGTTGACTGCGGCGCTGACGACCGGCGCGGCGCTTGCCGACGATTATCCGAGCCGGCCGGTGAAAATCATCGTGCCGACGCCGCCGGGCGGACCGGTCGACGTCATTGCGCGGATCACGGCGAACTTTCTGCAGAACGCGGTCGCCCATGGGCCAGCGGGCCAGGACGCGGACGACACGGTGGGCGAGCGTCGAATACGACGTTAGAGCTTCAGTTTCAGCGCATCGGCAGCCGCTGCCCGAAGCCTAGGTCGCTCGTCAGCACCGGGTCCTAATGGTGCAAGCGTCCATAGTTGCGCTGCTGCGCGCCTCAGCTTCCAATGCAATACTCCATCCACAATCCACGAAACAACCGACTGCGAGGCCGCGAAGGCGAGCAACTGTGCCGCACAAGAGCGATAAATTGCCTCTCGCTCAGCGAGCCACGTTGCTGACATCCCGCGATCATCTTTGGTCGCCGGCTCGTACAATTGCAGGATTCTAGCGGTCTCCAAACGGAGATTGAGTAGTGAGTAAAAGGGATGGCCGATTACCATGGTGGCGAACCATGCGACGATACCGCCAAGAAGGCCCCAGCCAAAAGTCAACCAGCCGTGCATCTGAGCCACTCCGAATGCGAGGTCGCCACTTACGCAACGCTCTGTCTCTATGTCATGGTCAGTGGGGCGTAGCGAAATAAGTTATTGGTAAAGACCGAAATACCGGCCGACAGCGTAAAACCCCCCCGCCAAGACGGTCACCGTTACCAACGAGAGCACCGTTTCGAGGAAGCAGCTGAGGATCAATTTGCTCATGCCGCCCGGGAAAAGCCTCATAAAATCAGTTGCCTTGATCTCGCCGTAGAACTGATAGGTGACGCCAAATCGCTTGCCGCTCATCGCATAAAGTCCCCCCGGTACGATCGGTATCCACATGACTGTGTAGAAACGGGCGCCGATAAAGACTGGCCCCAGATCCGGGTGTCGGAACCGTCCGACAATTGCGCCGCCGAGACCCTTGGACCGATTCAATGACGGTGCCTCCTGAATTGGGTGGATAGCCTGCCACAGCTCCTCCAGTCTTTCGGGGCTTGCCATGTTACAGGTCCAGTACGGTACAGCGCAGGCGGATGGCAGCGGCCAAAATCTTTGGCGCCGGGCCAGATTAGTCCATCTAGATTAGTCCATCTCGCGTGGAAGAACGAGATAGGGGGAACGACATGATCGGCGCACGCGAGCTGCGGGTAACAATGCGGGCAATTCCTCTGATCCTCCTCCTGGGGACGGGCCTCCCCGTCGGCACAGCACTTGCGCAATCGTATCCCGACCGCCCGGTCAAAATCATCGTGCCGACGCCGCCGGGCGGGCCGGTCGACGTCATTGCGCGGATCACGGCGAATTATCTGCAGAACGCGCTGGGCAAGGGGGTCGTCGTCGAAAACCGCGCCGGCGCCGGCAACACCATCGGCTCGAAAGACGCCGCCGAGGCGGCGCCCGACGGCTACACGCTGCTCTATTCCAGCTCCAGCGGCCTCGTTATCGCGCCGCTGTTGCATGCCGACGCCGGCTACGATCCGCTGAAAAGTTTCGACGCGATCGCGCTGGTCGGCGAAAGCTCCAACATTTTGGTGGTCAATCCATCGGTGCCGGCGAACTCGGTGCAGGAACTGGTCGCCTATGCCAAGGCCAATCCGGGCAAGGTGAATTTTTCCTCGGGCGGCATCGGCGTGTTGCCGCATCTGATCGGCGAAATGTTCAAGGCCCGCGCCGGCATCGACATCGTGCACGTGCCGTACAAAGGCGGCGCCCCCTCGATCAACGATCTGGTCGCCGGCAACGTGCAGATGACCTTCGAAGGCACCAGCGTGCTGCTGCCGCTCATCCAAGCCGGCCGGCTGCGCGCGCTCGCGGTGACGACGCCGAAGCGCATCCCGCAACTGCCCGACGTGCCGACCATGGTGGAGAGCGGATTTGCCGATTTCGTCTCGACCAGCTGGACCGGGCTGTTGGCGCCGGCGCACACGCCGCAGCCAATCGTCGAAAAGCTCAATGCCGCGATCAATGCCGGGCTGCAGACGCCGGAATTGAAAACCGCGTTGGAGCGGCTGAGCAACGTGCCGCTCGGCGGCACGCCTGCGGATTTCACGAACGTGATCAAAGCCGACCTCGCCAAATGGTCGCCGATCGTCAAGGCGCTCGGGCTCGACAAGCCATGATGCGGCGCTGGCCATTCCACGCGGCGTGCGCGGCCGGGGCGGCGCTGCTGCTCTTCTGCGGCGCGCTGCCGCTGCACGCGCAAACCTATCCGGACCGGCCGGTGAAAATCATCGTGCCCACGGTCGCCGCCGGCACCGTCGATCTCGTCACCCGCATCATGGCCAACGATCTCGGCACGGTTTTGGGCAAGCAGTTCTTCATCGAGAACCGCAGCGGCGCCGGCAACACGCTCGGCTCCCGCGACGTCGCCCACAGCGATGCCGACGGCTACACGCTGCTGATGAGCAGCGCCAGCGGCCAAGTGATCTCGCCGCTGATCTACAAGGATCCGGGCTATGACCCGCTGAAAAGCTTTGCGCCGATCGCGCCCTATGCCGAAGGCTCCGTCATCCTGGTGGTCAATCCGGCGCTGCCGTTCCGCTCGGTGGCCGACCTGGTCGCGTACGCCAAGGCCAATCCCGAAAAGCTCAGCTACGGCTCCGCCGGCACCGGCACGGTGCCGCACCTGACCGCCGAATTGTTCAAGTCGGCCGCCGGCGTGGCGATGGTCCACGTGCCCTATCGCGGCGGCGCGCTGTCCATCCAAGACGTCATCGCCGGCAATCTGCAATTGACCTTCGAGGCCTCGAGCCCGCTGTTGCCGCATATTGCCGGCGGCCAGTTGCGGGCGCTGGCCGTGCTCAGCGCCAAGCGGATTGCCGAACTGCCCGACGTGCCGACCATGGGCGAGGCCGGCTATCCGACCGTGCTGGCGGCAAGCTGGACCGGGTTGTTCGCGCCGGCCGGCACGGATGCGGCGATCGTGCAAAAGCTCAACGCCGCGACCAATGCAAGCCTGCGCAGCGATGCCACACGGCAGGCGCTGGGCCGGCTCGGCAACGTGGCCAAGGGCGGCACGCCGCAAGACCTCACCGATCTGATGATCGCCGACATCAAGAAATGGACGCCGATCGTACAGGCGCTGCATCTGGAGCCGCAGTAAGACGGCGAGCGGCGGCGCAAAAAAGCAAAACAAAAAAACAAAAAAATTCGGCGGGAGGTTTTTCACTGCCCGCCGGGGAGTACCACGGCAAACTTGCAAATTCGGTTGCGCGTCAGCGCGAGGCGACCACGGGCTTCGCCACTTTCGCGGCGACCGCGGGCTTGGCCGGCGGCCGGTGTGGCGCTCCGGGCGTACCCATCGACACAAAGCGCACTTCGCGGGCCTGCCCCTCCGGGTTGCGCGTATCGCGCAGGCAGGAGGCTTCCATATAGGGCCACGGCCGCTCCGAACAGTCGCCGGCCAGCGGCCGCGCATCGGCGCGATCGGCCTTGCCGGTGGCCGACGGCGCGCCGGCCTCGACCTGCGGCGTCAGGCTCGGCGCAAACACCAAGCACGCGGCGATGATCGCGGCCGCGACGATGGCGTAGAAGGTTTTCAGCATGACAACCGTCCCCCGGTTCGCAGCCTTCGCCGTCTTTCGCACTCAATCAACGTCGGTGCGGCGTTTAGGTTGCCCCTTGCTCTGCTATTAGTCTCACCCGGCGCGCATTTGGTTTCCTTGACCAGCATCACAATTTTGCTGTTCTGTGTAACTTATTGAACTCAATGGTTAATTCCGGCCGGATTGATTGCCGTAGGGGCGGTCTTGACCTGGCGCCGGCCTGCCTTGAGCCGTCGCAGGCGCCGCGCGAGCGATCGGGACGGACGCGCCTTGCGGTTCGTCCGGCCGCGGGCTAGACCGCCGCCATGCCGCGGACTGCGCTTTTCGCCGGATCGTTCGATCCCATCACCAACGGCCATCTCGACGTGGTCGGCAAAGCCGTGCGGCTTGCCGACCGGCTGGTGCTGGCCGTGGGCGTCCATCCCGGCAAGACGCCGCTGTTCTCGGCCGACGAGCGGATCGCCATGTTGGAGGAGATTTGCGCACCCGTCGCGCGCGCTGCCGGCTGCGTCTTGGCCTGCACGACTTTCGCGGACCTGGTGGTCGCCGCGGCGCAACGGGAGGGGGCCACCATCCTGGTGCGCGGCGTCCGTGACGCCACCGATTTCGACTACGAGATGCAGATGGCCGGCATGAACGCCGCCATGGCGCCCGGCGTGCAGACCGTCTTTCTGCCGGCGTCGTCCGCGGTCCGCCCGATCACCGCCACCTTGGTGCGCCAGATTGCCGGCATGGGCGGCGACGTTTCGGCCTTTGTGCCGGCGCAGGTTGCGGCGCGGCTGAAACGCAAATTCGCCAAGGCCTGAAAACAAAGTTTTATCCGGGAGATCCCATGATCCGCGTTATCGCTTGCCTGTTCGCGTTGATATTGGCCGCGCCGGTCTTGGCGCAAAACCTCGCCAACCCCGCCGCTTTGAACGAGCAGGCACCGGCCACCTACAAGGTGCAATTCGACACCTCCAAGGGCCCGTTCGTCGTCGAGGTGCACCGCGATTGGGCGCCGAACGGCGCCGACCGCTTCTACAATCTGGTCAAGAACGGATTTTACGACAATGCCCGGTTCTTCCGCGTCGTCTCCGGCTTCATGGTGCAATTCGGCATCAACGGCGATCCCAAACTGTCGTCGGTGTGGCGCGAGGCGCGCATCAAGGACGATCCGGTGAAGCAGAGCAACACCCGCGGCTATATCACCTTCGCCACGGCCGGCCCCGACACCCGCACCACCCAGGTGTTCATCAATTTCGCCGACAATGCCGCGCTCGACCGCCAGGGATTCGCGCCATTCGGCAAGATCGTCTCCGGCATGAACGTGGTCGATGGGCTCTATAGCGACTACGGCGAAGGCGCGCCGCGCGGCCGCGGCCCGTCGCAGGACCGCATTCAGCGCGAAGGCAACGCTTATCTCACTCACGAGTTTGGCAATATGGACTACATCAAGAAGGCGACGATCGCGAAATAGCGCGTTGCCTTAGCTCTTTGCGATAACAGGAACGCACCTCATGACTGCTCAGCCACTGCCCCAAGGCACCGATCCGGACAACGCCCTGATCCTGGAAACCACGCCCGGCCGCATCGTCATAAAACTCAACACCGACGTCGCGCCCGGTCATGCCGAGCGCCTCAAAAAGCTGGCGCGCGAGGGTTTTTACGACAACGTGCCGTTCCACCGCGTCATCGACGGTTTCATGGCGCAGACCGGCGACGGCCAATACGGCAACGGCACCGGCGGCTCGAAGCATCCGGACCTCAAGGCTGAATTCTCCCAGGTGCCGTTCGACCGCGGCATCGTCGGCATGGCGCGCAAGGGCCACAGCAACGATTCCGCCAACAGCCAGTTCTTCATCATGTTCGATGCCGGCCATTTTCTCAACCGCCAATACACCGTGATCGGCGAAGTGGTCGAAGGCATGGACGTGGTCGACAAGCTCAAGCGCGGCGAGCCGCCGGCCGATCCCGACCGCATCTTGCGCATGCAGGTGGCGGCCGACGCGGAGTAATTTGGAGCCAAAGACCCATGGGTCTGCTCCGTGACGCGACTGTTGTGATCTTGATAACGACCGCGCTGGCCGTGCCCGCGGCCCGGGCGCAGACGCCGCAATCGCAATGCAGCGTGCTCAGCGGAAAACCTTGTCATCCGTCGTTTTGCGGCGTGTTCCATCGCGGCCCCTGCATGCCGTACTACCTGCCGCAGCTCGGCGAGGATTTACGGCTGACCATCGTCTCGAACGACGACAACGGTCCGCCGCCCGACAATACGGCAGCGGCCAAAGGCGATCAGGCCGGTGGCGAGAGCGCAATCGCCGGCGACCATCCGCTGGATTCGATCCGGGACATGTTCGCGGCGCTACGCGCCTGCTGGGTGCCGCCGCCGAAGGACGAGGCGCGCCACGGTATGGAATACACCATCCGCTTCGCCTTCAAGCGCGACGGCGACATCGTCGCGCCGCCGCGGGTCACCTACGCGAGCCACGACGCGCCGGCGGACGTGCGCGACATCTATCGTGACGCCGTGAACGCGGCGCTCAAGCGCTGCACGCCGCTGCATTTCAGCGACGGCATGGGCGGCGCCGTGGCCGGCCGCCCGATCGCCGTCCGCTTCGTCGATAATCGCAGCAGCGAAAGCGCGAAAGCGCCGCAATAGCTCATTGCGGGTTTTTCCGACGCGACAATAGCGGCTCGACCCGCTCCATCACCGCCACCGGCGAAATCCGCGTCATGCCGCGAGGGGAGGGGCCGCCTTCCGGCACGATGGGGTGGATGAATTTCGAATATTTCAGCACCGGCGTCGCGCCGAACAGCGCGAAGGCGTCGGTCGCCGCCGCCACCGCCAGATTCATCGGGCCGGAATCGGTGCCGATGAAGAGGTCGGCGAGGCGCAGCAGCGCCACCGCCTCGATGAGCTTGAGGTCGCAGCCGTTGATCGCGGCGGTGCCGACGGTGTGCTCGATCAGGTCTTTGGCGCGCGCCGCGTTCTGCGGGCCGCCGATCAAAAAGACCGTGCCGCTGCAGCGCCGCCGCAGGCGAGCGAGAAATTCCAGCCAGCGCATATCCGACCAGTCCTTGTCGGGATGCGAGCCGCCCATGCCGAGCACGATCCAGGGCCGCAGGTGCTGCCGGTATTTTTCGCCGATCGCTGCCAGCGTCGCCACGGGCACCGGCAAATCCGGTTCCGTCGTCGGCAGCGGCACGTTCATCGCCGCCATCAGCGCGACGAGCCAATCGATCGGCTGATCGTGGAAATGGTTTTGGTCGATGCCGGGATTGGTGATGAAGCGCCGCTGCGGGCCAAGGCCGAGGCCGATGCGTTCGGGGATGCCGGCGAGCGTGGCGGCCAGCGCCGGGCGGATGGTGCGATCGAGAATCCATAGCTGTTGAAAGCGCCGGCGCCGCAGCCGCGCGACGAGCAGGATCAGGTTGAGCCCGCGGCGGAGCTCCGAGCCGGAATGCCCGAAATAGATCGTCTCGGCGACGCTCGGTTCCGCCGCCAGCAATTCCCTGGCGCCGCTCGTCCACGGCGCCAGGAACGTCACGCAGCCCCCGGGCGACGCCGCGGCGATGGCGCGGACGAACGGCAGGTGCCAGATGACGTCGCCGATGCCGGACTTGACCTGGATGACCGCGCTCGCCGTCACATTGATTGCCGCGCCAAAGGTTGCGATATGCCCTTTTAGGCGAAGGCTTAGGCCGCGGGCAACTTGAGGCGCCATGCGCACCGACGAATTCGATTTTGCGCTGCCGCAAGACCGCATCGCGCTGCGGCCGGCGGCGCCGCGCGATGCCGCCCGGCTTCTGGTCGTGCGGCCGGGCGCGGCGGGCGCCGCGAGCGAGCACGAGGATCGCGCCATCGGCGACCTGCCGTCGCTGTTGCGCCGTGGCGATGCCCTCGTCGTCAACGACACCAAAGTGCTGCCGGTCAATTTGCACGGCCGCCGGCTCGGCCGCGGCGAGACGGGCGGCGATCGCGAGCCGGCCATCGCGGCGACCCTCATCAAGCGGCTCGACGGCTCGCGCTGGCGCGCGCTGGTGCGGCCGGCGAAACGGCTCAAGCCCGGCGATATCGTGCGCTTCGGCAGCGAAGGCCGGGTCTGCTTTCTCGACCAGCTCGACGCCACGGTCGAGGCCAAAGGCGAGGGGGGCGAGGGCGGCGAGGTGACCTTTGCCTTTGCGTTTCACGGCGCCGCGCTCGACGAGGCGCTGGCCGAGCGCGGCGACATGCCGTTGCCGCCCTATATCGGCAACCGCCGCGCCGTCGACGAGCGCGACCGCGCCGACTACCAGACCATGTTCGCCCGCGCGGAGGGCTCCGTCGCCGCGCCCACCGCGGGCCTGCATTTCACCGAGAAGCTCGTGCAGGCGTTAAGCGAACGCGGCATCGCGCTGCACCGCGTGACGCTCCATGTCGGGCCGGGCACGTTCCTGCCGGTCAAGGCCGACGACACCTCCGGCCACCGCATGCAGCCGGAATGGGGCACGGTCAGCGCCGAGACGGCGGCAGCCCTGAACGAGACCCGGCGCGCCGGCGGCCGCATCGTCGCGGTCGGCTCGACCTCGCTGCGGCTGATCGAAAGCGCCGCCGCCGCAGACGGCACGCTCGGTGCCTTTTCCGGCGAGACGGCGCTCTTCATCACGCCGGGCTACCGCTTCCGCGCCGTCGACGCGCTACTGACCAATTTCCACCTGCCGCGCTCGACCTTGTTCATGCTGGTCGCGGCCTTCTGCGGCCTCGACGTGATGCGGCGCGCCTATGCGCATGCCATCGACAGCGGTTACAGGTTCTACTCCTATGGCGATGCCTGCTTGCTGTTCCGGGCAGAGTCGTAGACGATTGGGTTCGATCAAGGAAATTTGACGCGCCGCAGTGTGAATTTACTTGCGGCTATTCCCGGGAAACGCAAACGTGCTGCGCGGTAAGGCCGTGTGGCCATCCGATCGAATTTCGTCCTCTCGGTTTCACAACAAAGCGTGCGGCTCGTTCCGGCCCCACGCCGCCGTTCGCAATTGAAACTTGATGTGGAGGCTCGTCATGTCGCGCATTTCGTCCGTCCGTGTGCTCAACAGCAAAACCATCCCGGCGATCGCGATCATTGCGGGCTTGGTCGCCGCCTTGGGCGGGCTGGCGATGGCCGCGCAGGACAGGTACGCGCTGAAATTGGGCAAGCTCGCGTTTGCTGATTTCAAAGGATATGAAAACTGGAAGGATGTCGCAGTCAGTCAGACCGAAACCTTCCAGAAAGTCATCGTGGCGAATGACGTGATGATGGAGGCGTTCAAGCGAGGCCTTCCGGCCAACGGCAAGTTTTTTCCCGAGGGCTCCAAGATCGTGAAAATCGAGTGGACTTTCAAAAAGAACCCGGTGTCGCCGTATTCCGTGAATGTGCCGGACACGCTGAAAGCGGTTGCGGTGATCGAAAAAGATACCAAGCGATTCCCGAACACCCACGGATGGGCATACGGCAATTTCAACTACGATGCCGCATCCGACACCTTTACGCCCGAGGGGACCGACGCCGAATGCGGCTATGCGTGCCACACCAAGATGTCGGCGCAGGATTACATTTTTACGGCGTATCCGAAGAGGTAGTCATTCGCCATCCGCCCATCCGCGGCGCCGAACGAACGCAATTCATCACTTTTTGACGCTGGCTTCGAACGCCGTGAGCACCGGCTGCCATTGCGCCTGCTGGGCGTTGACGAAGGCATTGGTCTCGGCCGGCGTCAGCGGATTGACGTAGGCGCCGCGCTGCGCCAGCTGCTTGGCCAGATCCGGCTCGGCGAGCACCTGGTTCAGCGCCTTGTTGAATTTCTCGATTGCCGCCGCCGGCGTGCCCCGCGGAGCCACGATGCCTTGCCAACCGCCGGCGGCAAAGCCCGGCAACAACTCCGCGACTGTCGGCAGGTCGGGGAAATCGGGCAGGCGATGCGTCGACGCGACGGCCAGCACATTGATGCTGTGGGCCTGGATCGCGCCGGCGAGGCCCGAATAGCCTTCGATGACCAGCGGCACGCGGCCGCCGATGACGTCGGTCAGCGCCGCCGCCGGCCCGCCGGTATAGGGCACGACCTGCAACGAGATGCCGGCGCGGCTTTGCAGCAACAATCCGGTCAGGTGCGTTATGCGTCCGATTCCCGTCGCCGCAAACGAAATCTTGCCGGGCTCTTTCTTGGCGCGCTCGATCAGGTCGGGCAAAGTTTTGATGTCGGACGTGGCGCTGGCGCAGATGAACATCGGCTGCGCGATCAGCGAGCCGACCGGGAGGAAATCGCGCGGCAAGATGATCGGCAGGTTCTCCGCCTTGCCGGGGAGCGAAATGAACAGCGAAATCGCCGGCGCGAACAGCGTATAGCCGTCGGCGATGGCGTCGGACGCGGCGTGCGCAGCAATCGCCCCGCTGGCGCCGGGCTGATCGACCGGCACGATCTGCTGGCCCAAGAGGGTGCCGAGCCGGTCCATCACCATCCGGAACGTGACATCGACGGCGCTGCCGGGAGCGGAATCGGAAATGATCCTGATCGGCTTGGTTGGATAGTCGTCCGCTTGCGCCGGCCATGCGGCAGCAGCCGCAAGCGTCAGAAGCGTCAGGGCCGCGATCCTAAAGGGCGCTTGCATCGTTTCCTCCCACGTTCAACCTAGTGCCTTGCGACGCGCACTTTCCGCCAAGGCTAGCGCATGCCGATGCCGCGCGACACCGCAGGCCCTCGCGCTATGCTCGCGGCAGCATGTCGCATGCTTTGCAAAGCCCGCGCGGCCCGGTCGGCGCGTGCCGATCAAACAAGACTTATGCGCCGCCGTCCGATATGTAGCGCGGATGCCGAACCGGTTTTCCTTCCGCCTCACCGCCAGTGACGGCGCCGCGCGCACCGGCGAGATCGCGACGCCGCACGGCGCCGTCCGCACGCCGGCCTTCATGCCGGTCGGCACGCAAGCGGCGATCAAGGGCGTGCATCACGACGACGTGCGCGCCGCCGGCGCCGATATTCTGCTCGCCAATACCTATCACCTGATGCTGCGGCCGTCCGCCGAGCGGGTCGCGGCGCTGGGCGGGCTGCACAGCTTCATGCGCTGGCCGCATCCGATCATCACCGATTCCGGCGGCTTCCAGGTGATGTCGCTTGCGGCCTTGCGCAAAGTCGAGGAAGCGGGCGTTACCTTCCGCTCCCATCTCGACGGCGCCATGATCGCGCTGACGCCGGAGCGCGCCGTTGAAGTGCAAATCCTGCTCGGCTCCGACATCGCCATGCAGCTCGACGAATGCGTGCGCCTGCCGGCCGAGCGGAGCGAAATCGAGCGCGCCATGGGACTGTCGCTGCGCTGGGCCGAGCGCTGCAAGCGCGCGTTCGAGAAGGCGGCCGTCGGCCAGGCGCTGTTCGGCATCGTGCAAGGCGGCGACGATCAAAATCTTCGCGCGGCGAGCGCGCGTACGCTCGCCTCTATCGGCTTCGACGGCTATGCGCTCGGCGGCCTCGCCGTCGGCGAAACCCAGGACGTGATGCTCAAGGTCGTCGGCGAGACCACCCCGATGCTGCCGGCCGACAAGCCGCGCTATCTCATGGGCGTCGGCACGCCGGCCGATCTCCTCGAGGCGATCGGGCGCGGCATCGACATGTTCGATTGCGTGCTGCCGACCCGCAACGGCCGCCACGGCCTCGCCTTCACCCGCTTCGGCGCGATCAACATCAAGAACGCGCACCACGCCGAGGATCCGCGGCCGCTCGACCCGGAAAGCCGCTGTCCGGCAGCGCGCGACTTTTCCCGCGCCTATCTGCATCACCTGTTCCGCGCCGGCGAAGCGCTCGGCGGCACGCTGTTGTCGATCGTCAATCTCTATTACTACCAGGACTTGATGGCGGGGGCGCGCGGGGCCATCGCCGACGGGCGTTTCGCCGATTTTGTCGCGCGAACCCGCGAGCAATGGAGTGCCAAACGCGACCGGCAGGAATAATGACGGACGTAATGTCGCAGCGCTCGCCCGCGCCTTGGCCGGCAAATGACGCTACACCGTCGCCTCATCAAACAGGACGTGCCAAAAGGATTTGCCGTATGAAGCAAACGCCATTTCGACTGTCGCGCCGGGAGTTTGCGCTGGCATTGGTGGCCGCCGGCATTTTCGCGCCCGCCGCGCGCGCGCAGGCCAAATATCCCGATCATCCGGTGCGCGTGATCCTGCCGTTCGGCGCCGGCGGCGTCGCCGACGTCACCGCGCGGCTTGTCGCGCAAGCCTTGGGCGAGAAGCTCGGGCAGAATTTCGTCATCGAGAACATGCCCGGCGCCGGCGGCATCGCAGCGGCCCGCGCGGCGCTCTCGGGCGGCGCCGACGGCTATACGCTCACCCTTCTGACCAACGGCACCGCGATCAGCGTGCCGCTGTTCAACCACCTGCCGTTCGATCCGTTGAAGGAATTCGTGCCGATTTCCACCATCGGCACTTTCACCTGCGACTTCATGGTCAATGCCGCCTCGCCGTACCAGACGCTTGGCGATTTCCTCAAAGCCGCCAAGGAAAAGCCCGGCACGCTCAATGTCGGCACCATCAATGTCGGCGGCACGCAAAACCTCACCGCCGAATTGTTCAAGGCGATGGCCGGCATCGACGTGGTGATCGTGCCGTTCCGCGGTTCGCCCGACGTGGTGGTGGCGCTATTGCGCAACGACGTCCAGCTGGCGATCGATTTCTATGCCGCGCTCAAGCCGACGCTCGACGGCGGCAAGGCGCGGATCATCGCCACCAGCGCACCGCAGCGCGCGCCGGAACTGCCGAACGTGCCGACGGTGCAGGAGAGTGGCGTCGCCGGTTTCGACGTCACGGCATGGAACGGGCTTTATGCGCCGAAAGGCACGCCCGACGGCATCTTGGAGATCCTGAACAAAGCGCTGCACGAGGTGCTGGCCGATCCCGGCCTGAAGCAGCGCGCGCTGGATTTGGGCATCGACGCCAAAGCGTCAACGCCGGCGGAGCTCGACGCGCGCATGCGCGCCGATATCGCCAAATGGCGGCAGGTGATCGCGCAGGCCGGCATCGCGAAGCAATAACGTCATCCGCAAAATAGTACCCGCCGGCCCCTGATACGCAGGGCCGGCGGGTGACACAAATCGCAACTGGTACCGACGCAACAAGCCAGCGCGTTTTTATGCTTTCAGCTGACCGCGCAACTCACCGCCGGGGTTAGCCGCGGTGTGGACGTTGACATAGGCCTGACCGGACGACAGCGCCGTTGCAAGGGCGGCGGCCTTGTCATCGGCCAATGTCGCCGAGCCCTTGAACGGACTGCTGAACGGCGTGCCCTGCTGCGAGAGGGGAACGATGACGCCGGCATTTTTGCCTGCTTCGGCCGGACCATGGATGTGCGCCGCGGTAGCCGGTCCCGACAGCCCGGAAAAACTGCCTTCCCAGGTGACCTGCTTGGTGGCCGGGTCGTAGGTCACCGTGGCGGTGCCGGTGCCGCTGCCGGTGGTGGGCGGCACTTCGCTTTTGCCGTCCAGCGTCGCCTTGTAGGACGTGCCGGCGGCATAGGTCGGCTGGGCGGACGAGACGAACACGGCGCCGGCCGCGCTGCCGACGGCCAGGCCCAGTATCGAACGACGATCAAAGGTTTGACGCATGGATTTCCTCCTTGGACAATTCCGCGATGCCCTTACAAACACCGCGTTGGTGGCGATTATTGCCTGTTCGGGCGGCCGTGACCATCGGCCACGGCCCTGTCCGCACCCAATCGCCGGCATGTTGAGGGTCGCGTATGGCGCAGCCGCGACCTCTTCGTGAAACTCCCGTGGCTGTGCAAAGTTCCGCGACCAACGGAACAAAGCGGCGGGATTTGCGTTTGGCCGCGCCGGCTTCACCGGCCCGAAGTGTCGAGCGGCGCGCAATTGGTGCGGCCCGACATCAGGCAATCTTCCAGTTTTCCCGACGCGTAGAGCTCGTGGGCCAAGAGCCAGCCGACCAGGAACAGCACGACCACCACGCCCAGCGCGATCAGCGAACGGCGCTGGCTGCCATCCTGGCCGTTGCGGTCCGCCATGGTGATGTCGCCCAATTGGTCCGCCGCCGGGATATAAAGTCTTCGGCGGCGGAGTTTAGTCCGGGGGAGACCGCCGCGGATACGCTGCGTCTACGATCTCCCCCGTCCCCGTATGCCGATGCATCGACGGCCCCATGATTGTCGCAAATAGCTTGAGAAAGCGTTTGCAAGCTACGGATTCAAAGCAGGAAAACTCCCGGGGACAATCGCCGCAAACGGCCCAGAAAACGCCATGACGGGAGTGGTGAGCGCGCCGGGATTCGAACCCGGGACCTACTGATTAAAAGTCAGTTGCTCTACCGACTGAGCTACGCGCTCGCTCGGCCGATGAGATACTGAATAGTGCGGGCTTTTACCAGTCCGGCGCGCCTTTTTGTGCGGGTTTTGCTAAGCTGGTCATCGTCCGGACCAGCCGCTGAGCGAGGAAGCACCATGCCGATCGTCAATCGCGTCGCCGCGCTGCACGGCGAAATCACCGCCTGGCGCCGCGACATGCACCAGCACCCGGAATTGCAATACGACGTGCACCGCACCGCGGCTTCGGTGGTCGAGAAGCTCAAAAGCTTCGGCTGCGACGAGGTCGTACCCGGCATCGGCCGCACCGGCGTGGTCGGCGTCATCCGCGGCCGCAAGGCCGGCGGCGGGGGCGGGGGCGGGGGCGGCAAGGTCGTCGGGCTGCGCGCCGACATGGATGCGCTGCCGCTCGAGGAGGAGACCGGCCTGCCATACAAGTCGACGGTGCCGGGCAAGATGCACGCCTGCGGCCACGACGGCCACACCGCGATGCTGCTGGGAGCGGCCAAATACCTCGCCGAGACGCGCAATTTCGCCGGCACCGCGGTGGTGATCTTCCAGCCGGCGGAGGAGGGCGGCGCCGGCGCGCAGGCCATGGTCAAGGACGGCCTGATCACCCGCTTCGGCATCGACGAGGTCTACGGCATGCATAATTTCCCGGGCCTGCCGGTCGGCGAATTCGCCATCCGCCCGGGCCCGATCATGGCGTCGGCCGACCACATTGCGATCGAGCTCGAAGGCAAGGGCGGCCACGCCGCGCGGCCGCATCTGAGCATCGACACCATCCTGGTCGGCGCGCAGATCATCAATCAGCTGCAATCGGTGGTGGCGCGCAACGTCGATCCGATGGAAGCCGCGGTGGTCTCGATCTGCATGTTCCAGGCCGGCCACACCGACAACGTCATTCCGCAGCATGCAAAACTGCGCGGTACGGCGCGGGCGTTCAAGAACGAGATCGGCGAACTCCTGCGCACGCGCATCAACGAGATCGTCGAAGGCACGGCGCGGCTTTACGGCGCCAAGGCGAAAATCACCTACACCAACGGCTACCCAGTGGTGGTCAATCACGAGCGCCAAACCGCGTTTGCCGCCGGCGTCGCCCGCGAGATCGTCGGCAAGGACAAAGTGGATATGGATGTGCCGCCGCGGATGGCGGCGGAAGACTTTGCCTTCATGCTCAATGAGCGCCCCGGCGCCTTGATTTGGGTCGGCAACGGCGACAGCGCTGCGCTGCACCACCCCGCTTACGACTTCAACGACGAGGCGATCCCGATCGGAACGTCGTATTGGGTCCGGCTCGCCGAAACCGCGCTGGCGGAATAGCCGTCATTGCCGGGCGCCGCGAAGCGGCGAACCCGGAATCCATAACCACAGACGCAACAGCAGTATTCTCCTGTGTTCGTCCCGTTCTTGAATGAAAGTGATTATGGATTCCGGGCTCGCGCCTTTGGCGCGCCCCGGAATGACGAAGCTTACTGCGCCGCCTCGATGCGGTTTTCGGCCGGCAGTTTGGGCTGCTCGGCGATGGCTTCCCGCTCTTGCAGTTGCGGCAACAGCGCCGTCGCCTTGGCCTCGACGGCGCGCCAATAGGCGAACGAGTTCAACCGCGTGCCCTCGATCGCGGCGAGCGCGACCGCGGCGATGAACGGCAGGCTCTGCACCACCAGGACGAAAGCGAAGATGTTGATCTCGTGGACCTGCTTGTAATTGGTGATCACCAGAGTGAGCGCGCCGACCAGCAGCAGTACGGCGATCACCGCCTCCCAGAATGCCGAGAAGTCGGGGCCCTTGCGGGTAGCGCCGCCCTTGGCGGTGCGCAGGAACGGCACGCTCTCGTTGACGATGCCCATGCCGACGGCGCGCGCCACGGTCCATTGCACCGCCATGGCGGCGCAGACCGCGCCCAGCATCTGGCCGGCCGACACCCGCACGCGCAGCCGATAGAGCGCGATGAAATGCAGCACCGACACCGTGAAGGCGGCGATGATCGGCAAGGTGAGGATGCGGTCCGGCACCGCGATATTGGCGAAAGCGACGACCGGGACCCAGAGGATATTGAGCAGCGCGACGACCACGCCGATACTGTCGGAGCCGAGCCAATTGAGCCAGCCGATGCCGTATTCGCGCTTCTGCTCGCGGGAGAGCCCGTCGACCCGCGGTAACAGCCGCCGCCAATGCTTGCGCAGCAGCTGGAAACCGCCATAGGCCCAACGCTGGCGCTGGCGCTTATAGGCATCGAAGGTGTCGGGCAGGAGCCCACGACCGTAACGGTGATTGGTGTAGTGGGCGATGTAGCCGTGCTCGAGCATGGCAAGGCCAAGATCGGAGTCCTCGACGATGGTGTCGGTCGCCCAATTGCCGGCGGCTTCCAGCGCAGCGCGCCGGATCAGGATCATGGTGCCGTGCATGACGATGGCGTTGACCTCGTTACGCTGCACCATGCCGATATCGAAGAAACCGGCATATTCGGCGTTCATGGCGCAGTGCATCACCGAGCGGTCGCCGTCACGGTGATCCTGCGGCGCCTGCACGAAGCCCACTCTGGCGTCGGCGAACAGCGGCACCAGATCCTTGAGCCAATTCGGCTCGACGACGTAGTCGGCATCGATGGTGCCGATGATTTCCGCGTCCGGCGCGGTGTGAGACAGCGCCAGCCGCAGGGCGCCGGCTTTGTAGCCGGCAAGCTTGTCGGCCCGGAGGAATTTGAAGCGTTCGCCGAGCGTGCGGCAATGCGCCTCGATCGGCTCCCAGTACGTCGGGTCAGGCGTGTTGTTGATCACCACCACGCATTCGAAATTGGGATAGTCGAGGCGGGAGACCGCATCGAGCGTCTGCACCAGCATGTCCGGCGCTTCGCGGCAGGCCGGGACGTGGATGGATACTTTGGGCAGGTAGGCTTCTTGCGCCGGCACCAGCGGCGGTGCGTTGGCAAGCCGACGCGGGCCGCGGCCGAAGGCGATGGCCGCAATCTCCTCCAGCCGCGCCATGGCGATGGCGACGAGCGGCACGAGAAGCACGATGCCGAGGCCGAGCGCGAAAGCGGCGCCGGGCACGAAATAATGGCCCTTCCAGAAGGCGACGATAGCGGCAAACCAGGCGCCGACCGCGTTGGCGGATGCCGCCAACAGCAGAGCCTGGGCGGCGGTCGCCCCGGTCATGGCCAGGATGGGCAACGATAGCAGCACGCCGAGCAGCACGGCGAGGCCGGCGCGCTTGATGTAGTCGGGGTCGGTGATCACGCCGGTCCAGGAGAATTTGGCCTCCCGCGACGCGTCGAACAGCCCCCAATAGGGGCCGACGCCGCCTTCAAAGGTCTTCCACGGCTGATCGATGGCTTCGACGATGTTGTAGTCGATGCCATAGGCGTCGGCGCGGTGGACGAAATCGCGGATCACCGCGGCCTGCTCGGTGCGGCCGGGATTGGCGGCGTGGAAATTGTAGCCCGCGCTCGGCCAGCCGAACTCGGCGATGACGATGCGCTTGCCCGGGTGCATCTGGCGCAGCTTGTCGTAGAACTCGATGGTGTGGTCGACCGCGTGGCTGTAATCAAAACCCTCCCAGTAGGGCAGGATATGCGCGGCGATGAAGTCGACGGCGGAAGCCAGCTCCGGATGGTCGATCCACACCGTCCAGATTTCGCCAGTGGTTACAGGGACCGGGCTCTGCCGCTTCACCTTTTGGATGAGCTGGATCAGGTCGTCGACGCTCATCTCGGCGCGCAGCGTGGTTTCGTTGCCGACGACGATGCCGTTGACGTTGCTGTTGTGGCGGGCGAGCTCCAGCGCCGAGCGGATTTCGCGTTCGTTGCGCTCCTTGTCCTTGTCGATCCAGGCGCCGACGGTGACCTTTAGGCCGAACTCGGCGGCGATCGGCGGCACCAGTTCGGCGCCGCCGGTCGACGAATAGGTGCGGACCGCCCTTGTATAGGGCGCGATGGCCTTGAGATCGGCGCGGATCCGCTCAGGCGTGGGGCGTTGACCGGTGTCGGGGTGCGAAGAATCCGCGAACGGGGCGTAGGAGACGCTCGCGAGCTGACCGCTGAAAGCCGGCGCAGTTTCTTTTGTTCTCAGCAGTGCCCACAGCCCTGCATGCACGCACGCTACAAGCGCGAGCACAGCTACGACGGTGCGCATCGACTTTCAACCACGCGGGGCGAAGGATACACGGGCCCGAACCTGTCCCCAAGGTCCGACGTTCTTCGTAAGGCGATGAGGCTACCTTGCGAGCGGCGTACAAACAAGTAGCGCTCGCCGATGGCAAATTCAAGACAACGCGTCGTGATGTCGTGGCGCTTTTCGCGCGGCCGAACGTGGCGCGGGGAAGGCTGCTCTAGCGGTTCGTGGTCGGGCTAGGAACCGAGGCGGCGGGGGCGGCGGGGGCCGCCGACGGCGGGGTCAGCGGCAAGGACGGGTTGATCCAGCAGGCATTGACCCGGCCGTTGAGGCTGTCGGCGGCCTTGGGATCGATATTGTTGGAATGTAAGAGCAGGCAGCGGAAGGTCGCCTGGATATGGCCGCTCGGGCAGCCGAAGCGGTCGTAAAGGTCGAGATGCCGGAACGCGGTATCGAGATCGTCGCGCCACAACAGGCTGACCACCCGGCGGCCGAGCCACACGCATTCGGGATTGCCCGCAGGTCCCCCCAGTGCCTTCTGGGCTTCGGTGAATTCGTCGACTTTTTGCGGTTCTTTGGCCGGCTCCTGGCCGTTCGCCGGCGCCTGTTCGGTCGGCTTGGCATCGGTGTTTTGGGCCAGTGTCGGAGCCAATGCCGGGGCCGATAGCGGCGCTGCCGAGGCCGCGGCGAGCCCAAATGCAACGCAGGCACCGAACGCAACGCTAAGCACACGATGGAACATGGTTTTTGACTTGGTTCTTGAGCCAGTTTTGGGTCTTGGGCCGGTTTGGACCGAAGCGAGGGGCGTTTTGCCGGCTACGGGCCAAACCGCCTTTCCGATATTGATTTCCGCCACAGCCGCCCCGACAACAGCCTAACTGCGCCCGTTTGTCCAGCGCACACGACGGCGCAACAGGGTTGACCTTGGCAGGACGAGTTCCGGACGTTTTGGTGGAGCATGATCTTTTCGGAAAACCGGGTTCCATCCTCGGATCAAGTCCAAGGACAAGCTTTTCCGGATCATGCTCTAATGCGGCGGCATGGCGCGCATCCAGACCGGCCAACCGCTGGCGTTTTTTGCCGTAACCGCGCTGGCGATCGCCGGTGCCTGGTGGTGGCTCGGCAAGCCGGTGACGCTGCCGCCGTCACCGCTCCTTCCCGGCGAGAAGCTTTATTGCGTGTCCTATGCGCCGTTCCGCGACGCCCAGGATCCGCTCACTGAAAGCACGCAAATCCCGCCGCAACAGATCGACGAAGATCTGAAATTTCTGACGCGCTACACCGATTGCATCCGCACTTATTCGATCGAGAACGGCCTCGACAAGATTCCGGAAATCGCCCAGCGCTACGGACTGAAAGTCCTGCACGGGCTGTGGCTGTCCAACAAGGCCGCGCGCAACCGCGCGCAAATCGCCGTCACCGTGGCGCTCGCCAAAAAATATCCCGACGTCATCCGCGCGGTGATCGTCGGCAATGAAGTGCTGTTGCGCGGCGAAATGTCGGCGCCCGATCTCGCTGCCATCATCCGCGAGGTCAAATCTCAGATCAGCCAGCCGGTGACTTACGCCGACGTCTGGGAGTTCTGGCTGCGCTATGCCGACCTGCAGACCGCGGTCGACTTCGTCACCATCCATATCCTGCCCTATTGGGAGGATTTTCCGCTGCCGGCTTCGCGCGCCGCGGCCCATGTCGATGCGATCCGAAGGAAGGTGGCGGCGGCCATTCCGAACAAGGAAATCGTGATCGGCGAGTTCGGCTGGCCGAGCCACGGCCGCATGCGCGAGGGCGCGCTGCCGTCGCCGGCGAACCAGGCCCGCGCCGTCGAAGAGACGCTTACGCTCGGCAAGCGCGAGAATTTCCGCGTCAACGTCATCGAAGCCTTCGACCAGCCCTGGAAGCGCGCGCTGGAAGGCTCGACCGGGCGTTACTGGGGCATTTTCGACCGTTCGACCCAGGGGCCGAAATTCAGTCTCGGCGGCGCGGTGTCCAACCACCCGCATTGGCTTCTCGGCGCGCTCTTCGGCATTCTGCTCGCCGCCGTGACGTTCGGCATCGCGGCGACGGCCGGCGGCCGGAAAAATCCAACGCCGCTGTTGTGGCCCAAGATCGCGGCCATCGCATTGCTGCCCGCGGTGATGTTCGGCCTCACCGTCGAGACCATTCCGATCCAGAGCTATAACGCCGCCGGCTGGCTGCGCTCGCTGACATTTGCGCTCCTTGCCGCGGCCGCGCCGATCGTCTGCGCCGATGCCTGCGCCGTCGGCCGCGCGCTGCCGACATTCGCCGCCGTTCTCGGCCGCTCCGGCGAGCGCCGCGGCGGCTTGCACTGGGCGCTCGGCGGCGTCTTCATTGTGCTGGTTCTGTTGGCGTTGCAGGCGGCGCTCGGGCTGGTGTTCGATCCGCGCTACCGCGACTTTCCGTTCGCGCCGCTCACCGCCGCCGTGGTGCCGTTCCTGGTACTGACGGTCGCCGTGCCGCGCCCGCGCGGAGTGCGCGCCATCGCCGAGACGGTGGCGGGCGCGGCGCTGATCGCTTGCGCCGCCTACATCGCGACCAACGAAAGCTTTGCCAATTGGCAGGCGGCCTGGTTCTGCGCCGGCGTTGCCGGCCTCGGCGTCATTCTGCTGCGGGCGCGGGACGTGCCAGACTCAAAATGAGCAGACCCATGGCAAGCGCCGCGAGATCGGCGTTGTGCAGCACGATGCCGAACGCCGCCGCCGCGAGCGCCAGCGTCACCAGCACGATCGACGGCCGGAACAGATTGAGCAACGCGGCGGCCAGCGCCACCCAGCCGAAGACATTGTGATTGAACAGCACGATCGTCAGCCGGAACGTGTCGCACAGCCAGGTCCGCAAGCCCGCCTGGCAGGCGAGCGACACGGTGTTGTTCTCCAGCGCCATGTAACGCAGATAAAGCGCTTGGCCGAGCGACAAGAAGCCTATGACCAGAAGCCAATTGGTCTGGCGGGCGGTCGGCAGGAACAATGCGCGTTTCATTGCGGGTGATTTCCGGACGGCCTTGCCGCAATCCATAACCACAGACGGCGAAGTTGCGAAAGACCACGTGGACCCAAAACGGCAAATCCGGGCGGATGACTTACGCTAGTCCGCCTTGCCCCGAAAACCGACAAGTCATTGTATCGCAGCGAAATGACGCGAATAGCCAACAGTGGACGTCATCAATCGGATCAAATTCGATTTTCCGACGCCGAACTAACCGTGAGTCCTTCCGACAGGGAATCGAGGAGCGAGCGAACCGCGGGAACCATCCCGCGCCTGGACGGAAAAATAGCGTGCATGAGTCCGGTGTGAGCCTTGAGCGACGGCAGCAGTCGGACGAGCGCACCGCGCTGCAAATCCTCCGCAACGATGAGACTCGGGACAAGGACTGCACCAATCCCTAGCAGCGCCGCACGCCGCAGCGTGAAGAGATCATCCGTTCGCAGCCGCGGCGAGTGTGTCAGTTCGGCGGGCTCGCCGTCCATGCCGAGGAAACGCCAGGTCGAGCGCTCGCCGGCGCTCGCCATCGAAAGCGTCGGCATTCGTCCAATATCTTCGAGGGTTTGTGGTTTGCCGTGCGCGGCAATCAGTTCGGGGCTGGCGACGAGGATCATCTCGTCGGGCCCGAACGCGCGCATTGCGAGATCGGAATCCTCCAGTGGTGGCTTGCGTACTCGCATAGCGACGTCGAGTCCTTCGTCGACGACGTCGACGCGGCGATTAGTGGCGTCGAGCGCGATACGCACTTGCGGATGCTTGGCGAGGAAGCGCGCCAGGATGTCGGCGACGCCGCCTTGTAGCAGGCCGGTGGGACAAGAGATGCGCACGAGCCCCTGTGGCGAGGCAAGAATCTGGCTCATGGCATCTTTCGCCGCCTGCGCTTCATCGAGGAGCGCCAAGCAATGCCGATGGAACGTCTTGCCCGCTTCGGTGAGCGACAGACGCCGCGTCGTGCGGTTGATGAGGCGCACGCCGAGCTCGGTCTCAAGCGCAGCGATACGGCGGCTCAGCTTCGACGTCTGCAAGCCCAGTGCTTTCGCCGCCGCCGTGTAGGAGCCGAAGTCGACTACTTTGGCGAAGAAATAGAGGTTGTTGAGATCGCGAACGGGGGTCATGCGGCAGGCCGAATTATTCTATTAAAGACAAATATGTATTCCATATGCTGATCTTTCCACGAGATCATTGCACAGATATGTGCGGCGGGAAAGGCAGGGATCGGCGCAGCGTCCAGACGACGGCATCGGGCCGAGACCCTGGCATGCTCATCTATCCTTATGCGAAGGCAAAACGGAACGTATGAGGCGGCATCGGCTTGCCGATCTTCTGCCACTCCCGCCGTCGGACAGTCGGCGGCGGGCGAACTCGAAACCACGGGATAAAAACCATGTCCTACAGCGCATCGACCCTGATACTTCGCAATCTTCGCGACGTCTTCGGCGAAAAGGATCCCGCGCGTCGTCGCGCGGCCATTGACGAGCTCTACAACGAAGATGGCGTGTTCTACGACCCCAACAGCGGGGCCCACCGTGGCCGCGACGAGATCGACCGCGTCGCGGGCGTGATCAAAGCTACTCATCCTGACTTTCAATATCAGCCGATCGGCCAGCCAGAAGAGTTGGGCGACGCCGCGCGGGTCCGGTGGGTGTCGGGTACCCCCGGCAAGCCGCCAGCCTACGCCGGGACTGATTTCCTCATCGCCCGGGACGGCCGGATTGCCGCCGTCTATCTCTTTTTCGATGGCCCTGGCGACGCCACCGCCTCGAAACAAGTCTTGAATCCGACCATCTTGGGCAAGGAGCGACCATGAGTGACTCTCCCAATCCACACGTCGGTATCGAAGCTTTGTTGACGCCGCAGAACAGCGTGCTGCTGCTGATCGACCATCAGGCATTCCAGTTCGCTAATTTGCACAGTCATGAGCCTACGCTGATCGTGAACAATGTCGCAGGCTTGGCGAAGACCGCGAAGGCGTTTGAGGTGCCGACCATCCTGACAACGGTTCTCGAGGAGCGCGGCGGCCTTTTGATCAAACAAGTTCAAGACGTTTTTCCCGGTCAAAAGCCGATCAATCGCACCTTCATCAACGCGTGGGAAGATAAGCGCGTCGTCGAGGCGGTGAAGAAGACAGGACGTAAAAAGCTCGTCATTGCCTCGCTCTGGACCGAGATGTGTCTGGCGATGCCTGCAATACAGGCGTAGGGCGAAGGCTACGATGTATATGTCGTGACGGATGCTTCTGGTGGGGTTTCCGTCGAGGCGCACGACATGGCAATTCGCCGCATGGTGCAGGCCGGCGTAACACCGATCACCTGGCTCGCCCTATCTGGCGAGTGGCAACGGGATTGGGCGCGCACTGAAACGTTGGGTGCGGTGGCCGAAGTCCTCGTTCAGCACGGCGGCGCCTCAGGCATCGCTTTTGCCTGGGAGGCGCAGCTTCTCGGTAGCAAGGCCAAGGTGGCTTGAAGGCGCATCACCGCTCTTCTTTGACGGGCCGCCGTGATCTGGACGCCGCGGCGGCATCAATCACGCCGCCGTGACCTGGGCCGCCGAGAAATGGAGTGATCTCACTGCACAAATGCAGGCATCCGTTTGATTACCGCTCGAACCTTACGGTGCCGCCAGCGCTACTCGGCCGCGTACGCCCACGACCGAAAGCCAAAATCCTTCTTCGTTGATCCGGCCAAGTGGAACCAAAGGGGCACCTTGCCGGTTCATGGCGCAGCACGCGAAAGCTACCGCGGGTTGATTGGTCCAAATCCTGACGCGGAGGGCTCTACCATGACGCAGGCGAGGCGAAGTTCCAGAAGAAAGAGCAAAAAGGCAGCCTTGGCATTGGGCGCCGCCGGGGTTTCTTTGGCGATGACGGGCGCTGCATCGGCAAGCGCACCCACAACGAATGTACCGTCGCAGGACAACGCCCGGCGACTTATCCTGACCGAGGAGGAAATCTCCGACGTCAGTCTGGCGACCTTTCAAGTCTTTGACAGGGAAAATCCCCCGCTTAGCCAAGGCATTAGAGTTGCACGTGGCGGCGGCTGCGGCGGCTGCGGGTGCGGTCATGGCGGCGGCGGGGGCGGCGGATGCGCTCATGCCGGCTTCGGCGGCGGGTGCGCTCATGCCGGTTTCGGCGGCGGCTGCGCTCATGCCGGTGTCGGCTGCGCCGCTGGTGGCCGTTGCGCTGTCGGTGGCTGTGCGGCTGGCGGCCGCTGCGCTGTCGGTCGCTGTGCCATTGGTGGCCGCTGCGGCTGCAGAGGAGGCTGCGCTTGTAGTGGCGTATTCATAGGAGTCGGCTGCTTGGGTTGCGCCGGCTGCTCCGGAACCTGCGCGCAATGGGACCCGTACCTGGGCCAGTGGGTCAACGTCTGCTATTGAGCCGAACGAGCGGCGGATTCAGCCGTGTCCGCTGTACGTTGAAGCAAATGCAAGATCGCAAAATGGGCATCTGATTGGGGCCCGTTGCCCCAGCCGCTAAATCAGCGGCGCGATCAGTCCAACGCCGGGTGGCGGCCGGCAACGGGTGTGACCTACTTGGGCTTGGAGGTAGGACCGAAGCGACTTGAGCTAATGCATGAGATCGTGCCGCCGGCGAACGCCATTGCGTTGTTGGTCAACCCAAGCAATCCCATTCTTACCGAGGTCGCAACGAAAGACGCGCAGCGTACAGCACAGTGTTGGGCCTTGGCGCGACCGACGCACTACTTGAGCAGCTCGGGCCATGGAGCGATGGTCGATTTCACCGTTTTCATAGCCATAGCGTCGGCGACGGCCCGACTGATGCCGTCCTCGGAGAACGGATAGAGCGTCTGCATATCGAGCCATGGGTATTTATCACGGCTGCGATAGAGCATGTCGACGCCCAGCGGCAAGTCATTGCCGGTAAACCCCCACGAGCCAAGAATAATGAGATCCTTGGCGCAGATGCGATGCCACGAAGTCATGATCGACCCTGCGTCAGTGAACTGGCCCATCTCGACGTAGCAGCCACCATCGCGCAGAAATTCGATGCCCTCCGGCCCGGCGCTCGGGTGTCCCGTGCAGTCCATCACCAGGTCGGCGCCAAAGCCGCCGACGATGTCGCGGACTCTTTTGATCCGTGCGTCAGGCGTCTGAAACTCGTCGATGTTCACTGTTGCCTCGGCGCCGAAGCGGCGCGCCAGGGCGAGCCGCGGGGACTCCGGCGCGCCGACGCAAATCACGCGGCCCGCTCCCATCTCCTGCGCAGCTGCGATCGCCAAAATTCCAATCGGCCCCGAGCCCTGGATGACGACGGTGTCACCCCACTTAAAGCCGCCGGCGCGAATTGCTCGGTTGAAGGCCCGGATACACGAGGTCAGCGGCTCGGACAATGCGCCGAGGCGCAGCGACATGTCGTCCGGCAACTTGTAGATCTTGGTGCCAGGCAGCATATCGAGATCGACATAGACGTATTCCGCCCAGCCACCCCAGAGGTGCGGCGCTTTGTCGAAACCAAGATAGCGGCCATAGTAAACTGGGGCGAGGCACTTGTTGGCGCTCTCCGGATAGTGGGTGCAGTAGTAGCAGCGCCCGCATGGCATCAACGGCGGAATCATCACTTTCGATCCGACCTTGAGCGGTTTGCTCATAAAATCTTCGGTGAATTCTGAGCCGACTTCGACCAGCACGCCACCGAGCTCGTGGCCGAGAGTGAACGGCCATGGCAGCTGCTTCGGCCAGTGGCCTTTGAGGATGTGCAGGTCAGTGCCGCAGACCCCACAGGCGCCGACCTTGATCAGCGCTGCCTTCTTGGGAATGGCCGGTCGGGGTACGCTACGGATCTCCGGTCCGGTACCTGGGCCAGCGAAAACTGAAACGCGAATCTGCTCCATACCCGCGTCCTGCCGATCACGTTGCTGAGCTGCGCGCTCGCATCGTATTAGAGAGGTGGAGGAGATTCCCACACGGAGAAATCGCCACAATCGATCTTACTGGTTCTGCTTGCAATGCGCCACGCGGGAAAGCGGTTTAAGCAGCCGCCTTGTTCATCACAGCAAATTAGCTGGATCCATGGTAGCCTTGGGTCAGGAACGACCGATTCACGGTCTCCGCGCGATGTCCGCTCTTCCTCCTCCGATAGCGACCGGATCGCTGCATTACACCGCCGCGACCGTCCGGACCTGCCGATCGGGGCGTGATATTATTCCCTACATTACGGCGGACATGTTCCGATTGAGGCGCGGCAATGGCAATCGGGATTGCAAGGCGGGAGTTTGTAGCCGGGCTCGGCGGCACAGCAGTGGCGTGGCCACTTGCCGCGCGTGCGCAGCAGGCTTCGATGCCGGTGGTTGGATTTCTCAGTAGCTTTTCGCCGAATGCGGGTTTCGACGCAGCATTCCATCAAGGCCTGAAAGAGATTGGGTTCATCGACGGCCAGAACTATGCGATCGAATACCGCTATGCGGAAGGTCACTACGATCGACTGCCAGCGCTTGCGGCTGACCTGGTCCGTCGACGAGTAGCAGTCATTTTCGCTGTCGGCGGCAGTGCCCCGGGGCTCGCAGCCAAGGCCGCAACGACCAAGATTCCGATTGTCTTCGGAAGCGGTGGCGACGACCCGGTCAAGGACGGTCTCGTCGCCAGTCTCAATCGTCCGGGCGAGAACGTAACTGGCGTGAGCGTCATCACGACTGAGCTGGCATCCAAAAGATATGAGCTCCTTCACCTACTTGTTCCGAAGGTCGAAGTGATCGGCGTACTCATAAATCCGAACTATCACGATGCAAATTTGCAGACGCAGGAAATACAGCAAGCAGCCAATACGATGAACCAGACAGTCAATGTCGCAAACGCTCGTTCGGAGGGCGATATTGACGCCGCATTTGTGGCTCTCGTTCAACGGGGAGCCGGCGCACTCTTCGTTGCGAACGACCCTTTTTTCGCAAGCCGGCGCAATCAAATCGTAGCATTGGCCGCGCGCTACGCGATTCCAGCGATGTACTTCGCGCGTGACTATCCAGATGTGGGTGGGCTGATGAGCTACGGCGCAGACTTCACCGAAGCATTCCGACAGGAGGGAATCTATGTCGGACGCATCCTCAAGGGCGAGAAGCCCGCCGATCTGCCGGTTTTGCGACCAACCAAGTTCGAGCTGGTCATCAACCTCAAGACCGCGAAAGCGCTTAGCCTCGCGATTCCGCCAAATCTGCTCGCACTTGCCGACGAGGTGATTGAATGAGCCTTTCGCCGTGCCGCAATTGACGGTCGTGAGATGACGCGATGGGTCGATCGCGTCGTTTCGTGCGTCTCGGCCGATGTCCGTTCTTTCCGCCGTTAGCGACCGTGATAGCGACTTGCCGGGCCGCTGCCGTGTGTCAATAAGCGACAAAGCGCACAGCGCAACGATCCCGGTTTCGACTTCGCTACGCCGTCTGATGCCGTTTCAGGAACGCGCGCGCGCGGTTGATGGTGCGGGCCTTCAGTTCCGGCGGCTCCTTCCAGGGAAAGACCGCGATCTCGGCATTGGGCGCCAGCGAGGCGATGTCGATGGCGACCTGGAGCGGATGCGCCACGATATCGTCGGGCAGCACCAGCATCGGCACCTGACAGGATTTGGCGAAGTCGCGCGACACGCTGTACACGAAGTCAGGCCGCACGCGGTAGAGGCCGTGCAGATACGCCTCGATGCTGGCCATCGCTACATCGGGCCGGCGCTCGCGAAACTCCTTGGCCCAGACGTCGTGCCCGGAATTGTACATGTAATCAGGCTGCTCCGGCCGGTGTCCAACCGGCTGGCTCAGGACGGCGGCGACCACGCGCGCCGGCGCGCGCTCCATCAGCTTCATCCCGAACGGGCCGCCGATGCAGTTGCCGAAGAACAAGAACTGGCGGATGCCGAGATGGTCCATCACGCCGAGCTGGTCGTCGGCAAAGGCGTCCCACGGATTGTCGAGCGGAACCGGGCCGGTGGAGTCGCCGTTGCTGGCGTTGCGCTGGTCCATGGTGATCACGCGGAAGTCGTTCTTGAACTCCGCCATGATGTTGATCACCGCAGTCGGCCAGATGCCGATGCGCGAGTTCAGGCCGCCGCCGGGCGTCGCCAGCAGCGGAAAGCCCGAGCCGATTTCGGCGTAGCGGATGCGGACATTGCCGTTCTCGTAGAATCCGACCTTGGTGCCCTCCGGCAAGCCTTGCGGCGCTGCAGCCTGCGGCGTTTGGGCAAACACTTGCGTGGCGGTGGTTGCCGCGGCGGCGGCAGCACCGGTTGTCAGAACGGTGCGTCGACTCGAATCGATCATCGGCGGCCTCCCTTGTCGTTGTCGCGGCCCAAGCGTGCGACCGATGGCGCCCGGCACTTGCGCCGCTGCGGCAGCTCCAGGAATTGTGAGCGCTGTTTCGTTGTACCACAAATCAGGCCGGCACGCCGCGGCGATCGTGCAAAAAGAAACTTTATTCGATCACCTCATCGGCGAGCGCCAGTAGCTTGTCCGGCACCGGATGATCGCGTCTAGATACCAATGCTGACGCGTCAGACCCGTCTGTTTCCCCAACCCAAAATCTGGGCGCGGTCGCGCACGAAGACCCGAAACTGCGTCACATCCGTCACATCGCAAATCTTCCTGGAGATATTTCCCGAAGAGCCTCCGCCTTGGCGATAGCTGGCAGTTACCGTGGAACCGACTGAAGGTATGGCGCCGTGAAGGCCATCCCCGAAGCGGATGCGTCCAGTTTGCGAATTCAACATAAAAACGGCATCGTCCGGTCCGGCGCTCCGAAAGCTCGATACTGGCCGCCACTGACGCCCGTTTACAGTCACGGCTATTTTTGCCACGCCCCGCCGCACCATGGTTCGCCTCTCCTGTTGTTGTGCCAGCCGACGTAATAGCCGTTGAGCAGCTTTCTAAGCAAATAGCGCGAGGTCGATCGTGTCGCCCATCTTGCCGTAACCACCGTCGCTCGGGTGCAGTCCGTCTCCGCAATCGTCCACGGCACGCATCTGGGTCGGGATTTCGGGATCGCGCAACGCGGCGTCGAAATCGGCGACACCGTCAAACGCGCCGCCGTCCCGGATCCAGGCATTGACCGCGACCCTGTGCATCTCGCGCGTCGGGCTCCAGGCATTGGCCATGTAGGTCTCATTGCCGAACGGTGTCAGCGTCGCGCCAACGATCTTGATGCCGGCGGTGTGCGCGCGCAGCGCCATCTGCTGCAGGCCGGCGATCACGTGCTCGGCGGTGACCTCCTCCTCGGGCTTCGCCCAGCGATTACGCAGATCATTGGTGCCGAGCATGACAATGACGTGGGTGACGCCCGGCTGCGCCAGCACGTCGCGGTCGAAGCGCCGCAGCCCGCTGTCGCCGCGGATGTCGTGCAGGATGCGGTTGCCGCCGAGCCCGTTGTTCATGACGCCGACCGGTCTGCCGGCGCGGGCCACGAGCCGCCGCGCCAATTGATCGGGCCAGCGGCAAAAGGCGTCGATCGTCGAGATGTTGCCGTCGGTCAGCGAGTCGCCGAGCGCGACTACTGCAAGCGCGTCGCTCGGGGCGAGCGCGTCGACGCCGCAAAGGAAGAACCACTGGTCGGTCAGATTGCCAACCGGCATCACCGTCGCAGCGGCGTAATTGCCGGGCGGCGAAATGTAATTGGTCTGCCTTGCGTAGCGGCCGGTTATCGCGAAATTCGCCGGCACCTCGCCGGGCAGATGGAAACTGACCGCGACATCGGCGAGCGGTGGAACGGAAAGATCGATGGCATCGCTGTACTGCACCGCCCCGGCTGCGATGACGGCGCAGTCGCGGCCGCCGAAGCTCAGCTTGCGGCCGGTGCCAGCGACGATCGTCGGACCCTTGTCGCGCAACGCCATCGTCGCGGCGCCGATGATCAGTGGACGATTGCCGTAGGCATTTGAGATCCGCACACGCAACCGCTCGCCGCCGATGCTCAAGCGTGGGTTCAGGCGGATCGTCTGGTTGTTGAAACCGACGACGCCTTCTGCCGGCGCCGGAGCCGCCGCCCAGGTTCCGACCCAACGTTTGTCGCCTGCCATGACCATCCTCGCTTTCTCTCACAGTTCCTGCCGCGGCGGCCTTGAACTCTTTGCGGCCGTGGAGGTTACCCACACGAGGAGCAGGCCATATCCAAGAACGGCTGATTGGGTCGTGCGGACCCGGAATCCGGGCGGATGATTACGCGCGGCGCTTTGCTGCGAAACCGACAAGTCATTGCATCGCAGCGAAATCACGCAATGGACGCATCGCGCATAAAAAACCCCTCCCTATTCGATCACCTCGTCGGCGGTGGCGAGCAGTTTATCCGGGACTGTGAGACCGAGTGTCTCGGCGGTTTTCAGGTTGATGACCAGATCGTACTTCTCGGGTTGCATCACCGGCAGGTCGGCCGGCTTGTCGCCCTTGAGGATGCGGCCGACATAGACGGCGGCGCGTCGATAGGAATCGGGCAGGCTCGGTCCGTAGCTCATCAAGCCGCCTCTGAGCGCGATTTCGCGAACAGTGAAAATGGCCGCTGTCCGGTGGCGTGCCGCGAGCGCGACGATCTGCTCGCCGTGATTGTCGAGGAACGAATCGGAGGGCACGACCAGACCGCCGGCGCCGATCTGCGTCAGAGATGCGAGAACTTCCTCCAAGTCATGCTCGGTGCTGGCATTGAGCACGCGAACCGTGATTCCCAGCGCGGCCGCGTCGCTTTCCGCTTCTTTCCGAAACAGCGCGGCGGCTGGGCTGGACGGATTCACCAAATAGGCGATGATGCCCGCACCCGGCACCAATTGCTTCAACAACTGCGTGTTCTTGGCGATCATTTCCGGCGTCGTGAAACTCATGCCCGTGACGTTGCCGCCCGGCCGGTTGAGACTGGCGACGAGGCCCACGCCGACTGGGTCGACGCCGGCAGAGAAGACCACCGGTATCGTCTGCGTTGCGGTCTTGGCGGCAAAGGCCGCCGGCGTTCCGCCCGCGGCAAAAAGCACGGCAACACGCAGATCGGTGAGCTCTTTCGCCAGTATCGGCAACCGATCGGAATGGCCTTCCGCCCAGCGAAACGCGATGATGACGTTTTGGCCCTCGATAAATCCGGCTTGGCGCAATCCTTGGCGAAATGCTGCCACCAGGTTCATCGACTCGCCCGGTGCCCGGGCGCTGAGGAATCCAACCACCGGCATCGCCGATTGTTGTGCGCGCGCCGCGAACGGCCACGCCGCCACACCAGCAATGAGGGTGACAAACTCGCGTCGCTTCATGCGATGCCCTCTGCGCGCGGAAACCGCAACCTAGCACAATCCATGCAACCTCACCGGCGTTCCGGGAGGCCCCAATATCGGCTCTTACCCCCGTTGGCGATTGGATCGCTGCGTCACAACAGGGGTTGCGAGACCCAGACCTGCCGATCGGGGCGTGATATTCTGCCCCACATTGCACAGGCACGATCCCGTTAGCGATGGGGCAAATGGCAATCGGCATCGGGCGGCGGCAATTCATTTCTGTGCTCGGCAGTGCTGCCGCCGCGTGGCCGCTTGCCGCGCGCGCCGCGGGCGGCCACCCGCGTATTGGCTTTCTCGACATTAGCGGTGCGATATATGAGGGCCGCAATGTCGCTGCCTTCCGCGACGGGCTGCAACGCCTTGGCTATGTCGAGGGCCGGACTGTGGACATCGACTACCGCTTCTCGAACGGGGACACCAACGGGCTTACGGCACTGGCACGGGAACTGATCCAGTTGAAGCCGGATGTCGTGTTGGCCACTGCGCCGAGCCCGGTCAGGGCGGTCAAGCGCGTCGCGCCGTCCTTGCCGATCGTTTGCCCGGCATTGGGCGATGCTTACGTTCCGAGCCTTGCCGCGAGCTTTGCGCATCCGGGCGGCAGCGTGACGGGATTGGCGTCGAGTGTCGAGGGATTGCTCGGCAAGCTGACCGAGCTGACGCTCGACGCTTTTCCCGGCACGACCAGGATCGGGTTCCTTGCCAACCCCGCCGGCGCGTCGATGGCGCTTTACCAACAGCAGGCGCAATCGGCCGCCCAGGCACGCGCGGTGGAGGTGCAGATCGAACAGGTTGAAAAACTCGATGATTTCGACGGCGCGTTTGAGCGACTGGGCGCGCAGAAGGTTCAGGCCGTCATCGTGCCGGGAAATGGCTTGTTGCAATTTGGGCAGAAGCGGATCGTCGAGCTGGCGATGGCTTTGCGTTTGCCTTTGGTCTTTTCCGAACGCGGGGGTGTCATGGCGGGCGGGTTCGCGAGCTATGGGGTCAACGTCTCGGAGAACTATCGGCGCGCCGCCAGCTACATCGATAAAATCCTCAAAGGCGCCGCGCCCGGCGATCTGCCGATCGAGTTTCCAACCACCGTCGAGCTTGTGATCAATCTGAAGACTGCCAAGGCGCTCGGCCTCACAGTGCCGCCGGCTCTGCTCAGCCGCGCCGACGAAGTGATCGAATAATCCTTTCGCTCTTCAGCTTAGGGTTTCCGGTGCGAACAGGTCCTCGATGCGGTATTCGCGCTTGAGAATGCCTTGTTCGCGGTGGTACCGCAGGCACGTTTCAATCGCGTTTCTATTTTGTGCAATTCCGTATGGCCAGAAATCATCGCCCATGAGCGCGTGATTCTTTTCCCGCAGCGAGACGAACCAGGGGATCATGCTCGGAGCATTGAAGAACATGTCGCCGGCCTTGTAGGCCTTGATAGCGAGCCCCTTGGCTTCTTCGAATGCATCGAGCAAGGCGCGTGCGATCCAGCGATTGCGCTCGTAAACCTCCCGGCGGATGACGACCGTGTGCATGATCGGGAATATTCCGGTGCGGCGAAAGTAATCGCGCTCGACGTTCTCAAAATCCGCAAATAGGCGCCGTACGCGGTCCGGACTCCGGCGTGCGCTCGGCGGTATGTGCGCGGTGAAAAGCGCGTCAATTTCGCCGCTTTCGAGCATGCGGTCCAACCCTTGATCGGCGGCGAGCCGGTTGATGACGACGTCGGCAGGCGGCGCCAGCGGCGCCCAGTCCGGCTGTGCCCCCGTGCGATCCATGCCACCGACGTAATGGATCATGCTGCCGGCAGTGACCCCGAACTCGTCGCTCAAAACCCCCTTGGCCCAAATGCCCGCATCGTGGCCATAGCGAAGCAATTCTCCCACCCGCCGCCCGGAGAGGTCGCGGGGCGAGCGGATGCCCTTTTCGGCATTGACGAAAATGGCGGAGTGGCGAAACAAGCGATTTGGAAACACCGGGATGGCAATGAAAGGCGCATCCATCAGTTCAAGGCTGCGCAGATAGTAGGTGATGCCAAGCTCGGAGACGTCGAATTGCCGGTCGCGCAGCATTCGTTCCATGATCTCGCCGACATTGCGCGTGCTCCACAGGTCGAGGTCGACGCCGGCCGGCTTGACCCGGCCGTCGAACAACGCCCGGGTGCGATCGTAATCCCAGCACGCAAGTGTGAGTTTCAAGTTCGGCATCGGCTCTCCTTGGCCCGCGTCCGCGATGCGGCTAATCTGTTCGGCGGCACGACGCGCACGTGCTGCCAAGCATAGCACGGAGGTCCCTGGTGACACGGTTGCGAGGCGGATTGCCTTGGTTGCGCCGCTTGGCGATTGCCGCAATGACGGCGGCGGCATTGGCCTTCCCGCTCCGTCTCGAGGCTGAGGAGCTCACCAAGGTCACCATTGCGCTTCCAGTGCTCGCGTCGGTGGTCATGCCGCTGTTCTACGCGCGCGATGCGGGATTGTTCAAAAAGTACGGGCTTGACGTCGATCTGCCGGTGTTTCGCGGCGGACCGCCGGCCAATGCGGCGCTGTTGTCAGGCGACGCCCAATTCCTCGCTGCTGATCCTTACGAGTTCCTCAAGGTGGCAGAGAACGGGCACGAAATTCGCGTCCTGACGCTTGTGCATTCGGTGAGCTTCGATTTCGTGGCGTCAAATGCCTTCATCAAGCAACGCGACGTCGACATGACGGCGCCACCGAAAATCCGCCTCGCCAAGCTCAAGGATATGAAGGTTGGCAACAGTGCCGTCGGCGGCACCAACGACGCGTTCGCACGCTGGTTCATAAGATACGGCGGGCTCGATCCGGCCCGCGATTTCGACAGCGTCAATATCGGCGGAACGGGGCCGCTGATGGGCGCGATGCAGGGCGGCCGGATCGACGGCTTCGTGCAATCGCCGCCGTCCGGCTACACCGTAAAGCGGCTCGGCGTCGGACAGGTGCTGGTCGATTTCCGTGATGTGCCGGAGTTGCAGGGCGCATTGTTTACCGGTTTGCAAACGCGCCAAAACTTCATCGACTCCCATCCTGCGGTGATTGAGCGGGTCGTAAGGGCACTGATCGAGGCGGGTAACGAGGTTGCAGATCATCCCTCGGCGGCGGCGCAGGTTCTCAAAAACGGCGCCTATGCGCAATTTGAGCTTGTCGATCTCGAGGAGACGCTGAACGCTACCGGCTTTACGTTTCGGCCTCGCCAAGACTCGGCAAAAGATTGGCAGTACGCGCAGGAACTCTTCCGCCAGGCTGTCGGCGACAATACCGCAACGACGGCTAAGCTGATCGAGGGCCGGACCTGGACCAATCGGTTCATTGCCGCAGCCATGCAGTAGATCTTTGCGATGTTGGGGCGCGCGGGTACGTGACATCGCAAGCAAGGGCGCGCGGCCGGGCGCCGGCATCGAACGACCCCGCGAAACCCGCAGTCGCAGCCGAGACGGTCTCGATGATTGCGGGACGCACGACACATTGAGCAGGCCGATGTCCTCCTCGGACCCAACACTGCAGACGCCTGTTCTGATCGTCGGCGGCGGGCCGGTCGGGCTTGCTCTCGCCTGCGATCTCGGTTTACGCGGCGCGTCCTGCGTCGTGCTCGAGCAAGGCGAAGGGCTGGCGGATCATCCGCGCGCGACCGCGCTTAACTCGCGCTCGATGGAGTTCATGCGGCGCTGGGGCATCTCCGAAGCGGTGCATGCGGCCGCGGCTCCGGACGACTTTCCGCACACTGCGCTCTATTGCACCGCGCTGACGGGTTACGAGATCGCGCGCATCGAGCGACCATCCCACGGCGGCCGCGAACCGCTCAAGCACAGTCCGGAACGCCCGCAACGCTGCAATCAGCTGTTTCTCGACCCTATCCTGACCAAGCTCGCGATGAGCTTGAAAAACGTCGAACTGCGCTACCGCTGCCAGGTCGAGTCGGTCATGGAAACGGGCGACCACGTCATCGCCATCGTGCACGACCGCGCCAAGGACCGTCGTTTCCAGATCGCGACGCGCTACCTCGTCGATTGTAGCGGCGGCCGCAGCGCGATTCGCCAATCGCTCGGCATCGCAATGACCGGCTCGGACTATACCGGATATTTCCTCAGCATTTTTGTGCGGGTGCCGGAATTGTGGACGCACCACGCCATGGGCAAAGCGGCGCTGATAACGTTCGTCGACGCACAGGGGCTGTGGCGCAACCTCATCAGCCTCGACGGGCGCGCGCTGTATCGATTTGGCATCAGCGGCAAGTCGTACTACGACGCCCCGGAAAAAGTCGATGCCGAAGGGCTGTTCCGCGATGCCATGGGCAAGGACCTGCCGCATCGGATTCTGGCGGTACGGCGTTGGCTGGCGCGCAATGTCGTCGCCGATCGTTATCGGCATGGCAGGATCTTTTTGGCCGGCGACGCGGCTCATCTCAATCATCCGGCGGCCGGCCTCGGGCTCAACACCGGGCTGGGCGACGCGGTCGATCTCGGCTGGAAGCTGGGCGCCGTGCTGCAAGGCTGGGGCGACACACGGCTCCTCGACAGCTACGAGGCCGAGCGACGCCCGGTCGGTCAGCGCAACGTCGCTCATGCCGACGTGAGCCACGCCAGCGAGCGGTCGCAGCCGACCGATCCCGAGATCGCCATGCCGACGCCGGCAGGCGTCGAAGCGCGGCGCAGGATGGGCGAGGATCTTGCTCGCGTCCAGCTTGGCCGCGTTGTTACCGACGGCTTGGCGCTCGGTTACCGATACGCGCCGTCGCCGATTGTCTGGAGCGACGGCGTTGCGGCACCACCAAGCACGGTGAGCGAATATCGCCCGACCGCCGCGCCCGGCAGCCGCGCGCCGCATGCCTTTCTATCCGATGGACGCTCGACGATCGATCTGTTCGTCAAGGGCTTCACGCTGCTGCGGCTTGGCGCGCAGCCGCCGCGTCCCTTGGGACTGGAGCGGGCATTTGGCGAGCGGCGTGTGCCGCTGACCATCGTGACCATCGCCGATCCCGCGATCAGCACACTTTATGAGCGGGCCTTGGTTCTGGTGCGACCGGACGGGCACGTCGCCTGGCGCAGCGACCAAGAACCCGCCGATCCCGGTTCGGTGGTCGACCATATCCGCGGGGCGGGCCGCGAAAATTACGGTTACTGATACAGGCCATTCGGGCGTGATATCGTTTGGCCAGATTGCGAAGCAGGCTGGATCAAACATGAGTGAGCCTTCTCGGGGAATCCTTTATGTGGCATCCGGGGCGAAGTTTCGGGATGAGGCGTTGGTTTCCGCGCGTTCCATCAAGACCGCCTGGCCGGACGTGCAGCTTGCAATCATCACCGATCAACCGGTTGACACCGGGATCTTCGACACCGTGCGGATCGTCCCGCTGCAAGGGGATAACATCGACAAAGTGCGCTATATTTCGCAGACGCCCTTTGAGCGGACAATTCTGCTCGACACCGACACCTATTGTTTGGGAGCCTTTCCGGAGTTGTTCGATCTACTTGACCGTTTCCAGCTGGCGGCGGCATTGGATATTGGCCGATTTTCCGAATCTTGGGATGTGTCGGCGGGCGCTAACGTCTTTATTCGAGCCAACGGCGTTTCCGAATGCTTTACCGAACTCAATACCGGGGTGATTGCCTTTCGCAGCGACCCGGATGTGATGCAGGTTTTTGATCAATGGTTGAACGCCTGCCTCGGTGCCCGCCAGGCCGCGACTCCGCATGGGCAGGACCAACCCTCCTTTCGCAAAGTCATCTATGATTCGGACATACGGATCGCTACGCTGCCGTCGGAATATTGCTTTCGAGTCCATACCCCTGACTACGCGAGAGGCGCCGTCAAAATCCTGCATGGCCGATGGAGTTACAGCGATTTAGGCGCCGAGCCTGACGCGGTCTTCGCTAGATTGGGCAGGCTCCTCAACAAGACGCTTGGCCCGCGGGTTCTGGTGCACGCATTCGGCATCATCTCCGGTCACGGCCCGTACTGTATTCCGCTGCGCGAGCAGCATGGCGAGGAACGCGAATTGATCTACAAAGAATCGCCGCCAAGGCGGTTTGGCCGCCTGAGAAAGTTCCTTAGGTGGTTGCTTTCTTCTCATCGCGGCGCGCAGTACGCCGAACATCCTGACAAATTCGCCTAGCCAGGCCGCTGAACAATTGCGGATGCGCCGAGCGGATGCCGGCCCAGCGCGCGCGCAGCGCCTGGATCGAGACCGCGGAGCCGATATCGACGCGTGGATGACTTATGCAAGGTCGCTTTGCTCCGAAAACTGACAAGTCATTGCATCGCGGCGAAATGACGCGATGGGCCAATCGCGTCACTTCGCACTGCGGAAAAGCAGCGGGCCTTTTCGTCGCCTCCGACGAAACCCTATGGCACTTCGATGCTCAGAGCGGGGGCCGACCACCACATCAATAGTGGAAGTCGGCCAGCCTCGGTTATTGATCCGAAAGACCGAGTAGTGCGGCCTTAAAACCGCGAGTAGGGCCTTGGTCCAGGTTCAAAGCTTGCCAAGCAAAACCAAGATCAACAAAATAACAATCACAAGGCCGAGGCCGCCGCCGCCGTAGTAGCCCGTCCCGTAAAACGGACCGCCACCGAGTCCGCTAAACCCGCCGAGTAACGCGATGACGAGAACGATGAGCAGTATGGTTCCAAGCGACATGAGGTCGTCTCCTGCTGGTAGGACTCGTTGAATCTCTGAATCTGAGAGCTTCTGGTCCGCTTTTGGTTGTTGGTTATCCCGTCACGTTCGCGCAGATCCCTATGAGCCTTCACGCGACGGCAAGATTAGGCGCACGGTCGTACCCTGGCTGTCGCTCTCCCGCTCGACCTTGCCGCCGAGCTGTTGGGCGAAGCCTTCGACCAGCCGGCCGCCGAGCCCGGAATCGGCGCGCCGAGGATCGAGCCCTTGGCCGTCGTCGACGACCGTCAGGCGAAGCTCCCCGGGCACCCGCTTTAGCGTCACCAGGACCGTGCCTTTTGTTTCGCCCGGAAAAGCATACTTGATGGCATTCGTCACAAGCTCGTTCACAATGAGCCCGATCGGAATTGCCCGATCGGTCGGCAAGAGCTCGCTCACGATTTCGGTCTTGAGCACGATGGACGTGCCGTCTTCCTTGTGTACTGATGAGATCAGGTCGCGGCATAACTCATCCAGATAGATCGCCGCATCGACCGCCTCAACTGTGTCGGCCTTGCTTAGCTTGGAATAGAGATGCGCGAGTGCGTCGATGCGATGCGAGACCCTCTCGAGCGCAGCTTTGCCCTCGCCGCTCTTGTGGCTGCGCGCTTCAATCCAGACCATTGAAGCGATAATCTGCAGGCTGTTCTTGACGCGGTGGGTCAGTTCTTGCAACAACATGCCGATACGGTCGTGCCCAATCGCCTGCTCGCGCTCAAGCCTTACGCGCTCGGTAACGTCTTCGATCGCCAGGAGGATTAGTTGTATCTTGTTGCCAGGCCGATAAACCTTGCGCGCGTTGAGACACATTACGCGCAGGCCGATTGATGGGAAGAACTGTTCGACTTCGAAGCCCTCGAATGTTCCTTCGCCAGAAATGATGGTCTCGAGCGCGATGCGGAGCTTGGGAATGTCCCACTCTCTGTTTCCGATATCAGAGAGCTTTCGCCCGACCGTGTGCTCTGGCGCGACTGAGAATTTGTCGCAGAAGGCGCGGTTCGCGACGCGGATCGTCAGATCGGACTCGAGCACGAGGAGGCCTTCGCGAATCGTCTCTACGATATCCAGAGGGTCGATTTCGCGCACGGACGGCTTCTGCACACCTTCCGATGACATAGCTCATCCCCGACAGCAAGAATACGATCCTGCTAGAAAGGCCACGTCGGCCACCGCCATTTTGATTGTAAGCTGGCTTACTCATGGCGTCGGTAATGTATATTACCTACCCCGATGGAGGTTCATTTTTCTGGGTATGTTTTGGGAAGGTAAAAAGCGACGCGCGCTCGAACCAACTGATAACATTCACAAGATGCCTTCGTGAGGCCCTGCCGATCAAGTATCGTGACTTGCTGTCGGCCGCGCTCAATCAAACCTGCACGTTCCAACTCTCCGGCAGCATTTGTGATTGTTGGCCTTTGGACGCCCAACATTTCGGCGAGCAGGTCCTGAGTAATAGGGAGCACGTTACCGTCACTGCGGTCACGCATCATGAGCAGCCAACGTGCTAACCGCTGCTTGAGGCTGTGCGCACCATTGCACGCTACTGACACCATGACCTGTTCGAGAAAGGCTTGGACGTAAGCGTCCATGAGACTTCGGAAGGACGGCATTGACTGCATGGCCCGCGTAAACGCCGCGCGCGACATCTTTGCGGCGCTCCCCGGGATTTGGACAAGAAGCTGGACCGAGGAGCGCTTGGCGCCCAAGATGGCCTGCACGCCGCTGCAGCCCTCCCTTCCGATCGTCGCCATCTCGATGACACTGCCGTCGGCGTAAACCGCCACCACGGAGACGACACCGCTATCGGGGAAGTAGACATGGTCGAGCGAACTATCAGCGTCCATCAGGACCTGCGCGCGTTGGCAGCGAATGTGTTCAAGCTCCGGCATAAGCCGCTTGAGATTGCGGGACGGCAGGGCCAGTAAAAGCCGATTGCGGGGCCAATTTGATAAATCGTTCATATTATCAAACCGCGCCCGGTTCGCTTTGGTTCCATGAGGAAGCGGCGTTGTGACGCTATTCAGGCGCTCTTCGATGACCGCCCCATGGATGGCGCGGGGCGGACCTAATGTCTCTTCCGAGGGTAGGTCTTATCTAAAGAAGAAATAGAGCAGTCCCAAAACGACCACCAAGCCGACAATAACGACCGCCGAAGACCAAGCGCTATATCTGCGAACATCTTGTCTCGCAAAGCGATCTTCAACCGTCGAGCGGTTCTCCTGGGATTCTGGATCCATTGAAGGCTCCTGTTCCCTGCCGCGGTAGTTGCTTGGCGGCCACTGTCAAAGCGGGGAAGGCGGCACTCAAGCAGCTATTGGGAAAGCTCAAAGCCTAGCAACTGCTTTCAGCACCTACGTCAAACGCCTCAGCTCCTAATCTCCGGTTTCTCGTGAAGAACCGCGTTCAACAAGGAGCTGTGGACCTCAATGTGACCGTTATAATCAATAAGACCCAATCCCCGAAATTTGTTCATGAAATGGCTCACGCGCGAGCGTGTCGTGCCGATCATCTCCGCCAGTGTCTCTTGGCTGATTTTCGCTATGATTGGCTCTGGCCGACCTTCTTTACCAAAATTCGCCAGAAGCAGAAGGACCCGTGCCAGCCGTTTCTCGCTCGAATTGAACAGTTGATCGACCAGGTCCTCCTCGACACGACTGTTGCGAGACAAGAGATGCGCGATAAATAGCTCGGCAAACGCCGGCTCTTCGTGGATCACGCGAGTTATGTCTGCCTTTGCTATTCGCACGATCACGCATTCCGTCATGGCGGAGACGGTTGCCAGACGTAGCGGCTCTCCGGTCAAGCATCCTTCCCCAAAAAAATCGCCGGTCCCCAGAAGTGCGATGACGGCTTCCTTGCCCTGCTCGGAGACGACGGTCTTCCTGACCTTGCCGCGCTGAATGTAGAAAACGGAATCCGCAGGTTCGCCCTGCGTGTAGACAATTTGACCCTTCCGATAATCGGCAACGGATCGTCCGCCGTTTATTTTCGCGAGAAACACTTTGGGATCGAATGGGGGCTTCCCTTTGCTGATCATGGGAGCGGCTCCTTTCACCCGATATTCCAAAGTGTAGACCGATTCCGAGCGTCAGAGTAGTGAGTTGGGCTCGCTGCGGCAATTTAATCGATATTCCCCAGATGACCCCAAAACTTGCTTGAATAATGGCGCCTTTCCGGGATTCCTGGGGATGCGACGCGCGGGCGGCTACGGCGTTGAGAGCGCGTCACGGATTGGGATGAAGGGGGCGCGGGGGTATTGATGTCGTGAACGTGCTCGAAGATTGGGAAAATAGCACTCGCTAAGTAACCCACCCGTCCCCATCTTAGCTCCATCGCCGGCACCGACTATTGGCTCGCCCCGACTGAGAGAGGTAAGCGCTCCCGCCATTAAGGGAGGAGCGCCATGTCCGAATTCAACGTCCGAAAATACGAGCTACTGTGCATGCGCTTTGCGGAAGAGTGTGAAGGCTTAGCCGCAGATGTTCCTGAGCCCGGCCTAAGGGAGCACTTCCTTTGTATGGCCAGCAGATGGACGGAACTGGCGCATCAGCCCCGTGTCCTGCATTAATGCGTGACACGCGATCGGGAACCACGCGAATTTGAAATTTCTTTGTTACGACGGCGTACAACATCCTGCGTCATCGCGGCGTGCCGATCGGAAAGCGGGATTTCCTTGGCCCGATCAACTGGCTCTAGGTCGCCTCGAAGTTCTGCGCCACACGTGCCGGCTCTGTATTGGGTACAAACTGAAATCGGGTTCGCTTCTGCAACATGAAATGCGCGTGGATGTCGCTGTGGGTCATTCGCAACCGGGCCGCCAGATGAGCGACGCTTTCAGTCCAGCGCCAAATGCCGGCCGGCAAAGATCGTCGGCTGGCAGGTCAGCCGGAAGCGATCGAGCTTGGTGCAAAGCTTCGCCGCGGCGGTCGACTTTGCGGCGTCCGCTTTGCCCCCGAAAGCTGCTGCGACTGTCGCCGACCGGCGTGGCAGCCAAGGGCCGAGAGCTGCGTAGTGCGTCGCGGCAAAATTTATTCGATCACAGTGTTGGCCTGGGCGAGCACCATCGACGGCAACTCGATGCCGAGGGCCTTGGCGGTTTTGAGGTTGATCGCGAGGTCGAACTTTGCCGGCTCCTGCACCGGCAGGTCGGCCGGCTTCGTGCCCTTGAGGATACGATCGACATAGGCTGCCGCGCGATAGTATTGGTCGCTCAGATCGGCACCGTAAGAAAGCAGGCCGCCGGCGGCAACAAACAAGCGCTCGTAGTAGACGGCCGGCAACTTATGCTGAGCCGCAAGCCCGATAATCAAATCGCGATGCGTGGTCGCCAAAGCACTCCCCGTCACGATCAGGCCGCCATTCGCGGACCGCGCGAAGGCCCCCAGCGTGCGCTCGATCTCGGCGGCATCACGCACGTTGACCGGAACGACTTCAACCCCGGCCGATGGGGCAACAGTCTGAATTGCGGACCACTGACCAATGCCGGCGCTGATGGCGGAATCGCGAATGACAGCCACCCGCGTTACGGCGGGCGCGATCTGCTTGAGAAGCTCCAGCCATTTCGCGCTGATCCCATAGTCGAACAGCGTGAAGCCCGTGGCATTGCCGCCCGGCTTGGCCAGGCTGTCGACAAAACCCGCACCAACCGGATCGGGCACATGCACGAACACGATCGGGATGTCGCGGGTCGCTTGCAGCATGGGTCCGAGACCCGCGCTGCCGGGGGCCAGGATGACATCCGGTGCCAGCGCCACCAATTCTGCCGCGTAGCGGCGCGCACGGGCGGCATCACCTGCGCCCCATCGATAATCGATTTGTATAGTGCTGCGGTCGGTCCAGCCCGCTTCTTGCAGCCCGTGCAAAAATGCCTCGGTCCACTCCTTCTGTTGAGGATCGTCCTCCGCAAGCAGCATCATGGCGGCAATGCGCCGCATGCGCGTGCTGAGCTGCGCATATGCAGTGATGGGTCGTGACGCCGCAATGCCGCCGACGAGCGTGATGAACTCGCGCCGCTTGAGCAGACCGATCGGCATGCCGCTGCCTCTGGACAACAAGCCCCAAGCATAACGGATCGGCGAGGATGAGTCAGGGGGCCGGTCCTGCAGTGCAGGATTTCGATTGGTCAGCTCCGGGTCACCGACTGCCGCGCTGGTTGCTGGTGCGCGCGACAGCTATGGCTCCAATAACGGACACGAAGGCGGACGATTGGGGGATCTATTCGATCACCTCATCGGCGAGCGCGAGCAGCAGCGGCGGAATCTGGAGGCCCGGCGTCTTTGCGGTCTTGAGGTTGAGGTAAAGCAGGAATTGCGTTGGTCGTACGACCGGCAAGTCGGCCGGATTTGCGCCATTGAGGATCAGACCCGTGTAGACCCCGGTCTGTCGATATCCGTTGGCGATATTGGGGCCGTAGCTTATCAGGCCCCCAGCTTCGACGAACTCGCGTAAGAAATAGATCGTGGGAATTGCGTGACGCGCGGCCAGCCGCACCAGCTGGTCACGTTGGCCAAGCAGAAACGGATCCGTGCCCATGATCAGAGCGCCGTTTTTCTGCTCGGCGGCGGTTGTGAAGGCTGCGTCGATTTCATTTTCGGTGCTGGCGTTCAGGAGATTGATGGGTATTCCGAGCGAGCGCGCCGCATTCTGCACTTCGCGCGCCTCGGCTGACGCCGTGGGAAACCTTGGATTGATGAGCATGGCAATGGCGGTCGGATTGGGCACGAGCTGGCGAGCGAGATCCAGCCGCTTCGATGCCATTTCCAGAGCCATAATGGTTGTGCCCGTGAGATTGCCTCCCGGTCGGTTAAGGCTGGCAACAAGTCCCGTCTCAACTGGGTCGCCACCGAGTGTGAAGACAATCGGTATACTGGTCGTCGCTGCCTTGGCGGCCAGTGGCGACGGCTCACCACCGGTCGCAGCAATCACTGCAACCTGATGGCGGACCAGCTCGGCAGCGAACTCGGGCAGTCGTTCGTAGTGGCCTTCGGCCCAACGATATTCGATTGTGATGTTCTTACCTTCAAAATCGCCGACTTGGCCCAGACCTTGGCGAAACGCCTGGAGAACAGATGCCGCCTCGGCTGGCGATCTTGCGCTCAGCCATCCAATCACCGGCATCGCTGACGGCTGCGCGCGTGCGGCGAGCGGCAATATCGCCGCGCTACCCATGAGCGTGATGAAGTTCCGGCGCCCCATAAGCCGTCCCTAGGCCGACGACTTACTCTAGCACATAACCGACTATAGAAGCTGCATTGTGCGCGTTGTGCGGCACAGCAAATGATCTCGCGGAGATGTCGAAATGGGTCATTCGCGACCGAGCCGCCAGATCAGCGACGCTCTCAGTCCAGCGCCAAATGCCGGCCGGCAAAAATCGTCGGCTGGCAGGTCAGCCGGAAGCGCTCCAGCGTCCTGCACAGCTTTGCCGCGGCGTCGGCGCTGGGCAGCGGCCCGATCACCAGCCGCAATTCGGGGCGATTGGACGGCGGCAGTTCGCTCAGCGAAACCGTCGGCGCTAGCCCGTCGAACAATTGCGGATGCGCCGAGCGGATGCCGGCCCAGCGCGCGCGCAGCGCCTGGATCGAAACCGCGGAGCCGATATCGACGCGTGGGTGACTTACGCTAGGCCGCTTTGCTGCGAAAACCGACAAGTCGCTGTATCGCAGCGAAATGACGCGATGGCGATTAGCGGACTCATGCAGTGCAGCAAATAGCATCGTTATTCGATCACCTCGTCGGCGCGGGCGAGCAATGTGGGTGGCACGGTGACGCCGAGCAGTTGCGCGGTCTTGAGATTGATCACCAGGTCGAATTTGGCCGACTGGACGACCGGAAGGTCGGCCGGTTTTTCACCCTTGAGAATTCGCCCGGCGTAGACGCCAACCTGTCGGTACGTGTCGACGAGACTGGTGCCGTAGCTCATGAGACCACCCGCAATGGCGAACTCACGGCGAACGTACAACGCTGGAATCGCATGGCGCGCCGCGAGTGCGGTGATCCGATCGCGCCGGCTGTAGAAGAATGGAGCGGGAGCAACAAAAAGCGCATCTACGCGCTGTTGGGCGAGAGTCGTGAAGGCCGGGTCGAGATTCTGTTCGCTGCCGGCTGTCACGACCTGCAGATTGTAGCCAAGCGAGTCAGACGCCGTCCGCGCGTTTCTCACGATGGCTTCCGTCGTTGGAAAATTTGGGTCCACAAGCGCGGCGATGACGTGAGCTTGCGGAACCAACTCGTGCAGCAGCCCCAGCTCCTTGGTTACCAACTCCTCAACCATCGAGTTCACGCCGGTCATGTTGCCGCCCGGTCGATTGAGACTGGCGACCATGCCGCGTTCGACCGGGTTGCCCACGGCATCGAACACGATAGGGATCGTCGCGGTTGCCGCCTTGGCCGCCCGAGCAGCCGGTTCGCCGCCACCGGTGGCAAGAACAGCAACCGGAATGCGTACTAGCTCTGCCGCCAGCGCCGGTAAGCGATCGTATTCGCCGTTCGCCCAGCGATATTCGATCATCACGTTTTGACCCTCGACATAGCCGGTCTCATTCAGACCCTGATGGAGCGCTGCCACAAGGTGTGCATTTGCGACCGGCGACCCGCTTTCGAGGAAGCCCATGACTGGCATTGCCGGCTGCTGCGCACGCGCGGCTAGCGGCCACGCTGCCGCACTGCCAGCAAGCGTAAGGAATTCCCGTCGCCTCATGGATTGCCCTCAGGCCGAGTATCGTGGGTTACCGCATTTTAGCGTGACGGCCCCCCGTGCATCGCAACATTTTTCGGTCGCCGATGTCGCAGTTGGGTCAGGAAGGACCGAATTGCGGTATTCGCACTGTGTCCGCTGCTGCCCCGAAAGCGAGCAGACCGCTGTGCTAGGGCAAGTAACGCTAGGGCCAGACCTGCCAATTGGGGCGTGATATTCTTGGCCGAATTGCAGCGGGCATGATCCCGTTGGGATGGGGCAAATGGCGATCCGCATTGGAAGGCGGCAATTCATATCCGCACTCGGCGGCGCAGTGATCGCGTGGCCGCTCGCGGTGCGCGCGCAGCAGTCCGATCGGATGCGGCGTGTCGGCGTGCTAATGCCTCTCCCCGAAGACGATCGCGAAGCGCGGCGGCGGATTGCCGTATTCACACAAGCGCTTCGAGAACTGGGCTGGATCGAGGGCCGCAATGTTGCATTCGAAGCGCGCTACGCCGGCGTTGGACCCGAACAGTTGTCCGCAACTGCTGCCGAGCTTGTTCGTGCAAATGTCGATGTGATCGTCACGAGCGCCGCGCAACCTATCGAGGCGGTTCGCGCGGCGACCAGCACCATTCCCATTGTGATGGCGTCCGTTGGCGATGCAGTAGGCGCGGGCTATGTCGCAAGCTTGGCGCGCCCTGGGGGAAATATCACTGGGCTCACGCTGTTCGCGACTGATCAGAGCGCGAAACGGTTGCAGCTCATCAAGCAAATCTCTCCCAGCATCGTTCGCATTGCGGTGCTTTGGAATGGCAATGCCTCCGGCCATCGCTTGCAAATGAAGGAAATGGCGCAAGTGGCTCCGGCAATGGGGATCGTGCTCCAATCGCTTCCGATTGTGGATGCGGGCGAGCTCGATGCGGCATTGCGGGCGGCGGCACAAGCGAACGCCCAGGCCATCGTCACCATGGACGACCCTCTGGTCCAATCCCAGCGCGCGCGCATCGTTGAGTTTGCCATGGGACAGGGTATGCCCGTGATGGGGGAATTTCGCCCAGTGACCGAAGCTGGGGGGCTGATGAGTTACGCTCCAAACCAGCTCGATATGTGGCAGAGGGCAGCGTCCTACGTCGACAAGATATTCAGGGGCGCGAAGCCCGCCGATCTGCCGGTCGAGCAGCCAACCAAGTTCGAGCTGGTCATCAACCTCAAGACCGCGAAGGCACTGGGCATCTCCGTGCCGCAGACCCTGCTTGTGGCCGCCGACGAGGTGATCGAATAAATCTTTCGCAATGCGGCAATTGACGGCTGCGAAATCTCGCTATGGGTCATTCGCGACCGGGCCGCCAAATCAGCGACGCTCTCAGTCCAGCGCCAAATGCCGGCCGGCAAAGATCGTCGGCTGGCAGGTCAGCCGGAAACGCTCCAGTGTCCGGCAAAGCTTTGCCGCGGCGTCGGCGCTGGGCAGCGGCCCGATCACCAGCCGCAATTCGGGACGATTGGAGGGCGGCAGGTCGCTGAGCGAAACCGTCGGCGCCAGCCCGTTGAACAATTGCGGATGCGCCGAGCGGATGCCGGCCCAGCGCGCGCGCAGCGCCTGGATCGAGACCGCAGACCCGATATCGACGCGTGGATGACTTAACGCAAGGCCGCTTTGCTTCGAAAACTGACAAGTCATTGCATCGCAGCGAAATGACGCGATGGGCCATAAGCTGACAATGTGCGCCGCAACAAACAGCGACGCTATTCAATCACCTTGTCGGCGCGGGCGAGTAGTGTCGGGGGTACAGTAAGTCCAATCGCCTTCGCGGTCTTGAGGTTGAACGCGAGCTTGTACTTTGTGGGCTGCTGCACAGGTAGATCACTAGGTTTCTCGCCTCGAAGAATGCGATCGACGTACTCCGCCGTCTTCCGAAAATTGTCCACGAAGTCCTGACCATAGGAGACGAGGCCACCGGTGGTTACGGACTCCTCGGTGGCGTAGACCGCAGGCAGGCGATGCCGCAGTTCCAACGCGACGAAGAGCTCGTTGTTTGCCCAGGTGATGGCATGCGGGAGAACAATAATCCCGCCATTTTCATTCTTCGCAAATGACGATACGGCACGCTCGATTTCGGCCGCATCGTGTACGCCGCCGGGTATGACCTCGACGTTCATGCGCGGTGCGGCACCTTCGATCGAACGCTGGAATGCCTGATGGATGGGGGTCTCGGGATGAAAAATTGTCAGGACCCGAGTGAGGTGCGGCACAGTTTCATTCAGCACCTCAAGCCATTTGCTGCCCATCGGGCCTTCGTTACCGGCGAAGCCGGTGATGTTGCCGCCCGGACGGGCTAAGCTTTCCACGAATCCATCGCCGACTGGGTCGCCGACTCCGACGAACACGACCGGCACCTTTCCCGCCAGCGGTTTAAGCACCGCGAGTGCGAGATTGCTGAACACCATGATGACATCGGGTGAGAACGCGAGCAGTCCCGCGACAACGGGCCGCATCTGCTCTGGCCCGCCAGTCCACCAGCGTACTTCGATGCGGGCGTTGCGGTCTTTCTTCCACCCCAACTCTTCGAGCCGCGAGAAAAAAGCAGCAAGATAAGTTTCACCCAGCTTCGTCGCGGCGGCGCCCATGAGCACGCCGATCCCGCGCTTGCTGTCGCCCTGCTGCGCACGCGACGTGAGCGGCCAAGTCGCTGCCGCACCGCCGCCGAGTAGCGAGATGAACTCGCGACGCTTCATTGTCCCCCTCAGGCTGAGGGCCGCATATTACCACACCAGGGCACGAGAACATTGTAGTGCATCGCGGTAAAATTGACCGTCGAATGGCCGAGATGGGCCATTCGCGACCGAGCCACCCGATGAGCAACGCTCTCAGTCCAGCGCCAAATGCCGGCCGGCAAAAATCGTCGGCTGGCAGGTCAGCCGGAAGCGCTCCAGCGTCCTGCAAAGCTTTGCCGCGGCGTCGGCGCTGGGCAGCGGTCCGATCACCAGCCGCAATTCGGGGCGATTGGACGGCGGCAGTTCGCTGAGCGAAACCGTCGGCGCCAGGCCATCGAATAATTGCGGATGCGCGGAGCGGATGCCGGCCCAGCGCGCGCGCAGCGCCTGGATCGAGACCGCGGAGCCGATATCGACGCCGTATTCCATCGGCAGCGGCAGAGCTGGTGCAATCACGGCGGCGATCGCCGCCGGCGTCGCCGGCACCGGCGGGCCGTTGTCCGGCCACGGCGGCGGCGCCGTCGCCTTGGCCTGGCGCGCGATCGAGCCGGTGACGTCGTCGACGCTTTGCTCGACCGCGGCGAGGCGCGATTTCAGCTCGTCATTGTCGGCGCTGAGATCGCGCACCGCGTCGGCAAGCTTTTTGGTCTCGGCTTGGGCATCGAATGGGCGCGCCGCCGGCTGCTGCGGCGCTGGCGCGGGCTGCAGGGGCTGCACGACGGCGACGGTGGCGCCGCCAAGGGTCGACGCCGCCACGGCGGCGCGCTGCGAGCCGACGACGCCGCGGCTCGACAGCACGGCGATCAACAGCGCGGTGGCCGCGGTCGAGCCCCAGACCACCAGCCGCCACAGACCGTGCATGGTGAAGGGCGCCGCCCGCGCCGGCCTCTTGAGGTCCGCCTTCGCCAGGCGCACTTCGTCCGTCATTTAAGCCGCTCCGCGGGGCCGTCAGCCGAATCAGTGCTAAAAATCTAGCAGATTCTGATTGTTCCGATCGGGTTTTGGTTTTTTGGGTTGCGGCGTGCCGGCGGCGGCGCCGGCAGCCCGGAATGGCGGCTTTCGATTGCGCGGCGGCTCGGATAAGAGAGCGCCGCGGAGGTGGCGATGACGGCTCGGACCTGCCTTGCGATCGTGCTCGCCGCCGGCGAGGGCACGCGCATGCGTTCGGCGCGGCCAAAAGTCCTGCACAATGTGGCCGGGCAATCGCTATTGGCCCATGTGCTCGCCGCCGTCGGCAAGGCGGGCACGACGGCAGCGGCGGTCGTGGTCGGCCCCGGCCAGGACGAGGTTGCCGCGGAAGCAAAGCGCGTGCTGCCCGGCGCCGCGACTTTCGTGCAGCGCGAGCGGCGCGGCACCGCGCATGCGGTGCTGGCGGCGAAGGCGGCGATCGACAAAAAGCCGGACGATATTCTCGTGGTCTATGGCGACACGCCGCTGATCCGGCCGCAGACGCTGGCGCGATTGCGCGCGCCGCTCGCCAAGGGCGCAGCCGTCGCGGTACTGGCGTTTCGCCCGGGCGATCCAGCCGGCTACGGCCGGCTGATCACCGCGGGCGACGAACTCATCGCCATTCGCGAGGAGGCCGACGCCAGCCCGCGCGAGCGCAAAATCGATCTGTGCAACGGCGGCATCATGGCGCTCGCCGGCAAACACGCGCTCGCCATCCTCAAACGGATCGGCGACGACAATCGCAAACACGAATTTTATCTGACCGATGCGGTCGAGATCGCGCGCGGCATGAAGCTGCGGGCGGTCGCGGTCGAAGCTGAGGAGGACGACGTGCGCGGCATCAACACAAAAGCCCAACTCGCCGAAGCCGAAGCGATCGCGCAAGCGCGCCTGCGCAAGGCGGCGCTCGATGCCGGCGTGACGCTGGTCGCGCCGGAAACGGTGTTCCTTTGCGCCGACACCAAATTCGGCAAAGACGTCGTGGTCGAGCCGTTTGTGGTGTTCGGCGCGAAAGTGAAAGTCGACGACGGCGCCGTCATCCATTCGTTCTCGCATCTCGCCGGCGCCCATGTCGGCAAGGGCGTTTCGGTCGGGCCGTTCGCGCGGTTGCGGCCCGGGACAAAACTCGGCGACGGCTCGCGCATCGGCAATTTCGTCGAGGTCAAGGAGGCGGTGCTGGAAGCCGGCGCCAAGGCCAATCACTTGAGCTATATCGGCGACGCCTTCGTCGGCGCCGACGCCAATATCGGCGCCGGCACCATCACCTGCAATTACGACGGCCGCGCCAAGCACCGCACCGAGATCGGCAAGGACGCCTTCATCGGCTCGAACACGGCGCTGGTGGCGCCGGTCAAGATCGGGCAGGGCGCCTATGTCGGCTCGGGCTCGGTGATCACCAAGGATGTGCCGGCGCAGGCGCTGGCGGTCGGCCGCGGCCGGCAAGTGGTTAAGGAAGGCTGGGCGGCGCGCCTGCGGGCGCTAAAATCGCTCGGCAAGAAGAGCGCGCGCGCCGCCGACTAGGGCATGGACTCACTGACACGCGGCCAGAACCCGATCGACGCAAGCGGGATGAAGGCCAGGTTATTGGCCGCGGGCGTTTCGTAGCGCTTGTTGCCCCCGGGCCCAGGTCTGCTTTCGGGGGGCAAAGCGGACATCGCTTTCTGGTAGCGCGACGGCCTCTAAGTTATGTCTTCAGGAATGCCAGCAGGTCGGCGTTGATCGTGTCGGCTTGCGTCGTCGGCATGCCGTGCGGAAAATCCTTGTAGGTCTTCAGCGTCCCATTCTTCAGGAGTTTTGCCGACAACGGCCCCGCAGCGACGTAGGGAACGATCTGATCGTCTTCGCTGTGCATCACCAGCACCGGGACGGTGATCTTTTTCAAATCCTCGGTGAAATCGGTCTGTGAGAAGGCGACGATGCCGTCGTAATGCGCCTTGGCGCCACCCATCATGCCCTGGCGCCACCAGTTGGCGATGACGGCTTCCGAGGGTTTTGCGCCCGGCCGGTTGTAGCCGTAGAAGGGGCCTTCGGGCAGGTCGCGATAAAATTTGGAGCGGTTGGCCGCGAGCTGCGCCTGCAAGTCGTCAAAGACTGCCTTGGGAAGGCCGTTTGGATTGGCCGGCGTCTTCACCATCAGCGGCGGCACCGCACTGACTAAAGCCGCCTTCGCCACATTGCTCTGACCGTGCCGCGCCAGATAGTGCGTGACCTCGCCGCCGCCGGTAGAATGGCCGACGTGAATGACGTCTTTCAAATCGAGATGCGCCATCACGGCCGCGAGGTCGTCGGCATAGTGATCCATGTCATGGCCGTCGCCGGTCTGCGTGGATCGGCCGTGGCCGCGGCGGTCATGGGCGATGACGCGATAGCCGTGGCCGAGGAAGAACAGCATCTGATTGTCCCAGTCATCGGCCGATAGCGGCCAGCCATGGCTGAACACGATGGGCTGACCGTTGCCCCAATCCTTGTAATAGATTTCGACGCCGTCTTTCGTTTTGACAAAGCTCATGTCACGCACTCCCTGACTATGTTATTCGGTTCTCGCGCTGGTCGAGCGTCGGTCAAACGCCCTCATAAACCAATCTGGCAAAAAAGCCGGGGTCGATAGGGCCACCGCCCCATTTGGCATCAAATGCCGCGGTCGGCTTCGCCGCCACGATCTCATCCCTCGATCTGCCTTTTTTCTTGAGGGCGGCGATATTCTCCCGGCCGGCGGCGAGCATGTCGCGGAATTCCTGGAGCTCGGATTTGTTGCTGACGGGACCGCCATGTCCCGGAATGATAATTGTCTTGTTCGTCGTTGCCGCCAGGTTGGCGTCGGAGGCGGCAATCATTCCGTCGATGCTGCCACCGGTCGAATAGTCGATGAAAGGATAGATGCCATTCCAATAGGTATCGCCGGCATGCAGGACGTCCGCCTCGCCGAAGGTGACGGAGATGTCGCTATCGGTGTGCGCAGGCCTGTAACGTTTCAGCCGGATGGTGGCGCCGTTGAGCTTTAGCGTGTGTTCGGCCGCAAATACCTGGCTTGGAATCCCACCCGGGTGCAAGGGAAGGAAATTATAGTCCCAGTCGTCAACGCGCTGGACTTCGGACAAATACTTGCGGGTGTTCTCCTGGGCGATAATCTTCGCGCCAGCGGCATGCAGCCATTCGTTGCCCGAGGTATGATCGAAATGCCAATGCGTGTTGACCAGGTGCGAGATGGGATCAGCGCCGAGATCCGCCAGAGCCTTAGTGAGTTGGGGACGCGACGCACCGATGCCGCCATCGATGAGCACTTTGCCGTCCGGCCCGGTCAGAACGGCGATGTTGCCGCCGGAGCCCTCAAGCACGTTGATATTATTCCGCAGCTTATGCGTCGCGATCGACGCTACCGCGGCATTATCCTTGAACTGACTGACGAGGCCTCGCGCCTCTGCAAATGCTTCGCGAGGCGTAAGCCGTCCCCCCGTTGCCGCATAAGCCGCGCCGCCGACGCAGCAGAGGCAAAACCCTCGTCGCGACAGTGACCTTTCGCGTGAAACCTGCATGGAGTGCTCGCTTTCCTATGATTGGGCCCGCGCGAACTGGACCATTATAGACGTTAGCGCGCCTTGCAAAATGGGGGTCATTGATGTCGGCGGGCATGTCTGCTTCTGGCCCACCTCTGCTGCGCCAGTCGTCTGCCTTCGTGTCCGTTATCGGGCGCAATGCTGCCACGCCCTTGGCCGGGCGGCGCGGCAGTTGACGACCAGAACGGACATTGAACAACTCGTTTTGCTGTGATGCACAACGCCGATGATGTGTGATAAATACTTTGACGTTCCGGCGTGGTCCTTGGTCTGGGGAAGCCCATGAAGCGTCGCGACTTCATCACGCTCATCGCCGCTGCGGCGGCAGTTTGGCCACTCGTGGCGCGCGCCCTCATCGATAATCTCGCCAACATGAACGTCGGCGACTGATCGTGTTTGGCGGCGAAGGCTTTCGTAGCGTACATTTCGCAAGTCTGCCGAAGTAAAGGAGTGTGGGATCATGGCAGATGGATTGACGACCGTTCAGAGCGGCTATGGCGCAAAGGAAACGATGGATCGGCTCGAAGCCGCGATCAAAGCCAAGGGCTTGACGGTGTTCGCGCGCGTTGACCACGCGGCAGGAGCCGGCGAGGCCGGCCTGCAACTGCGCCCGACGGAACTCCTGATCTTCGGCAATGCGCGCGGCGGCACGCCGTTGATGCAGGCCAACCAGGTCGTCGGCATCGACCTGCCCTTGAAGGCGCTGGTGTACCAGGACGCAGCCGGCAAGGTATGGCTCGCCTACAACAATCCGGACTGGATAGCGCGGCGCCATGGGCTCGGCGCTGACGTTTCCGCAACTGTCCAGGCGTTGACCAAAGCGCTCGATGCTTTTGCGACTGCTGCGGCAAAACCAAACTGAATTTGTGACTGCAGGGTCATGACGCGAATGAAGGAACGTTCCTGACTCAGCGGTGGAGGTTGCCCACATGAGCGGACTGCGAGGGTGGATTATTTTCGCTTGGATCGCGCTGCCGGCGACCAACAGTAAGGAGGAGCTTATGATACGGATAGCGGTGGTTGCACTTGCAGTTACAGCGGCAGCCGCCGGTATCGCCGCCTACATGGGGTCCGCATTCGGACAGTCCAATGGAGACGCCGCACCGATCTATGGAATTAAAATCCCCGACGGGTATCGTGACTGGCGCTTGATCTCGGTCAAGCGACTGACGGGCAAGCAACTGACCGGTGCGGGAGGCCAGCTCAAGCAGTTGCGCGCCGAATTGGGCAACGATCTTGCGATCAAGGCCTATCGCGACGGGACTCTGCCGTTTCCGGACGGTTCAATCATTGCCGCACTGCATTGGAATGAAGAATCGTCAGATGCAGACAACCAAGCCTTAGCCGCCGGTTTTCCCGGCCTCGGCCTCGAATCTAGCTTTGCCGGATCCGCCGTGAACGCTCAGTTCATGGTCAAGGACTCAAAAAAATACGCCGCATCCGGCGGCTGGGGATTTGCCGACTTCACCAAGGGCAAACCTGGCAATGAGGCGCTGCACGAAAAGTGCTTTCCCTGCCACGCGCCTGCAAAAGATCGCGACTACGTTTTCACTCGCTACGCGCCTACGCCTGGAACTGAATGAGGCGCCGATTTTTGGCTGGATTAATTTTCGGACGCATCAAGCATGGTGGCGGTCGCAGCAGAACGAAGGAGCGACACGTAACGGCGCAGGCGCTGAGCTGCGGCGGGCAAGTGGTTAAGGATGGCTGGGCGGCGCGCTTGCGGGCGCTCAAGGCCTTAAGCAAAAAGCAGGCCGATTCGGCCGATTGAGCCAAAATCCTTTGCGATATACTCCTTGCCGATTGACCGGCACCGATTAATTAAGCTTTCGGCGAAGAAATCTGTCACGAAGCGACACGTTATTTGATTTTCAGCGGTAAACAGGGATCAGTAATCAGGGATCAGGGATCAGGGATCGGCAATCAGGGATCAGACGGCAAAATATCGGGTTGGTTACCGACTGCTGATCTCTGATTACTGATACCTGATACCTGACAGGGGACTGTCACAGGCATGTGCGGCATTATCGGAATCGTCGGCCACGAGCCTGCTGCGCCGCAATTGATCGATGCGCTCAAGCGCCTCGAATACCGCGGCTATGATTCCGCGGGCGTCGCCACGCTCGAGCACGGCGTGCTGACGCGGCGGCGCGCCCAGGGCAAGCTCAAGAACCTGGAAGCCCGCCTTGCCGCCGAGCCGCTGTCGGGAACCATCGGCATCGGCCACACCCGCTGGGCGACCCATGGCCGGCCGACCGAGAACAACGCCCATCCGCACGCCACCGAAAAGCTCGCGGTGGTGCACAACGGCATCATCGAGAATTTCGTCGAGCTGCGCCGCGAGCTGGCCGGCAACGGCGCCAAATTCGTCACCGAGACCGACACCGAAGTGGTCGCCCACCTGGTCAGCCAGGAGATGGAGCGCGGTGCGTCGCCGATCGAGGCGGTCAAGGCGGCGCTGCCGCGGCTGCGCGGCGCCTTTGCGCTCGCCTTCCTGTTCGCCGGCGAGGACAATCTTCTGATCGGCGCGCGCAAGGGCTCGCCGCTCGCCATAGGCTTCGGCGAGGGCGCGATGTTCGTCGGCTCCGACGCGATTGCGCTGGCGCCGTTCACCGACACGGTCAGCTATTTGGAAGACGGCGACTGGGTCATCGTCAGGCGCGCCGGCGCCGAGGTCCACGATGCCCAGGGCGCGGTCGTGCAGCGCGCGGTGCTCAAATCGCAAGCGTCTGTCATGCACATCGACAAGGGCAACCACCGCCATTTCATGGCCAAGGAGATCTTCGAGCAACCCGAAGTCGTCGGCCATACGCTGGCCAACTACATCGACATGGCGGCCGAGTGCGTGGCGCTGCCGATGCCGCTGCCGTTCGATTTTGCGAAACTGAACCGCATCTCGATCGCCGCCTGCGGCACCGCTTTTTACGCCGGCATGGTCGCCAAATACTGGTTCGAGCGCTTCGCCCATCTGCCGGTCGAGGTCGATATCGCTTCCGAATACCGCTATCGCTCGGCGCCGCTCGGGCCCGGCGGACTTGCGATATTCGTGTCGCAATCGGGCGAGACTGCCGACACGCTGGCGTCGCTGCGCTATGCGCGCGAGCACGCCCAGCACGTTCTCTCCATCGTCAACGTGCCGACCTCGACCATTGCGCGTGAGAGCGACGTGGTGATGCCGACCTTGGCGGGACCGGAAATCGGCGTCGCCTCGACCAAGGCGTTCACCTGCCAGTTGGCGGCGCTGGCGACATTGGCCATTGCGGCGGGCCGCGCCCGCGGCGTGCTGTCGGAGAGCGACGAGAAGAAGCTCGTCCATGCGCTGATCGAAGTGCCGCGACATCTGGCCGAGGCGCTGGCGCTCGAGCCGCAGATCGTCGAGCTCGCCCGCGATCTCGCCAAATGCCGCGACGTGCTCTATCTCGGCCGCGGCACCAGCTTCCCGATCGCGCTCGAAGGCGCGCTGAAGCTCAAGGAAATCTCCTACATCCACGCCGAGGGCTATGCCGCCGGTGAGCTCAAGCACGGCCCGATCGCGCTGATCGACGAGACCATGCCGGTGATCGTGATCGCGCCGCACGACCAGATTTTCGAAAAAACCGTTTCCAACATGGAAGAAGTCGCCGCGCGCGGCGGCCGGCTGGTGCTGTTGACCGACGCGGAAGGCGCCCGTGCCGCCAATTCGAAGCCGTGGGTGACGCTGACCTTGCCGACGACGCCGGCGACGGTGGCGCCGCTGGTCTATGCGGTGCCGGTGCAGCTGATCGCCTATCACACCGCCGTCATCATGGGCACCGACGTCGACCAGCCGCGCAACCTTGCCAAGTCGGTGACGGTGGAATAGAGCCGCGTCGCGGCCGCGCCGTGCCAGGCGGCCGCAACCCCTCTATAGTTTCGGCAATGCCAGACACACGCATGACCAACGATCAAAGCTTGCCCGTAACGAAGCCCGCGCCCGGCGCCGTCAGCCGCATCCGCAATTATTTTCTGACCGGGCTGATCGTGGCCGGACCCGTCGCCGTCACCGTGTGGCTGGTGTGGTGGTTCGTCACCTGGGTCGACAATCTGGTGCGGCCGTTCATTCCGGTGACGTACCGGCCGGAAACCTATCTGCCGGTGCACATTCCGGGGCTCGGCCTGATCATCGCCTTTGTCGCGCTGACCTTGCTCGGTTTCCTCACCGCCAACCTGGTCGGCCGCAAGCTGGTCGACATCGGCGAAGGTTTTCTGAGCCGCATGCCGATCGTGCGGCCGATCTACCGCACCGCCAAGCAGATTTTTCAGACGCTGTTCTCCAGCTCCGGTTCGAGCTTCCGCCGCGTCGGCCTGGTCGAATTCCCGTCGCCCGGCATGTGGTCGCTGGTGTTCCTGACGCAATCGCCGAGCGCGGAAATTTCGGCGCGGCTGCCGGCGACCGAGCACGTCTCGGCTTTCATGCCGTGCACGCCGAACCCGACCACCGGCTTCTTCTTCTACGTGCCGCGGCGCGACGTCATCGATCTCGACATTACGGTTGAAGCGGCGATGCAGCTTCTGATGTCGGCCGGCATCATCCAGCCCGGCGGCGACGAGGCGCAAGCGCGCCTCGCCACGCTGGCGCAAACCGCGCGCACCGCCCAGGCCGCGCGGGCGCCGGAAACCACCGCCGCGAAATAAGCTCGCGCTTTGTTCGGCCGGTCTGCTATCGTCCCCGGGCAACAACGCCGCGGGGGCTGTCATGAATTTCGTTCAAGCGATCAAGTCCGGCTTTTCGAACTACGTCACGTTCTCGGGCCGGGCCTGCCGGTCGGAATATTGGTTCTGGGTGTTGTTCGCGGTGATCGGCGGCCTGGTCACGGTGATCCTCGATTCCGTCATCTTCGGCTACCAAGCCGGCGTGACGCCGCTCAACGGCATCTTCGATCTGGCGACTTTTTTGCCGGGCCTGGCAGTTGCCGCGCGGCGCCTTCACGATACCGATCGGACCGCGTGGTGGCTCTTGCTCGCGCTCACGATCATTGGCGCCATCCTGCTCATCGTCTGGTTCTGCTTCAGGGGAACGCCTGGCACGAACCGGTTCGGCCCCGATCCGCTTGGTTCGCGCTGAGCCACATTGGTCGAATAGCTCGACATGAACTTCCCGGAAGCGATTCGCTCAGGATTTAGAAAGTACCTAGCTTTCTCCGGCCGAGCGGTCCGGTCCGAGTATTGGTATTGGACTTTGTTCGTTGTGATTGTCGGCGTCGCGGCGAGAGCAGGGGATATGGCGATCGTCGGCTATCGCGTTGGCCCGCTGCGTATCATCTTTGATTTTGCCATAGTGCTGCCCAGCAGCGCGGTGGCCGTCCGGCGACTTCACGACACCGATCGGACTGGCTGGTGGTTCGTTGCGATCGTCGCAGCCGTTACGCTGTTCCTCGTCGTGTCCATCGTGACCGGCATGTTCTATCTGCGCGCGATCGCCATCTTCGCCGGGGTTGGCGTGCTGCTTTGTTTGTTCGGTCTGCCGGGCACGCCGGGACCGAATAGGTATGGTCCCGATCCGTTCGGCCCCGACGGACATATCATCCCGCGCCCAACAGCCTGATCGCCTCGTCGCGCGCGAACAGATAAAGCAGCGCCCGCAACGCCTGGCCGCGCGGCGATTTGAGTTTTGGATCGCGCGACAGCATCAGCGTGGCGTCGTCGCGCGCCGCCGGCAGAAGCTTGCCGTGAAACTCGATGCGGGCGAGGTGGAAACCGGGCATGCCGCTCTGGCGGGTGCCGAGCACGTCGCCTTCGCCGCGCAGTTTTAGATCCTCCTCGGCGATGCGAAAGCCGTCGTCGGTCTCGCGCAGGATGGCAAGCCGCGCCTTCGCGGTCGGCCCGAGCGGCGCCTTGTAGAGCAACAGACAGGTCGAGCGTTCGGCGCCGCGGCCGATGCGGCCGCGCAATTGATGCAGCTGCGCCAGCCCGAAGCGCTCGGCATGCTCGATCACCATCACGCTGGCCTCCGGCACGTCGACGCCGACTTCGATCACGGTGGTCGCCACCAGAAGCCGCGTCTCGCCCGCGGCGAAGCGCGCCATGGCGCCGTCCTTGTCGGGCCCGCGCATGCGGCCGTGCACCAGATCGACCGCGTCGCCGAAGCGCTTTTGCAAATGCTTGTAGCGTTCCTCGGCGGCGGCGAGGTCGGTGCTCTCGGATTCCTCGACCAGCGGGCAGACCCAATAGACGCGGCGGCCTTCGTCGAGCGCGCGGGCGACCGCATCCTCGACTTCCAAAAGCCGCGACAGCGGGATGGCGCGGGTGTCGATCTTCTGCCGGCCGGCGGGCTTTTCGCGCAGCTCCGAGACATCCATGTCGCCGAAATAAGTCAGCACCAGAGTGCGCGGGATCGGCGTCGCGGTGAGCACGAGCAGATCGACCGCTTCGCCCTTGCGCGCCAAAGCGAGCCGCTGATGCACGCCGAAGCGATGCTGCTCGTCGACGATGGCGAGCGCCAGATCGGCGAAGGCGACGTCGTCCTGGAACAGCGCATGGGTGCCGACGATCAGATCGATGTCGCCTGAGGCGAGGCCGGCAAGAATTTCCGGCCGTTCGCGGCCGCGCTCGCGGCCGGTGAGGATGGCGACGCGGATGGCGGCTTTGGCAGCCAATGGAGCGATGGTGGCAAAGTGCTGCCGCGCCAAGATTTCGGTCGGCGCCATCAGCGCCGCCTGGCGGCCGGCCTCGATCACGGTCGCGGCCGCGAGCAGCGCCACCACGGTCTTGCCGGAGCCGACGTCGCCGTGCAGGAGCCGCAGCATGCGGTGCGGCTGCGCCAGATCGGCGACGATATCGGTGACCGCGCGCTCCTGCGACGGCGTCAAGGAGTAGGGTAGGGCGGCGATGACGCGCTCGCGTAACCGTCCCTCGGCGGCGCTGCCGTGACCCGGCCGCTGCCGCATATGCGATCGCAGCAAGGCGAGCGCGAGCTGGCCGGCGAGCAGCTCGTCGTAAGCGAGCCGCGACCACGCCGGGCTTTGCGGATCGAGCGCGTCGGGCTCGGCGGGGCGATGAATTGAGCGCAGCGCGCCGGCAAAATCCGGATAGCGGTTGCGCTCGAGCCAGGCCGCGTCCTGCCACTCCGGCAGTTGCGGGATGCGGTCGAGCGCTGAATCGACGGCCTTGCGCACCTGGTTCGGGTGCAGCCCCTCGGTCAGCGGATAGACCGGATCGATCAGCGGCAGTCTGGCAAAATTTTCGGCATCGACCACGCGGTCGGGATGCACCATCTGCAAATGGCCGTCGTAGAGCGTCGCGGTGCCCGAGACGTAGCGCAGCTCGCCCTTGGGCAAGAGCTTTTCCAGATAATCCTTGCGGGCGTTGAAATAGGTGATGGTCAGCGTGTTGGTGTCGTCGAACGTGTCGATGTTGTAGGGCGCCCGCGGCCGGTGCGGCGGCGGCGGCCGATGGCGCTCGACGGTGACGGCGACGGTGACGATGGTGTCGGGCGGCACTTCGCTGAGCTTCGGCTGGTTGCGCCGGTCGACGAAGCCGGTCGGCAGATGAAACAAGAGATCGATGACCCGCGGCGGCTCGCCGTCGCGGCCGAGGAGCCGCGCGAAAAACTTCTCCAGCTTCGGCCCGATGCCGGGCAGGGCGGACAGCGCTGCGAACAGCGGATTGAGGATCGGCGGGCGCATGGCCCTATCTTCCGTCATCCTGAGGCGGCCGCGAAGCGGCCCTCGAAGGATGCACGGCCCGGGCCGTCGCCCTTCGAGGCTCGCTCTGCTCGCACCTCAGGGTGACGGTAATAAGCGCTGACATCTTCGCCATCGTTCTCTATATACCCCTCGCCCGGCCGCGTCCGGGCTTTCGGCGTTTGGAGTGACCATGACGGAACGATCGAGCGAGGGCCTGGATGAGCGGCGCAAGAAGCTCCTGTTCCGCGCCTGGCGCCGCGGCGTGCGCGAAACCGATTTGATCGTCGGCCGTTTCGCCGACGCCTATATCGGCAAGCTGGACGAGCCGGAGCTCGATGATTTCGAGCAGCTGATGGAAGTATCCAACTCCGATCTCTATTCCTGGGTCAGCGGCTCAGCCGACATCCCGGCGCACTACGACACCGCCGTGCTGCGGCAGCTCAAGGATTTTCACGCCCGCGGCAAGGAGGAGCGGTGACGGCGCGATCTCGCCCGCAGGTGCAGTCGCCGGCCCAGCGGCTAAAGCCGGGCCGGCCGTTGACGCTCGCCGGCATCGCCGACGGCGCCGAGGGGCTGGTCATTGCCGACCTGGCCCGCGCCGTTGCGGCCGGCGACGCGCCGCCGGCGATCAGCACGGCGGTGATTTGTCGCGACGGCCCGCGCATGGCGATGCTGGCGCGCGCGCTCGGCTTCTTCGCCCCCGATATCGAGGTGCTGGAATTCCCGGCCTGGGATTGTTTGCCCTACGACCGGGTGTCGCCGCATGCCGCGATCGTAGCACAGCGCATGATCGCGCTGGCGCGGTTGGCCGGCGTCAAAGGCCGCGAACGCCCGGCCGTGCTGCTCACCACGGTAAACGCGATCCTGCAGCGCCTGCCGGCGCGCGAGGTCATCGCCCGGCAATCGCTCGCGGCGGCGCCCGGCAACGTGCTGCCGATGGGCGGCATCACGCAATGGCTCGAGCTCAACGGCTTCAATCGCGCCTCGACGGTGCGCGAGGCCGGCGACTACGCGGTGCGCGGCGGCATCATCGATCTGTTCGCGCCCGGCATGAGCGAACCGGTACGGCTCGATTTCTTCGGCGACACGCTGGAATCGATCCGCAGTTTTGATCCCGAGAGCCAGCGCACCACCACCGAGCTGCGCGCCCTCGATCTCGTCCCCGTCGCCGAGTTTCAGCTCACCTCGGACACCATTCGCCTGTTTCGTACCGGCTACGTCGCGCAATTCGGCGCCGCGGCGCCCGACGACGTGCTCTACGAGGCGGTCAGCGAGGGCCGCCGCCACGCCGGCATGGAGCACTGGCTGCCGCTGTTCCACAAGCGGATGGAAACGCTCTTCGACTACCTCGATGCGGCGCCGATCGCCATCGAGCCGCTGGCCGAGGAAGCGGCTCACGAGCGCCTCGCGCAGATCTTGGATTACTACCAGGCGCGCAAGGAGGCGCTCGATCAGACCGGCACCGGCGCGCCGTATAAGCCGCTGCCGCCGGACCGGCTCTACCTCGCCGAAACCGAATGGCGCGAGCGACTGGACAGCGCGGCGCTGGCGCGGCTGACGCCGTTCGCCGCGCCCGAAGGCAGCGACACGATCGAGATCGCCGCCCGCGCCGGCCACAATTTCTCCGCCGAACGCAGCGAGCCCGGCAAGAACGTGTTCGAGGCGGTGACCAAACATGTCCAGTCGCTGCAGGCGGCCGGCAAGCGCGCGATGATCGCGCTGTGGAGCGAAGGCTCGCGCGAGCGCATGGCGCATGTGCTGGCCGAGCACGGGTTGCACAATCTCACGCCGGTCGCGTCATGGCAGGAGGCGCTGGCGCTGCCGCGCCACGACGTGGCGCTCGCCGTGCTCGGCATCGAATCCGGTTTCGCGACCGCCGATGTCGCGCTGATCAGCGAGCAGGATATTTTGGGCGAGCGCCTGGTCCGCGCCCGGCGGTCATCCAAGCGCTCGGAAAATTTTATCGCCGAGGTGACGAGCCTTGCCGCCGGCGACCTCGTCGTCCACGTCGATCACGGCATCGGCCGCTTCCACGGCCTGCGCGCCATCGAGGCCGCCGGCGCGCCGCACGATTGTCTGGAAATTCACTACGCCGGCGGCGACAAGCTGTTCCTGCCGGTCGAGAACATCGAGCTGTTGTCGCGCTTCGGCTCAGAGGGCCAGAACGTCGAGCTCGACCGGCTCGGCAGCGGCGCCTGGCAGGCGCGCAAATCGCGGATGAAGAACCGCATCCGCGAGATCGCCGGCGAATTGATCAAGATCGCCGCCGAGCGGCAGTTGCGCGAGGCGCCGCGCCTTACGGTCGCCTCCGGGCTTTACGATGAATTCAGCGCCGGCTTTCCCTATGAGGAGACCGACGATCAGCTCGCCGCGATTGCCGCGGTGCTCAACGACCTCAATTCCGGCCGGCCGATGGACCGGCTGATCTGCGGCGACGTCGGCTTCGGCAAGACCGAGGTGGCGCTGCGCGCCGCCTTCATCGCCGCGATGAACGGCAAGCAGGTCGCCGTCGTGGTGCCGACCACCTTGCTGGCGCGCCAGCACACCAAGACGTTCACCGAGCGCCTGCGCGGGCATCCGCTCAATATCGCGCAAGCCTCGCGTCTCGTCGCGGCGAAGGAGCTCGCCCACGTCAAGAAGGGCCTCGCCGAGGGCGGAATCGACATCGTCATCGGCACCCATGCGCTGCTCGGCAAGGCGATCAAGTTCAAGGATTTAGGCCTGATCGTGGTCGACGAGGAGCAGCATTTCGGCGTCGCCCACAAAGAAAAGCTCAAGCAGCTGCGCGCCGAGGTCCACGTGCTGACCCTGACCGCGACGCCGATCCCGCGCACCTTGCAACTGGCGCTGTCCGGCGTGCGCGACATGTCGATCATCGCCACGCCGCCGATCGACCGCCTCGCGGTGCGCACCTTCGTCTCGCCGTTCGACGGCATCGTGGTGCGCGAGGCGCTGTTGCGCGAGCGCTATCGCGGCGGCCAGGCATTCTATGTCTGCCCGCGCATCGAGGATTTGGCCGGCGCCAAAGCCTTTCTCGACAAGCACGTGCCCGAAGTGCGCGTCGCCGTGGCCCACGGCCAGATGGCCTCGACCGCGCTCGAAGACATCATGAGCGCGTTCTACGACGGCAAGTTCGACGTGCTGCTGTCGACCACGATCATCGAATCCGGCCTCGACATCCCGACCGCCAACACGCTGATCGTGCACCGCGCCGATATGTTCGGCCTGTCGCAGATCTACCAGCTGCGCGGCCGGGTCGGGCGCGCAAAGCTGCGCGCCTATGCGCTTTTGACCTTGCCGGCGAACCGGCGCATCACGCCGCAAGCCGAGCGCCGCCTGAAAGTTCTGCAGTCGCTCGACACGCTCGGCGCCGGTTTTCAGCTCGCCTCTCACGACCTCGACATCCGCGGCGCCGGCAACCTTTTGGGCGAGGAGCAGTCCGGCCACATCAAGGAAGTCGGCTACGAGCTCTATCAGGAAATGCTCGAGGAAGCGGTGATGAGCCTCAAGGCGGGGCTCGGCGCGCCGCTAGCGGAAAAATGGTCGCCGCAAATCACCATCGGCACCGCGGTGCTCATTCCGGAAGACTACGTCACCGACCTGCCGGTGCGGCTGGCGCTCTACCGCCGCCTCGCCGAGATCGAGGAGGAGCGCGACATCGAAGCCTTCGCCGCCGAGCTCGTCGACCGCTTCGGCCCGCTGCCCCAGGAGGTCGAGTATCTGCTGCAGGTGGTGGCGATCAAATCGCTGTGCCGCCGCGCCAATGTCGAGCGCATCGAAGTCGGCCCGAAGGGCGCGGTGCTGGCGTTACGGGACAATATTTTCTCAAATCCCGAGGGCCTCATCGCCTATATCAACAAACACCCCGAAGGCGCGCGGGTGCGGCCGGATCAGAAGGTGGTGTTCTTCGATGAGTGGGAGGGGCCGCAGGCGCGGCTCAAAGGCGCGACGGGGATTTTGCGGGCTCTGGTTGGGATCGCGGAGAAGGGGGCGAAGGCGGCGTGAGCACTCGTCATTGCGAGGAGCGAAGCGACGAAGCAATCCAGACCTTGTCGCCCAACTGGATTGCTTCGCTTTGCTCGCAATGACGAGCGAGCGTAGGGTGGGCGAAGCGAAGCGCGCCCACGTCTGACTTGCAGTTCGCCTTGACGCTGACGTGGGCACAGCGCTGCGCGCTTTTGCCCACCCTACGCTTGCTGTAATCATCGCGTGAAAGACTGAGCCATGCCGACAACGCGCGTGCTGATCAGACAAGGCGATGTTGTTTATCGTTTCATGCGCCTAGAAACGTCGTCGGACGGCTCACTTATAGTGCTTGTTGACCGTGATCCACGTTCAAAACGTGGCGGATATAATTGGACATTCGATCTTTCGTCTTACGAAACGTCGACGCCCGTACCAGTCGATCCGGCAAATGATCGACCCCTGCCAAGTTCCCGATTCAGCGTTCACACGACAGGCGTTATCCATCGTTATGCAGAAGGAGTAAGACAGGGCACTATGCAAATAGAAGCGTTGCACAATCTAACTAAGCTCTGGACATTCGGAATGGTTTCAATACCCAGTGTATCTCGATTGGATCTTTTGGAAGTGTCGAAGCACCGTCATGACGGTACCGCGATTCTTGAAATCCCCGAGAACGTATCGGAGCGAATTACGTTTCTTATTGAAATAGGTCCCAGTCCGCAGCAACCGCAATCATTTGGAGTCGGCCTAAATTACGAATTGTACTCATTGGTTGCGCGCGTTGTACCAAACCCCAATTTTCCAGCAGAAATCAAAGCGGAACATTTTGTCGCTGCCATGTCAGATGCGGGTACACAAGGACCTATAGACAAAGCCCTGGCGGAGTTGAGTTACTATCAGCGCATTCATGGAAACACCGCTTTCGTTTTTCGAGAAGACAAGGGTGGGGCTTATATCGCGATGGCCATCGTGCCAATGGCGAAGCCTCCAAAACTAACAATTACCTTCAACAGGCCTGATCTAAAAATAGAAATAATTCCTTTTGAGGGCAGACCCCCAACACATAAAGTACGATTTTGGATTTGCGACAAAGGGGGGAGAAACAGAACGGAAGATTTGCGAAAATTCATCAGTTCCGTCGAATTAAACGCTGAACTTTAATTCGCTTCAGCGAGTAGCCCGGATGGAGCAGAGCGAAATGTCGGGCAGCAAGCGTAGCCCGGATTGAATGAAGTGAAATCCGGGATCACCGTGCGAGACCGACTGCCGTTCCCGGATTTCGCTACCGCTCAATCCGGGCTACAGATCTACGCGCATTACGGCCTGAACAATCGCGGATCGAGCGTGAAGGGCATGGTCGCTTCGACTCTGATGGCCGAAATATTTGCCGCGCGATGATTGATCAGAATATTTCGATCAGGTGCATTGACCAGCGGCACGACGACGGACGGCACGGACAACAACATTTCCTCGGCCGCATCCAGCCAGCGATCGCCGATGCGCTGCGTGCCGGTCTGCTGCATCACCCAATTCGCGGGCAGTTCGTCGATTTCAATTCGGCGCACTGAAATTCCGTCCGGCACGTCGTAAGCAACCATCGCCTGCGGCGGCAGCAGCGCCGGATCGGCCACATGGACGCGTTTTTCCAAGGCCGCAAGCGACGGCACGGTTGCGCAATAGGTCACCGGACGGCCGCGCGTATTCCAGCGGCCGTCGTTGAATAATCCAAAACCGCCGTCGAAGTCCGCGGCGCGTCGCGCACTCGAAAGCCGCCAGAGCAGCATCAGGCGGCGGCGCCCCAATCGATCTTGGCGAGCAGCTGTTCGATCAATCGCGCGCCGGATTCGGTCTGGGCCAGTTCGAGGGGCGATTTGTTGTCGAGCACGCCTAAGGGTTCGCGCAGCCAGCGGTTGGCCTTCGCCTTATCGCCGAACACGTCCTCAGCCGTTGCTTGAATGCGCGCGAGCCTGACCACGCGGTCGGATTCCTCGGTCGTCAGAGGCTCTTTCCTGGCCGCGCGATGCCGCAAGGTGCGCGCCGGAATGACGAGGGCGTAAATCTCCTGCTTGGAAAAACCGGCCCGGGCGAGATGATCCAGAACCTTCAAATGAATGCCGCGATGAACGACACGGGCGAGATCGGCATCCGAAAATACGTCCGTGCCTAACGCTCTGTGGCCACCGAGCTTATGAAAGACGTTTTCGATGACAGGCTGGCGCTCGGCCATTGGGTTTCCTTGAGGGCGTTGAGGCGGCAACATGCCCATCCACAATATGGCAGATTGCGGCCGATCTTTCAAGTCGCAAGCGAGCGTGGGGTGGGCAAAGCGAAGCGTGCCGACGTCTGACTTGCAGTTTGCATTGACACCGATGCGGGCACCGCGCTGCGCTTTTGCTCACCGTACGCTTGCTGCGGCAGCGAATCTTTTCGAGTGAAATTCGTTTTGTGTCGTTTGGCCATGGGCGGCGCCGCAAATTCAATGGCTCGCATCCAAGAAACGCCCGGTTTTCCGTCACTTACGGGAGCGCCTCGGCGCAATTTCAGGTAGTGCCTCAGTTTGAATTCCGCATTTATAAGCGCGTTGAATCGTGCCATCGCATGGTCGCGTAAAGAATCCCGGAAAGAATGAGCCATGCGACAAACATCTCGTACCACGTTTCCAAGTTGAATCCGCCTAGGAAAAATGTTGCGACGAGGCCCATTATGCAAGCCGATAGAACTTCAGAAGGGTCGCGCGCACCCATTAAGCTGCGCGCTTCTTATAAGGGCCACGCTTTGCCGTGGTCGGTTCGGTTGCTTCAATCATAGAGACAATATCGGCGATGCTCCATACGTGATCGGTTACACCGGCGGCCATCGCTGGGGTAACGCGTAACGTCTTATGGATGCGGCAAAAATTGTAGTTCATGTAATGTAGGGCGATGGAATGGCAATGATTTTCGAGCTTTTTTGAAAACGCATCTGTCAATCTGGTGAAGCGTCGATTGCTCATTCGCAGTGTGCGATTTTGCCGCTCCGCAAAGCTTGTCGAAACATGCTTCGGGTCGGGGTCGCCTTCAATCCGCGTCTTGCGAATGCCAATGCACTGCGCCGGGCTATATCGCTTCTCGGCTTCCGGGCTTTCGCCGTAGAGCTTGATAAGCATAGCGTAATCAACGTCCCCGCCGAATGCGCCCTCGATTGCCTCTAAGTAGGCGCGGTGACCGTCCGTCGTGATCTGCGGACGAACCGCCAAGCGGGAGCGAAGATCGTCCACAAATGCAATTGCCGTTTCAGCGCTGCGGTCGCCGACGCGCCAAGACGGAACGAGCTTCGTGTCGGCATCAATGGCGACCCAAGTCCAAACGTCGCCTGCCTCTGCCGGCGCTGCCTTGGCCCTACGAACGTTTTTCTCTTTGGCGTAGATGAAACTCCAAACCTCGTCCAACTGCCATCGGCGCCCTTTTAAATTGCGAAGCGCGCCATCCTGATAGTTGGCGCACGCCTTGCCGGCAGAGACAAACAATTTGGTGACCGTGTTGAAAGCCGTGTCAGTCGCGCGGCCAGCGGCGCGAAGGCTCATGCCTTCGACTAGGAGGGTAAGGACGCGGACGCGGGTTTCAAACGGGAGCTTGTTCATGCCCCCGAATATAATGAACCTTATGCTTAGGTGTCAAGCACAAAGTTCATTTTTGGCGCCCGGCATTACGCGGCTTCCGTGGGCGCACGTTTCGGGGCTTGCGCGCCACCGCCGCGCTCTCGGCCGTTTCGGCTGTAGCAGTCTCAGTCGCCACGGGGAAACGGCGCACGTAGACGGCCGGAACCATCGTTTCCAACGCGCCCAGCCGAGCCGGCGGTTCTCGACTGGTCAACATCCGCGCCCCTCTAGTGGGTCGGACCAACGTTTCCATGACAATATCTCCCTTGGCATGATCTCAATATAGGGTCACTTTCCGACAATTTTGCGCATGTCGGACCCGACTTTATTGAGGACACTCTCCATTTTCTCCTTGGCTCCCTTTGGGAGCGATTTTGCGTCCTGTCGCTTAACCGACAGTTGCTTTTTTCCGTCCTTCTTGGGCAGTTCCCATTGCAACGCGCATACCCTGGTCTCGCCTCCCACGTTGGGGTCCATGATTTCGACCCCTTTGATGGTGTAGCAGACCAGCTTGATAGCATCTGTGACAGAGAGCTTGTGAGGCTCGGGTACAAATCCGTGAAGGAAGAGTTCGGCATAGGCCGCTCCGCTGCCGATCGTTCCGTAACCTTCGATCTGTTCGGCAATCCCGATGGAATGGATGTTGTACGCCCTCAATTCCGAAGGGTTATCCGCGCTTTCCGCAGTGGCGCCGGCGACGAGCATTGAAAGCTCAAATTCGCCTATCGGCGCGCGAAAGAATTGATTTCGATCAAGCATGTATTCCTTAAGCATGATGGAAACGACCGTTTCCGCGACTCGTTCCACGAAGTCTACAATGTCCAGCTTGCGTTCAGCGGCCTTCGCGGCGCTTTCAATGCCAGTGCGCCCTACCCGATCCACAAACTTGTCGATAAACGCGGTCATGCCAGCCCCAGCGACCGCAATGGGGTGAAGCAATTCACTGTGGTTGATGATGTAGACTTTGTTGGTGAAGCGAGCGACGGGCGCGCCACGGCTGAAAGTTGCGAGACTGTCGGAGGCGAGGACGATGCCGTCCTTGCAGCATAATGCCACGCCGACAGTCATCCGTCCGTTTCCTGAAGCCGCCCCACCTATCGGGGAAAATTTTACCCGGACGGATTCGGGATGTCCAACGGAATAAGGGCTTAGGAACGCTTCTTTTTGCCCCATCGGGCGCGTGCGGCGGCCTTGGCAATTTGGCGTTTTCGTCGGTCGCTTAAGGCGGCTGCGCGCGCCTTGCCTCCGATCAAGCCGCCCTGCCTGGCGAACTCCCCGGCAGGAGTAGCCGGCTCCGGCTTCTCCTCGGATGTTTCGCCGACCGACAGATCGACGATCAGCTTGCCAAGCTGGGATGGGTCGCGCGGACGTTGGGGACGACGGCGGGCCATGGTGCCAGTATGGTTGCCCGCTTGCGGAGTGCAAGCCCGTCTGAATTTCAAAATGCGTCACTGCCCAATTTCATTGCCGCTTGACTCCTCTCGCGCAAACGCTAACAGGCGCTCCATCCCGCCCGCGTAAGGGGACGTCAACCGGTGACGCCGACTGACGGGGCGGGTGCGGTTCCTGCGGGCGGCGGCTCGTCACTGCCGCTCTCGGGCGGTCCGGGCATCGACCCCGCCGGCATTACGACCGGCGCGCGAGGTGCTTCGCTTAAGCGCGGTGCCAAGGTGGAGGTAACTCCTTCGCGCTGCATCGCGTGAAGCGCGGCCTGGATCGAGCTTCGGCACATGGCCGAGGCAAGTGCCGCGGTGGAGCGCCGAAAGGCGAGCGCGCTGCGATCAGCGCGCGCCGCATCCGCTGATGCGGCCCAGATTTTGCGCCTTCCGGCGCTCTGCCTCCCCTTATTTTTCTGGAGGCGAAAGCTTTCGTGGCTTTGGTCGGCAAAACTCGGGCGCAAGTGCGTCGCGAGAACGAGATCGCTTATTTCACCTCTCCCCGCCGCGCGGGGAGAGCGTAGGCGTCCTTCGGACGCCGTTCTTGACGTAAAGAACGCCGATCCGAAGGATCGGCTATGTGAGCGAAGCGAAGGAGGGTGAGGGGGCCTCTCCGCGATTCTGAGCTGAGAGGGAGTCTCGTGGCGATTCAGCAATGACCTGAAACGCTCAGGCAGCGTCGGCGCCCCCTCACCCCGCCCTCTCCCCGCACGCGGGGAGAGGGAGCCGCGAGCGGCCCGCGAAGAGAAAAATGAGGAAACAGCAATGCCAACACGACGCCGCAAAAAATCACCTGACCGTCCCCACACCCCAAAACGGCTGACGCCCGAACAGGAGGACGCGGAACGCGAGGCGGCGTTTGCGGCGATCCGCGCGCTGTTCTGTCAGGTGGCGCAACCGTGGTGCAGCTGCCCGCGCGCCTATTGCCGGCGGCATCATTGCTGCATCGCCGAGGCCGGCCCCGGCCCGTGCCTCAAGCGCCGCTGGCCGCTGCTGACGCCGGCCGAGCAGAAGCAGGCCCACAGCGCAGTCATCGACGGCGGCGCGCAGCGCGTGCGGCCGCGCACGCACACGGAATGGAGCCTGCGCCGCTTTCCGCCGTCGAATTTCGTCCACTGAGCGTGGGCGCGCTTACCCTCCCCTGCAGGGGGAGGGACGACCGCCCAACGGGTCCGGCCCGAAGTGGCCGGCCCGATGGCAGGCTCCGGCGGTCTGGGTGGGGAAGTACTGCCCCACCTGCCGCGCTTGCGCGCGGCGCGCCTCCCCCTGCAGGGGAGGCGTGTTCAGGCCGGCATCCGCGAATAGCGCCCGGACACGCGCGCGATGGCGTTGGCGAGATATTCCGGCGATTGCGCGCCGGTGACGATGACGCTGCCGCCGAAGATGAAGCACGGCACGCCGTCGATGCCGGCTTCCTTGGCGCTGTTGGCTTCGCCTTCAATGCGGTCGACGTCGGCGTCGCTGGCGAGCAGCCGCCGCACCAGATCGCCGTCCATGCCGCAATCGACCGCGGCCTGGATCAGAATTTTGGGATCGCTCAAGTCGGCGCCTTCGCCGAAATAGAGATCCATGAGGCGCTGCTTCATGCGCGCCGGATCGGTGGCGCTGCGCGACCACAAGATCAGGCGATGGCAGTCGAGCGTGTTGGGCTGCCGGCTCATTTTTTCGGGCGCGTAAGCGAGGCCTTCCATGGCGGCGGCGGCACTGACCCGCTCGGCGATCGCGGCATAACGCTCGGCGGAGCCGAATTTGGTTTCCAGATAAGTCTGCCGGTCGATGCCTTCGCGCGGGATCCACGGATTGAGGAAATAGGGCCGCCAGTTGATGCCAACGGTGACGTCGGGGACGAGCGCCAATGCCGCTTCGAGCCGGTGCTTGCCGATATAGCACCACGGGCAGACCACGTCGGAGACGACGTCGATATGCACCGAGCCCGCTGCGGGTTCTTCGGCCGGAACGTGTTGCGCCATGACGCTGTCCTTCGAGGTCTTGGGCGAGTCTTTGGGCCGCAAGCTTAGCCCATGTGGCGTGATGGAGGGAATTGGGCGTTGGCGACGAACAAGCTTGGCAGCGCTGCGGCCGTCACATGCCCATCATCGCTTCGGCGCTTCGCCGACGACCCGGGCGATCAGGGAATCGACGCTGTCGGTGGATTTCAGCGTCGCCAGCGTCACCGCGGCGTCGATGTGCTTTCTCTCCGGCGCCAGCATGGTGTTCTTCAGCACGCTGGCGATGCGCCGGGCGATGACATGGGCCTCGCGCAGGTCGGTCTCGGTGAACACCGCGAAGATCGAGTGGTCGGCCTCGCGGCAGGCGAAATCCACTTGCCGCATCAGCCGGCTCAGCACGCGCGCGGCATCGACGCTGATCCTGCGGTTCGAGCGCGCGAACGAGAAGCGCGCGATGGACAGCCCGACGCCGCGTTTCTCGGCGTCGTCGACGGCGCGGTTGAGGTCGCGCCAGAACGCCTCGTGGCCGAGGAGGCCGGTGTCGGGATCGACCATGCCGTGGGCGTCGAGCGATTTGAGCATGCGGCGCAGCCTTTGCCCGAAGGCGTGCACGCGCACGAACGGCAGGAAGCGCTCGACCAGGCGTTCGGGCCCCTCGGCGGTGCGCTCGAGATTGGGCAGGCCCAGGCAGAACGGCTCGATGATGGCGGGATGGCCGCCGAGCACGGCGACCGGCAGGTCGCGGAAACGCACGTCGTCGGCGAGCACGGTGAGCAGCGCCTCGACGATGCGCGGCCCAAATCCGTCGCCGATGACGATGCCGTCGATGTCGCGGGCGTTGAGCGTGCGCGCCGCGCTCTCGACGCTGAGCGCGCCGATCAGGCCGACGCGTTCGCCGAGCGCAACGGACAGCGCCGGAAAGCAGCGGCCGCGGCCGATCAACAGCACGGTGGCGTCATCGAGCGGATCGCGCGACGGCAGTTCGGGCGGCAATTCGCCGCGCGAGGCAAGCGTCGCGGTGCGGCGCAGCACGGTGGCGTGCAGGGCACGAATACGAAGCAGACAGGCGAGCCGGCGGTTGATCCGCTCGACCGGCGCATGCGCGGCGATGGCCAGCGCGTCGGGCAGCGCGGCTGCGCCGTCGTCGCGGGTGCGGGCGATCACCGGCGTGAAGGCACGATCGGCTTTCTTGCCGGCAACGGCGAGCGCTTTCGCCAAAGCCGCGGCGCGCGTCGGCTCGCCGCACGGCTCGGCCAGCACGATGGCTTCGGGCTCGACCGAAGCCAGCGCCGCCGCGGCGTCTGCCCAATTGGTTTCGATGATCGGGAAAGCGCCTTCGGCGCGCAGCGCGGCAACGACATCCACGGCCGGGCTGTCGGCAACGACGACAAACGAACCTTGCAGCGCCATGGCTGGATGCGGGACTGGAGGAATGACGCTCGACAATAGCCACTGCGCTGTTAATGGCGCGTCAACGTCCGGCCGAGCTGCGCAGCCGCGGCTGGGCCTGGCCTTCGCTGCGATCGATAAAGGCCGCGGCCACGAGCGGGTTGACGCCGGCGGCGTTCAGCGCCGCCTGCACGGCGAAGCGGTCCGTGGCGTTGCCGACCAGGCGCTGGCCGAGCAGCGGATCGGGCAGCGGCGCCAGCGTCGCGCCGGCATCAAAACCATTGAGCGTGTCCTGCAGGGCGTGCAGCGGCAAGCGGTAGCCGCCGACATTGACGATGCCGGGCGGCGGCCCGGTGATTGCGAGCGTCCGGGCGGCGGGATCGAGCCGGCAGAAATAGCCGGTGTCGATCACGCCGGCGCGGCCGATGGCGAGGTGCGGCAGGCCGGAGCGTTCGGCGCCGGGCGGGAAATTGTGCTGCGGCACCATCGGGCCGCGCAGCGCCACGGTGCCGAGCGCCGTTGCCGTCACTTCGGCGATCACCAGCGCGCCCGGGCTGCCGCGCGGCGCCACGATGCCGCCGAACGGGAGCGGCGCCGGCCGGCCATTGGCGCCGCGGCGTGCGGCGACGGCACCGACCTCGCCGAAGATCGAGACATCGACCAAGGTCGTGTCCTGCGCGCGCCAATCGGGACTGGTGCCGAGCCGCTCCGGCGAGCGCCAGGTGGCCAGCACGGAAGCCGGACCGGTGCGCGAGAACACGCCGGCCTCGGCCAGGCGAAACGCAACGGGGCCCGGCATCACCAGCGCGCCGCAGCGATCGTCGCCGCGCCATTGGCCGAACAGCACGGTTGGATCGAACGGGTGATGGAGCAAAAGCTTGCCGCCGCTCAAGAGCCAGGGCAGGAGCGTCAGGCAGATGCCGGCGAACGAGGACGGCGCCAAGGTCGACAGCATGGTGGCGTCCTGCACCAGCCGGCTTTCCAACAACACGCCGAGCCCGCCGGCCAGCAATTGCAGATGACTGCGCGCGACTGGAATGACGCCGGTTTCGCTGCTGTCGAAGGTGATGGCGGCGAGGTGGGCGGCCGGATTGCTCGCCCGTTCGCGCTCGAGCGGCGGCACCGGATCGAGTTTTTGGGCCGTGAACAAATCGTCGAACGGCACGACGCCGTCGGGCAGGCCGGCGCCAAAGCCGCAGACATAGCGGATCGAGAACACGTCTGCCGCAATGCGCATGGCGAGCTGACAATGATCGAAGCCGCCGATATGGCCGGTCGTGATCAGCGCCTTGGCGTCGACGCGCGACAGCGCCGCAACCGCATCGGCGCGGCGCCACAACAGCGGCAAGGGTGCCGCGATCATGCCGGCGCGCATCACGCCGAGAATGGCGAGAATGTTCTCGGCGATGTTGGGCAACTGGATGCCGATAATGCTGTCGGTCGGCAGCCCCATATGGCGCAGCCGCCCGGCGATCGCCGAGACGACACGGTCGGCCTGGGCGAAGGTGAGGCGCCGCGGCGCGCCGTCGGTAAAAGTTGTCCGGTTCGGCGCGTCCGCAAGCGCCAGCGCCTCGGGGCGGCGCTGCGCGACGCGGCGGAAAATCTCGTCGATGGTGATGCGGCTCGCGCCCTGCTGCGGCTGTGCCGCGCCGCTCGCCGGCTCGCCAGAAATCGTACCAGGCATCGGACCAAGGATCATTGCAGCGTGGATCCTTGTTTGGCCGGCTGATGCCACCAGGTCTCGGGCAGAAAACCGTACAGCGAAGTCCGCGCCGGATGCTGGACATAAGTCCAGCGCGCCACCCATTGCTGCGGCAGATAGAACAGCGGCACCACGTAGCAGCCGGAGATCAGCACGCGGTCGAGGGCGCGCACGGCGGCGACGAAGTCGGGGCGCTCGCCGGCGCGCAGCATGGCGGCGATCATGGCGTCGATGGCGGCGCTTTTGACGCCCATATAGTTGCGCGTGCCCTGCTGATCGGCCGCCGCCGAGCCCCAGTAAAAGGCCTGCTCGTTGCCGGGCGACAGCGACTGCTCCCAGCGATACTCGATCATGTCGAAATCGTAGGTCGAGCGGCGCTGGTCGAATTGCACGGCGTCGACCAGCCGCACTTTGGCGTCGATGCCGGCGCGGGCGAGCTGGTTCGAAAATGTCAGCGCCAGCCGCTCCTCGTCCTTGCTGGTGACCATGATCTCGAAGCTGAAGGGGCGATGGCTCGTGCGATCGCGCAACGTGGTGCCGTCGAGCTCAAAACCGGCGGCGCGAAACAGCGCGAGTGCTTGCCGCAAGGTATCGCGGTCGCGGCCGGTGCCGTCGCCGTCGGTTGGCGACCAGGTGCCGTCGAGCACATCGGGGCGCACCGCGTCGGGGAACGGCGCCAACAGCGCGCGCTCGCGCCCGTCCGCCGGCCGGTGATAGGCGGACAGTTCGGAATCGTCGAAGTAGCTCGCGCTGCGCTGATAGAGATTGTAGAACAGGTCGCGATTGACCCACTTGAAATCGAACAGCAGCGTGATCGCCTGGCGCACGCGGATGTCGGAGAAAATCGGCCGCCGCGTATTGAAGACGAGGTCGGAGGCGAATTTCGGCAGGCCGCTTCCAAACAGATCCTTGACCACGCGGCCGTCGCGCGCGGCGGGAAAATCGTAGCCGGTCTGCCAACGGCCGGGATCGGTCTCGCTGCGCACGTCGTAGAGCCCGGCCTTGAAGGCTTCGAAATAGGAATTGCCGTCGCGGTAGAAATCGAAGCGCAGCTCGTCGAAATTCCACAAGCCGCGGTTGATCGGCAGATCGCGGCCCCAGTAATTCGGATCGCGCTCGAAGGTGACGCTTTTGCCGGCGTCGATGGCGGCGACCACGTAAGGGCCGCTGCCGACCGGTTTTGCCAGCGTCGTGTTCTCGAAGGCCGCGGCATCGACGGCGTGTTTCGGCAATACCGGCATCAGCGCGATGATCAGCGGCAGTTCGCGGTCGCCGCCTTCGGTAAACTCGAAGCGCACGGTGCGCGGGTCGAGAATTTTCGCCGTGGCGACCTTGGCATAATAGGTGCGGTAATTCGGCCGGCCGTGGTCGCGCAACAGCTGCCACGAGAAGGCAACGTCCTCGGCGGTGACCGGCGTGCCGTCGGAAAAATGCGCCTTGGGGTCGAGCGCGAAGGTCACGAAGCTTCGCGCATCGTCGGTGTCGATGCTGCGCGCCAACAGGCCGTAAAGCGTGAACGGCTCGTCATAGCTGCGCGCCATCAGGCTCTCGACCACGTAGCCGCGGATCGGCTGCAGCGCGAGCCCCTGCACGATCATCGGGTTGAGGCTGTCGAAGGTGCCGAGCACGCCCTCGACCAGCCGGCCGCCTTTCGGCGCGTCGGGGTTGGCATAGGGAAGTGCGATAAAACCGTCAGCCATGGCCGGTTTGCCGTGCATGGCGATAGCATGAGTCGGTTCCGCCGGCGCAGGCGATGCGGCGGCGGCAAGCGCCAGCGCGCCGCACAATGCGGCGCGCAAATAATTGACGGCGCAGGCGTTTGGCACAGCGAGCATCACCAAGAACCCGGCAAAAGCGAAGATTCGCGCGGCGAAGGCGCAATGTAACATGGCGGCGACGTTCGGCCCCGCCCGTGGCGGCAGTCGGTCAACAAAGGGGTGTCCGGCGCCGCCGCGGCCGCAGCGGCCTTTATCTTGCGGCCCAATTGGGCTATTTGGCCGCCGGGGCGAGGGTCACGCTGTTGCCGTATTCTGCGTCGAAGGACCCTTGAGGGGCGCCGCTCGGCGCAGCGCGGATATGGGGCTCGACCCGATATCGGGCATAAAATTTCGCAAGCCTGGCCAGCCGGATCGACGATCGGCGGGTGGCAGCACGAAAGAGGACGACAACTCATGACTTATTCGATCGCGGCGCCGGCACGACCGGTGGGCCGCAGACTTGCTGCCATCGCCGGGACCGCAAGCCTGGCCATCGTCGTCGCCGTGGCAACGTGCACGCTCGCCTCTGCCCAGGCGCCGGCGCCGGCACCGGCAGCCCCCAAGCCGGCACCCGCCAAAAAGCCGGTCAAACCCGCTCCGGCGCCGGCTCAGGCCGCCCCGCCGGCCGAAGGGCAAGCGCCGGCCCAAGGCCAGGCCCAGGGCAACGACCAAGTGCAGCTGATCTTCTCGCCGTGGACCAAATTCTGCCTCAAGGGCCAGGAAACCAATGCCAAGCAGGTCTGCTTCACCGGCAAGGACGCCCGCATCGAGTCCGGCATGCCGGTGGTGGCCGCCGTGCTGATCGAGCCGGAAGGCGAGCCGAAGAAGATTTTGCGCGTGACCTTGCCGCTCGGCATGCAGCTCGTTCACGGCACCCGCGTCATCATCGACCAGAACCAGCCGATGACCGCGCCTTATGTGATCTGCTTCACCAACGGCTGCATGGCCGACTACGAAGCCAATCCCGACATGATCGGCAAGATGAAGGGCGGGCAGGGCCTCGTCGTGCAGGCGATCAATTCGACCGGCCAGCCGATCAGCCTGGTGCTGCCGTTGACCGACTTCGCCAAGGCCTACGACGGCCCGCCGACCGATCCGAAAGTGTTCGAGGAACAGCAGAAGAAATTGCAGGAAGAGCTGCAGCGGCGCGCCGACGAAGCGCGCAAGAAGCTGGAACAGCAGCAGGGCCAGCCGCAGGCGCAGGCGCCCAAGCAATAAAAAGAAGTTAGTGCATCGACGCCGCGCGCGGCCGATAGCCGCCGCGGCCGTCCTTCACGAAGACTTCGGCGACTTGCGGATGTCGCACCGGCTCGCCGCTATTGTCCGGCAATAAATTCTGCTCGGACACATAGGCGACGTATTCGGTCTCGTCGTTCTCGGCGAACAGATGGTAGAACGGCTGGTCCTTGTGCGGACGGATTTCCGCGGGGATCGCCTCGTACCATTCGTCGGTATTGTCGAACACCGGATCGATGTCGAACACCACGCCGCGGAACGGATAGAGGCGGTGGCGGACGACCTGGCCGATCTGATATTTGGCGTTGCGAATCTTGCTCATGGCAGCGGCCAAATTACAGCCTGTGCGGCGAGTTCATGCAAGGCCGCAATTGTGGCGAGCGCCGGCGTGCCAGCCGTTCATCGACCGTTTCATAACCCGTATTTGGCCGCCAGCTCCGGGTCCTTCGTGGCCACAAGACGCGCCAGGTCGACCAGCACCTTGGCCTGCTTCCAGGTGGCGTCGTCCTGCATCTTGCCGTCGATCATCACCGCGCCGGAGCCGTCCGGCATGGCGGCGATGATCTTCTTGGCGAAGGCGACTTCCGCCGGATCGGGCGAGAACACGCGCTTGGCGATCGGCACCTGGTTCGGGTGCAGCGTCCAGGCGCCGACGCAGCCCATCAGGAAGGCGTTGCGGAATTGCGCCTCGCAAGCGGCCGCGTCGGCGAAATCGCCGAACGGGCCGTAGAACGATTTGATGCCGGCTGCGGCGCAGGCATCGACCATCTTGGCGATCGTGTAGTGCCAGAGGTCTTGCTGGAAGGCTGAGCGCGGCGCGTCGGCCGGCGCGCCGGGCACGACATCGGCAAGCACTTTATAGTCCGGATGGCCGCCGCCGACCCGCGTCGTCTTCATCGCCCGCGAGGCTGCGAGATCGGCCGGGCCGAGGCTGATGCCGTGCATGCGCGGCGAGGCGCTGGCGATAGCGGCGACGTTGTTGACGCCTTCGGCGGTCTCCAGAATGGCGTGGATGAGGATCGGCTTTTTGACGCCGTGCTTGGCTTCGAGCTGCGCCAGAAATTGATCGAGATAATAGATGTCCCAGGCACCCTCGACCTTCGGCAGCATGATGACGTCGAGTTTTTGGCCGACCGCAGCGACGATTTCGGTAATGTCATCGAGCACCCACGGCGAGTTGAGCGCGTTGATGCGCGTCCACAATCCGGTCGCGCCGAAATCGCAACTCTTGGCCATGGCGATGAAGCCACTTCGCGCCGCCGCTTTCGCGTCCGCGGGAATCGCATCCTCGAGATTGCCGAGCACCACGTCGACCTGATGCACCAATTCGGGCACCCGCGCGCGCACCTTCTCGATATGCGGCGGCACGAAATGGATCATGCGCTCGAGCTTGAGCGGCAAGTCGCGCAACGGCGCCGGCGCCCCGATCGCCAAGGCTTTGAAGAAATTGCGCGGCAGCTTCATGCGCGGGCCCCAAATCTCTCGACTGTTTCCCGGATGCGGTGCAGCACGAAGTGGTGCACCGCTGATCCGGGATCGTTGCGGTCTCCGCGTTTGTGACGATCCCGGGTCTGCAGCGCACCACTTCGTGCTGCGCTGCGCCCGGGAAACGCCGCGATCAAAGCTAGGATAAACGGCGACACCCCGCCAAGCCGCTTTTGACGCCAGTCGTGCCTAGGAAATGGCATTCACATCATCTCGCCGCGCATCAGCCGCGGCTGCGCGGCCGAGGGTGCGACGCCTTCGCGCATCAGTGCGCGGCGCAGCGGGCCGATGCGGTCGACCAGATACAGCGACAAGCCGCGGGCGCCCTGAGCCGGCAGGAAATCGGTGAGCAGGCTGCGGTTCAACAGATCGACCGCAATCGAACGGCTGGTGACGTCGGCGCGGCGTTGCGTGTCGTAGCGCGCCAACAGCTCCGCCGCGCCGATGTCGATATCTTGGCGCCGCGCCTCGGCGACCAGTTCGGCGATGGTGGCACCGTCGCGCAGACCGAGATTGAGCCCCTGGGCGCCGATCGGCGGCACCACGTGCGCCGCTTCGCCGACCAGCGCGATGCGATCGCGCGCAAAGGTCTCCGCGGTCTCGATCGCCAGCGGGAAAATGCCGCGGCCCGGCTCGACGCTCATGGCGCCGAGCAGCGAATGGGCGCGGCGCTCGATCTCGCGGGAGAGTTCGGCGTCGTCCATCGCCGCAAGTTCGGCGGCATGAGCGGGATCGAGCACGCAAACCAGGCTGGAACGCCGGCCGGGCAGGGGGACGAGCGTGAACGGCCCGTTTTCGGTATGGAATTCGGTCGATGTGTCGTCGTGCGGCCGCGCGTGGGCGAGATTGAGCGTCAGCGCGGTCTGCGGATAGGCGCGTTGCGTGGTTTCGATGCCGGCCGCTGTCCGGCACAGCGAGCGCCGGCCGTCGGCGCCGATGACCAGGCGCACGCGCGTCTCACCATCAGGGTGCTTGATCGATACGCCGGCGGCATCAGGCGTAATCGAAGTCGCCACGCCAGCGATGCGCGCAAGCTTCAATTCCACCGCGCGCGCCTCGAGCGCGGCGATCAGATGCCTGTTCTCGATGTTGGAGCCGAAGGCGTCGATGCCGATCTCGGCGGCGGCGAACAAAACCTCCGGCGCGCGAATGAGCCGTTGGGTGGCGTCGATGAGGCGGATCTTGCGCAGCGGCGCGGCGTGCGGCACGCAGGCCGGCCACACGCCAAGCGTTTCCAGCGCCGTGACCGAGCCGGCAAGCAGCGCCGTGGTGCGGTGATCGGGCTCGGCCGGCGGCGCGATCAAAACCGTGTCGACGCCGGCGCTGGCCAGCGCGATTGCGGCCACCAGGCCGGCTGGTCCGCCGCCGATGACCGCTACCTCAGCGCTGAATGTGCCGTTCATGCCGTCGCCTGTGATTTACGGTCGAAAGTCTAGCAAAGTCAGAGAGATTGCGCACGTTTCCCCCTCCTTCCTCCCCCGCTTGCGGGGGAGGGTAGGGAGGGGGCTAAGCTCGGACAATGGACCCGACCGAGTCCCCCGAAGAAGCCATTTCACCGCGCGCGGCCGCGTTTGCGGTCCACGTCTTCACCGCCTGCGGCGCGGCCTGCGCGCTTTTTGCGCTGATCGCGGCGGTGGGCGCGGATTGGCCAAAGATGTTCGTTTGGCTCGGCATCGCGCTCATCATCGACGGCGTCGACGGCACTTTTGCGCGGCGGCTGCGCACCGCGGAGCTGTTGCCGCGCTGGTCCGGCGACGTGCTCGACCTCGTCGTCGATATCCTCACTTACGTCTTCGTGCCGGCCTATGCCATCGCCACCAGCGGGCTGTTGCCGCAGGTTTCGGCCATCCCGCTCGGCGCGCTCATCGTCGTCACCGGCTCGCTCTATTTCGCCGACCGGCAGATGAAGACGTCGGATTATTATTTTCGCGGCTTTCCGGCGCTGTGGAACGTCGCCGCGTTCTACCTATTTCTGCTCGAGCTGCCGCCGTGGTTTTGCGCGCTCGCAGTCGTCGCGCTCGCGGTGCTGACCTTCGTGCCGTTCCACGTCGTACACCCGATCCGGATTTTGCATCTGCGCGTGCTCACGATCGTGGCGATGGTTGTCTGGGCGTTGCTTGCTATCATTGCAGTGGCGGACGGCCTGGCGCCCGGCTTTTGGATTGTTGCGGCGCTATGCGCTTTGGCCATCTACTTCGTCGGCATCGGTTTCCTGCGCCGTCATCATCCGGGATAGCGGTGTAAATCAAGGAGTTCACAATGACGCGACCCGTTCTTCTCATCGCCGGCGGCGGCCGCGGCATCGGCGCGGCGACCGCACGGCTGGCCGCGGCGCGCGGCTACGATGTCGCGATCAACTACGTGCAAAACGCCAAAGCCGCGGCCGACGTTGCCAACGCGGTGCAGAAATCGGGCGGCAGCGCCGTCACGCTGCAGGGCGACATGGCGAAGGAGGCCGACATCGTGCGGGTGTTCGATGCGACCACGCGCGCGCTCGGGCCGATCACCCATTTCGTGCACTCGGCCGGCATCGGCGGCAAGAATTCGCGGCTCGATGTGGCGAGCGCCGATACCATCCGCGAAGTGCTCGACGTCAACCTGTTCGGCGCGCTGATTTGTTCGCGCGAAGCGGTGCGCCGCATGTCCACCGCCCACGGCGGCAAGGGCGGTTCCATCGTGCTGTTGTCGTCGATCGCCGCAGTGACCGGCGGCGCCACCGAATACGTGTTCTATGCCGCCGCCAAGGGCGGCGTCGACGCGTTGACCAACGGGCTGGCGCGCGAAGTGGCGCTCGAGGGTGTGCGCGTCAATGCCATAAGGCCGGGTCCGACCGATACCGAAATTCACGAACCCGGCCGGCTCGCCCGCATCACGCCGCTTCTGCCGATGAAACGCCCGGGCGAGACGAACGAGATCGCCGAAGCGATCTTGTTCCTGTTGTCGGACGCCGCGTCCTACATCACCGGCGCGGTGCTCAACGTGTCGGGTGGACGGTAATTCCCGATACGCGATGGCGGAGAAAGCGGCCTTGATCGCATGGACGGCACTCTGTTCGTGTTGGCAATCTTGTCAAGGATCGTAGACCGCCGGAGGCGGCGGCGCTTCGCGCCGTCCTTGACAAGATTGCCAACACGAACAACCAGCATCCATGCGATCAAGGCCGCCAATCGATGCGGAGAATATGGATGCCCGGACACCGCCTTGTGTTCGACGCGTCCGCCCCTATGATCCCGGCCGAGCTTTTCCCCATAACCGAAGACGAAGTCATCCCAAGGAGAGCACAATGGTTGCGGCAGTACGCGTTCATAAAGTCGGCGGGCCCGAGGTTTTGACCTACGAGGAGATCGACGTTCCGGCGCCGGGGCAGGGGCAATTGGGCGTCAAGCAATATGCCTGCGGCGTCAATTTCATCGACGTCTATTTCCGCATGGGCCTATATCCGTCGCCGGTCGGCCTGCCGTTCGTGGCCGGCAACGAGGGTGCCGGCGAAGTCACCGCGGTCGGCCCGGGCGTGACAGACTTCAAGGTCGGCGATCATGTCGGCTATGTCACCGCGCTCGGCTGCTACGCGGCGGAACGGCTGGTGCCGGCCGACCGCGCCGTGAAAGTGCCGGCCGGCATCGGCCACGAGCAGGTCGCCGGCATGATGCTCAAGGGCATGACGGTGGAATACCTGGTGCGGCGCACGTTCAAGGTCGAGAAGGGCCAGAACGTGTTCGTGCACGCCGCCGCCGGCGGCGTCGGCCTGATTCTTTGCCAATGGGCCAACCATCTCGGCGCCAATGTCATCGGCACCGTGGGATCGAAAGAGAAAGCGGCGCTCGCCAAGGCCAACGGCTGCCACCACACCATCCTGTACCGCGACGAGGACTTCGTCGCCCGCACCAAGGAGATCACCGGCGGCAAAATGTGCGCGGTGGTCTATGACGGCGTCGGCAAGACCACGTTCCCGGCTTCGCTCGATTGCTTGGCGCCGCTCGGCATGTTCGTCAGCTTCGGCAGCGCGTCGGGGCAGGTCGACGCCTTCAACATCAACATCCTGCAGCAGAAGGGCTCGCTGTTCGCCACGCGGCCGACGCTCAATACCTACGCCGCCAAGCGCAGCGACCTGCTCGACATCGCCGATAACCTGTTCAAGGTGGTGGGCAGCGGCGCGGTCAAGATCCCGATCAACCAGAAATATCCGCTGCGCGATGCCGCCAAGGCGCACCGCGATCTCGAAAGCCGCGGCACCACCGGTTCCACCATCCTGATTCCGTGAGGTCGTCGCCAACGTGAATGAAACAATCGCGGCGGTGAACCGGTGGGGCTATTGGGCGACGGCTGCCTGGGCGGTCGTCGCCTTTCTCGTCGGGCAGTTCGCAGCCCTTGCGACGATCGTGCTGTGGCGATCGGGCCAGCTCTATGCGGTGCTCGATACGCCCTATGACGGCATTCTGGTTACGCTCTTCATCCTGATCTCGAACCCGGTCAGCGTCGCCATTCTTCTGCTCGCGGTGGGTCTCGCCAAGGCCAACGCCGCCGACTATCTGGCGCTGCACCGGGCGAGCAAGCGCGACGTCGTCTTAGGCCTCGTCGTGCTGATCGGCGTGATCGCATTGAGCGACGCGCTGCTTTATCTCAGCGGCCGCGCGCTGGTGACGCCGTTCCAGCTGCAATCCTACACCACGGCGCTCGCGGAAGGCTGGCTGCCGAGCATGCTGTTCGCCGCCATCATCGTCGCGCCGGCGGGCGAGGAGATCATGTTCCGCGGCTTTCTGTTCCGCGGGCTCGTGCGGTCGGAACGCTCGGCGTGGCCGGCGATCGTCGTGATTTCGGTGCTATGGGCGGCGCTGCACGTCCAGTACGACTGGACCGGCATATTGCAGATTTTCGTGATCGGCCTGTTTCTCGGCTGGATACGCTGGCGCTCAGGCTCGACCGTGCTGACCTTCCTGCTGCACACTTTGTTCAATCTCGAAGGCACGATCGAAACCGTGCTGCAAATGCGCTTTTTCTCCTAGAGCGCAAGCGCTCTAGGATTTTGGTGGAGCATGATCTTTTCCGAAAACCGGTATCCACCCCGGATCAAGTCCGGGGCAGGCTTTTTCGGGATCATGCTCTAACGCCTTTATTGACGCGCGTGCGCGTCCGCCACGTTCTTGCGCAACAAAGCATAGGCCGCGGTCAGCGCCTTGTCGGCATTCGGATCGGGCGGGATATAGGACTGCAATACCGGCCGGTCTTTGTTGTCTTTCGTCTTGACCGCGGCTTTCGCCTTCACTTCGTCGGGCACGTCCTGCGCGGCTTCGACGTCGGGCACGATGCCGTTGGTCTGGATCAGGCGGCCTGACGGGGTGATGTAGTGCCCGGTCGCCAGCCGCAGCGCGCCCTTGTTCGGTCCGAGCGGGACGGTGGTCGAATCCCAGCCCTCGCCGAACGAGCGCGTGCCGACCACGGTGGCGCGGTGATTGTCCTTGAGCGCGCCGGCGACGATCTCGGCTTTTGCCGCCGAGCCGCCGTTGATCAGCACGATGATCGGCTTGCCGTTGGCAAGGTCGCCGGCCTTGGCGCGAAAGCGCTCGACCTTGTCGGACGTGCGATGGCGGATCGAGACGATTTCGCCGTCGTCGAGGAAACCGTCGGCCGCCGCTATGGCGCCCTCAAGCGTGCCGCCCGGATTGTTGCGCAGGTCGACCACATAGCCTTTGAGCTTATCCGCCGGAATTTTCGCGGCAATATCCTCGATCGCCTTCTTCAGCTGGTCGGCGGTGGTCTCGTTGAACTGGACGATGCGGATATAGCCGATGTCGTCGCCTTCATTGCGGGCGTTGACCGAACGGCGGGTGATGTTGTCGCGGACGATCGCGGTCTCGATCGGCTTGTCGCGGCCGGGGCGCACGATGGTCAATTTGACCGTCGAGCCGACGTCGCCGACCAGTTTGGTGCCGAACTGCTGGTAGGTAAGGCCTTGCACCTGCTCGTCGTCGACACGGGCGATGATGTCGCCGGTCATGAGGCCGGCCTTGACCGCCGGCGTGTCGTCGATCGGCGTCACCACCGTGGCGAGGCCGTCCTGCATCGTATAGGCGACGCCGATATTGCCGAACGCGGTGGCGCAGCGCGGACCGGTGCAGGCATCGCTGCGGTTGAGCGCCTGCGCATCGAGAAAATAGGAATCTTCGAGGTCGGCGAGCATGCCGTTGATGGCGGTCTGCACCAATTTGCCGTCGTTCGGCCGCTCGACATAATGGGAGCGCACCTGCTCGAAGGCGTCGCCGAACATGTTGAGCAGCCGGTAGAGGTCCGGCTTGGTGACCGTTTTGGCATCGGCATCGCTGCCGACCAGGACCGGCTGAGTCGCGACGATGGTCAGCGCCGCGCCGAAGGCGGCGCCAAGGAGCACCAGCGAAGTTTTCCGTATCGTCAAGACATCCCCCTAAGCCCAAGAACCAGCTTGGCTATCGCCCCGGACCGGGCGGTCGAGGCCGCCGCGCCGGCGGGCCTTCTCCATCCCGCCGTGGAGCTTGCCCTACATTGGGATCAAAAATACGGCCAAATCCAGGATTGACCCCAGAATCCTCCGGCCGGGCGCGGCGGCGGGGCAGCCCGATCACCGGCTCGGCGAAGCGGGCAATGCTCGCAACCACGTCGTCGAGCGGAACCGGGCTGCCCAGCGTCTCGCTGACGATGATGGCGAGCAAGTTCATATCGCGGCGGTAGAGCGCGTCGAGCGCCGTTAGCGTATGGCTAATGGTGCCGAGATAGCTGCCGGTGACCAGGATCAGCGGCAGCCGGAGCGCCATCATCACGTCGAGGATGGTGCGCTCGCCGTCGAGCGGCACCATGATGCCGCCGACGCCCTCGATCAGCAGCACGTCGCGGCTTTGCGTGATGGCGTCCTGGCAGAACGCCACCACCTGGTCGACGTCGATGCGGCGGCCTTCGCGGGCGGCCGCCAGATCCGGCGAGACCGGATCGCGGAACCGCCACGGCGACGTCCGCTCGATTTCCTCAGGGCTGATCGCCAGGCCGAGCGCCTCGAGCAGGATGCCGGGATCGCTGGTCGCGGCCGCCGCCGGGTCAAAACCGCTGACGATCGGCTTGATGGCATCGACCGAATGGCCGAGCTGCCGCAAATGGCGGATCAGGGAAGCGGCCACATAGGTCTTGCCGACGTCGGTACCGGTCGCGGTGATGAAGATCGCGCTCACGAATGGCGCCCTATAACGCGCGTCCGCACGATTGCGGCAAGCCGTTCGATCTCGATCTCCGGATGCAGCGCGGTGAAAGCAAAGCGCAGCCGCGCGGTCCCCGCCGGCACGGTCGGCGGCCGGATGGCGACGACCAGAAAACCTTCGGCTTCCAGCATGGCCGACGCCGCGAGCGCCGCTTCGGCCTCGCCGACGATCACCGGCACGATGGCGCTCTGCGCCTCCGGCAGGTTGAGCGCACGCGTAAACAGCCGCGCCTTGCGCAATGGCGCGTCGACATGCGCTTCGTCGCGCTCGATCAGGTCGAGCGCCGCAATCGCCGCGGCCACGACCGGCGGCGGCAGGCCGGTCGAATAGATGAAGGGGCGGGCGCGGGTCCGCATGAAATCGACGACCGCGCCCGAGGCGCACAGATAGCCGCCATAGGCGCCGACCGCCTTCGACAACGTACCCATCTGCAGCGGCACGTCGGCGCCGCCATTGGCAAAGCTCGAGCCGCGGCCATGGCCGACAACGCCGAGGCCGTGGGCATCGTCGGCGAGGAGCCAGGCGTCGTGACGCTTCGCGAGGACTGACAATTCTTCGAGCGGCGCGAGATCGCCGTCCATGGAAAAAACCCCGTCGGTGGCGATCAGCGCGCGCCCGTGGCGGCCGCGGTGCTCGGCCAAAAGCGCCTCGGCATGGGCCGCGTCGCCATGGCGATAGCGCTGCACGTGAGCCCCGCTCAGCTTGGCGCCGCCATGGATGCAGGCATGGGACAATTCGTCGACCACGACCAGATCGTCATTGCCGACCAGCGCCGGAATGATACCGATATTGGCGAGATAGCCGGAGCCGAAGACGCAGGCGGCTTCGGTGCCTTTGAGCCGCGCCAGCCGGCTCTCCAATTCCTCGTAGAGCGGGTGATTGCCGGTGACCAGACGCGAGGCGCCGGCGCCGACGCCGTAGCGCTGCGCCGCCTCGACCGCCGCCTTGATGATCGCGGGATGGCGGCTAAGATTGAGGTAATCGTTGCACGAGAACGACAGCAAACGGCGGCCGCCGCGCTCGGCGAAAATGCCGTCGCGCGCCGTCACCACCGGCGTGCGGACGAGCCGCGCGCGCTCCAGCGCCGCGAGCTTGCCGGACGCGAATTCATCGAGCGAGCGCATTGCGGTGGCATGAAAGCGCCGAATGTCGGGTAATACCAGCGAAAATAAGCAAAAAACCGCCGCGTCGCCGTCCTGGTACGGCCTCGACCATATCTGGCTGCCCTATGCGCAGATGAAAACCGTGGCGCCGCCGCTTGCGGTCGCCGCGACCCAAGGCTGCCGCATCAGGCTTACCGACGGCCGCGAACTGATCGACGGCATCGCCTCGTGGTGGACCGCCTGCCACGGCTATAACCACCCGCATATCCGCGCCGCGGTCGAGCGCCAGCTGGCGGCGATGCCCCACGTCATGTTCGGCGGCCTGGTGCACGAGCAGGCGCTGACCTTGGCAAAGCGGCTGGTTGGCCTCCTCGCGCCAGGCGATCTCGATCGCGTGTTCTTTTCCGATTCCGGCTCGGTCGCGGTCGAGGTGGCGCTGAAAATGGCGCTGCAATACTGGCTCAATCGCGGCACCGGCCGCCTCACCCGCTTCCTCGCCTTCAGCGGCGCCTATCACGGCGACACCACCGGCGCCATGGCGGTGTCCGATCCCGAGCACGGCATGCACGCGCTGTTTGCCGGGGTCCTGCCGCAACAAATCGTGGTCGATCTGCCGCGCACCGAGGCCGCGTTCGCAGCCCTCGACGCGATGTTGTCACGCCAGGCGGAAACGATCGGCGGCATCATCGTCGAACCGCTGGTGCAGGGCGCCGGCGGCATGATTTTTCACGATGCTGTCGTGCTGCGCCGCCTGCGCACGCTGGCGGACAAATACGATCTGCTGCTCATCTTCGACGAGATTTTTACCGGCTTTGGCCGCACCGGGACGATGTTCGCCTGCCAGGCCGCGGGCGTCATGCCGGACATCATCACGCTGTCGAAGGCGCTGACTGGCGGCACCCTGCCGCTGGCCGCCACCATCGCCACCAAGAAAGTGTTCGAGGCGTTCTGGTCGGACGATCCGGGTGACGCCCTGATGCACGGCCCGACCTTCATGGCCAATCCGCTCGCCTGCGCCGCGGCCAACGCCTCGCTCGACCTGTTCGAGCGCGAGCCGCGGCTCGATCAGGTCGCCAAAATCTCAAGCGCGCTGGCAGCGGGTCTCGAACCCTGCCGCAGGCTGCCTGGCGTCAAGGACGTACGGGTCAAAGGCGCCATCGGCGTGGTCGAGCTGGAGCGTATAAAGGACCCCAACACCCTGCGGCAGCGCTTTGTTGCGGAAGGCGTTTTCATCCGGCCATTTGGCTCGATCGTCTATCTGACGCCGGCGTTCACCGTCACCGAGGACGAGCTCGCGAAATTGATGGACGCGGTCCGGCGCGTGGTCGCCGAGGGCGCATGATCACCTGGGCTCGCCGGCAAAACCCTGCCGCAGCGCCTTGAGCCGTTCGAGCGCGGCGGGCGGCAGCGGGCCCTTTTGGACGGCGGCAAGCGCATCCTCGAACTGCTGCGGCGTCGCCATGCCGACCAGGATTGTGCCCATGGCCGGGTGCCCGATGGCAAAGCGCGTGGCGGCTTCGGTCAGGCTGGCGGCAAAGCCTTCCGCGACCAGCGGCATCAGGCGGCGGGCGCGCGCCACGTCGGCGTCGAAGCTCATGGCCGAGCCGATCGGCTCCGGCGGCGGACTGGCAATCGGGTGTCGTTCGGCGGAGCCGGACAGCGCGCCGCCGGCGAGCACGCGAATGCCGATGACGCCGGTGCCGGCGGCCTTGGTGTGATCGAACAGCCGGCCGTAGTCCTGTGCCGGATAATTGTCGGGCAACGCCTCTGCCGCGGACGGATTGAGCATATTGTAGACCACCTGCGCGCTGTCGAAGACGCGCGCGTCGATGACCTGGTGCAGCGCTTTGGTGTCGCCGATCGCGGTAAGGCCGAGAAAACGGGTCTTGCCCTGTTGGCGGAGCCGCTCGAACGCCGGCACCACCTCGCCAAGCACCTGCCGGACGCTGAGCGCCTCGCCGCCGCCGTTCTCGGTGATCGCATTGTGCAGATGGAAAATGTCGACCCGCTCGCGGCGCAGCCGCGCCAGGCTGCCGTCGAGCGATTGCGTGACCGTATCGGCGATGCGGCCGAATTCGGCGCTCGGCAGCCGGACTTTGGTGCCGACGACCGCGTCGGCGGGTTTGAGGTTTTGCAGGACGCGGCCGAGATTCTTTTCCGATTCACCGTCGCCGTACTGCACCGCGGTGTCGAAATAATTCACGCCGACGGCGAGCGCACGCGCAATGGCGCGCTCCTGGTCGCGCGGATCGCCGCGCACCATCAGCCCGCCGACGGCGCCGCAGCCGAAACCGAGCAGCGAAAGCCGCATGCCGGTGCGGCCATAGACCCGCATTTCCATCGCGTTTTCCTCCGGGATTAGTAGCCGACCGCCGTGCCGTGCAGATCATAATCGTCGGCGCGCTCGATCTTCACGGTCGCAATCTCGCCGACGCGTAGCGGCCGGTGGCTGGCGACATAGACCGCGCCATCGATCTGCGGTGCGTCGGCCTTGCTGCGGCCCTTGGCGGTCCCCGGACTTGATCCGGGGATAGGACCGACCTCGTCGATGATGACCCGCTCGCGGTTGCCGACTTTGCGCTTGAGCCGCCTGCGCGAAATTTCCTGCTGGCGCTGCATGAAGCGGTGCCAGCGCTGCTCTTTGACCTCCGCCGCTACCGGCGCGCCGAGATCATTCGCTACGGCACCCGCGACCGGCTCGTAGCGGAAGCAGCCGACGCGATCGAGCTCGGCCTCGCCGAGCCAATCGAGAAGCAGCGAAAAATCCTCCTCGGTCTCGCCGGGAAAGCCGACGATGAAGGTCGAGCGGATGGTCAGGCTCGGGCAAATGTTCCGCCAGGCGCGGATGCGCTCCAGCGTCTTTTCCTGCGCGGCCGGGCGGCGCATGCGCTTGAGCACGGCGGGGCTGGCATGCTGGAACGGCACGTCGAGGTAGGGCAGCACTTTGCCATCCGCCATCAGGGAAATGACCTCGTCGACGTGCGGGTAGGGATAGACGTAGTGCAGCCGCACCCAGACGCCGAACTCGCCCAATTCGCGGGCGAGGTCGAGGAATTTTGCCCGCACCTCGCGGCCTTTCCAGGCGCTGGCCGCGTATTTCACGTCGACGCCGTAGGCCGAGGTGTCCTGGGAAATGACCAAAAGTTCCTTGACGCCGGCGGCGACCAGCTTTTCCGCCTCGCGCAGCACGTCGGCAGCCGGCCGCGACACCAAATCGCCGCGCAATTTCGGGATGATGCAGAACGTGCAGCGATTATTGCAACCTTCTGAAATCTTTAGATAAGCGTAGTGGCGCGGGGTGAGCTTGATGCCCTCGGGCGGGATCAGGTCGGTATAGGGATCGTGCGCCGGCGGGGCGGCACGATGCACCGCGTCGAGCACGCTTTCGTATTGCTGCGGCCCGGTAACTGCGAGCACGCCCGGATACACAGCGGTGATCTTCTCCGGCTCGGCCCCCATGCAGCCGGTGACGATGACCTTGCCGTTCTCGGCCATGGCGGCGCCGATGGCCGAGAGCGATTCCGCCTGCGCGCTGTCGAGAAAGCCGCAGGTATTGACGATGGCGAGGTCGGCGCCGGCGTGGTCGCGCGCCAGCTCATAACCTTCCGCCCGCAGCCGGGTGATAATGCGCTCGGAATCGACCAATGCCTTGGGGCAGCCGAGCGAAACGAAGGAAATGCGGGCGGGGGCGGGGCGGTTCATTTGCTTGCGGCGGTTCCTAGCACACTGTCCCTAAGTAGCGAGGCACCGCGCGCTTCGATAGACTCCCCACGGTGAAATTGCCCGATCCACCGCTGCTTGTGGTCACCGACCGCCGCCAGGCGCGCCGGCCGCTGGCCGAGATCGCTGGTGCGGCATTGGCGGCCGGCTGCCGCTGGATCAGCCTGCGCGAGAAGGATCTGCCCGACGACGAGCAAATTCTGCTCGCCCGCTCGCTGTTGCCCCAGGCGCGCCGCCATGGCGCCCGGCTGACGCTGCACGGCGAGGCCGCCATGGCGAGGCTCGCCGGCACCGACGGCGTGCACCTGCCGTCCGGCAGCGACCCCATTGCCGCACGCGCCATCATCGGCCCCGAAAAGCTTCTCGGCGTGTCGATCCACACCGTCACCGAAGCCGAAGCCATCGATCCGGGCGTGGTCGATTATGCGCTGGCCGGCCCGGCCTTCGAGACGGTCAGCAAGCCGGGCTACGGCCCGGAAATCGGCCGCAAGGGCTTATTCGAAATCGCCCGCGCGGCGCCCGTGCCGCTCCTTGCCATCGGCGGCATCAACACGCTGCGCGTCGCCGAAGTGATTGCGGCTGGCTGTGCCGGGGTCGCGGTCATGGGCGGGGTCATGCGCGCAGCCGATCCCGGCCTCGAAGTCGGCGCGCTGGTGGCGACGCTGCGCGGCGCGCAGGCTATCCGCGCGCCCGGTACGTGCTGACGCCCTGGTCGGGCGCCCAGACGCCCGCCGGCAGCTTGCCCGCCTGCCAGAACACATCGATCGGCATGCCGCCGCGCGGATGAAAATAGCCGCCGATGCGCAGCCATTTCGGCTTCAACAGCCCGACAAGCTTCTTGCCGATCGCGACCGTGCATTCCTCATGGAACGCGCCGTGATTGCGGAAACTATTCAAGTAAAGCTTCAGCGATTTCGACTCCACCAGCCAAGCTTTTGGCACGTAGTCGATGACCAGCGTCGCGAAGTCGGGCTGGCCGGTGACCGGGCACATCACGGTGAATTCAGGGAAGATGAAGCGCGCGACGTAATTCGTGTCCGGATGCGGATTGCGCACGCGGTCGAGCACCGCCTGGTCTGGGGAAGCGGGGATCGGCGTGGGACGACCGAGTTGCAGGGATTTCTTCGCCATTACGTTGTCAGCTACGGATTCAAAAATGCCTTAGGCAACAGTCCGTTCTCGATAAGGAGTTCGGGAATGACGACCTTCAGCTTCTCAATTAAATCTTGGAATGCATCCGCGCCGGTCGCCAGTCCAGGTACGTCATCGCTGGACGCAACCCAGACCTGGGCGTCTTCATCCCACTCGACCATCACCCGGTAAAGGGACATAGCCTGCTCCAACACGATTGGTCGTCACAATATAAGGAATTCCGCCCGAACTCGTCGAGCAGCGGGACATGACAAGGGGCTTGCCGATCCTGTAGAAGCCGCAGCGCAGGGGCAAGCCGGAACCAACCATGACCGCCATCGTCGACATCATCGGCCGGGAAATTCTCGATAGCCGCGGCAATCCGACCGTGGAGGTCGATGTCGTGCTCGAAGACGGCTCGCGCGGCCGCGCCGGCGTGCCGTCGGGCGCCTCGACCGGGGCCCATGAGGCGGTCGAGCTGCGCGACGGCGACAACAAACGCTATCTCGGCAAGGGCGTGCGCAACGCGGTCGAGGCGGTCAACGGCGAGATTTTCGAGGCGCTCGGCGGCATGGATGCCGAGGCCCAAGTCAAGATCGACGAGACCATGATCGCGCTCGACGGCACGCCGAACAAAGGCCGGCTCGGCGCCAACGCCATCCTCGGCGTGTCGCTCGCGGTCGCCAAGGCGGCGGCCGCCGCCAACAAGCTGCCGCTTTATCGCTATGTCGGCGGCACCGCGGCGCGGCTCTTGCCGGTGCCGATGATGAACATCGTCAATGGCGGCGTGCATGCCGACAATCCGATCGATTTCCAGGAATTCATGATCATGCCGCTCGGCGTGCCGTCGCTCGCCGAAGCGGTGCGCGCCGGCTCGGAAATTTTTCAAACGCTGCGCGCAGCGCTCAAAGCCCAGGGCCACAATACCAATGTGGGCGACGAGGGCGGTTTTGCCCCCAATCTGCCGTCGGCGGAGGCCGCGCTCGATTTCGTGCTCGCGGCCATCGCGAAAGCCGGCTACCGGGTCGGCGACGACGTGGCGATCGCGCTCGATCCGGCGGCGAGCGAGTTCTTCAAGGAGGGCGTTTACGCTTACGCGGGCGAGGGCAAGACGCGCTCGATCGATCAGCAGGTCGAGTATCTCGCCGAACTGACCAAGCGCTATCCGATCGTGTCGATCGAAGACGGCATGGCCGAGGACGATTACGACGGCTGGAAGAAATTGACGCAAAAGATCGGCGATCGCTGCCAGTTGGTCGGCGACGACATTTTCGTCACCAACGTGGCGCGGCTGCAGGACGGCATCAAGAACGGCATCGCCAATTCGATCCTGATCAAGGTCAATCAGATCGGCACGCTCAGCGAAACGCTGGCCGCGGTCGAGACCGCGCACAAAGCCGGCTATACCGCGGTGATGTCGCACCGCTCCGGCGAGACCGAAGATTCCACCATCGCCGACCTCGCGGTCGCCACCAATTGCGGGCAGATCAAGACCGGCTCGCTGGCGCGCGCCGACCGCACCGCAAAATACAATCAACTGCTGCGCATCGAGGAGGAACTCGGCGCGCAGGCGGCCTATGCGGGCCGCGCGGCGCTCAAGGTCAAGCGATAGCACCGTCGCTTGTCCGGCACGGCCGATCGGCGCTATACCGCTGTTGCGAACGGCTGGGCCGCAAGGCCTACGGAATGGGTCGCGGACGATGGATCAATCGGTCGAATTGAACGCCGGCAATCGAAAACTCGCCGCCGAGCGGCTGCGCGATTTCATCGCCGCGTCGGTGGACGCGGCGCCGGCCTTCGCGACGCCGTTCTATCATCTGGTGCTCGACCGCGTTTTTCCCGACGACGTCTATGCGGCCATGCTCGCCAACATGCCGGACGCCACCGACTACCGGCCGATGCACGGCCGCAGCAAGGGCCACGATCTCGCCGACGGCACCCATACCCGGGTGAAGATCGATGTGTTTCCGGAATATATCCGCCACCTGCCGCCACAAAAGCGAGCGGTGTGGGACATTGTCGGCCGCGCGCTGTGCTCGGCGCCGGTGCGCGATGCCTTCATCCGCCGGCTTAAGCCCGGGCTCGAGCGCCGCTTCGGCTCGCGCTACGCCAAGACCGGCATGTATCCGATCCCGGTGCTCACGCGGGACATTCCCGGCTATCTGATCACGCCGCACACCGACACGCGCTGGAAGGGCATCACCGTCCAGCTCTATCTGCCGCGCGATAGCGCGACCACCCATATCGGCACGATCTTTCACGACAAGCATGCCGACGGCAGTTGCGGGCCGAAGGCAAAGCAGATGAGCTTTGCGCCGAACACCGGTTATGCCTTCGCGGTCGGCACCGATACCTGGCACTCGGCCGATCCGGTCGGCCCCGAGGTCAAAAGCCGCGACAGCATTCTCTTGACCTATTTCGTCGATGCCGGCGTGCTGCGTTTCCTGCGCAACCGCGGCAAGCGGCTGGGCAATTTCGTCGGCAGCGAAATCCGCAACCGGCTGCGGTGAATACTCCCGTTTCCCGGATGCGGTGCAGCGCGTAGCGGTGCACCGCTGATCCGGGATCGCTCCGGGCTCGGCGTCTGTTACGATCCCGGGTCTGCAGCGCACCACTTCGTGCTGCGCTGCGCCCGGGAAACACGTCAGGTGTTAATGCCGTTTTAAACCGCGCGCTGACATGGTGTGCGGATGGTCACGCGTAAACGCCTGCGCTCGATCCTGACCACGCTCGGCCTCTATGTCATGGCCGCGCTGCTGATCGGCTATTTCGGCGTCAACGCCTATAGCGGCAATCACGGGCTCAAGGCCAAGGAAGACCTCGACCAGCAGATCGCCGCGCTGTCCACCGATCTCGACCACCTCAAGCGCGAGCGCGCCCAGTGGGAACGCCGCGTGGCGCTGTTGCGGGCCGGCAAGCTCGATCCCGACATGCTCGACGAGCAGGCCCGCGCGCTGCTCGATGACGTGGCGCCAAACGACCTCACTTTGATGTTCGCCTGGGGTCATAAGGCGGCCGACGCCCCAAAGCCTTGAACTCGAGGCGGCTATCCCCAAAATAATTTTGCCGGCAATGCCTTGGCCGGCAAAGCCGATCCCGTTCGCCAGCCCGGGCGCTTCCGCAATCGGGCGATTTCGGCTATGGGATGCAAGCCCCGTGGTGCCCAGAGGACAAGAATGGCCGTCGCCAAAACCAAGCCAGCCGAAGAAGGCGCTCACGAGCTTCGCCCCGACATCGACTGGGGCATGCATGACAGCGGGGTCCCGGAATTCAGCAAGGAGCAGGAGTTCCAGGCGCTGCGCCAGATGCTGTTGATCCGCCGCTTCGAGGAGAAGGCCGGCCAGATGTACGGCATGGGCCTGATCGGCGGCTTCTGCCACCTCTATATCGGCCAGGAAGCCGTCGTCGTCGGCATGGAGCTCGCCAAAAAGGACGGCGATCAGATGATCACCGGCTATCGCGATCACGGCCACATGCTGGCTTGCGGCATGGATCCCAAGGGCGTGATGGCGGAACTGACCGGACGCCGCGGCGGCTATTCCAAGGGCAAGGGCGGCTCGATGCACATGTTCTCGCTGGATAAGAATTTTTACGGCGGGCACGGCATCGTCGCCGCCCAGGTGCCGCTCGGCACCGGCTTGGCCTTCGCCAACAAATATCGCGGCAACGACAACGTCTCGCTGACCTATTTCGGCGACGGCGCCGCCAACCAGGGCCAGGTCTACGAAAGCTTCAACATGGCGGAGCTGTGGAAGCTGCCCATCGTCTACGTCATCGAGAACAACCGCTATGCCATGGGCACCTCGGTATTGCGCTCCGCGGCGCAGACCGACTTTTCCAAGCGCGGCCTGTCGTTCAACATTCCGGGCAAGCAGGTCGACGGCATGGACGTGCGTGCGGTGAAGGCGGCCGGCGAAGACGCCATCGCCTGGTGCCGCGCCGGCAAGGGCCCGATCATCCTGGAAATGATGACCTACCGCTACCGCGGCCATTCCATGTCGGACCCGGCGAAATACCGCACCAAGGAAGAGGTCGACAAAGTGCGCACCGAGCACGACCCGATCGAGCAGGTGCGCAAGCGGCTGCTCGACAAAAAGTGGGCGAGCGAAGATGAATTGAAGAAGCTCGACGCCTCGGTGCGCGCAACCGTGAACGAAGCCGCCGAGTTCGCCACCCAGGACGCCGAGCCCGACCCGTCCGAGCTTTATACCGACATGTATCGTTGAGCACGTTTTTCTGCGCGCTCTGCCACCGAGTTTTTGAGCCATGCCGACTGAAGTCCTCATGCCCGCGCTGTCGCCCACCATGGAGAAGGGCAACCTCTCCAAGTGGCTCAAGAAGGAAGGCGACACCGTCAAATCCGGCGACGTGATCGCCGAGATCGAGACCGACAAAGCCACCATGGAAGTGGAAGCGGTCGACGAGGGCACGCTCGGCAAAATTTTGGTGCCGGAAGGCACCAATGACGTCGCGGTCAACACCCCGATCGCCATGATCCTCGCCGACGGCGAGGACGCCGCAGTGCTCAAGGACGGCAAAGGCGCCGCGCCCAAGTCGCCGGCGCCTCAGCAGGCGAAGGCCGCAGAATCGCCAGCGCCCGCACCAAAAGCCGAAGCGCCGGCGCCGGCCAAGGCCGGCACCGCAAAACCGCCGGCGGCCGACATCACGCCCGAGCCCGAAGTGCCGGAAGGCACCGAGATGGTCACCATGACCATGCGCGAGGCGCTGCGCGACGCCATGGCCGAGGAAATGCGCCGCGACCCCGACGTGTTCGTCATGGGCGAGGAAGTCGCCGAATATCAGGGCGCCTACAAAGTCACCCAAGGCCTGCTCGACGAATTCGGCGCCCGGCGCGTCATCGACACGCCGATCACCGAGCATGGCTTTGCCGGGCTGGGCATCGGCGCGGCGCTGGCCGGGTTGAAACCGATCGTCGAGTTCATGACCTTCAATTTCGCCATGCAGGCGATGGATCAACTGATCAATTCGGCGGCCAAGACGCCGTACATGTCGGGCGGCCAGGTGCGGGTCTCGATCGTATTCCGCGGCCCGAACGGCCCGGCGGCCCGGGTCGCCGCTCAGCACAGCCAGGATTACTCGGCCTGGTATTCGCACATTCCCGGCCTGAAGGTGATCGCGCCATCGACCGCGGCCGACGCCAAGGGTTTGCTCAAAGCGGCGATCCGCGATCCCAATCCGGTGATGTTTTTGGAAAACGAAATTCTCTACGGCCATTCCTCGCCGGTGCCAAAGCTCGACGACTATGTGCTGCCGATCGGCCGCGCGCGGGTGGTGCGCTCCGGCAGCGACGTCACCATCGTCGCTTGGTCGATGGGCATGACCTATGCGCTCAAAGCCGCCGACGAATTGGCGAAGGACAACATCAACGCCGAAGTGATCGACCTGCGCACGCTCAAGCCGATGGATTCCGACACCATCATCGAGTCGGTGAAAAAGACTGGCCGCCTCGTCACGGTCGAAGAGGGCTGGAAGCAATCCGGCGTCGGCGCCGAGATTGCCGCGCGCGTCATGGAACAGGCGTTCGATTATCTCGATGCGCCGGTCGCGCGCGTCACCGGCAAGGACGTGCCGATGCCCTACGCCGCCAACCTGGAAAAGCTCGCGCTGCCCTCGGTCGCCGAAGTGGTCGAGGCGGCGAAAGCGGTTTGCTATCGATGAACGACGATCCGGGCAAAACCTCGGGCAAGTTCGAACCGCTTGCCGTTCCGCCGCCGGCGCTGGAGCAGGGCGGCTACGAGGTGCTGCGCGCGGCCATTTCCGAGGGCGAGCTTCACGTCTCGCTGCGACGCGCGTTCGACGAACCGGAAACGTGGGGCATATTGCTCGCCGACATCGCGCGGCATATCGGACGCATCTACGCGCTCGAGGCATCGATGCGCGAAGATCAGGTAGTCGAGAAAGTTCGGGCGATGTTCGAGGCGGAAATGGACCGTCCGACCGATATCGGCAAGACCAACGCGGTCAGCTGATATGCCCATCAACATCCTCATGCCGGCGCTGTCGCCCACGATGGAGAAGGGCAATCTCGCCAAGTGGCTCAAGAAAGAGGGCGACGCGGTCAAGACCGGCGACGTGATCGCCGAGATCGAGACCGACAAGGCGACCATGGAATACGAAGCCGTCGACGACGGCGTCATGGCCAAGATCGTGGTGCCGGAAGGCACCAACGACGTCGCCGTCAACCAGCTCATCGCCGTGATGGCGCAGGAAGGCGAGGACGTGAAAGCGGCGGCGGCCGGCGCGGGGCAGGGTGCTACACCCGCCGCCCGAGCCCCCTCACCCCCACCCTCCCCCCCTCGGGGAGAGGGAGCTGCCCAGCAAGCTGCCGCGCCTTCGACATCTGCTCCAGCACCCCAAGAGGCGAAGTCTCCTCCGCCGCCGGCACCACCGCGCGCTCCCTCGCCCCAGAGGGGAGAGGGTGGGGGTGAGGGGGTTCGGACCAACGGCCATGGCGCCGGCAGCGGCACCAACAGAATCTTTTCTTCGCCCTTGGCGCGACGCCTGGCGAAAGACGCGAACATCGAGCTTGGCCGCATCCAAGGTACCGGCCCGCACGGCCGCGTCATCGCCCGCGACGTCGAGGCGGCAAAATCGGGTCAAGGCTTGCGTGCGCCGGCCGCGGCTCCCGCCGGCGCACCGCTCACCGCGCCGTCGATGTCGGACCAACAGGTCCGCGCGCTCTACGACGATGGCTCTTACGATTTCGTGCCGCACGACGGCATGCGCCGCACCATTGCGCAGCGGCTCACCGCGTCGGTGCAGACCATTCCGCATTTTTATCTGACCATCGACTGCGACATCGGCAAGCTCCTTGAGGCGCGCGAAGAGATCAATGCCGCAGCGCCCAAGGACAAGGACGGCAAGCCGGCCTACAAGCTCTCGGTCAACGATTTCGTCATCAAGGCGCTGGCGCTCGCCTTGCAACGCGTGCCCGACGCCAATGTGAGCTGGACCGATGCCGGCATGCTCAAGCACAAGCATTCCGACGTCGGCGTGGCGGTGGCCATGCCGAACGGCCTGATCACGCCGATCATCCGCAATGCCGAAGCCAAATCGCTCTCCGCCATCTCCAATGAGATGAAGGAGCTCGCGGGACGCGCACGAGCCCGAAAGCTCAAGCCGCACGAATATCAGGGCGGCACCACCTCGGTATCGAACCTCGGCATGTACGGCATCAAGGATTTCACCGCAGTGATCAATCCGCCGCAGTCGACCATCCTCGCCGTCGGCACCGGCGAGGAACGCGCCGTGGTGCGGGGCGGCAAGATCGAGGCCGCCCACATCATGAGCGTGACCATGTCGTGCGATCACCGTTCCGTCGACGGCGCGCTCGGCGCGGTCCTGATCGGCGCGTTCAAGGCGCTGATCGAGAACCCGGTGATGATGCTGGTGTGAACATAATCAATGACCGTGCGTTATTTAGAAAGTGATGAAGATGTAACAAGCATGCCTCGACCAGAGGTGTTTAGACTGCTAGAAGACAGACTTTCGCCCGCTGAATTCTCCGCAGTCGCAGAATCATTAAACGAACAGATAGATGGCAATGAGATTCATACTTCAAGCTGGATGCCTGGCGCGGATTGGCGAGGAACACCCTATCAACCAATTTATGACAGAGCTGCTCGTTCCAATCATGACTTAGCCGGCAGATTATTCGGGCTAATGGTGTTTTACGTGTTCATGAATCGTCCAGATGCTTGGATCACAGGTAGGTTTGAAAAAGATGGAGAGCCCATCGGCGGTCGCACTTACTTTCGAGATAGCCGGCGATAACTGAAGGCTCGGCCAGCATCAACTCGGATCCAGGCCCTTTGCCCGGAATACAGCCGTGGCTTCTGGCGATTGTAGTGCTGTGATCAACGCTGCCGCCACATCGGCATATTTGCAACCCGCCATGATCGCCGCAGCAAACTCCGTGACCACGTTCAGATCGCCGGGCAACAGTCCGATCACTTCGGCGCCCGCCACGTGCAGCAATTCCGGCTTCTGCTGCACGGCGAGCTCGGCTTCGCCGGTCATCAGCAAGTTCGCGGAAAAGCCGCCCGGTGGCGGATATTTGGTCTTCAGCTTCATCTGTTCCGCAATACCCATGCGCTCAAGCAGCTTCGCGAAATAAACGCCACTGGCGCCGCCGGCCGACGGCTCGCTGTAGGCAATCGATTTGGCAGCGAGCAGCGCGCGCTTGAGCGCCTCGGGCGTGGAAATGTCGGGCTTCGGCGCGCCGGCCTTCACCGCGATGCCGACGCCCGAGCTTGCCAGCGTGACATCGCTGCCGGCTGCGAGCTTGCCTAGTTTTTGCAAAGCGTCGATACCGGCGCGGCTCAGCACCACGACGTCCGCGCTGTCGCCATCCTCGATACGCTTGACCAGCATCGGCGCGGTGCCCCAAATGACGGCGAGCTTGTGGCTAGCCTTGTCGAATTGCGCAAAGAGCGGTTCGGCGGCGCTGCGCACGCCGATGGTGCTGAAGACGGTGAGTTCGGTCATGAGGGGAGGCATCCTTCTTGCTTGCCGTTATATCGTGTGGGAATGAACCGCACGAAAATAATCGGCTCCCCATGGACGACCTGATCGAAGGCTATCGCCGCTTCCGTGCCGGCACCTGGCAGGCCGAGCGCAGACGCTTCGAAGCGCTCAGCCGGCTGGGCCAGCGTCCGCGCGCGCTGGTCATCGCCTGCTCGGACAGCCGGACCGACCCGCAAATGGTGTTCAATGCCCGGCCCGGCGAGCTGTTCGTCGTGCGCAACGTCGCCAACATCGCCCCGCCTTACGGCCCCGACGACCAGCCGCACGGGGTCAGCTCGGCCATCGAGTTCGCGGTGCGCTCGCTGCAGGTCCGCGAGATCGTCGTGCTCGGCCACGCCATGTGCGGCGGCATCCAAGCGCTGTTGGACGGCGCGCCGGTCGAGGCATCGGATTTTGTCGGCCAATGGGTGCGCATCGCCGAGCCGGCGCGGCAACGCGCCATGCAGGCGCCGCCCGAAATGCGCCAGGACATTTGCGAGCACGAGTCGGTGCGGCTCTCGCTCGATAACCTGATGACGTTTCCGTGGATCAAGGATGCGGTCGACGCCGGCCATATCACCTTGCACGGCTGCTTCTTCGACATCCGCTCCGGCATCCTCGAACGCCTCGGCGCGGATGGTGCGTTTCACGCAATCCCGGACTGATCCCACACTGTCATGGCCGGGCTTGTTCCGGCCATCCACGTCTATAAATCCACTGTGCTGCAAAGACGTGGATGCCCGCGACAAGCGCGGGCATGACGGGCTAAGGTCAGCGCTATAAGAGGCTCTTCAATGGCAGAGACCAATTTCGACGTCATCATCATCGGCTCGGGGCCGGGCGGCTATGTCTGCGCCATCCGCGCCGCGCAGCTCGGGTTTTCGACCGCCATCGTCGAGCGCGACTATCTGGGCGGCATCTGCCTGAACTGGGGCTGCATCCCGACCAAGGCGCTGTTACGCTCGGCGGAAATCTTCCACTACATGCAGCACGCCAAGGACTATGGGCTGTCGGCGGGCGAGGTCAGCTACGATCCGAGTGCCGTAGTGAAGCGCTCCCGCGCGGTGTCGAAACGCCTCAACGACGGCGTCGGTTTTCTGATGAAGAAGAACAAGGTTTCGGTGATCTGGGGCGAGGCGACGATCGACGCGCCCGGCAAGATCACGGTCAAGGCCGGCAAGAGCGAAGCGCCCAAAGGCGCGCTGGGTCCCGGCGCCTATCAGGCCAAGCACATCATCATCGCCACCGGCGCGCGGCCGCGCGTGCTGCCCGGCATCGAGCCGGACAAAAAGCTGGTCTGGACCTATTTCGAGGCCATGGTGCCCGACCGCATGCCGAAATCGCTTCTGGTCATCGGCTCCGGCGCCATCGGCATCGAATTTGCCTCGTTCTATCGCACGCTCGGCGCCGAAGTGACGGTGGTCGAGGTCCTGCCGCAAATCCTTCCCGTGGAGGACGCGGAAATCGCCGCCTTCGCGCGCAAAAGTTTTGAAAAACAGGGCATCAAAATTCTCACCGGCGCCAAGGTGACCAAGCTCGACAAAAAGACAGACGCCGTCACCGCGACCATCGACGACGGCAAGGGCGGCACGCAGACGCTGACCGTCGACCGCGTCATCTCCGCCGTCGGCGTGGTCGGCAATATCGAAAATCTCGGCCTGGAAAAGCTCGGGGTGAAGACCGAGCGCGCCGCCATCGTCGTCGACGGCGTCGGCAAGACCAATGTGCCCGGCATCTATGCCATCGGCGACGTCGCCGGCCCGCCGCTCTTGGCCCACAAGGCCGAGCACGAAGGTGTCATCTGCGTCGAGGCGATCAAGGGCTTGCATCCGCATCCGATCGACAAAAAACTCATTCCCGGCTGCACCTATTGCACGCCGCAGATCGCCTCCGTCGGGCTCACAGAACAGGCCGCCAAGGAGCAGAAGATCGACATCCGCGTCGGGCATTTCCCTTTTGTCGGCAACGGCAAGGCGATCGCGCTGGGCGAGGATCAGGGCCTGGTCAAGGTGATCTTCGACAAAAAGACCGGCCAGCTGCTCGGCGCCCACATGGTCGGCGCCGAAGTCACCGAGCTGATCCAGGGCTACGTGGTGGCGATGAATCTGGAGACCACGGAAGAAGAGCTCATGCACACCGTGTTCCCGCACCCGACGCTGTCGGAGATGATGAAGGAAGCGGTGCTGGATGCGTACGGACGGGCGTTGAATATCTGATCTTTCCGCCCCCGCGATAGCGGGGGAGGGGGCATAGGCGGCCTTCGGCCGCCGTACTTTACGTAAAGTACGCCGGCGCGAAGCGGCGGCTATGGCGTAGCGCGGTGGAGGGGGCGCCTGACTCGCCGCTTCGTTGCCGTTGCGGGCAATTAACGTCGGCGCCGACATTCCACCACCCTTCGGGTGGTCCCCCTTCCCCGCTATCGCGGGGCAGGATGAAGGTTACGCAGTCAATCCCGCCATCGGCTTCACGCCGGCGCTGCCGGGAAAAATATTTTCGGCAAGCGCGCGATCGTCAGCGCGCAGGTGATCCTTCAGCAAACCTTTCAGCACGGCGCGCAGATCGGTGGTCGGTTTGAGATCGCGGTTCTCATAAAGGTCGGCGCTCTTCAGCCCCGGCCAATCGGCGATCACGCGGCCGCCCTTGAGCGCGCCGCCGACCAGAAGCGCGACCGTGCCGGTGCCGTGGTCGGTGCCTTCGGTGCCGTTGATGCGCGCGGTGCGGCCGAACTCGGTGACCAGCGCGACGACGGTGTCGCGCCAGGCCGGGCCCATATTGGTCTCGACCGCCGCCAGCGCCGCGTCCAGCGCGACGAGCAGTTGCGACAGCCGGCCCTGGGCGATGCCCTCGTTGGAATGCGTATCCCAGCCGTCGAGCGCCAGCGCGCCGACCCGCGGGCCGTCGGGCTGCGCCAGAAATTTGGCGGCGGTACCGGCGACTTCGGCGAAATAGGCGCGCACCTGCGCCGGGCCCGGCGGCGGCGGCGCGTTTTTCAAGGGCGCCGCCTCCATGTCGCCCGCGTGCTCGATCGCAGTGAGCCGGCCGTGCTGCTGCAGCACATTGGCGAGCTTGACGTCGGAATGCCGGTAGAGATCGAGGAGCCGCATCACCGTGTCCTCGCTCGCCGGCAAGATGCGTTGCGGCGACCATGACAGCACCGGCGCCGAGCCGCGCACCACCAGCGGCGTCACCGGGCCGACCGCGAACGCCTTGCTGCCGCGCGGGTTGACCAGCCCGCCGGGCGCCAGGCTTAGGAGCGCGCGGTTGAGCCAGCCGCTGTCGCTCGCTCCAGGTTTTGCCAGGCCGCTTTCCAAAACGTCCTGGCCGTCGAAATGAGAACGCTCGCGGTAAGACGTGGCGCAGGCGTGGACGACGATCGCTTCTTTGGCGGCAAACATGCGATGCAGGTTGGGCATCGCCGGATTGAGGGCGAAAAAATCATCGAGCCTGAGCGCCGGCGTCTTGCTTTGCAGCGTCAAGGCATCGTCGCCGCGCAGCGCCAGCCAGTCCGGATCGCCGACCGGGGCGACGATGGCAAGCCCGTCGAGCGCGCCGCGCAGCACGATGGTCAAAAAACGCGGATCGCGGCCTGCGGCGAAGGCGAGCTTCGGCATATAGGCCCAGGCGAACAGCGTGCCCGACGCCAGCATCACGTCCCGCCGCGAGGGTGCATGGGGCATGTTCATCTCCGCAAAAATTCCGGCGCCATGACCAGGAGCGCCAGGGCCTGGGGCCGGCTTTCGGCGCGCGCGATGGTGTCGCGCGTTTCGGCCGAAGCGAGCGGACCGAGCGCGCTGTCGAGAACGGCGCGCGGATCGGCGTTGTTCGCCGCGAGCTGGCCTGCGAAGCCGGTCGCGATATCGAGCCGGCGCGGCACGCCGTCGATCCACGCCGCCTCGGTGTCGGGGTAGCCGTTCGGCGACAGCGGCCGCCACAGCGCCGCGCCGAGCATGGCCTGCGTGCCCAGGATGCGGCCGATGGGAATGGCCTGGGGCGCCGGCATCAGACGCAGCATGCCGATCGTCCATTCCGCCGGCGGCTTGAGCTTGGTGCGGGCCGCCGTCCACGATTCGTCGGCCGTGACCAGGGTTTTGGCAATGTCTTTGAGGTTGCCGTCGGTATCGGCAAATGTCTTTGCCAGCTTGGCGACGAGCGACGGCGGCGGCGCGTCGGCAACAAAGTGCCGCGCCAGCTTCAGTGCGACGTGCTGCGCCGTTGCCGGATGCCGCGCCAGGTCGGCGAGCACCGCGCGACCCTGGCGGACGCCGGTGTCCGGATAGACTTTGCCCAGCACGGTTTTGGCGCCCGGCTCGTGCAGCCGCTGCACGAAGGCGAATTCACCGCCGTGGATCGGTTCCGCCGGAGGCAGCCAGGTCCAGCCGGTGATCACATTGGCGAAGCTGGTGACGTCGGCCTGGGTGTAACCGCTGCGGACGCCGAGCGTGTGCAGCTCGAGGATCTCGCGGGCGAGATTCTCGTTAAGCCCCTTGTCGCGGGTGATGCCGGCGGTCGAATTGGCGCCCATGGACTGGACGTTGTCCAAATAGAACAGCATGCCGGGATGGCTCTCGACCGCCAGCAGCAGATCGGCAAAGCGGCCGAGCACGTGGGGCCGGATCGCTTCGCGCTCGAACGGACCGGCCATCTCCACGATCTTGTCCGCCGAGATGCAGAAATGGTTCGACCAGAACCAGACCAGCCGCTCGACGAAGCCGATATCGGCGCCGAGCGCCGCGTCGAAGCGAACTTTGGCTTCGTCCTGAAACAGCCGTTGCGGCAGCGGCGGCGCCGGCGGCGGACCTGGCTTCGCTATGGGCGGCGGCTGTTGGTTCGCGGCTTCGTTCGCATCCGGCGCCGCGCATGGCGCGCCCGAAGGCTTGCGGCAATCGACAAGGTTCGCGGCATTCTCGGTTTCGACCTGCTTCTGCGCACGGGCCGCGAGCTTCTGCTTCGCCGTCTGCTCGGCGCGAAAGTCAAAAACCTCGCGCGTCGACTCCGCGCTCGACGGCAGGTTGGCGGCGACGAGGCCGGCCTGCGGCCGCTCCAGATCGGCCAGCAATGCGCCTTGCGGGTCGGCGGCAATGGCGGCAATCGAATTGGCCGCCGGGCCGAAACCGAACCGGTGCAGTGCCAGCGCCGCCGCTTCCTTGCCACGCGCGCTCACGACAATCCTCCCGGGATGAAACGTGTCGCCGGCAGCCATGGGACGATTCTTTTGTGGCAAAAGTTACATCCGGAAATGGCGAAAGCGCCGTTGTTTCCTTACATTTTGTTCACGAGCCGGGCGCCAAGCCGCCGTGAAACGGCGCCTTGCGGCGCAGCAATCAGGCTCGTAAGTATCTGATGCGCGCAAATGATGCGCCCGGAACCGTCATGGCCGTTGTCATCGATACTCTGCTCGGCAAGCCACCGCTGCGCCATCCGGAAAAGGCGCACCGGCCGGATCAGCCGAGCTTGCGCAAGCCGGACTGGATCCGCGTCAAGGCGCCGGTCTCGCCCGGCTATGCCGAGACGGCGCGCATCGTGCGCGCCAACGGCCTGCACACGGTGTGCGAGGAGGCCGGTTGTCCCAATATCGGCGAGTGCTGGGAGAAAAAGCACGCCACCTTCATGATCATGGGCGACACCTGCACCCGGGCCTGCGCCTTCTGCAACGTCAAGACCGGGCTGCCCGGGCCGCTCGATCCCGCCGAGCCGGACCATGTCGCAGAAGCCACGGCCAAGCTTGGCCTATCGCACATCGTCGTCACCTCGGTCGATCGCGACGATCTGGCCGACGGCGGCGCTGCGCATTTCGCCGCCGTCATCAAGGCGATCCGCGCCCGCTGCCCGCAAACCACGATCGAGGTTTTGACACCGGATTTTCTGCGCAAGGACGGCGCCGCGGAGGTCGTGGTCGCGGCGCGGCCCGACGTGTTCAACCACAATCTGGAGACCGTGCCGTCGAAATATCTCAACGTGCGCCCGGGCGCGCGCTACTTCGCCTCGATCCGGCTGTTGCAACACGTCAAGGAGCTCGATCCGGCGATGTTCACCAAGTCGGGAATCATGGTCGGGCTCGGCGAAGAGCGCAACGAAGTGCTCCAAGTGATGGACGATTTGCGTGCCGCCGACGTCGATTTCCTCACCATCGGCCAATATCTGCAGCCGACGCGCAAGCATCACCCGGTGCTGCGCTTCGTGCCGCCGGAGGAATTCGCAGGCCTGGCGGCGATCGCCTATGCCAAGGGTTTTGCGATGGTGTCGGCGTCGCCGCTGACCCGATCCTCGCATCATGCCGGGGAAGATTTCGCCCGGCTGAAGGCAGCGCGGGCCGCGACGGCGCGTTGATTGATGCCGCAATTTTCCACCACGCGGCGGGTCAAGCACTCCGCAACCGACATGTTCAACCTGGTCGCCGACGTCGAGCGCTATCCGCAATTCGTGCCGCTGTGCCGGTCGCTCACCGTCCGCCGGCGAACCACGGACAGCGAGGGCAGGGACGTCATCGTCGCCGACATGACGGTCGCCTACAAGCTCGTGCGCGAAACCTTCACCAGCCGCGTCACGCTCGACCGGCCGAAGCTCGAAATTCTGGTCGAATATCTCGAAGGCCCGTTTCAGCGCATGAACAACCGCTGGAGCTTTCGCGGCAGCGGCGAGCACGCCTGCGAAGTGGAATTTTTCATCGCCTACGAGTTCCGCAGCCGCACGCTCGGCCTGCTCATGGGCGGCATTTTCGAAGCCGCGTTTCGGCGTTTCGCCTCAGCCTTCGAGCGCCGCGCCGATCAGGTCTATGGCGCGCGCCCGGCATAAACCTCTTCCGCAAGCCCGCCAAAGCGCTGTAGGTTGATCGGCAGAAACATCGCGCGCATTAACTTGGTGGGAGGAAACGACGATGATCAAGCCGCTTTGCTTGGCCGGTGCGATTGCGTTGCTGAGCGGCGCCGCTTACGCAGCCGACTATCCCACGCCAAAGGAAGCCGATTGGATCGCGCGGGATTTCAAGTTTCATACCGGCGAGGTGATGCCGGAGCTGCGCTTGCATTACACGACCATCGGCGAGCCTTCGGGCCAGCCGGTCATGATCCTGCATGGCACCGGAAGCTCCGCCAAAGGCCTGCTCACGCCCCAGTTCGCCGGCGAATTGTTCGGTCCCGGCGCGCCGCTTGATGCGAGCAAATATTTCATCATTCTCCCCGACGTCGTCGGCCACGGCCAATCGACGAAGCCGTCCGACGGCTTGCGGATGAAATTTCCGCAATACGATTACGCCGACATGGTGGAAGGCGAATACCGGCTGATCAAAGAAGGCCTCGGCATCCGGCATCTGCGCCTGGTCATGGGCAATTCCATGGGCGGCATGGAAACCTGGCTGTGGGGCGAGATGCACCCCGATTTCATGGATGCGCTGGTGCCGATGGCGTCGCAACCGACGCCGATGGCGAGTCGCAATTGGATGTTGCGGCGGCTGATGATCGAAAGCATCCGCAACGACCCGGCGTGGAATAACGGCAATTACACCACGCAGCCGCCGTCGCTGCGGCTTGCCAGCGTGTTCTTCGGCGTCGCCACCAGCGGCGGGACGCTCGCCTACCAGAATCTCGCGCCGACGCGGGAGCGTGCCGACAAGCTTGTCGACGAACGGCTTGCCGCGCCATTCACCGCGGACGCCAACGACTTCATCTATCAGTGGAGCTCGTCGGCCGACTACGATCCGTCACCCAATCTGGAGCGGATCGAGGCTGCGCTATTGGCGATCAATTCCGCCGACGACGAACGCAACCCGCCGGAAACCGGCATAACCGAGCGCGCCATGCAGCGGGTGAAGAACGGGCACCTTTACCTGATCCCGGCAAGCCAGGAGACGCGCGGCCACGGCACCACGGGCCAGGCCAGCTTCTACGCCCGTCAGCTGCGCGAATTTCTCGACGGCGCGCCGCAGCGGGCGATGTAGCTCATCGTCCCTGACATCGGGACTGCCACGGACTCTCGTCGCCGGAGCCCGGGAATTTGCGGTCTTTGACAAAGAACGAGCCGTCGCTGCCCTGCGACGACACGATCTGAAATTTGTCGTCCACCATGTTGAGCAGAACCTGCACGCGGTTGCCGGCGATGTTGGCGGGCGAGCCTTCGAAATCCCAGACCTGCTCGTACCAAAGCATGTCGGGCGCCTGACGTTTCGCGTCTGTGATCTTGTAATTGTTGTAAACGTGGCCGGGCTCATCGTAGTAGGTCCGTGAAACCTCGCCGGACGGTTTGATCGCGTAGACGGTGAGGTAATTGCCCGCCGCCGCCGGTTGCGTGCAATCGGTCGCCCAGGTGCCGATCAGGCCGAATTCCGTAATCGTGTTCGCCACCGATTGGGCCCGTGCCGCTTCGACCGTGGCCATCGCCAACGCGGCGACAAGGCAAGCTCGCCAGCCCATTCCAGCTCCCCTTAACGCCGCGCCGGGCGCGCCGGGCGCGCCAGCCGCTGTAAAAGTGCGAGCGCTTCGGCGACGGAGCGCTGGCGCACCCGGCGGCGGCCGATCTTGCCGTAGAGCCGTTTGCGGGCGATGCGCCGCCCGTCGCGGCCGGCCGCGGCGAAATAGACGAGGCCGACCGGCTTTTGCTTCGATCCGCCGCCGGGCCCGGCAATGCCGGTGATCGAAACCGCAAGATCGGCGCGGGAATTTTTCAGCGCGCCTGCGGCCATGGCCTTTGCCGTCTGCGCGCTCACCGCGCCGTAGCGTTTGAGCGTCGCTGCCGGCACGCCGAGCATCGCCCGCTTGGCATCGTCCGAATAGGTGACGAAACCGCGATCGACGACGTCCGAGGAGCCCGCAATCTCGGTCAGCGCCGCGGCGACCAGGCCGCCGGTGCAGGATTCGGCGGTGGCGACGTGCAGGCCGCGGGCGCGGCAAAGGTTTAGCACGCGTTTCGCCGCTTGGCGCAGGACCGCGTCGATCACGTCGCGCTCCACGGCAGCCGCACCGTCGCCGTCGCCATCGCCACGATGCCTTCGCCGCGCCCGGTGAAGCCGAGCTTTTCGCTGGTCGTCGCCTTGATGGCGACGCGGCTCGCAGCGACTCCGGCAATCGCGGCGATGCGTTCGCGCATGGCGTCGCGGTGGGGCGCAACGCGCGGCGCTTCGCAGACCACGGTGACGTCCAGATTGGCGATCATGCCGCCGCGGGCGCGCACGCGCTCGCAGGCGAAAGCAAGGAAGCGGTCCGAGGAGGCGCCCTTCCATTGCGGATCGCTCGGCGGAAAGTGCTGGCCGATATCGCCCTCGGCCAACGCGCCGAGAATGGCGTCGACCAAAGCATGCAGCGCCACGTCGGCATCGGAATGTCCGGTGACGCCGCGGGAGTGGGGGATGCGGACGCCGCCGAGCATGACATGGTCGCCGTCGGCGAAGGCGTGCACGTCAAACCCGTTGCCGGTGCGCACGTCGCCGAGCGCGGCATGCCGCAACATCTCGGCGCGGGCGAAATCGTCGTTGGTGGTGAGCTTGACGTTGCCGGCCTCGCCTTCGAACACGCTGACGCGGTGGCCGGCCCATTCGGCGAGCGCGGCATCGTCGGAAAAATCGTCGCGGCCCGCCGCGGCGGCACGCCGATGCGCCGCCATGATAAGGTCGAAGGCGAAGGCCTGCGGCGTCTGCACCATGCGCAGGTGATCGCGATCGAGGGTTTCGGTCACGTGCGCGTCGTCGATTTTCTTCACCGTGTCGGCAATGGCGATCGCCGGCACCGCCGCGCCGTTTTGCCTGGCGGCGGCGATAGCGCGGCCGATCAGCGCCGCGGTCAAAAACGGACGCGCCGCGTCGTGAATGAGGACGATCGCAGGCGCGCTCGGCGCAAAAGCTTCGAGCCCGGCACGCACCGACGCTTGCCGCGTCGCGCCGCCCCAAACCGGCGGCAGAAGTTTTTTTAGGCCCGCGGTCGCGGCACGAAACACCTCTTCGTCCTGCGCATGAATGACCGGCTGCACCGCGCCGATCTGCGGATGGTTGAGGAACGTCGCGAGCGCCGGACGGATCACCGGCTCGCCGGCGATTTCGCGATATTGCTTGGGCACGTCGCCGCCCGCGCGCAGGCCGCGTCCGCCTGCGACGACAACGGCAGCGATGGTGTCGGCCATCTCACGCTCCGCGCAATTCCGGGCATCGCTTTAGCGCATGTTCCCCAAATGTGCGAACCGGGAGCACGATGGAATCCGGCTTGTCACGGCCGGCCAAAATCGCGGTTCCCGGCCGGATTTGCACAGGTTAGGGATATTGCAGTGCAGCACTTGCGCAGGCCACGGATTTGGCTAAACTATAAGCAAAGACTTCATGACGCCTATTTAGTGTGCAAATGCTTCCACCTATGCTGCAATTGAAAAAGCCGCGTGTTCCGTTGGCCATCGGGCCGCTGACGGCGGCAAATTCCGTGCTTTTGGCTCCGATGTCGGGGGTCACCGACGCGCCGTTCCGCCGGCAGGTCGCGAACCAAGGCGCCGGCCTCGTCATTTCCGAAATGACCGCTTGCGCGGCACTGGCCAACGGCAAGCGTAATGCCGCGCTGCGAGTCAAGACTCACGGCGCGGGATTGCACGTGGTCCAGCTTGCCGGCTGCGAAGCGCGTTGGATGGCCGAAGGCGCGCGCATGGCCGAAGCCGGCGGCGCCGCCGTCATCGACATCAATATGGGCTGCCCGGCAAAGCACGTCACCAACGGCGAGTCCGGCTCGGCGCTGATGCGCGATCTCGATCATGCGCTGACGCTCATCGACGCGGTGGTGCAAGCGGTCAGCGTGCCGGTCACCTTGAAAATGCGGCTCGGCTGGGACGATGGTTCGCGCAACGCGCCCGAACTGGCGCGGCGCGCCGAGCAATCCGGCGCGCGGCTTGTCACCGTGCACGGCCGCACCCGTTGTCAGTTCTACAAAGGCCGCGCCGACTGGGCGGCGGTGCGCGCCGTCAAGGACGCGGTGTCGATCCCCGTGGTCGTCAATGGCGACATCAAAGACTTCGACGATGCCGGCGCGGCGCTCGCCGCTTCCGGCGCCGATGCGGTCATGGTCGGGCGCGGCGCCCAAGGCCGGCCGTGGTTTCCCGGCCAGCTGGCGCGCTATCTCGCGACCGGCGAACGCGAAACCGCGCCCGCGCTCTCGGAACAGCTCGCGCTGATCAGCGCGCTTTACGGCGAAATGCTCGCCCATCATGGTATCGCTGTCGGGCTTCGCCACGCACGAAAACATCTCGGCTGGGCGCTCGATACCGCGGCGGCGACCGCCGGCGCGCCGATCCATTTGCTCAAAGCCCATCGCAGCCGCGTGCTCACCGCCGACGATCCCACGATCGTGCTGCGCCGGCTCGCCGAAGCTTTTGACGAATTCCGCGACACCGATACGGCGTGGAGACTTGCCGCATGAGCACCGCGGAAAACCTGCTCGCGGCGTCGTCGGCCGATGTGGTGCTCAATGCGCTGCCGCATCCGGTCATCGTCGTGGCGGCGGACGGCAAGGTGACCGACGGCAATGCCGCGGCCGAGGCGTTTTTCGAAGTCTCGGTGTCGCATCTGCGCCGGCACCTGTTGCGCGACCTGGTGCCGTTCGGCAGCCCTCTGCTCACGCTGGTCGAGCAGGTGCGCGCGCGCCGCGCCGCGGTCAACGAATACAAGGTCGATCTCGGCACGCCGCGCAATCCGGGCGACCGGCTGGTCGATCTCTACGTGGCGCCGCTGCCGGAGCAGCCGGATTCCGTGGTGGTGATGCTGCAGGAGCGCACCATCGCCGACAAGATGGACCGGCAATTGACCCATCGCAGCGCGGCGCGTTCGGTGATCGCGCTCGCCGCAATGCTGGCGCACGAAATCAAGAACCCGCTGTCCGGCATCCGCGGCGCGGCGCAACTGCTCGAGCAATCGGTCGACGACGATGACCGCACCTTGACGCAGCTGATTTGCGACGAGGCCGACCGCATCGTGAAACTGGTCGACCGCATGGAAGTATTCGCCGACGAGCGGCCGATCGAGCGCGAGCCGATCAACATCCACGTGGTGCTCGATCACGTCAAACGGCTGGCGCAATCCGGCGTCGCCCGCCACATCAAATTCGTCGAAGACTACGATCCGTCGCTGCCGCCGGTGCTGGCGAACCGCGACCAGCTGGTCCAGGTCTTTCTCAACCTCATCAAAAATGCCGCCGAAGCGATCGGCGAAAATGCCGCGGGCGGCGAGATCGCGCTGACCACGGCGTTCCGGCCGGGCGTGCGGCTGTCGCTGCCGGGCGCCAAGGCGCGCGTCTCGCTGCCGCTCGAATTCTGCGTCAAGGACAACGGGCCGGGCGTGCCCGAGGAATTGCTGCCGCATCTGTTCGATCCGTTCGTCACCACCAAGCCGACCGGGTCGGGGCTCGGCCTGGCGCTGGTCGCCAAGATCGTCGGCGACCATGGCGGCATCATCGAATGCGAGTCGCAGCCGCGCCGAACCGTCTTTCGCGTGCTTATGCCGGTTTACACAGGTGAGGGCGGCGTGCCGGACGCCGCCCTGCCATCACGAGGGGATCATTGATGCCCGCGGGCAGCATTCTCGTCGCCGACGACGACGCGGCGATCCGGACCGTTCTCAATCAGGCGCTGTCGCGCGCCGGTTACGAGGTGCGCTCGACCGGCAACGCCGCCACGCTGTGGCGCTGGGTCAGCCAGGGCGACGGCGATCTGATCATCACCGACGTGCTGTTGCCCGACGAAAGCGCCTTCGACCTGTTGCCGCGCATCAAGAAGGCGCGGCCGGATCTGCCGGTGCTGGTGATGAGCGCGCAGAACACCTTCATGACGGCGATCCGCGCGTCGGAGCGCGGCGCCTATGAATATCTGCCAAAGCCGTTCGACCTGAAGGAGCTGATTTCCATCGTCGGCCGCGCGCTGTCGGAGCCGAAGGAGAAGACGCGGCAGCCGGCCAAGGTCGAGGATTTCGAATCCATTCCGCTGGTCGGCCGTTCGCCGGCGATGCAGGAAATCTACCGCGTGCTGGCGCGCCTGATGCAGACCGATCTGACGGTGATGATCTCGGGCGAATCCGGCACCGGCAAGGAGCTGGTGGCGCGCGCGCTGCACGACTACGGCAAGCGCCGCACCGGGCCGTTCGTCGCCATCAATATGGCGGCGATCCCGCGCGATCTCATCGAGTCGGAACTGTTCGGCCACGAGAAAGGCGCCTTCACCGGCGCCAATACGCGCAGCGCCGGCCGTTTCGAGCAGGCCGAGGGCGGCACGCTGTTCCTCGACGAGATCGGCGACATGCCGATGGAGGCGCAGACGCGGCTGCTGCGCGTGCTGCAGCAGGGCGAATACACCACGGTCGGCGGCCGCACCCCGATCAAGGCCGACGTGCGCATCATCGCCGCGACCAACAAGGATTTGCGCCAGCTCATCCAGCAGGGCCTGTTCCGCGAGGATTTGTTCTTCCGCCTCAACGTCGTGCCGCTGCGGCTGCCGCCGCTGCGCGAACGCACCGAAGACATTGCCGACCTGATCCGGCATTTTTTTACGATCGTCGAGCGCGAAGGGCTGCCGCCGAAGCAGATCGACCAGGCAGCGCTGGATCGCCTGAAGAAGCACCGCTGGCCGGGCAATGTGCGTGAGCTGGAAAACCTGGCGCGGCGGCTCGCCGCGCTTTATCCACAGGAGACCATCACCACGGCGGTGATCGAGTCCGAGCTGTCGCAGCCGACCCTGATGGCGCCCGGGGAAACCACGCGCACCGAGGATAACCTCTCGGTCGCCGTCGAGCGCTATCTGGCGCAATATTTCTCCGGTTTTGACGACACCCTGCCGCCGCCGGGGCTCTATCACCGCATCCTGCGCGAGGTCGAAGGCCCGCTCTTGTCGGCGGCGCTGGCGGCAACCCGCGGCAATCAGATCCGCGCCGCCGACCTCCTTGGCGTCAACCGCAATACGCTGCGCAAGAAAATCCGCGACCTCGAGATTCAGGTCTATCGCACCAGCGGCAATTAGGAACGCGGCCGGTTCATTGGAATCCGCCCGGGGCCTCACGGCCGGCGGGCGCAAAATAATGTGCCCCCGAATAGTCGCAATCGGGCAACATTGTTGTATAAAAGCATCACTAGGGGCAACTGGGTGGGGCCCCAGTCTGTGCTCTTCAGACCCGAAAGTTCGAGTTCCACAGCGAAGCGTTCCATGACGACAGTCGAACAGGTCGCTCCAATCGACCCGGCTGCGGCGGCACCGATGCCGATCGCGTCCCGGCTGGTCGGAGCGATCGCCGTCGGCGTCGCGCTGCTTTCGGCCACCGCCACCTTCCTGGTGCTTGCCGGGCTCACCCCGATCGACCCGGTCGATTCCGTGGTCAGGGGGCTATTGCTCGGCAATGCCGTGACCGGGCTCCTCCTGGTCACCATCATCGGGCTGGAAGTCTGGACCGTGGTGCAGGCGCGCCGGCGCGGCTATGCCGGATCGCGCTTGCACGTGCAGATCGTCGGCCTGTTCGCCGTGATCGCCGCGGTTCCGACGGTGCTCATCGCGGTGGTCGCCTCGACGACGCTTGACCGCGGCCTCGATCGTTACTTCTCGACCAGCACGCGCAGCATGGTGGAAGCTTCCCTGATCGTCGCCCACGCCTACGTCAACGAGCATCTCCAAGCCATCCACGGCGCCACCCTGGAGATGGCGGCCGATCTCGGTCGCATCAAACCGTTGTTCGACCAGGATCGCGACAAGTTCCGCAAATATTTCGTCGCCCAGGCCACCGGACAGGGTCTGTTTGCCGCCATCATCGGGCCCGACGGCTCGACGGTCGAACGCGCCGACATCGCCGCGGCCAAGAGAAACGTCGTGCTGCCGCCGGCGCAAGTGCTGAGCACGATCAACGAAACCGAGCCGGAGATTTTCTACACCCCTGACGGCATCGCCACGATCATCAAGCTGCGCGGCTACGACGACAAGTATCTCTACATCGCAGGCCTCCTCGATCCGAGCGTCATGCAGCAATTGCGCGTCACCCAGGAGAGCGCCAACGAATATGCGCTGCTCGCCGCCGGCCGGCTCGGTATCCAGGTTGCTTTCGCCATGATGTTCGGCGTCATCGCCCTCATCGTGCTGTTGTCGGCGGCATGGATCGGGCTCGATTTCGCCAATCGCCTGGTCGCGCCGATCCGCCGCCTGATCGGCGCCGCCAACGTGGTGTCGACCGGCAATCTGCAGGTGCAGGTCCCGATCCAGGGTTCCGGCGGCGACCTCGCCCGGCTCGGCGAGACCTTCAACAAGATGACCCACGAGCTGCGCACCCAGCACGAGGACATCGTGCGCGCGCGCGATCTGATCGACAGCCGGCGCCGCTTCACCGAGGCCGTGCTGGCGGGCGCCAGCGCCGGCGTCATCGGCGTCAACGCCGACGGCAAGGTCTCAATCCTCAACCGCTCGGCGGAGCGCCTGATCGGCCGCACCGAGAGCGAGGCGCTCGGCCGGGAGCTCACCGAAATCGCGCCCGAGCTCGCGGAAATTTTTCAAACCGCCCGCTACAGCAATCAGCGTCTCATCCAGCGCCAGGTCGCGGTGGCGCGCGACGGCCAGGAACGTAATTTCTCCGTGCGCGTGACCAGTGAACAGGCGCCGGATGCCGAGCACGGCTACGTCATTACCATCGACGACATCACCGAGCTGGTGCTGGCGCAGCGCACCTCGGCCTGGGCCGACATCGCCCGCCGCATCGCCCATGAAATCAAGAATCCGCTCACCCCGATCCAATTGTCGGCGGAACGGCTGCGCCGCAAATACAGCAAGGTGATCGCCGCCGATGACCTGGTGTTCGAGCAATGCACCGACACCATCGTGCGCCAGGTCGACGACATCAAGCGCATGGTCGATGAGTTCTCGCGCTTTGCCCGCATGCCGAAGCCGGTCATGACCGACGAGGACGTCGCCGATACCGTGCGCCAGGCCGTCTTCCTCATCCGTGTCGCCCATCCCGACATCGACTTCGAGGTCGATTTGCCAGCCGAATTGATCTCGGCGCGTTTCGATCGGCGGCTGATCTCGCAGGCGCTCACCAACATCGTCAAGAACGCCACCGAAGCGATCGGCGCGGTGCCGCCCCCACCCAACCCTTCCCCGCAAGCGGCGGAGGGCAGGGAGGGGGAACGCGGAAAAATCGCCGTCAGCGCACGGCGCGAGGGCAAAGACATCGTCATCGACGTCATCGACAACGGCATCGGCCTGCCCAAGGAAAACCGGGCGCGCCTGCTCGAGCCTTATGTGACGACGCGGGAGAAGGGCACCGGGCTCGGGCTGGCCATTGTCGGCCGCATTCTGGAAGAACATGGCGGCCGCATCGAGTTGCATGATGCCGCCGAGAAAATTCCGGGCGCCCGCGGCGCCTGGATGCAGTTGCGCTTCGCGGCGGAATCGGTTGCCGCCGCGGCGCCGGTCGAACCGCAACAAGCGGTCGTGTGACAAAGGGCAGGGCAGGGCGACGCAAATGGCATCCGATATCCTCATCGTCGACGACGAAGCTGATATCCGCGAGCTGGTCGCGGGCATCCTCCAGGACGAAGGCCACGGCGCGCGCACGGCGCGCGACAGCGACGACGCGCTGGCGGCCGTGGTGGCGCGGCGGCCCAATCTGGTGTTCCTCGATATCTGGTTGCAGGGCAGCCGGCTCGATGGGCTGCAGCTGCTCGACACGCTCAAGCAGGAGCATCCAGAGCTGCCGATCGTGATGATCTCCGGCCACGGCAATATCGAGACCGCGGTTTCGGCGATCAAGCGCGGCGCCTACGACTTCATCGAAAAACCGTTCAAGGCCGACCGGCTGCTGCTGGTCGCCGACCGCGCGCTGGAGAATTCGCGGCTCAAACGCGAGGTGCGCGACCTCAAGCAACATGCACCGATGGCGACTTCCTTGGTCGGCCATTCGCCGGCCGCCAATCAGTTGCGCCAGACCGTGGAAAAAGTGGCGCCGACCAACAGCCGCATCCTCATCATCGGGCCTTCGGGCGCCGGCAAGGAATTGGCCGCGCGCACCATCCACAGCCACTCGGCGCGCACCGACGGGCCGTTCGTGGTGATCAACGCCGCCGCGATCACGCCCGAGCACATGGAAGTCGAATTGTTCGGCGTCGAGGGCGGCCATAACGGCAGCCATAACCGCAAGGTCGGCGCGCTCGAGGAAGCCCATGGCGGCACGCTGTTCATCGACGAGATCGCCGACATGCCGCGCGAGACCCAGAGCAAGATTTTGCGCGTGCTGGTCGATCAGACCTTCCAGCGCGTCGGCGGCGCCACCAAGGTCACGGTCGACGTGCGCATCGTGTCGTCGACCAGCCGCAACATCGAAGCCGAGATCACGGCGGGCAAATTCCGCGAGGACCTCTATCACCGCCTGTCGGTGGTGCCGATCCGCGTGCCGGGGCTCGCCGAGCGGCGCGAGGATATCCCGGAACTGGTCGAATATTTCATGACGCAGATTTCGCAGACCACGGGGCTGCCCAAACGCAAGGTCGGCGCCGATGCGCTCGCCGTGCTGCAATCCCACGACTGGCCGGGCAATGTGCGGCAGCTGCGCAACAACGTCGAACGGCTGATGATTCTCGCCGGCGGCGAGCCGGAAGCGGTGATCACCGCCTCCATGCTGCCGCAGGACGTCGGCTCGATGATCCCGGCGATGCCGAACGGCAACGGCGGCGAGCATCTCATGAGTCTGGCGCTGCGCGAGGCGCGCGAGGTGTTCGAGCGCGAATATCTGCTCGCCCAGATCAACCGCTTCGGCGGCAACATTTCGCGCACCGCCGAGTTCGTCGGCATGGAGCGCTCGGCGCTGCATCGGAAGCTCAAAGCTCTCGGGATTGATTAAGGGATCAGGTATCAGCAATCAGGGATCAAGATAATGACAACAAATCCGATTTTGATACTTGATCCCTGATGCCTGATGCCTGATTGCTGATCCCTGATGTCCCGCTACGCCTACGTCAACGGCCGCTACCTGCCGTTCCGCGAAGCCAAAGTCCACGTCGAGGACCGCGGTTATCAATTCGCCGACGGCGTCTACGAAGTCTGCGAGGTGCGTGGCGGCCGCCTGATCGACGAGCGCCGCCACATCGAGCGGCTTAAACGCTCGCTCGGCGAATTGCGCATCCCGCTGCCGATGTCGGTCAAGGCGCTCGGCGTCGTGCTGCGCGAGGTGGTGGCGAGAAACCGCATCGGCTACGGCCTCGTCTACCTGCAGATCACCCGCGGCGTGGCGCGGCGCGATCACGCTTTCCCGTCGCCGCCGGTAGCGCCGACCATGGTGGTGACGGCACGGCCGCTGAACCTCAAGCGCAACGAGGCGCTCGCCGCCGCCGGCATCGCCGTCATCAGCGTTGCGGACAACCGCTGGGGCCGCGTCGATATCAAGTCCGTCGGGCTGTTGCCGAACGTTCTGGCGCGGCAAGCCGCCATCGAGCAGGGCGCCCGCGATGCCTGGTTCGTCGACAAAGACGGTGTCGTGATGGAAGCGTCCTCGGCCAATGCCTGGATCGTCACGGCAGAGGGCGCGCTGGTCACGCGTCACGCCGACCACGCCATCCTGCGCGGCATCACGCGTGCGGTGGTGGTCGACGCGGTCAAAGGGCAGGGGCTTTCGATCGAAGAGCGCGCCTTTACCTTGCAAGAGGCCTTTGCGGCGCGCGAGGCGTTCATCACCTCGGCGACCCAGCTGGTGCTGCCGGTGGTGAAGGTCGACGGCCACGTTATCGGCGACGGCAAGCCGGGCCCGGTCGCGACCGCGCTGCGGCGCGAGTTTTATCGCTACGCCGAGACCGGATAAGGCAATCGCAACAATGCTGTAGGCAGCGCGAGCATTGCCAACGCGCGGCCTCACCCTAAGTCATTGTTGGCAAACTGGGCTTGCATCGCCTGCCGCCGCGCCTTCTAATGGCTCCGCCTTCGGGTCCGTCCGGCCCGGAAGATTGGCGGGACGAGGCCAGCAAGGTGTGACAAGAAAAGACCCGTGGGGCAGGGGCCCGCGGTACAAAAACGGAAACAACGGCCATGGCAGCCGACCGCGCACAAAACTTGCAAGACACCTTCCTCAATCACGTCCGCAAAGCCAAAATTCCGCTCACCATCTTCCTGGTGAACGGCGTCAAGCTGCAGGGCGTGGTGACCTGGTTCGATAATTTCTGCGTGCTGCTGCGTCGCGATGGGCATTCGCAGCTGGTCTACAAGCACGCCATTTCGACCATCATGCCTGGTCATCCGGTCCAGCTTTTCGAAGGCGCCGAGGAAGCGCCGGCCGGGGATAAGGACTGATTGGAGCCGCGTCGTCGCGACAAAGGCGTCCCCCTCCCTAACCCTCCCCCGCGTGCGGGGGAGGGAAGGGTGGGGGCTGGCTCGGCGACCGGCCGCGCGCTCGTCATCGAGCCGGTGCTGCGGCGCGCCGCGTCGCACGCGACCGCCGCCGACCGCTCGTCCGCGGCCAAGCTCGACGAAGCCGCAGGCCTCGCCCGCGCCATCGATCTCGACGTCGCGCAAGCCGGCATCGTCATGCTGCGCGCGTTGCATCCCGCCACTTATCTCAGCAAGGGCAAGGTCGAGGAGATCGCGGGCCTGGTCAAAACTTTCGAGGCCGGCATCGTGGTGATGGACTGCGCGCTATCGCCGGTGCAGCAGCGCAATCTGGAAAAGGCCTGGAACGCCAAGGTGGTCGATCGCACCGGGCTGATCTTGGAAATTTTCGGGCGCCGCGCGCGCACGCGCGAAGGCGCGCTGCAGGTCGAGCACGCGCACCTGACCTATCAGAAGGGCCGGCTGGTGCGCACCTGGACGCATCTCGAACGCCAGCGCGGCGGCTACGGCTTTCTCGGCGGCCCGGGCGAGACCCAGCTCGAGGCCGACCGCCGCCTGATCGACGAGCGGCTCGCCAAGATCGAGGCCGAGCTGGAAAAGGTCAAACGCACCCGCTCGCTGCATCGTGAAAGCCGAAAGCGCGTGCCGTATCCGATCGTCGCGTTGGTCGGCTACACCAATGCCGGCAAGTCGACGCTGTTCAACCGCATGACGCGCGCCAATGTGCTGTCGGCCGACATGCTGTTCGCTACGCTGGATCCAACCTTGCGCGCGGTCGACCTGCCGCACGGCGCCCGCGTCATCCTCTCCGACACGGTCGGATTCATCTCCGACCTGCCGACCATGCTGATCGCGGCGTTCCGCGCCACGCTCGAAGAGGTCATCGAAGCCGACGTGATCCTGCACGTGCGCGACGTCGCCCACGGCGACGCCGAGGCGCAATTGCAGGACGTCGAAAAAATCTTGGCCCAGCTCGGCATCGATCCGCGCAACAATCCGAATGACAAGCAAACGCTGCTCGAAGTGTGGAACAAGATCGACCGGCTCGACGCCGACGCGCGGCTACAGCTGCAAAATATCGCCGACCGCCGGCCGGCAGAGCAAAAGCCGGTATTGGTTTCGGCGCTTACGGGGGAGGGGCTCGCTGACCTTGCCGCCGCCATCGAAGCTCGCCTTGGCGCGGGCCGCGTGCTGATCGAGCTCGAACTCGGTCCCGCTGACGGCGCCGGCGTGAGCTGGCTGCATCGCCACACCGAAGTCATCCATAAAGTCGCCGATGTCACCAACGGCCGCATCGCCATGACCGTGCGCGTGGATCCGACAATGGCCGCGCGGGTGCGCGCCAAGTTCGCAGCGACCGACAAGGCCAGCTCGGCGTAATGCGTATCGCGTTCTTGCCCGGCTTGGGCGACGCTTCAATCGCCGCCATCTCTTGTGCAGCGGTTCGATTTCGGCAAGCATGTCCAGGTTGAAACGCTCGTACCGGTCTTCACGGTACAATCAAGGGGGGTGACCATGTTGAAAATTCTGATTTCGGCTTCGGCGTTGGCCCTGCTTGTCGCCGCCGGCGGAACGACCGCGCAGGCGGCCTATGGGCACGCGACCGACGTGGCCAACACCGCTGCTTCCGGCTTCGTGCAATTGGCGCTCAATCCGCAGCCCGAACCGCCAAACAAGCCGCAGAAGGGCAAGAGGATCAAAAAAGGCGATCCCGGCAAGAACAAATAGGCGGCGTAACGCGCACCCGAGATTGCGACGCCTCGTCGGCGCGCACGCCGGCGAGGCGTTATTCCGCGGCCTTGGCCGCGTCCCACAATGCGTCCATTTCGGCAAGCGTCGCGTCCTGCGGCGCCTTGCCCTTGGCGGCCAGCGCCTGCTCGATCGCGGCAAAGCGGCGTTCGAATTTCCGGTTGGTCTGCCGCAGCAGCGCTTCCGGATCGGCGCGCAGATGGCGCGCGAGATTGACCGCGGCGAACAGCAAGTCTCCCACTTCACCCGCGGCGCTCGTTACCTCGCCATCGAGTGCGGCTTCGATCTCGTCGGCCTCCTCGCGGATCTTGTGCAGCACCGCGCGCGGATCGTTCCAGTCGAAGCCGACCTTGCTGGCCTTATCCTGCAGCTTCAGCGCCCGGGTGAGGGCAGGGAGCGCGGCCGGGACGCCGCTCAGCGCGCCAGCCTGCTGCGGTTTTCCCCGCGCGGCCTTTTCCTGCGCCTTGATCCGCTCCCAAATGCCTTCGACGGCGTGCGGGGTTTGCGAGCCTTCCTCGCCGAACACATGCGGATGGCGGCGGATCAGCTTTGCGGTGATGGCCTCGACCACGTCGCCGAAAGCGAACGCGCCTTGCTCCTGCGCCATACGCGCGTGAAAGACGACTTGCAGCAAAAGGTCGCCTAATTCCTCCTTGAGATCGGCGAGATCGTCGCGGGCAATGGCGTCGGCGACCTCATAAGCCTCTTCGATCGTGTATGGCGCAATGGTCGTAAAATTCTGCTCCAAATCCCACGGACAGCCGGTTTTCGGCGTGCGCAGCGCCGCCATGATGTCGATGAGGCGGCCGATGTCGCGGGCAGGAGTGAAGCCGGAATGTTTCTTCGACGCTTTGGCAGCAGTCATGGCAAGGGGTCCGCAAAAATGAGGCGCGGACCCTACCAGACCGGCACAAGGGCGGCGATGGCCGCGGCCGCGCCGCGGCTTGCCGGGCGGCGACTAATAGGTCTCCTCGGTCACCCCAGTCATCCCGCAAGCGCTGCCAGATGCTTGAGCGCCCCGATGCTCGGCAGAAACAGATAGGCGCCCCCCTTGGTAGCGATGAGCTGCGGGTGACGGCCTTTCTTCGTCGGGTCGGGCTGGTAGACCGGACACGTCACCCGCGGCGTCGCCGGCTGGCCGGTCGGGAACTGCAGCGAGAAATCGCCCGCCGGCCCCAGGAATGGCTCGGGATTGGGTGCCGTAAAGGCCGCGCCGGTGAGGAACCAAGCACCCATGATGAACTCGAACTGGTCCGCCAGGTCGAGCCCGATGAACGGCCCGATCAGGCCGCGATCGGCCGTCACCGGTTCGCCCGGCTTATATTGCGGCCCATAGGGTATGGCCCGGCGCATGACCCGGTGCGCCGAGGCGATGTCGGCCCCTTCGGGCGCAAAGCGCGGATTGGCCCGCAGGATATGCGCGTTGGAACCGGTCTTGGCGAAATAGTCTTCGCCGTAGTCGAAGTCGTCCAACTGTTTCGGCGGCTTGGCCGCCTGCACCGCCTTGCGGGCCGCCGCCGACTGGGCGGCGTACCGTGCCGGTATGGCGTCGTAGTCCGGCGAGTTCGGCGACAGTTCCAGGGGTACGCCGCTGCGCCAGCGGCCGCACAGTTTTGCGGCCACGCGCTCCTTGTCGTCGCCGCGGACGCCGGTGAATCCCGGCACCTTGCGGCGCCAAGCGTCCTGCGCCGCATCGTCCAGGAATTTTTCGAAGGCTGCTACGTCCTGGCTCAGCTTGCGGAAGGCGCAGAAGCTGCTGTTCAGGAACGGGTTGCTTTGGGCCTGTTGCGAAGTCCACGGCGGCAGCGGGAAGGGCTTGGCCTGGTTGCGCGGCTGACCCCAAAGAAAGGCGCCGGCGGCGACCAACCCTTGCTCCCCATCGGGCGTGAACGGCAAGCCGTCGATCGCCAATTGCGGCTGAGCGATGCCGTCGACGTAGCCGAAATGGATGCGGCTCTCGGGGAGATCGTCGGCATCGTCGGTCCCGACGATCTTGAAGGCGCCTTGGATGAAGTTGCGCAGCGCCGCGTCAACCAGCTCGCGGGTCGCGGGATCGACCGCTTGCACCATGACGACGACGTGGAATTCGGTCGACTTGTAAGGTTCATCCCACTTGCTGATATCGCTCAGACCGACGTCGCCCACGGTGGCAAGAGTCTCGGGATCGCGGGCGCCGCGGCGGAAGGCAGCGGGGAACGCCGTCAGGGTCGCCTGGTCCAGCCCGAGCGCCGCCAGGCCGCTCGCGGTCAGCCCGACGTTCAGGCAGGCCGGCGGCTTCATCCCCCATGGGGCGGCCGTGGTCAGCTTCGGCAACGGCGCTTCGACGGCGCCGCGAGCGAGCTTGCCGAGCACCTCGCGCGCCTTGACCTTGTCGGTCACCGCCAAAAAGTAATGCCGCGCGCTGGGCATGTTGTAGCCGCGCAGGATCAATCCCTGTACGTCGGATAAATCGACCTTGGCGCGTGGGATCGCCGGCACGGGTTCGGGCGGCGCCGGCGACGGCGAGGGCGGCGAGCCTGTGAAGCCTTCGCCGGAGCCGGTCGAGGTCCCCGGCAGACCCGGCAGCATATTGCGGATTTCGGTGGCGGTCGGCCCGTGCGAGATGGCACTCGGCTGATATTTGGGGTCATGACCTTTGACATTGGCGTCGATGCGCTTGAGCCACGTCTTGAAGTCGTCCCAATGCTCTTCGACCGGCGTCTGCGGAACCGGCGCTTCGGGGGTGCTCGCGGCGCTCGGCAGCACGATCGTGTTGAGCGCCCAGACCAAGCCCGCATTGTTGAGGAAGGCGTCGATGTAGGGGTCCCATTCGCCATCGTAGATGGCGACCACGAGAATCCGATTGTCCGCGATCAAGACCGCGTCGGCGAAGTGAACCAGCCCGCCGCCCGGCGAGATGTTGAGTGCCGCGCTGGCCGTCGCCCCTTGCGGCTTCGTGCCGCCACCGAACGCCTCGGCGATGCGTTTGACATCCCCGCTGCGACGCAGCGCCTCATGCGCCGCCGGCTTCAGCGGAATCGACAGCGTCAGGCAATGCTGCGCAGCGAGGCCGGGGTCTGTCGGTGGTGGGTTATTGGGCGGGGTGGCAAGGTCCATGGAATCCTCCGGAGAGAGACATTTTTCAGGGATACTACTTGTGCGAGACTCCTGCCGTTTGGCAAGACGTTTTTCTTTTTTCTTTTTTTCTTTGGCCGCTGAAATCTGGCCGCCGATCACGTTACGGATAGCGACGGGATTTGAGGGACGCCCGTGATCGCCTGAATCGAATCTGCCTAGCATCCGGAGCGGACTTGCCAAGCAATGCGGCCGTGACGACTTTCGTTCATACCGCCGCCTGGTTCTAAGCAGGGCACTCGGAGTTGGTCATGCCTGTTTCGGCCTATATCCAAGCCACGCTGTTCGTAGCGCTCAATGCGGTCGCGCTATTTGCTGCGGCTGGAACGATCAGAATTTTCGATTTCTGGGTCTATATCGCGATTTTCGCCACCGTGATGGCGGCTTCGTTCGCCTTCCTCGATCCCGACCTGCTGCGCGAACGGATGCGTCCGGGCGGCCAACGCCCGCCGCTGGCGCTGCGCCTGTTCGCGCTGGTCATGGTTCTGCATTGGATCGTCGCCGGGCTCGACCGCGGCCGTTTCCACTGGAGCGATGACGTGCCGGCCTGGCTGCGGGCGGCAGCGCTCATTGCACTGGCCGCCGGCTACGGGCTGGCGTTCTGGGCCATGCGGGTCAACCGGTTCTTCTCGTCGGTGGTGCGCATCCAATCCGACCGCGGCCAATACGTGGTCACGGCCGGGCCTTATCGCTGGCTGCGCCATCCGGGCTATCTCGCCGGCATCGTCATCATCGTGGCGAGCGGCATCGCGCTCGGCTCCTGGCTGGCGACGGCGCTCCTGATCGTCTTCAGCTTGCCGTTCCTGCTGCACCGGGTGATCCGCGAAGACCGCGTGCTCCAGGCCGAGCTGCCGGGCTACCGCGACTATGCAAGCCGGGTGCGCTGGCGCGTGCTGCCGGGGATTTGGTGAGCGAAAGCAGGGGCGTTGCCACGGGCGGTCAAGCGCGCCCCTCAATGCATGATTCGCATAAGACATATTATGGAATATCTTCGTCTGGGCCAGAATATCAGGGACTTTTATCGAGGGCCGTCGGCAATCTCGACTGTAAGCCCGTCGTAGGCCGGTTCGACATTGGCCGGCAGCTTGGCAAAGAGCTCCTCGTAATCGAGATCGGCGTGCAGGTTGGTCAGGATGGCGCGCCGCGGTTTTAGGCGGCCGATCCAGGCCAGCGCGTCGTCGACCGAGAAATGGCTCGGGTGCGGCCGGTAGCGCAACGCGTCGACGATCCAGACGTCGAGGCCCGAAAGCGCCGCGGCGCTCTCGGCCGGCAGGCCGGACAGGTCGCAGGAATAGGCGAGGTTGCCGAAGCGGAATCCGAACGAGGCGATGTCGCCGTGCGCCTGCAGGATCGGCAGCGCGGTGAGGGGACCGCCCTTCCCTGCGACCGTGACCTGCTCGCCGGCCGCCAGCCGGTGCTCGCTGACGATCGGCGGATATTCGCTGCCGGGCGGCGCGCGGAAGCAATAGTCGAAGCGGGTATGCATCGACTTTGAGGTAAATTCATCGAGATAGACGTCGACCGGGCGGCGCTGCTTGATGTAGAGCGCGCGCAGATCGTCGACGCCGTGGGTGTGGTCGGCGTGCTCGTGGGTGTAGAGCACGGCATCGAGCCAATCGACCTCGGCATCCAAAAGCTGCTCGCGCAAATCGGGCGAGGTGTCGACCAGAATCCGGGTGACGCCGCCCCCGCCGCCGTCGCGCCGCTCGACCAACAGCGAGGTGCGCCGGCGCCGGTTCTTCGGATTGTTCGGATCGCAGGCGCCCCAGCCCAGAGCTGGCCGCGGCACGCCGCCCGATGACCCGCAGCCCAAAATGGTGAATCTTTGCGTCATGCCGCCGCTTGCGCCGGCCGCGGCACCTTGCCGAACAGGCGGAAGAAATTATCGGTCGTCTGTCGCGCGATGGCGTCGAATGAGACGCCGCGGGCTTCGGCCAGCACATTGGCGGTCTCGATCACAAAGGCCGGCTCGTTGCGCTTGCCGCGATACTTGCCGGGCGCGAGGTAAGGCGCATCGGTCTCGACCAGGATGCGGTCGGCGGGCAGTTTTGCGGCGATGTCGCGCAGCGCTGCCGAATTCTTGAACGTCAAAATGCCGGTGAACGAGATGAAATGTCCGAGCGCGATGGCGCGGCGGGCGAGGTCTGGACCGCCGGTGAAACAATGCAGCACCGCCGGGAAGGCGCCCTTCCCTGTTTCCTCTTCGAGGATGCGCGCCATGTCGTCGTCGGCGTCGCGCGAATGGATGACCAGCGGCAATCCGGTCTCGCGCGCCGCCGCGATATGAGTGCGAAAGCCGCGCTCCTGCGCGTCGCGCGGCGCGTTGTCGTAATGATAGTCGAGGCCGGCCTCACCGATGGCCACGATCTTGGCATGTCGCGTGCGCGCGACGAGGTCGCCCGCGGTCACGTGCAATTCCTCGTGGGCGTAGTGCGGGTGCGTGCCGACCGAGCAAAACACTTCGGGAAAGCGCTCGGCGATCGCCAGCACCTGGGCGTGGCGCGCGACCCGCGTCGAAATGGTGACCAGACGCGCGATGCCGGACGCCCGCGCGCGGGCAACGACGCCGTCGAGCTCGGTGGCAAAATCGGGAAAATCGAGGTGGCAATGGCTGTCGATCAGCATGGCTATCGCGCCGCTTTCTCACCAGGCCCGCCATAACGCGAAAGCACCGTGAGGGTTGGTATCAACCGCGCGTGGCCTCGGCAAGCAAGCCGAAGACGCTGAAAACCAAAGGCTTGCGCTCGAGATTATAGGTTTCGACGTCGCGCGCGGCGGCATTGATGCGCTCGGAGGCGTCCGCGAGCCGGTTGAGCCGGCCGAGCTCGCCGCGGTCGCGGTCGAGGCGGAGCGACAGCCAGGCATTGATGGTGTCGAGGAAGGCGGCGAGCGGCAGCGGGTCGGTGCCGGCGATGGCCTCGCCCAGCGCGTGCAGCGCGCTCGTGTCGACCGCCGGCAACTTGTCGAGCAGATCGAGCGCGCGCTGGCGCAGCTCCAGCGCATCGCCGTCGAGGAACGCCAAGGCGCGGGACACGCTGCCGTCTGCCGCCGCTGCGGCGGCGGCAATTTCGGGATCGTTTGCCGACGAGCCGGTCGCGACCGCGACGGCGGCCGCGACGTCGGTCTCAATCAGCGGCCGCAAGGTGACGATGCGGCAGCGCGAGCGCAACGTCGCCGGCACCCGCGCCGCGGAATGGCTCACCAGGAGCAACAGCGCGCGCTGCGGCGGCTCCTCCAAAACTTTGAGCAGCGCATTGGCGCCGGACCGGTTGAGCTCGTCGACCGCATCGACGATGGCGATGCGCCAGCCGCCCTCACCCGCCGTCGAGCCGAAAAACGCCACAGTGCGGCGAACGTCGTCGACCGCGATCTGTTGGCGCAACACGCCTTTGTCGTTGGCCGTGCGCTCGAGAATGAGCAGGTCGCCCTGAGCCTGCGCCGCGATGTGGCGCGCCACCGGATGCTTCGGATCGAGCGCGAGCGACGTTGCCGCGGCAACCTCGGGCGCCGTGGGATTGGGATGCGCCAAGACGAAGCGCGCCAGCCGGTAGGCCAGCGTCGCCTTGCCGATGCCTTTTGGGCCGGCGATCAGGAAAGCGTGGGGAATGCGGCCGCCGCGATAGGCGGCAAGCAGCGCGGCCTCGGCGCTAGCGTGGCCGAACAGCGCGGCGGTGGTGCGCGGATGCGGCGCTTCTGAGTCTTCGTCCGCCTGCGGGCTCATGGCGCTCGCTTCACGACACCAGGTTTTCCGGCGCCGGCTCCAGCGCGAGCGGCGCGGTTGCCGGATCGAGCCTCGCCTGCACGGTGTCCCAGATGGCTTTGGCGACCTGCACGCGGGGCGCGCCGGCGTCGATGATGACGCAACGCTCCGGCTCGTCGGCGGCGAGCGCACGAAACGCCTCGCGGAGCTTGTCGTGAAACTCGACGTTTTCCGCTTCGAACCGGTCGGGCGCGGCACCGCCGCGGCGCAGCGCCAGGCGCTCGAGTGCCACATCGACCGGCACGTCGAGGATGAGCGTGAGGTCGGGCAAGAGATCGCCGATGGAGACGCGCTCGAGCCCTTTGATCAGGCGCCGGTCGACCTGGCCGAGCGCGCCCTGATAGACCCGGGTGGAATCGGCGAAGCGGTCGCACACCACCCATTTGCCGGCGTTGAGCGCAGGCGCGATGGTGCAGCGGACGTGATCCTCGCGCGCCGCCGCGAACAGCATGGCTTCGGCATCGGCGCCCAGCGGCTTTGCCGCGCCGGAGAGCAGCACGTGGCGGATGATTTCCGCGCCCGGCGAGCCGCCCGGCTCGCGGGTCAGGAGCACGCCTAAGCCCAGCGACTCGAGCTTATTCGCCAGCAGGCCGGCTTGCGTCGACTTGCCGGTGCCCTCGCCGCCTTCGAAGGTGATGAACTTGCCTCGCATCCTTTTCGCCGCGTCGCGACCGTCTGCGGTCCAATCCAGACTATACATTCATTTCAGCAAGTTAGGCGCAGTCTTGCAGACACAAAATGAAGCAAAATCGCACCAATCATGCGCTATATAGGCCGCTCCGGCACCGTGCGCAGCAAATTCGCGGAAAAAACGGCAAGCTAGAGCTTATTCACGCCGGCGCGGAACAGCCCGATCATCAGTTCGGTGGCGCCGTCCATGGCGCGCTGCGACATGCTGCCTGTGCCGACGTCCTCGGCCGCGGCCAGCGGCACTTCCAGCGCCAGGCTTTCGCCGCGCCACACCATCAGCTTACCGATCGCCTGGCCCTTGGTGATCGGCGCCGGCACCGGGCCGGTATAGACGATGCGCGCCAATAGCCGCTCGTTGGCGTTGCGCGGCAGCATCACCTTGACGATGCCGGGCGCCAGCAGCGGCACGTAGCTCCTGTCGCCGCCAAAGACCTTGGCGCCGCCGATATTCTGGCCTTCGGCGAACAGCACCCGCGCCTCAAAGCCGTGAAAGCCCATCTCCAGCATTTTCTTGGCTTCGTCGGCGCGCTCCTTGTCGGATTTGGCGCCGGTGACCACGACGATGAGGCGGAAATTGTCCTGCACCGCGGTGCCGACCAGGTTGAAGCCGGCTTCGGCGGTTTCGCCGGTCTTCATGCCGTCGGCGCCGATGCCCATGCCGAGCAGCGGATTGCGGTTCTGCTGGCGGATATTGTTCCAGGTGAATTCGCGCTCGGCGAAATACGGAAAGAAGTCCGGATAGACCTGGATGATGTGGCGGGCGAGCTCGGCCATCTCGCGCGCGGTGACGCGCAGATTGGGATCGGAAAAACCCTCGGCGTTGGTGAAGGTCGATTTTTCCAGGCCGATCTCGCGGGCGCGCTTGGTCAACAGCGCGCCGAACGCCGTCTCGTTGCCGGCCAACCCCTCGGCGATGGCGATGCAGGCATCGTTGGCAGAGTCCACGATAATGCCGTGGATGAGGTCGTCGACTTTGACCTGGCTGTGGATCGCCGCGAACATGGTCGAGCCGTGGGACGGCGCGCCACCCTTGCGCCAGGCGTTCTCGCTGATCCTGAAGGTGTCGTCGAGCTTGAGCCGGCCCCGCTTGATCTCGTTGAACACGTATTCGAGCGTCATCAGTTTGGCGAGGCTTGCCGGCGCCACCAGCTGATCGCCGTTCTTGTCGAACAACAGGCTGTCGCTGTCGGGATCGAGGAGGACGGCGGCCGGAATGCTGGTCTGGAACGCCTCGTCCTTTTTGGTCGCCATCGCGGCCGGCGCGGCATGCGCAGCGTAAAGGCCGGCGGCAACCGCCACGGCGAGCAGCGTGGCCACGGGGATCCGCACGCCCCTGCCCGGCAACGAAGCTGCAAAAAAACGCCGCACGCGCACAAAAACCTCCACCCGTCACGCAACCTCAATTGCACCCGACCATGTCGTGGACAAGAGGGCATGCGCAAGTCTGCCGCTGCGGCAAATTGAACGCGTCTTACCGGGGTCAGGCGCGCGCGACGCTTAAGCTCAATAGAGCCCGCGGCCGTTGAGAAGATCGAGGCCATCGACGCTCGTGGGCGTCGCGGCAAACGACATGCCGGGAGCCGGCCTGGTCGATGCGGTAGAGGCCGGCGCCCCCGCCGCCGGCGCGCCCATGAAGCGGGGACTGCCGACGGGCGGCGGCTGTCGCGGGAATGGCGGGATGATCGACGTCGAGGCAAGCTTGACGTTCCACGGCGCCGGCGCCGGCTCGTGGTCGCGCAACGTCGCTTCGAGAATGCGGTCGTCGGTGCCCTCCACCGGCGCGCGGCCGACATATTCGACGCGCACCGGCACGGTGCCGCGGTTGTAGAAGCCGAGCAGATGCGCCGCCCGCGTCGACACGTCGATGAGGCGGTTATGGGCATAGGGCCCGCGGTCGTTGACGCGCACGACCAGCGATTTGCCGTTGGTGAGGTTGGTGACCCGCACATAGCTCGGCAGCGGCAAGGTGGTGTGGGCGGCGGTGATGCCGTCCTTGTCGAAGATTTCGCCGTTGGCGGTAAAGCGGCCGTGGAAATCGTCGCCGTACCACGACGCCAGTCCCTCGGCGCGATAGTTCGGGTTGTCTTGCGGGACGTAAGTTTGGCCAGCGACCACATAGGGCGAGCCGACCCGGAAGGTGCCGCCGCCCTTGGGCACCGGCTCGCCGGGGCCGACCACGCGCTCGCTCGCCGACACGCCGTAGCGCGCATCGACCCGCGACGAACCGCTGCAATGGGCGAGCAACAGGCTCAAGCCGGCGCAAGCGCCGGCCGCCGCCAACTTCCGCACTGCCGCGCTAAATCGACCCCGCATCGTCCCCGTACCCGCCGCAGAGGTATCGGGGGGCAGCGTGGTTACATTGTGGCGGCAATGCGCGAGCCGCCGGCCATAGTGAACGGACTATTGTCGGCCGGGCCGCCACCGTCATTGCGAGGAGCGAAGCGACGAAGCAATCCAGGCGGCTTGCTCAGCGCTGGATTGCTTCAATGACGGGGTCCGCTACTCGTAAATCGGCTTGGCCAGCGCCACGATCGCCGGCGCCACGTCGACCAGGCCGTTGACGAGTTTCTCGGCCGCTTCGCCGGTCAAGGGATGGACCGGAAGCTGCTGCTTCTCCATCTCGGCGAGATATGCCGGATCCTTCATGGTGTCGTCGAACGCCTTGCGGATGATCGCCAGGTGATCGGCCGGCACGTCCTTCGACATGATGAAGGGCCGGCCCACTTCGTCGCCGCCGTTGAGCAGATCGAGCAGCTTCTGCTGCTCATCGCCCTTGGCGAAGCCGCCGATATAGACGGCGCTTTCCGGCACCTCATCGACACGCTGGCGGGTGAAGCGGACGAAGGGATGGGCGAGCTTTTTGTCGATCCATTCGAGTGGGATGCTGCTGTAGGAGCCGCAATCGCCGTCGAGCGCGCCCTGCTCGATCGCCAGCCGCTGCTCGGCGCTGCCGGGATAGCCCATGATCTGCTTGACCGGGGCGTGGAAAACCTCGCGCAAGGTGGCGCCATTGATGTAGTTGCCGGACGATTTGCCGGTCGAGCCGAGGATGAACTCCTTGCGGTGCATCATCTCGCCCCAGGTCTTCGGCCCGTTGTCACCATAGCCGTAGCAGACCCGGTAATCCGGCGTGACGACGCCGACCCAGGCGTAGCGCCGGAAATCGAGATTGACCTTCTCCGGCTGGATGATGGACTGGGTCACCATGCCCGGATTGAAGATGACCATGACGGTGCCGTCCTTCGCCGCGGTCAGGTTGAGATAGCGCACCGAGGTGAGGCTGCCCGCCCCCGGCATGTTCTGCACGATGACGGTCGGATTGCCGGGAATGTGGTTGCCGATATAGCGCGACAGCACGCGGGCATAATTGTCGTAGCCGCCGGCCGGCGAGAAGCCGACCACGATGGTGAAGAGCTTGCCCTTGTAAAAATCGTCGGCGCGGGCTTGCGGGACTAGCGCCTGCACCGCCAGCAGCAGCATCGAAAGACCGAACGCCCGGCTCTTGAACATCGCCATCCCTATCGCAATCTCTGCGGCCTCGCTGCCGTGACCGATATTATCGCGCCCCTCGCCACCATTTGCTGCGACAAAACGCTGCCGATCTCAAGCAAAATCAAGCGGCTGCAGGGAAACGTTGCGTTTTCACGCGATACTCCACACATTCGTGGCTCAGGCGACACCGCGTACTACCGAAGATTTGCTCGGTTCCATGCAAAAGCCACGATCAGGCAACAGGCTTCGAAGCGTGGTGGGACTAAAGGGGAATTTCGCCAAACCAAGCGAAAATAAATGCGGTGCCATTGGCGCCGCAAATTAGGTGCGGCCGACTCTGGGGAAGAGCCGGCCGCGGAGTAGCTAACTCGGTCGTATACCTGTCGGGGGACACGGTGATCGGGTTAGCTACTATTTCCTATAGACCCCGCATGGCACCCTGTCTGTAGACCGCGCGGCGGCTCACGATTATTTGCTTAATTTGCCCAGTACGGGCCCCCTCAATCATGCGCCGCTCGCCGCTGCCCTGATCGGCGCCTCACTCGCTGACCCACCTGTTGCCGCTGCCCTCCGCATAATACTCCTCGGCAACGCCCGACTTCGACAGACAAACGAGTTCTGCAAACGGCGCGTTCGGCCGGCACGATCGGCACGACAGTTGCGGGGACAAGCGCCGTCACGGCCGCGACGCGGTGCCAATCGAGCGAGCGCAAGTCAACGCCGCCAGTTGCCAAGGCGTTCACAGATTATATATCGGTAAGTGCTTGATGTTGCTGCGCTGGAAGGGTGGCCGAGTGGTTTAAGGCACCAGTCTTGAAAACTGGCAGGCCCGTAAGGGTCTCGTGAGTTCGAATCTCACCCCTTCCGCCATATCTGGTTTAATAACCAGAGTTGTGCCTCTTAAAGAAGATAACCCCGCATCATACAAAGCGATAGTGGTGCGTTGAGGTTTGAGGCGCTCCCGGTCAAGCATTGGTCTGGAAGGCAACGTCACAGCGAGAGATAGCAGATTCGGCCGGCGCTTCAGAAAAGCTCGCTTTTTGACCAGAGAAGCCGCGATGACGCTGCAACATACTGGCGACCTCTTATTTCACTGTTGGTCGCATGCGGACCGACAAGCCGGGTACAGAATTTTCGAGAGCATCGTTGAAAAAGGGCTTTTGCTCACGATAAACAGCGGGCCGCTCGACAGCTTTCGATACCACACCGGCGGCCAAGTTGCTCAAATGGACGTAATGCAGCTCGCCCGCGTGTGTTTTACAGAAATTCCTGTGCGCCTATTGCATACGCATGGCTACGGGCATTTTGGCGTAGGTTTCTCACGGCCAACAATGGTGCATTGGGGGGCGTGCCCAGCTTGGTATCTCCCAAATCATCCCGGCGACCGCTCGCTCAAGGAAAGTGGCGCGGAGGTTATTCGGGGCATACATGCCTCAGCCGTCGCGCTTGACAACATGAGGGCGCTCGTTCGCGACGTGCCCTCAGGACTCAAACAGCATATTCCTGAACAGTATTTGTCTCGAGACTTTGATTTCGAGGTAAGATTTACACACGGCCCTACGCTTAAAGGCCCTTCGTTGATAGAGTGGATAACGCGAAGCGAGCTTTCTCTCCGCCGCACGTTATCATTCATCAAGGAACTTTCGCCCCGCGATAATGAGGACTTCCGTTACCTTTATGAGCGGGAATGGCGCATCGTCGATGGTATTAGCTTCAAAGGTGAAACGGTATTTCGCCCGCCGACCGATGCTGAAAAACTAGCATTGTGCAATGTACAAAATGCTTGGCGGGAGAAAATCAGGAGCGACGACATCAACGTTCAGCTTCGATATGGTGATACTCGGCTTATCGACCATTTTCGATATTTCAATGGTTTTGATCGCCCAGTGTCGCAAATGATTGAGGTGATTCTTGTTCCCGACCAAGCAGCGAAACGTCACGTTCAAAACTTTATCAACGCGCATCGCGCAATTTTTCGACCTATTGGTCCCCAGGTTCAACTATTCCCATCCACTATGCTTCGGCGATGGTCTTGGCGCTTACGAGAGATGGTAGCCACCGGTTAACATGGAAGTTATTTCTACACGGCAGCAAAATGTCGATCACAGCGACGTTTGGGGTATAATCACTAATCTCGCCGACCACACGAGGGATGACAGCCATGAGTGATCCGATGGACCACTTCGCCCACCCCGATGAAGATATTTTTGTCCCAAAATATTCCGACGAGAATTTGGAAGCCGCGGTAGGCACCAGCCCGCAATGCTTCCCCACTTTCACCTGCTCCCAGCCGATGTGCGCGACGGGCGGCGGCTGCGGCACCTGGCCGGGCTAGCCGCGGCGCGGGACAATTCGCCGCGAATCCGATAACGTCTTGATTCGTCGAATCACTTCGCCCCGGCTCGGGCGGGAGGGCGTCGAGTGATGAGCACGATCATCACGGTCGCCACCATGAAAGGTGGCAGTGGCAAGAGTACGCTGGCAAGCTGCCTCGCGGTGCACTGGCATCTGCGCGGGCGCCATCCGACCTTGATCGACGCCGATCCGCAGCGCTCGATCATGCGGCTTGCCGCGCGCGAACGCGCGCTCGGCGGCGTCGCCGTGCTCGAGGATGCGAGCGAAGACGCCTCGAAGACGGCGCGGCGCATTGCCGCCGGCGGCAGCCTGGTGATCATCGATACGCCGGGCTTTCGCTCGCGGACGACGCTCGATTGCCTGGCGGCCGCAGACTTTTTGCTTGTGCCGGTAAAACCGTCGCCGTTCGACGTCGACCGCATGCTCGATACGTTGAGCATCCTGACCGACCGGCCCGATGGCAAACGGCCGCTGTTCCGTTGTCTGTTGACGCAGACCACCCGCGATTCCGTCATCGCCAAGCACATCCGTGCCGAGCTCGCTGAAGCCGGCCTGCCGGTGCTGCAGAACGAGATGTCCAACCGGGTCGTCTATCCGGAAGCCGCGCTGTGGGGCGCCACGCCGAGCTTGATCAGCTGGAAGGGTCCCGCGGCGAAGGAGATCGCTGCCATCGCCGACGAGGTCGACATGGTGCTCGGCGCCCAGCAGGCCGCGGCATGACCAGAAAGCCGCTGCCGAAAGCCATCGTGCGCCCGCTCGACAGCCTGCGGGTCGCGCGCGGCGCCGCGCTTGACGCCCCCCTGCCCGCGCCGCAACCGGCTTTGCCCCACGACGCGGTCGAGCCGGAGCCGGCGCTGCGGGTGTCGTCGGCGCCGATCGCCAACGATGCGACGCCTGATGTGTCGCCCGCCGCGCAGCAATTCGCCGCGAAGCGGCACGCCTTGGCGCGCAAAATCGTCGAGCGCCACCGGACATTTGCGGCGGTGGGCGGACTTCTGCCGCTGCCGATCATCACCGTCGCCGGCATCACCGCGATCAACTTGCGGATGGTGAAGCAGCTCAGCGATCTCTATGGCGTGCCGTTCCAGCGCGACCGCACGCGCGCCATCATCGTCGGCCTGATCGGCGGCGCGGTGCCGACGGGGCTCGGCGTGACCACCGCGTCGACGCTTGCCTTCGCGATGCCGGGACCGGCGCTGGTGGGGCTTGCAGTCTCGGCCATCGCCGCCGGCGCCATGACGCGCGGCATCGGCCGGGTCTTTGTCGAGCATTTCGAGGCCGGCGCCTTGCCACCGACTACGGCCCAAACCTAGCGCTTGCCGGATCGCCGCGGCTCGCTGCGGCTCGCTGCGGCTTTCTTACGGAATCTCGTAGACCGTCGTCTGGTCGGCGATGCCGCGCAGCGCCGCGACCTGCATGGTCGGCTGCAACCCGGCGTCTTCGAGGATTTTTGCCGCCTTGGCGTCTTCGACCACCGGCTTGGTGACGAAAATGGCGCGCGAGGACGCCAGCCCCTGCACGCGCGCCGCCATGTTCACGGTCTGGCCGAAATAATCCTGGCTGTTGTTGAGCGTCACCGCGAGGCACGGGCCCTCGTGGATGCCGATCTTGAGCAGCAAATCCTCGTTGTGCCGCTCGGCGTTGATGCGGGTCATCTCATCGCGCATGCGCAGCGCCGCGGCCAGCGCCCGGTCCGGCGTCGGGAACGTCGCCATCACCGCATCGCCGATGGTCTTGACCACCGCGCCGGCCTCCGCCGCCACGATTTCGTGCAGCACGTGGAAATGCTGGCGCACCAGATCGTAGGCGACCAGATCGCCGACCCGCTCATAGAGCGCGGTCGAGCCTTTGAGATCGGTGAACAGGAAGGTGAGGCTCGTGATCTTCAGGCGCTGATCGACGTCGAGCGTATCGGTGCGATAGATGTCGCGAAAGGTCTGGTTGGTGAGGAGCCGCTTGGCGGTGATGAAGGCTTTGCGCCGGCCGAGCAGGTGATGCAGCTGATCGCCCGCGATCCACAATGCCGGCAGCACGCGGCGGTCGGTGCGGTTCTCGAGCGACAGCCGCAGCGGGCCGGGCTGCATCTCGACGGTGCCGACCGGCGCCTTCACCTTGTTGAAGACCATGGACAGCGTCTGCCGCTCGCGGGTCGGCTCGCCCTTGACGTCGATGAATTGCGTGCCGTGCGTCACCGGATCGAACGCGATGACGAAATCGTTCGGCAATTGCACCGACAGCACCGCCTTCTCGCCCGGCGGCAGTTCGATCGAGTCGATGGTGAATTCGGCGAGGCTGTCACCCAAGGTTTCCGGCAGGTCGACGCCGGAGCTCCAGAAAATCTGCCGGTAATATTCCGCTTCGGGCAGCGTGTCGGGATCGTGGGCGGCGATGCGGCGCACGCGCTGGCTCACCGTGAAAGTCACCTCGACCATCTCGTCGAGCGTCGGCTTATAGCCCGAGGCGCAGAGCCCGCAGGCATATTCCTCGTGATCGATGGTTTTTAGCGTCGATCCGGCATCGAGCACGCCGCCGCAGCCGGGACAGAGCACGTTCCACGACAATTCGAACAGGCCGAGCCTGGAGGCGTGCAGGAACGCGGCCAGCGCGCGCTCCTCGTCGAGACCGTGCTTGGCGGCGAAATCGAGCACGTTGACGCGGCACAACTCGCGATCGGGCGCCTCGCCAACCGCTTGCTCGATCGCGGCAACGCAGTCCGGATCGGCCGACTGCCGCAGCACGCTGAAAAGCGCTTCGGATTCGCTCACTGCTACCGGTCCTTATGGCTCAGCGCCCAGGCGCTGCAGGAAGGTAGGTCTCGGGTCCCCTGCCTTCAAGGCGCAGGGCCGTGACCGCGCGGCGCGGCGGCCTCACAGCGAATTGATGTTTGTTTGGAAAGTTTTGCCGACGGCTCCAGGCTGCGCGGCGGGCCGGCCGCCGCTGGTGCCGGCGAAACCATCGCGAGCGTTTGACGTATTTGTGATAGCGAAGGTGCGGAAGCGCCGCCGGAAACCTGCGCATGACGACGATCTACCGCTATCGCAAGGAAACGCATTTTGCGCAGCCGCCGCAGGCAGTCTGGCCGTTCCTCGCCGACACCGCGCGGCTCAACGAGATGACCGGCTCGCCGGCTTATCAGGTCAAGGATCAACTCGACGCCGACGGCCGCATCCGCCGCGCCGCAACCGCCAAGGCCGGACCTTTGCGCCTGCAGTGGGACGAGCGGTTCGGCGAGTGGCAGGAAAACCGCTGGCTCACCCAAGAGCGCCAATTCAAGAACGGCCCGTTTCGGCACTTCAAGGTGCACGCCAAGCTCGACCCCGAAGGCACCGGCAGCCGGCTCACTTTCGCAGCCGAGGTCGAATGCGCCGGCGCGCTGGGATTTTTGGCAAAGCTTTCCGGGCAGCTGGACCGCGAATTCGACAAGCGTGTCGCGGGCGTCGAGAAGCTCGTGGCCGAAGCCAGCATGCCGGATCAGCTTCTCGGCGCGAGCGCGCATGAGGCGGCGACGCCGGCGGGCCAGCGCCGGCTCGATGCCTTGATCGCCGATCTCGAGCGCGACCCGGCGAGCCATGGACTGGCGCCCAAGCTCGCCGCCTATTTGCGGCAAGCGCCGGGCGTGACGCTGCGCGGCATCCGGCCGCTCGCATTGGCGCGGCAATGGCGCGCGCCGCCGACCGACACGGTGGAGCTGTTTCTCGCCGCGCAGCATCGCGGCATTCTGGCGATGGGCTGGGATTTATTGTGCCCGCGCTGCCGCGGCGCCAAATCGCGGGTCGAGCGCTTGCACGAATTGCCGCAAGGCGCGCACTGCTCGTCGTGCAATATCGACTACACGCGCGATTTCACCCGCAATGTCGAGCTCACCTTTCGTCCCGAGCCGTGGTTTCGTCCGCTGCCGGAGGGCGAGCTGTGCATGCTCGGCCAAGCCTCGACGCCGCATGTCAAGCTTCAGGCCGAGGTCGCCCCGCACGCCAACAAAAGCTTCGCGCTAACACTGCCGCCGGGCGCCTATCGCTTTCGCACCGTCGAGGCCGGCGGCGAAGCCGATGCCGATATCGGCGCCGACGGCAGCATCCCGCAGGTCACGGCGAGCGGCTCCGAAATTTCGCTTGCGCCGAACGGCCAGGCGGGCGCGCTCATCGTGCGCAACGATAGCGACCGGGCACTGTTCTTCGTCGTCGAGGAGCGCAACTGGGCGCGCGACGCGCTGACCGGCGAGCGTGTCATCGCCATGCCGGCGTTCCGGCGGCTCTGCCCCGAGCAGCTCTTGCGTCCCGGCGACGACGTCGAAATCGGCCGCGTCGCCATCATGTTCACCGACCTGCAAGGCTCGACAAAACTTTACGACGAGCTCGGCGATGCCACCGCCTACCGCCTGGTGCGCGATCATTTCGCTTTTTTGTCGGAGCGGGTGCAGCGGCATAACGGGTTTGTGGTCAAGACCGTCGGCGACGCGGTGATGGCGGCGTTCGGCGATCCGGCCGACGCGGTGCGCGCGGTGCTGTCGATCCAGGACGAGGTCGAAAATTTCAATCGCGGCCGCAGCGATGCCGGCATCGTCTTGAAGCTCGGCCTGCATCAGGGCGCGTGCATCGCCGTCACCGTCGGCGGCGTGCTCGATTATTTCGGCTCGGCGGTGAACACCGCAGCGCGGCTCGAGCACCAGTGCCGCGGCGGCGAGGTGATCGTCTCCGAAGCCGTCATTGCCGACGCCGAAGCGCGCGAAGTTTTGGCCGGGCGGGCGTTGACGCAGGATAGCGCCAGCCTGCGGGGCCTCAGCGAGCCAGTGCGCTTTGTCCGCGTCGGCGCCGCCGCGGCACCGTAACAGAATTTTTCGCCGTCAATTCGCCTGCTCGAACCAGCGCAGGAAACGGCCGCCAGCCACGCCGCGCGTCAGCGCCAGGTTATATTCCTGAAAAACCTCGGCGGTGTGCCAACCGCCGGTGGGCCAGTTCTTGATCGCGCGCTCAAGCCGCTTGATGTCGATGACCCGGCGCACCAGAGCCGACTCCGAAAGCTCGGCGACCTGACGGGCAAGCTCGCCGCGCTGATTGCCGAGTTTTTCGTACCAATCCGCCGCTTGCAGGCCGCTCATGCGATTGGTCAAGATTTTGTCCGGAAGCAGTCCCCACATGGCGCGGCGGATCAGCGAGCGGTCGATGCCTTCGGCGAGATACTGCTCCTGCGGCACGCCGAAGCAGTACGAGACCACGTCGATGTCGGCGGTCGGATCGCGCACTTCGACGCCGGTGACGGCTTTCTCCGCGGCGTGCCAGTCGCCGACATAGTCGACTTGGGCGAGCGCATGCACGCGTTCGTCCTGGCGCAGGCGATAGCGGAAATCATGGCCGTTCTTTCGCGCGCGGTCATCGACCGCCATGGCGGCGGCAAAATCCGGCCGGATCGTTGCGTGGTCCTGCCAGGCGGGCAGCCGCCCCGGATGGCGGCGGCGCTCGGCCCAATGTCCCATGCGCTCCGGCAAGAGCGGCTCGACAAAAAGTTTTTGTAGCGTCGCCAAGCGGGAGTAAGGCGAATGGCGGTAGAACAATCGCCACTGGCGCAACGCGGTCAACAAGCGGCCGCGCTTGAGGTGATTGACGGACTGCGACCACCCGTTCCAGCTGATGGTGCAATTGCCCTGCAAGCCGCCGAGCAACACGCGCCGGCCTTGCGCGCGCGCCTGGCGCAGGGTCGCCAACATCCAGCCGAGATTACCCGGATTGCGCACCGGTCCTTCCAGGGCGATGAAGACGCGCTCAAGCTCGGCGAAATCATTGCATCGATCGTTCTCGACGTAAGTCACATCGATATTGCCGAGCGCGCGCGCGATTGCCTCGACGTAAGGTGTCTCGTCGGCGTAGTGACCGGCCGGCACCGCGCCGTCAAAACCGCGCCGCGGCACGCCGGTGAAAGCCGCCAGCCGCTCGTTCTTCTCCGCCAGCGCGCGCGCGGCGAGCGCCGAAACCGAAGACGAATCGAGACCGCCGCTGAGCAGGCAGCCGACCGGATGGGTGCTGCGCATTTGCCGGCGCACCGCGACGTCGAGGCGCTCGCGCAATCCCTCGGCATAAGCCTGATCGGAGGCAAGCATGATCGGCGCGATCTCGGCCGGCGACCAGTAACGAAACTGCCGCACCGAACCGTCGGCTTTGATATGCATGACATGCGCCGGCGGCAGACGGAAGACGTTGCGATAGAAGGTCGTGGCGTGGTCGGCGTGATTGAGCACCAGAAAATCGGCGAGTTTTTCTTCGCTCAATTGGCGCGGCACGTCGCCGAGCGCGAACAGCCCGTTCGGCATGGTGGCGAAGGCGAAAAATCGTTCGCTCTTGTGCCACATCACGACGTTGAGCCCGAGATGGTCGCGCGCCAAGGTCAAAGCGCGGCGGCGTGAATCCCAGATCGCGACCGCAAAAGGTCCGCGCAACATCGGCCACAGCGCATCGCCAAGTTTTTCCCAAGCCACGAGCAGCACGCGGCAATCCGGCCACGCCCGCGCCTCTCCCACCGTGATGCCGATCCGCGCGAGCACCTCGTCGCGATTGTCGAGCCGGACGTCGGCTGAGATCAGCGCGCCGCTTTCGCCTTGCCACGGTTGGTGATCGAACCGGTCTTCCGGCGTCATGCGCATCAGCGCGTGGACGAGGCCGATGCCGTCGGCGACCGCAATGTCGGCACGGTCCGGGCCATATTGACGCAGCGCATTCGCCGCGCGCGTAAGCTCGTGCCGGCTGGCGACGCCGCCGTCGAAGCGCAGCAATCCGGCAATAGCGCTCACGGCGATGCTCCGCCGAACGTGGCAAGCCGCGTAAATGCCTCAGCCTCGGCGCCGCCGACGATCTTGTCGTCGCCGATCTCGACCCAGGCATGGGCGCTGAGCGTGCCCGCCGCGCCGCGCTCGCGCGCGACTCCGAGGCAAAGGCGGCTCGCAATACCGCGCCGGCGCAACATGGCGTGCGCGGCGAGCGCCCGCGGCAGGCAAAGCGCATTCATCCACGGCTTGGCGCCGAGATTTTCCACCGCCCACGACACCCAGCCTATTTCGTCGGTGGCGAAGCGCCGGAGGCGCCGCGGCGGCCGGTCCGCCCAGGCAAAGATGCGCGCCGGAGAGACAAAGCGCACGACCAGCCGCGCCAAAACAAGCATGACCGCCGCCTCGCGCAAATAGACGCGCCGCATCGTGCGCGGCGTCATCGCGCTTCGCTCCGATCGCGCGCGGCGGATGTCGGCGCGTTGCCCAGAACGCTAAGACCGGTGACGTGCAAAGCTGTCAGGCTCCACGGCCAGGTGGATCTGATCTATTCGCCAAAGCGCGAGGACAACGGAAACGCCCACTCCAAGGAAAATCCGAGTTTTGAGGCCGGCGCGGCCGGCGCGGCCGGCGGCTGCGGCTCCGCCGGGCTGGAACCGGACGACTGCGCGGCGTTCCGCGGCGACGATTTTGTCTCGCGACCGATCGCCAGCACGGTCAACGCCGGTGGCCGCCACGCGCGCCGCTTTGCCAGGCCGTCTGATTTGGTCGGTTGCATCGCCTGCCCCCGCAATAATCACGCCTGCAAGCGTTCTATGGGATCGTCTTTGGCATGGCAAGACCGTCACAAAATCATGCCAAAGTGCGGGCCGAACATCCTATTTGATGTCGATGCCCGGGTCTTGCCACACGCGCCGGCAGGCTTGCGTCTGACCGGCAAAATCGTGCACGCTGTGCCGACACCGCAACCGAGCGGAGACGGCTTCGATCCCGTTCAGAAACTAAATTCTTGGGGGGCGTCCAGTGAATCGCCGATCTCTGCTTACCTCCGCCGCGCTCGCACTCGCCGCGCGCGGTCTGCCACTGCCGGCGTGGACTACGGGCGCCGCGGCGCAAGGCGCCAAACCGGTCTGGCGGCATGGCGCATCGCCGTTCGGCGACCTGAAATATCCCGCGGGTTTTCCGCATTTCGACTATGTCAACGTCAAGGCGCCGAAAAGCGGGTCGGCGCGGCAGATCGCGCTCGGCACGTTCGACAACTTCAATCCCGTCGTCGGTCTGGTCAAAGGCGCGCTCGTGCAGGGCACTGAGCTGCTTTACGACACGCTGTTGGCGCCGGCGCTCGATGAAGTCTCGGCCGGCTACGGCCTGCTTGCCGAGGCGTTGAGCCATCCGAACGATTTTTCCTCCGTTTCGTTTCGGCTGCGGCCGGAAGCGAAATGGCATGACGGCACGCCGGTGACGCCGGACGACGTCATCTTCTCCTTCACCGCGCTGAAGAAATCGAACCCGCAGGCGATGGCCAATTATCACGAGGTGGTGAAAGCGGAAAAAACCGGCGACCGCGAGGTCACGTTCACTTTCAACGGCCCCGGCCATCACACCTTGCCGCAGACCATCGGGCAGCTCACCGTTTTTCCCAAAGCCTGGTGGGAGGGCGCCGACAAGGACGGCAAGAACCGCGACATCGGCTCGACCACGCTCGAGCCGCCGCTCGGCTCCGGCCCGTATCGCATCAAGGAGTTCCAGGCCGGTCGCAGCATCGTCTACGAGCGCGTGCCGGACTATTGGGGCAGCGCGCTCAACGTCAATCTCGGCAGCAACAATTTCGACGAGCTGCGCTTCGATTATTTCCGCGACGCCACCGTCGCCATCGAGGCGTTCAAGGCCGGCACGGTGGACTGGCGCATCGAGAACAGCGCCAAGAATTGGGCCACGGCCTACGATTTCCCCGCGGTCAGCGACGGGCGGGTGATCAAGGAAGAATTTGCCATCAACAATGTCGCGCTGATGCAGGCCTTCGCCTTCAATCTGCGGCGGGCGAAGTTTCAGGATTCGCGGCTGCGGCTTGCTTTCAACTATGCGTTCAATTTCGAGGACATGAACAAGGAGCTTTTCTTCGGCCAATACAAGCGCACCTCGAGCTATTTCGAAGGCACCGATCTGGCGGCGACCGGCCTGCCTTCGGCGGCCGAACTCGAACTGCTCGAGCCGCTGCGCGATAAAATTCCGGCCGAGGTGTTCAAGAAGGCCTATAGCAATCCGATCTGCGGCAATCCGGCCGCGGTGCGGGACAATCTGCGCGAAGCGCTGCGGCTGCTCAAAGCGGCAGGCTACGAGATCCGCGATCAAGCGCTCACCAACGTCAAGACCGGCGAGCCTTTCACCATCGAGCTGTTGAGCAACGTCCCGCTCTTCGAACGGGTGTTTTTGTTCTACAAGCCTTCGCTCGAACGCCTCGGCATCGAGGTCACCGTGCGCACCGTCGACGAGCCGCAATACGAGAACCGGCTGCGCAACTGGGATTTCGACATCATCATCTATTCGTGGGGCGATACGCTGTTGCCCGGCAACGAGCTGCGCGACAATTGGAGCACGGCCGCCGCCGACCAGCCCGGCTCGGAGAACATCGTCGGCATCAAGAATCCGGCGGTCGATGCCATGGTCGAGCGCATCATCGCCGCCAAGAACCGCCCCGATCTGGTCGCCGCCGCCCGCGCGCTCGACCGCATCCTGCTGTGGAACCATTACGTGGTGCCGCAGTGGAACTACAACAAGCTGCGCACCGCGCGCTGGGATCGTTTCAGCCATCACGAGCCGCTGCCGAAATACGGCATCTCCGCATTCCCCACCGTGTGGTGGTGGGACGCCGATAAAGCGGCCAAAGCGGGAGCGCGCTCCTGACCTCATCGTGACGCATCGCGGCGCACGGCTTCCGCTCGTAAGTCCGGCTAAACTCACAGCTATTGCAAGCGCTTGGCACCGGCCGACCGCCGTGATAGCGTTGCCAATCCGTCGTCGAACAAGCGCATAATTGAAAATAGCAATCGGCTCGATCCAGTGGCGGGCCCGAGCGGAAGTGGCGAGAAAGGATCTGCTATGGCACAGCAACCGACAGACTCCGTAAGTCCTGGGACCGACCAAGCCACGGCGGAGACGCCGGAGCAGCGCCAAGAGATGGCCGCGAAACTGGTCGACCGTTTTGCCATATGGTCCGGCGTCGCCGGCTTGATACCGCTGCCCGTCGTCGATGTCCTTGCGGTCGGCGGACTGCAGCTGCAGATGCTGCGCCGGCTGTCGCAAGTCTACGACGTGCAGTTCTCCGAAAACCGCGGCAAGGCGCTGATCGCCAGCCTCGCCGGCACCATGATCCCGGTGACGAGCGGCATGGGCGCCGCGAGCGCGCTCAAGGGCGTGCCGCTGCTCGGCATGATGGCGTCCGCCTTCGTGATGCCGGTGCTGTCCGCCGGCGCCACCTATGCGATCGGCAAGGCCTTCGTCCAGCACTTCGAGTCCGGCGGCACGCTGCTCGACTTCAATCCGCCGGACTACAAGGAATTCATCAAGGCGCAAAAGGAAATGTGGGACTCGCGGACCAAACGTTCCGGCCGGGTATCGTCGTCAAGCACCAGTGCTTCGGGGCACGCCGAATCCGCGACCTAGCTCTTGACTTGCGCGGGCCTGTGCCAGCCAATCAGAGGGCAGTTTCACCCGCGAAACGCGGCAGCCGTTGACCGACGAGATCGACCCCATGGTCGAAACCACTCTATATGTCGTGTTCTGTATTCTCACCGGTCTTTGCGGCGTCAACCGTCGATTGGGCTTCTTCGGCACATTCGTGCTGGCGCTGATCACCACGCCGCTGGTGGTACTGCCTGTGTTGCTGCTCACCGGCCCGTCGCGCCGTGTCGAGTGGCGTAGCTGAAGGTCGTGCAAGTGTCGATTGGGACGGGCAAGTGTATTTCTCGCTGAGCCGGCAGCAGCGTGCTGTAGAAGCGTAGACGGGGGACATCGCAGCAGTGTCCTTCCTCCAGCTCGTTCAACGCGAAATGCAGGGCTCGCTGCCGCGGCTCCTGTTCATGTCCGGCTTGGGCGGGATCAGCACCGCAGCCGTGCTTGCCTCCATCAATGCCGGCGTGCAGAGCGTCAACAACGGCCACAGGCCAAGCCTCTGGGCGGCCACGCTGTTCCTGGTGGCGCTGTTTCTGTTCATGAAGACGCAGGAATACGTCACCATCACTGCCACCGCCGAAATCGAGGGCATCATTCATCGGCTGCGGCTGCGCATCATGGACCAGATCCGGCGCTCGGAGCTGTTGGCCCTCGACAATATCGGGCGCGCGCGGATCGTCGCCGCGGTCACCGGCGACACCCAGGTGCTCACCCAGGCCAGCAACATGCTCTGCTTCACCGTGCAGGGCGCGGTGCTGATCTTTTTCGTGTCCATCTACGTGGCGTATCTGTCGCTCGCCGCCTTCCTCATGACCTTCGTCATCGTTCTCGGCGCGGCGATCATCTTCCACATGAAGAACCGGCGCCTGAGCGCGCAGAAAGCCGAGTCGGCGGCGTGGGAGCGCCGGCTGTTCGATCGGCTGACCGATTTCCTGGACGGCTTCAAGGAGATACGGCTCAACCGCGCGCGCAGCGCCGAGCTGATCGAGGATGCCACCGACGTGTCGCGGATCGCGGCCAATATCAAGATCCGGACGCAGGCCGAAACCTTCAAGATGATCGTCAACTCGCAGATCTCCATGTACGTGCTGCTCGGCGCGGTGGTGTTCGTCGTTCCGAACCTGAGCGACTCGCTCGGCGGCTCGTCGATCTCGAAGGCGACGACGGCGCTGCTGTTCGTGGTCGGCGCCTGCTTCGGCCTGGTGCAGTCGATTCCGATCCTGCTCAACGCCAATGCCGCCGCGAGCCGCATCGAGGAATTGGAAACCGCCCTGAAGACCGCCGGCCCGACCGAGGCCAGAGAGATCACCACTCCGACACGCTTCGACAAGATCGAAATGCGCGACGTTACCTTCCGCTATGTCGACAAATTCTCCGACGCCGCCTTCAAGATCGGGCCGATCGACTTCACCTTGCAGCCCGGCGAGCTGGTGTTCATCACTGGCGGCAACGGCTCGGGTAAATCGACGTTCCTGCGGGTGCTTGCCGGGCTCTATCCGCCCAATTCCGGCGACCTCCTGCTCGATGGTCAGCGCATCGACGACGACAACCGCGACACCTACCGCGCCCTGATGTCGGCGATTTTCTTCGACTACCACCTGTTCCGGCGGCTCTATGGCATTCCCGAGGGCGGGCCGGGCGAGCTCGAGCGGCTCTTGACGCAATTCCGCCTGGGCGACAAGACCGGGCTGGTCGACGGCGAGTTCCGCACGCTTGATCTGTCTGGCGGCCAGCGCCGCCGCCTGGCGCTGATCGTCAGCCTGCTCGAGAAACGGCCGATCCTGCTCCTGGACGAATGGACCGCCGAGCAGGACCCCGAATTTCGCCGCAAATTCTATGACGAGCTATTGCCGGAATTGTTGCGAGCCGGCGCCACCATCGTGGTCATCACCCACGATGACCGCTATCTTGACGAGTTGACATTGCCGGCGCGCCGGGTGCGCATGGACGAAGGCCGTATTGTCGAGCAACGTACGATGAATATGGCCTGATGGGTGCGATGGATAACGGCTGATGGCGACCTATTCGGAGTACCTCGACAGCAAGCCGCTTCCGCAGAAGCGTGGCTGGTGGCGTTCCATCAGGCGCCACGTGCCGCGGCTCTCCGTTCTGTTGATGACGTTTTTGCTGATCGCGGTCGTGCTGTGGCCCTACGTCGTCGTTTCGGTTCCGACCGGGCAGGTCGGCGTGCTGTGGTATCGGCTGATCGGCTTCGACCCCTATTGCATGTGTCTGGTGCGCGGCACGGTGCTCGATCCCCGGGAAATCCGGGAAGAGGGCCTGCACCTAATCATGCCATGGAACAAGATTTATCTCTACGATCTAAGACTGGAATCGACGACGCAGACATACAACGCCATTTCCAAGGACGGCGTCAGCATGTCCGTCCAGGTCAGTGTGCGATATCAACTCCAGCACAATTCCGTCGCCGTGCTGCACAAGTTCATCGGCCCGAATTATTTCGCCACCGTGATCAGTCCCGAGATCGGCAGCCAAACGCGTCAAGTCATTTCACACTACACGGCCGAGGAGGTTTACACCTCGCGCGATCAGATCCAGGCGGAGATTCGCGACAGCGGGCAAAAGGCGCTGGGCGCCAGCCTCAACAAATTGGTGCAGCCCGAAGCCATGGAGCAGCCCGATCCCAAGCATTACAACGACTTCCTGCAAAGCGCTATCCAGCTCCTCGACACCCTTGTGCTCAGCATCGAATTGCCGCCGGCCATCGTCGCCGCCATCAACCGCCAAACCGAGCAGTATTATCTGATTCAGGAATACAAATTCCGCGTCGAGCGCGAAGCGCAGGAATCGAAACGCAAGCAGATCGAGGCCAACGGCATCGCCGCGTTTCAGCGCACCGTCAGCCAGGGCATTTCCGATTCCTATCTGCGCTGGCGCGGCATCGAGGCGACGCTGGCGCTGGCGCAGTCGCCCAATGCGAAGATCGTCATCATCGGCACCAACAAGGATGGCCTGCCGATCATTCTCGGCAATGTCGACACCCCGCCGGGTTCGGGGATCACGCCTCCGGTAAACGGCGCGGCGCCACCGGCCGGAGCACCGCCGGCCGCGAGCGATAAATCGTCCTCCGGCGGGCCGGCGCCCGGCGGCGAATCGAACGACGCCGCCAACGTCGGCCAATCGACCGGCAGCGCGCCGGCAACATCCGATACCGCGCCGCCGGGCACGTCAGGCCCGTACGGTTTGTCCGATTTCGAGGCCATTCTCTCCAAGCTCTACACCCCGTTCCGCGCACCGGATTCCGGTCGGCCAGCGGACGCGGGGGCGGCGCCGAAACCGTAATTTGCGGGAGCGTTCCACGTCACGGATCGTGCAGAGGTCACAATGAGCACCCGACAATATGACCCTGTAGCGGCGTCGCGTAGCCGGTTGTGGACCCCTGCCGGCGTCGTCCTCATTCTCTTCATTGTGGTCACGGTCTATTATTTGGGCCGACAATTTAATTCCCGCGACTTGCAGCAGCGCGACGCCGCCATTCAACAGTTGCAATCCGACGGCCAGCGGCTTTCGGCGGACATTGCCGATCAAAACGCCAATCTCACCGCGCTTCGCGCCGAGCTGATGAACACCAAAGCCAGGCTTGAAGCGATCATGCCGTCGCAGAACACCTACAACATCAATCCCAATCAGTCGCTGATCGCCGGCGACGGCCGTTTGACCATCGGCATGGTCGGAGCTCCCGGCAATGACGGCGTCAATCTCAACGTCAACGGCAAGCAGCAAAAAGTGGCCGCCGGCGACGCCATTCGGCTGTCGCTCGACCCGTCGACGGCGTGCCAGGTGCAAGTCCAGTCCTTCGACATGTTCAAGGCGGTGCTGATTGCAACATGCGCCGCGACGAAATCGCAGTAGCCTTCGCCACTGCCGACACTCGGCTATTCCCAAATAATCACGTTCGGCAGCGCGCCGTCGACGCGCCGCAGCAGCGTGTAACCGACGCCGGCAAGGCCGCGGAACAGGCCCAGATTGAAGCGGCCCTTGCCGCTGTTCCAGCGGTAATCGCCGGCCGCGGCGGCGCGTCGCAAAACCGCCGTCAGCCGCTCTGCCGCAAGCGCGGAAAGATCGTCGCGGCCGAGCGCGGCGCCGGCCTCGCAGAAAAACTCGACGCCGCCGAGCGCGCCGCAGCACAGCGTATCGACGGCGATGGGCCGGCCTTGCCTAGCGCCGTCGACGGCGTTTTGGATATCGGCGGTCAATGGCGCGTCATCCGTCCCGCGAAGTCGCCCCGTGGCAAGCCGCGCCAGACCGATGCCGACGGCGCCATGGCACCACTGGCACGGCCACGACGGCCTGCCCTCTTCGCGCAGATCGGGCCAGTTATGCTGTCCGGCATCGTAGCTTGCATTTTCAAAGGCAATGCATTCGCCGGCGGCTTGCGCGAACTCCTGGCGCCCGGTCGCTTGCGCCAGCGACATGAGCGCATAGGCAAAGCCCGCCGCGCCGTGCGACATGCCGTTGAGCCCGCGCGGACCGGAGCCCTGCCCGACCCAGATCCGCCGGCCCTCCGGCCCGAGCCGAGGCTCCCCGAGCAGGTGCTCGCCGCATTTGACGGCGCGGCGCAGCGCGGCATCGGATCGGCTGTCGCGATGAAGCCGCAGCAGGCCGAGGATGGCGCCGGCACTGCCGCCGATGACGTCCAGTTGCTTGTCGGCGGCAATCAGGTCGTCGGTGAACAGCGCAACCGCCCCACGCGCGTCCGCCAGCAAGGCGTCGTCGTTGAGGCATTTCGCCATGACGGCCAGCGCGTAGACGATCGAGCCCAGTCCGACGGCGCCGCCGACGCCGAGCGATCGGGCGATGCGCGCGGCGTTGCGGCCTTTCAGATTCTTGCGCAATTGCGTAAGTCCGGCCCGCGCCAGCTCGGCCGAAGCTTTGTTGCCCGTCACCGCCGCATGGGCGGCGAGAAAGACACCGATGCCGCAAATGCCGTTGTAGAGGTCCGGACCGAGGCACACGAGCTGAGACACCTCGGCGTCGCCCAGCCAATCGAGACCGATCCAGGCGGCGCCCGGTCCGCGGCGTATGGCGTAGCGCGACAGTTCCGCGGCGATCCGGTCGGCTTCGGCGATGAAAATCTCTTTTGTTGGCGCGATTGCGGCGTCTTGGCGCGGCGTTTCTTGCAGCTCCGCCTTGGGCCTGACCGAACGCGACACCGAGTTGGTATTCTCGCGAATGACCTCGATCTGCCAGGCGATCTCGCGCTCGTCGAAATTGCGCATGCGCGCGCGGGCGCGATCGAGGCCCGACGGCGCCTCGGTGTGAATGGAATGGCCGTGCGCATCGCCGATGTCGTGGCCGTCGCTCGGCGAGACGAAATGCGGCACGTTCAACACCAGCAGCGCCGAGCGCTCGGCCCGCTGCAGCGGCCACAGCGGATTGCGCTCGCTTTGCCAATCGGCAAGCCTGGCGATGAAGTCCGCCTGCGCAGCCCAGGTCACGCCGTCGTCCATGGCCTTATGATTGCGCAGCCGCTGCAGCAGCATGTAGTAAAACCGCGTCGCGCGAATGACCTTGCGGATCGGCACGCCGGCAAATCCATCGAACAGCTCGCCCTGCTCCCTGCCGTGGCGCAGCAGGAATTTCGCGTATTGCTCGAAGCCTGCGACGAAGTCGTCGATGTGATCGCCGAACTTGGCGTTGCGGCCGCCGACATGGGGCAGGTTGGGGCTGGTCGTGGCGGCTTCCCGCGACTTCGCCGGCCGCATCGCGTCGGAATTGATGTTGTCCCAGACGATCTCCGTCCGGGAATTCCAGTCCGCGGTCATGCCGCCGATAGCAAAGACCTTGTTGTCGGGGGAGCGTCCATAGGCCGGAAGCAGGCCGACCGCCATGACGGAATTGCCGACGATCTCGGCGGCGGCATCGAAGGCGAGATCTTCCGGCGCTTCGGCACTGCGCTCTTCGACGCCGGCCTGGAGAATCATTTCCAGATCGATCGGCACCGGATGATCGCCGCAGGCGATCATGTTCTCCTGATGCATGTCGGTTGCGGCAAAGCAGTGAAACAGCGCCAGCCAGCCGCCGGCACGCCGGAAAAACCGCGCGAAACCTTCGTCATCGGCGCAGCCTGAGTGATCGATGAATTCGGTCCAGCCAAAACCGTCCCGCGCGATCGCGCGCACGGCTTTGAGCGCGATCGGGGCGTACGCGCCGTTCAAGCGTTCGACCAGCGCGTGCCAGGCGGCATCGAGCCGCAAATCCTTCGGCTTGTAGACGACGCGGGCGCCGTCCTCGAAGCTGACGATCCGCACCGAGCGGCCTTGATTGTGCGGATCGGAGAGATTGCCTTCAATTGCGGCAACGCGGCCGGTATTGGCGGAATGCAGAATATCGCGACGGATCACCGCGAGATCGGCATCGAGGCGCAAGACCAGTTCGCGGGACGTGTCGATCCATTGCCGCGTGACGGTGGCGAACAGCCGCAGCAGCACCGGCTTGTCTTCGAACAGGCGGCGCCAGCCGCCCGCCTGCATCTCGGCAACAAAATGATCGTAGCGCGCCGAGCCGTTGCGCCGCGCCGGCGCTATCGCATCGTGCTGGGGCGAGCTGGCATTGCGCGCCTTGGCGAAGCGCTCATAGAGCGCGGGCGTTCCGAGACTGGAAAGCTCCCGAAGCAGCGCGCGGCGCAAAGACCCGCGCGCGGCTTCGTTCAAATTGTCGGCGACGCGGGCATCGAGACCCGACCAGAGCAGCCCGTCGGCCTGCGCAACCACGGCCATGAAAAGCTGTTCGAACGCACAAGGCTCGGTGTTGTCGGAAGCGGCAAGCGGCGTGGTGTTGCCGCCGCTATCGTGTAAAGCGGCTTCGATCCAGATGGCATCGTCGAGCCATGATGGCGCAGCCGCGGAAGCGCTGCGGCGAACGGCGGCGAGCCTCGCCAGCACGGAAGCGAACGCCAAGCCGTCCCGCTCGAGCCGCCGGTCGAACAGCGACCAGTCGCCGCTGGCGCAGGCGCGGCACCATGCGGCAAGTCGCCGCGCAGCCAGATCGGCGTCGCCCTTCTGGCCGGGCAACGGCTCGAAATCATCGGACAGGACTTCGTCCAAGGTTGCGGCCCGAACCAGCAGCCGCTCGTAAAACGCGTCCATCCGATTGCTCTCTCCGGTCGGGCTGCGCCGTCCCGACCCGACCATTCTATTGCCGCGCGCCCCTATGTCACCGCCGGCGCGAGGCCCCCAGGCGAGGAACCTCGCGTCCAAACGTCGAGCGTCCTTTGGCGTGTAACAGCATCTGACCGCGACGAAACTTCAAGGCAGCGCGACTGCCAATTGTTAAGGCAAACCGCGCGGCGCTTTGCCATTAACCACGTCGTCGGAAGGCGGAAATTGACGGCGAAATTTCCGCGATTTATGTCGGCAAATCAGTCACCTGCCGCACCAACACAACACCGCGGGCAACACACTGCCCAGACTTTACACCGGCCGCCGCCGATGATTTAATGGGTTCCGTGGGGGGGCGTTATCGCAAATTCTCCTCCTATTTGCCGACGCCGCTGGCGAACAAAAGGATGAATATCATGAACGACGCTACGATCGAGATTGAAGAGCTTCCGACCTTGGACGTCTCCGACGAGGCCCTCGAGGCAGCGGCTGGGAGCGAAAAGGCGGGCTACACGCTGGCATATTGCTCGGGCTTGTCCGTTTGCCCGGCCTGACCGGCGCATCGGACTGATCCTGGCTTCATCATCTAACCGCTGAACAACTGGTTCGGGTTGACGAAGTCGCGCACGAGGTGCCGCTGACCGCGGCGCCTCGTTTGCTTTTTCGGCATGGCCGTTGCGTTGGCTCGACGCTTCGGCAATCGGGGCCGGCTGCGGGCCAAGCCTTGAACGTCCGGCGACAACCTGATTTCTCCAAAAGCAGCCTGGTTGCGGCGCAGCAATGGAATTCGGGCTCGATACATTCGGCGATGTCACCGCCGGCCCCGACGGCCGTCTCAACAGCCACGCGCAAGTCATCCGCGAGGTGATCGAGCAGGCGGTGCTGGCCGACCAGCTCGGCATCGAGGCCTTCGGCGTCGGCGAGCATCATCGTCCGGATTTTGCGATTTCCGCGCCCGAGGCGGTGCTCGGCGCCATCGCCGGGCGCACCAAGCGGATCCTGCTCGGCTCGGCGGTGACGGTGCTGTCCTCCGACGATCCTATTCGCGTGTTCGAGCGCTTCGCCACCGTTGATGCCGTCTCGCACGGACGCGCCGAGGTGACGCTGGGCCGCGGCTCGTTCACCGAGTCGTTTCCGCTGTTCGGCTTCGATCTCAAGCAATACGAGGCGCTGTTCGAGGAAAAGCTCGATTTGTTCGTTGCGCTGCTCAAGCAGGAGCCGGTGACGTGGCAGGGCAATTTGCGGCCGCCGCTCGTCGACCAGCGCGTTTTTCCGCCGCTGGAAAAGCCGCCGCTCAAAACCTGGATCGGGGTCGGCGGCAGCCCGGAATCCGTCGTCCGCGCCGCGCGTTACGACCTGCCGTTGATGCTGGCCATCATCGGCGGCGATCCGCGCCGTTTCATGCCCTTCATCGACCTCTACAGGCGCGCTTACGCGCAGCTCGGCCGCCCCGTAAAACCGATCGGCCTGCATTCGCACGGCTATGTCGCCGACACCGACGCGCAGGCGCGCGAAGAGCTTTGGCCGCACCACAAAGGCATGCGCGACCGCATCGGCGCCGAACGCGGCTGGCCGCCGGTGACGCGGGCGCATTTCGACCAGGAAGCCGATGGCGGCTCGCTCTATGTCGGCGCGCCGGAAACCGTGGCGCGCCGCATCGCCGCCACCGCGAAAGCGCTCGGCATCGCGCGCTTCGACATGAAGTACAGTTCCGGCACCCTGCCCCACGACAAGCTGATGCGCAGCATCGAGCTTTACGGCACCAAGGTGATGCCCCTGGTGCGCGACATGCTCAACTGAGAAGTTGCAAAACTCCCCACTCCCCGACCAAGCCGCACTGCCGGCTCGAGGGGCCGTCCATCAAACAAGCGCCGGCGCGCTATCGCGCGAACAGCGTTACCAACGCACATAGACCTCATGCACGGCGCTCTGCAGGCCGGATGCGTACCAGCCGCTGAACAAAAACGCGTCAATCCCGTAGAGGATGGCGCAGCAGATCGCCAGCCCGGTGACTTGCTTCATCTTCGCCTCCCAGCGAGGAGAAGAGCGGCCATTCTGGCCGGTATCCCGTTACGGTTCGTTCCGAAAACGCCGGGCAATAGGTCAAAATTTTCAGCGAAACCATCTGATCGGGAACCCGGCGACGCCTATTCCGGCTTGATGCCAGCCTGCTCCACCACCCTCGCCCACTTCGCCGCATCGCGCGCGATCAGCGCCCGCATGTGGGCGACGGAATAAACCAGCGGCACGCCGCCGACTTCGGCCAGGCGCGCTTTTATGCCGGGATCCGCGAGGCCCGCATTGACCTCGCGGTTGAGCCGCTCGACGATCTCGTTGGACGTACCACTCGGCACGCCTAGCGCCGTCCATGGCGTGACCTCAAAACCTGAGATGGTCTCGCCCAGGGTCGGCAGGTCGGGCAGCGCCTGAGTCCGCTTCGCCGACAGCACCGCGAGCCCGCGCACGCCGCCCGACTTGATATGCGGCAGCGAGTTCGGCAGCGCGTCGATGCCGGCCTGGATGCGGCCGCTCAACAGATCGGTCAGCATCGGCGCGCCGCCCTGATACGGCACGTGCACCACGTCGATGCCGGCCGCGATCTTGAACAGCTCGATGGCCAGATGGCTGATGGTGCGCGCGCCGAACGAGGCGAAATTGATTTTTCCCGGGTTGGCTTTGGCGTAAGCGATGAACTCCGGCACGGTGGTGGCCGGCAGCGCCGGCGTGACGTCGAACACCAGCGGCAGTTCGGCAAGCCCCGCCACCGGCGCGATGTCGCGCTGAAAGTCGAACGGCAGCGATTTGTAGAGCGACGGATTGATGACGTTGGAGGCCACCGCGAACAGCAGCGTGTAGCCGTCGGCCGGCGCGTTGACGGCGGCCTGCACGGCGATATTGGTGCCGCCGCCCGGCTTGTTCTCGATGACGACCGGCTGGCCGAGTTTTTGTGCGAGCCACTCGCCCATTAGCCGCGCGATCAGGTCGGTGCTGCCGCCGGCCGGAAATGGCACGATCCAGCGAATGGGCCGCGACGGATAGGTGTCGGCCGAGGCGAGCCGCGGCACGATGGCGGCCGCCGCGGCGAGACCGGCGAGACCAAGCAGACGACGGCGCGCAAGCATGGCGCCGATCTTAGCTTGGAGTTATGTCCCCACCAGCCCGAATTGCGGGCTCGACGGTTCGGCGTGGCTGCGCTTGGCGATGCGGCCGGCGAGCCGGGACAGCCGGCCCGCTTCCACCGCGGCGCGCATGGAATGCGCCATCATCACCGGCTCGCGCGCTTTCGACACTGCGGTGTTGACCAGCACCGCGGCGCAGCCGAGCTCCATGGCGAGCGTAGCGTCGGAGGCGGTGCCGATGCCGGCATCGAGCACCACCGGCACCGGCGAGCGCGTGCAGACCAGCTCGATCAGATGCGGGTTGGAAATGCCGAGCCCCGAGCCGATCGGCGAGCCCAACGGCATCACCGCCGCGGCGCCGGCGTCGGCCAGCTTGCGGCAGGTCACCGGATCCTCGGTGCAGTACGGCAGCACGACGAATCCCTGCGCCACCAGCGTCTGCGTCGCGCGCACCAGTTCCTCGACGTCGGGATAAAGCAGCTCGCGGTCGCCGATCACTTCGAGCTTGACCCAGTTGGTGTCCAGCGCTTCGCGCGCCAGTTCGGCGGTCAGCACGGCGTCCTTGGCGGTCTGGCAGCCCGCGGTATTGGGCAAAAAGCGGACGCGGCCGGCCAACAGATCGATCAGGCTTTCGTCGTCGCCGGCGAGGCTGATGCGGCGGATCGAGGCGGTGACCATCTCGGTGCCGCTTGCGGCGATCGCGTCGAGCATGATCTTGCGATTGGGATAGCCGGCGCTGCCGAGAAACAGCCGCGACGAAAATTTTTGGCCGGCAATGACCAGAGGATCGGACATTTTCTGCTCCTAATCTCAGTGGAGCATGATCTTTTCGGAAAATCGGTGACCACTTTTCCGGATCATGCTCTAACCACCCTGCCGCGCGCGCACGATCTCGACGCGGTCGCCGGGGTTGATCGGCGTCGCCGGCCACGCCGCGCGTGGCACGACGGCGCCGTTGAGCGCGACCGCGATGCCGCGCTGCCCGGTGTCGACGGTTTTCTCCTTAAGCAGCGCTTCGAGGGTTTTTGGCGCGGCGAACGGTTCGTTCTCGCCGTTGACGCGGATTTCTGCGGCCTGGGTCATCGCGCTCTCTCCGCTACTCTGCGGCGCGAGCCGGCAGAAACCGCTCGAGACCGAACGGCCGGATCGCAGGCTCCACGACATTGTCGAGGATGAGCCGCGCCATGGCGTCGGCCGTCACCGGCGCCAACAAAATGCCGTTGCGGTGATGGCCGGTGGCGTAGAACAAGCCGTCGAGCGGACCCGGGCCGAGGATCGGCGCGTCGTCGCGGCTGCCCGGCCGATGGCCGACCCAGATTTCCTCGATCGGCAGTTCCTCGACCGCCGGCACCGCGCGCCACGCGGCATCGAGCAGCGCCATCACGCCGCCGGCGGTGACGGTGTCGTCGAATCCTTTTTCCTCGACGGTGGCGCCGACGATCAGCCGGCCATCGCGCCGCGGCACCAGATAAGCGCCGGGCGCCCACAGCACGTGATCGACGAGCGGCGCTTTCGCATCCATGCGCAGCGCCAGCATCTGGCCTTTTACGGGGCGCACCGGCGGCCGGCGATCCGGCGGCAAGCCACCGATCGTGCGCGACCACGCGCCGGCGGCAAGCACCACGATATCGGCGCGCTCGATCGCGCCGTCTTCGAACACGACGCCGGTCGCCTTGCCGGCGTGCACGGCAATGTCCTTAACCGGCCGATGCTCGTGAATTGTCACGCCGGCCGCTTCGGCGGCGATACGCAACGCCTGCACCAGCTTGCGGTTATCGACCTGATGATCTTGCGGCGAGAACAGCGCGCCGGCGATTTTTCCGGCCAGATGCGGTTCTCTTTTGCGCGTGTCCGCGGCCGACAGCCATTCCAGCGGCAGGTCGAGGCGGCGCTGAAACTCCAAACGATGACCGATTTCCGCCTGGTCGTCGGCGGTCAGCGCGAGCAGCAGCGTGCCCTCGCGGCGCAATTCGACATCGACGCCGCTCGCGCGCAACAGCTCGTCGGCAAAGGCCGGCCAGCGCGCTTGGCTGTCGCGCCCGAGCGCCACCAGCGCCTCCTCGCCGGGCTCGGCCTCGCAGCACGCCGCCAGCATACCGGCGGCAGCATGGCTCGCGCCGGCGCCGGCCCTGCCGCGGTCGAACACCGTAACCGTCGCGCGGCCGGCGAGCCGCCAGGCGATGCCCAGCCCAACGACGCCGGCGCCGATGATGGCGACGTGCGGCTTTTTGCCGATATGGGGAAGTTTTTGCGTCAGAGGCGGCTCCCTTCGCTGGAATGACCCAGACAGGTTCGATGGGTTTGATCTCAGCCGACCCCCAAGGGAGGGGCGGCACCCCAGGCCGAAACAACAAGATAATGGGGGATTTAGCGGCCTTCGACAAGGCCGGGGCCAGGCCGCCGATGCCGCAGCAGCCGCGCGCAGACGACCCCGATGACCAAGATCACGCCGGCGCCGATCAGGGGCGGCACGGCGATGCCCAGATGGCCGAAGGCAAAACCGTAATAGATCGGCCCGATCGCCTGGCCGGAAAAGAACGCCGACGAATGCAGCGACAGCGCGGTACCGCGCGCGGTCTGCGATAGATCAGTAACGTGCACCTGGATGCAATTGTGCAGCATGTAGAAGCCGAGCCCGAACAGTACGAACACCGCGGCCTGGATGTACCAGGCCATGTTCAGCGCGATCAGGGTAAAGGCGATTGCCGCGAAGAGCGCGCCGCTCAGCATCAATTGCCGCTCGGTCACCCGCACCACCAAAAACGGCAGCGACAGCGACAGAATGATTCCGCCGAGGCCGAACCCGGCGATGACGATGCCGGCATAAGACGAATGGGTTTCGCCGCTCGCCAGCAGCAAGAGCGCCACATAGGGAAACATGCCGTGGATGACGATGCCCTCGAAGAACACCGAGCTGAAGCAGACTTTCGCCCGCGGATCGGCGAATACGCTGCGGAAGCCGGCCGCCACAGTGCTGAGATTGAAGGGCCTCGACTTCGCCGGGCTCAAGCCGCGAAAGGCGAAAAACGCGATCACCGCGACGATCGCGCCAAAGCCGCCGATCGAGAAGAACACGCCGCGCCAGCCGAGCAGGTCGCCGATGGCGCCGGCAATCAAGGCGCCGATCAGATTTCCGGTCAGGCCCACCGCCAAGAGGCGGCCGATCGCGACCTGGCGCGCATGCACCGGCACCAGATCGCCGACGATGGCGACGCCGACCGGAAAGATGCCGCCGGCGCACACGCCGGCGATGACGCGCATGGTCACCAGCAGCGTAAAATCGCTGGCGAAGGCGCAGATCAGCGTGGTCGTCACCACGGCGGCGAGGCTGATATTCATCAGCCGCGTCTTGCCGAAGAAATCGCCGATGGTGCCGAGCGCCGGCTGCATGATGGCGTACGGAAACGTGAACGCACTCGACAACAGCGCCGCGGTTTTCACGTCGATCGAAAGATCGGCGGCGATCTTCGGCACCACCGGATCGACGGCGCGCGAGAACAGCGTCGAGGCGAAAATCACCAGGCTGACGATTCTAAGAACGGGCGGAATGGTGAGGCTCTTTTTCCGTCATCCTGAGGTGCGAGCGAAGCGAGCCTCGAAGGATGCGGCCGAGGCGCCTCGGCCGTCGCCCTTCGAGGGCCGCTGCGCGGCCACCTCAGGGTGACGGTAAAGGGGTTGGAGCTATCTCTTTTTTGCCAAAGCGTCGAATTGCATCAAGCGCGCAAGAAGCGGCTCCATGTCCTTGAGCGCAATCATGTTTGGCCCGTCGGACGGGGCGCGGTCGGGGTTCTCGTGGGTCTCGATGAAGACGCCGGCGACGCCGACCGCCACCGCGGCGCGCGCCAGCACCGGCACGTATTCACGCTCGCCGCCTGAAGCGGTGCCCTGCCCGCCCGGCTGCTGCACCGAATGGGTGGCGTCAAAAATCACCGGCGCGCCGGTCTTGGCCAGCTGCGGCAGCGCGCGCATGTCGGACACCAGCATGTTGTAGCCGAACGACGCGCCACGCTCGGTGACCAGCACGTTCGGATTGCCGGCGCCGGTGATTTTTTGCACCACATTGGTCATGTCCCAGGGCGCCAGAAACTGCCCCTTCTTGACATTGACGGCGCGCCCGGTTTTCGCCGCCGCCACCAGTAAGTCGGTCTGCCGGCACAGAAACGCCGGGATTTGCAAAATATCGACCGCCGCGGCGACCACCGCACATTGCGCCGGCTCGTGCACGTCGGTGAGCACGGCCACTCCGAGTTTCTCGCGCAGTTCGGCGAAGATCGACAGCGCTTTGTCGAGGCCGAGCCCGCGCGCGCTCGCGGCGCTGGTGCGGTTCGCCTTGTCGAACGAAGTTTTGTAGACGAGGCCGATGCCAAGCCGCGCCGTCAGCTCTTTCAGCGCAGCCGCCATGTCGAAGGCATGCGCCCGGCTCTCCAGCGCGCACGGCCCCGCGATCAGCGCGAGCGGCAGGTCATTGCCAAAGCGCGTCTTACCGATTGTGACGATCGGATTGGGTTTTGCCGTCATCGGGCTCCTCACCGGCGAACCCTAATGGAGCCCCCTGGAAACGCAATCGTCCGCTGCAGCGCCAAAAAGCCTGCATCGCGCCTATGCGTTGCGCACGGCGCGATGCAGCGATCAGATGGCGGCGGGACCGGTTAAGTCCCGCCCATATCGCCAAGCTCAGAAGTGGTAGTTCACCCCGGCTTTGACGGTATGCATGCGATCGACCAAATCCCAATTGGTGAAGGTGTTGGCAGGGATCAGCGCGTTGCCGGCCGGGAAATTGTACCGCTTGGTGCCGAAGTCCATGAAGTCGTATTCGAGCTTGGCCGACCAGTGCATGGCAAAGGCGTATTCGAGGCCCATGCCCAGCGTCCAGCCGGTGCGGTCGTTGCTGATGCTCGAGGAAAAGCCGGTCGCGAGCGGCGGCAAGGCGACGTTCGAGATGGTCGAGTTTTCGTGCATCCAGGCGCCGCCGCCTTTGATGTAGACCAGGGTACGGTCGAAGTCGGCGCCGAGGCGGCCGGTGACGGTCGCCAGACCATCGGTCTTCGCCGAGCAATTGAGAAAGAAGATGGTCGAATTGCAGATGCCTTTTCCCGTGAGATTGGCCCAACTGCCATCGGCTTCGACGCCGAGCACCGCCCAGCCGACTTGCCAATTGACGCCGATCTGCCCGCCGGCGAGCGGACCATTGACCGGAACGGAACTGGTCCAAAGGAACGGCGCCGCCGGCGTCAAGTCGTTGTAGTCGAATTCCCGGCTGCCCCATCCGGCGCCGACATGGGCGCCGATATAGAAACCGGTCCAGCTGAAGGCCGGCGGCGGCGGTGGCGGCGCTTTGTATGGTACGGGCATATCGGCGGCGTGCGCCGGCAGCGCTGCGGCCAGCATCGGCAATGCCGCCAATGCGCCGATGATCAAACGGTGGTTCATGTCAGGCCCCCTTTTTCGCCCAAAAGCTGTTCTTGGCCGCGCGAACGCAGCCGCCCACAACGGGGCCACGGTCGCGGCCGCTGGATGAACGCTATTGTGTGCTGACTGACGCGACTGACTGCCGCTTACCGACGAAGCGGCAACGCGCTTGCCGAGCTCGATGCCTCGGCCTGCGACTCGATTCGACGAGTCGCAGCCAAGATAGAGCGGCGTGCCGCTTGATCAATTCATGAGCACGCCTGCAGCCACGCCAAACGCTACTTTTCGCAAGAGTGTTGCAGACCGATCACATGCAACAAGCCGCCGCCAGCGTCGGGTCGACGTCAAGATTTCCGCGGCGCCCCTCATTCCAGCGTTGATAAAGCTCACTTCACGGCGGAGAACGCCGTCGGCCGCAAGAACGCGCTCTTGATATTGGCGATGAGCGGGCCGCTGGTTTCGCTGTCGTCGCGCGCCTTGTGCCAGGCCGGATCGGCCTGGAACGTGTTCCATTTCTTCTCGCGGTCGGCGAGCGATTCCCAAACCAGCATGTAGTGCAGATCGTGGTTGCCCTCGCCGACCAGCACGGTCCAGAAACCGGCCTGCTTGATGCCGTGCTTGTCCCAGATTTTCAGGGTGTGCTCCTCGAACCGCTTGAGCAGCGCCGGCAGCCGGCCGGGGATGCAGGTATAGATGCGTTGTTCGTAGATCATGATGGCCTCGGCGTGGGGTGGTGGAGATGGCGACGTTAACGCCGCCGCGTCGAAAGACAACCCCGTAGCGTCACGGCACGCGCATAAAGCCCTCCAGCTTCGCGGCCTTGCGGTCGAATGTCGCGGTCACCTCGCAGCCACGCGCACGGTTGACTTCACCGATGAGAGCGTCGGCAAAATCGATATTGCGCTCCGCAAAAGTCCGGAGCGCGGCACGAACGGCATCGCCATCTTCAAGCACGATTTCGCTGCTGGCCAAGAGCCTGGAAACCACGTCTGCAGTCTTCTCCCGGTCAAACCGATGACCACGCAGGAGCACCCAAACCATTTCGCACAGGGCAACACGATCGACAAAACCAGGATTTTCGCGTGAGCACCGCTCGGCGACGAATCGTCGAGCCTGCCTGGCCTGGTCTGGATCGTCGTCGACGAAACAGCGCAGGATCACGTTCGTGTCGAGACCTATCATCGCTTTTTGCGACCAACGGCGCGTCGATAGCGATCGACCGCGGCTTGCTGGATGACTTCATCCATTTCCTCAAGCGTGAGACTGCGGGGCGGCTTGCCCAGGATCCCAAACAGATCACTGAGCTTCGACCCTCCTCGGCTGAGAATAATTCGGTCCCCATCCTCGAACGTGAACCGAACCTTGGCACCGTCACTAAGGCGAAGGCGCTCCCGCACCTCCTTGGGCAACGTAACCTGGCCCTTGCCGGTCACCGTCGCCTCGCAGGACAGCGTGGCTGGCGGCTCAGCGAAATACCGCGTTTCATTGCCTTCTTTCACCTTGAGCAGGCGATAACCGCGGGCTTCGAGCCTTTTCAGCACGTTGTACTGCGGGCCGCCGGTCGCGGCGATGATCTCGGCCATCGTGGCGCCATCCGGCTGCATGACGAGCCGTTCGGCGAGCTTAGTTCCTGGAAGATGCTCGTTCATGATGTATCTCTCAAGAAGTCTGTCAAGAAGCCGGCCAAGCAGCGCAGCGACGCGATCGCCTGTATTTTGCGATCATCTAGTTATATAATTCCTTACAAATCGTGAGTCAACACCGCAAAGCCGGGCTGACGCTTGGGCGCGCGAAGACGAACGGCCAAAGGGGTCAAAAAATTGCCTTACACCAGCCGGCTCTGCTCCACCGCAGCCCCGATGAAGGACGAGAACAGCGGATGCGGCGCGAAGGGGCGCGATTTCAGCTCGGGGTGGAATTGCACGCCGATGAACCAGGGATGATCGTCGTATTCGATGATCTCCGGCAATAGCCCGTCGGGCGACATGCCGGAAAAGCGCATGCCGTGCTGGGCGAGGCGGTCCTTGTAGGCGGTGTTGACCTCGTAGCGGTGGCGGTGGCGCTCGGAGATTTCGCCTGCGTGATAGATGTCGGCGACGCGCGAGCCGCGCGCCAGCACGGCCGGATAGGCACCGAGCCGCATGGTGCCGCCGAGGTCGCCGGCGGCGGCGCGTTTCTGCAATTCGTTGCCCTTCATCCACTCGGTCATCAGGCCGACCACGGGCTCGCTGGTGGGCACGAATTCGGTGGAGTTGGCCTTTTCGATGCCGCAGAGATTGCGCGCCGCCTCGATCACCGCCATCTGCATGCCGAAGCAGATGCCGAAATACGGCACCTTGCGCTCGCGGGCGAACTGCGCGGCGAGGATCTTTCCTTCGGCGCCGCGCTGGCCAAAACCGCCCGGCACCAAAATGCCGTCGACGTGTTCGAGGAACGGCGCCGCGTCCTCGTTCTCGAACACTTCGCTCTCGATCCAGTCGAGCTTGACCTTGACCTTGTTGGCGACGCCGCCGTGGGACAGCGCCTCGATCAGCGACTTATAGGCGTCCTTCATGCCGGTATATTTGCCGACGATGGCGATGGTGACGTCGCCTTCCGGATTGCGGATGCGCTCGTTGATCAGCTGCCAAGTGGCCAGATCAGGCGGCGGCGGATTGTCGATGCCGAAGGCGGCGAGCACTTCGTCGTCGAGGCCGCCGGCGTGATAGGCCTCGGGCACGGCGTAGATATTGTCGACGTCGCGCGCTTCGATCACGGCGCTTTCGCGCACATTGCAGAACAGCGCAAGCTTGTGCCGCTCGCTCTCCGGGATCGGCCGGTCGGTGCGGCAGAGCAGAATATCCGGCTGGATGCCGATGGCGCGCAATTCGCGCACCGAGTGCTGGGTCGGCTTGGTTTTCAGCTCCCCCGCGCTCGGGATGAACGGCATCAAGGTCAGATGGATGTAGATGGCGTGGCCGCGCGGCAGATCGTTGCCCATCTGCCGGATGGCCTCGAAATACGGCAAACCCTCGATATCGCCGACGGTGCCGCCGATCTCGCACAGCACGAAGTCAAAGCCCTCGTTGCCGTCGCGGATGAAGTCCTTGATGGCGTTGGTGACGTGGGGAATGACCTGGATGGTGGCGCCGAGATAGTCGCCGCGGCGCTCCTTGGTGAGGATGTCCTGGTAGATGCGGCCGGTGGTGATGTTGTCGCTGCGGGTGGCGGGCCGCCCGGTGAAGCGCTCGTAATGGCCGAGGTCGAGATCGGTCTCGGCGCCGTCGTCGGTGACGAAAACCTCGCCGTGCTGGTACGGCGACATGGTGCCCGGATCGACGTTGAGATAGGGGTCGAGCTTGCGCAGGCGGACCTTGTAGCCGCGCGCCTGCAACAGCGCGCCGAGCGCTGCGGAAGCGAGACCCTTGCCAAGTGAGGAGACCACGCCGCCGGTGATGAAAATGTACCGCGCCATGGGACTTAACCTTTAGCCCCCGGAACACGATTCGACGAGCGATTTTCCGGAATATCTGCCGCGCATCGTAAACCGGCCCCTACGGACACCAAAAACCACTTGAACTGCAGGATCTTCGACAAAAATCCTCAGGCGACGCCGCAGCTCATCCGCCGGACCACCTGTTGCCGCCTTAAATAGGTAGCGAAGTCGCCTATTGCGACTGCGGCACCTGCGGTCCGCTGGGTGCAGGCGCCGGAGCCGCGCCACCGCCGCCGCTCGGGCCTTTCTTGAGCAGGTCGAGGACGCCGCCACCACCGCTGATGGGCGGTGCCGCCGGCGGACCGCCAGGGGTTTCCTGGGCCGGCGTGCCGCCGGTGCGGATGATCGAAACGGGCTTGCGCTCCAAGCCCGCAATCCAGGACAACAACAGGCTGGTAACGAAGAAGCCGGCAGCCAGAAACGCCGTGGTGCGCGTCAAAACGTTCGCGGTGCCACGGCCGGTCATAAAGCCGCTGGTCGAACTGATCAGTCCCCCACCTTCGGATTTTTGCAACAGCACGACGCCGATCAGGCCGAGGACCAGCATGAGGTGGATGACGATAATGACGCTCAGCATTGGGTGATTTTCCGTGCGCCGCCCGCGCTTATATAGGCCGCCGCGGCGGTCTCTACATGATCCGGCGCGGCATTTCTATGGCCTGTAGCCTGGGTTGAGCGATAGCGAAACCCGGGATGGGACTTCGGGGCCAGTCCCCGGATATCGCTGCCGCTCTATCCGGGCTACGGGATGCAACTTCTGCTAATATTGCCCGTGGGATTTTTATGGCTTGGCGCCTGCTCCGGGAGGGGAGAGCGTGCCGGACACCGATCTCAAGTACCGCGCCTTCCTGAGCTACAGCCACCGGGACACCGGCTGGGCCAAGTGGCTGCACGCCCGGCTCGAGGGATTTCGCATCGACAAGGATTTGATCGGGCGGCAAACGCCGGTCGGGCCGGTACCAAAGACGTTGCGGCCGATCTTTCGCGACCGCGAGGATTTTTCCGGCGGGCACGTGCTCGCCGACGCGACCGTCACGGCGCTCGATGCTTCAGCGGCCCTCATCGTGCTGTGCTCGACGGTCTCGGCCGGCCGGCCCGCCGTCAACGAGGAGGTGCGGCTGTTCCGCTCGCGCCACCCCGACCGGTCGGTCATCCCGGTCATCGTCGACGGCGCCTGGCCGGAAAACTTTCCACCGGCGTTGCGATACGAACTGACCGCCGACGGCATCGTCACGGACCGTCCCGAAACGATCCTCGGCCCCGATTTGCGCGAGAGCGGCGACGGCAAGAATCTTGGCCTCGCCAAGACGGTCGCCGGCCTCACCGGGCTCACACCCGACGATGTCTACCGCCGTGCCGAGCGCGAGCATCGCAAACAGGCCCGGCTGCACATGGCAGTTGCCGCAGTGATCGTTGTGCTGGTGATCGCCGGCGGCGGCCTGTTCTGGCAGTCCTATCAACAGAAACAAACGCTCACGGAAATCTCCGCGCTGGTCGACAAATATAGTCTTGCCACACCGGCGCAGGCGGCGGTTCCGGGCGCCAAACAAAGCCTGACCGAGGCGATCACCGCCATCGCGCAAGGTGCTGCAACCGACCCGCGCTATGCCCAGGCGCTTGCGCTTCTCAAAGCCGGTAAGCCGAACGAGGCGGAACCACTGTTGCAGGCGGTCGCCGAGGACAAGGAGAGGCGAGCCGACAAAGACGCCAAGGACGCGGCGGCGGCGTACCGCAACCTGGCCTCAATCGCCGCCGTGTCCGACCCCGGACGGGCGCGCGACTATTACGCGCGGGCCGCTCGGCTCGACCCGTCGAACATTAAGGGCATGAATCAGAACGGTTGGTTTCAGGAGGAGGCCGGCCAACTCGATGCTGCCCAGGCCGCTTACGCGCGCGTGATCACCATGGCAAAGCCTGGCGCGGACGACAAGGATCTTGTCGGGGCAAAATTCGGGATGGGCGATATTGAGCAGCAGCGCGGCGATCTTGGCGCGGCGCTTGCGGCCTATCACGAGGCAGAGACTATCGTTGACCGCCTGGCGAAGTCCGATCCCGGCAATGCCGACTGGCAGCGCGATCTGTCGGTATCGTACGAGAAGGTCGGCGACGTGCAGGTGGCGCAGGGCAGCCTGCCGGCCGCGCTGACCTCCTATCAAGCGAGCCTCGCCATCGCGGAGCGCCTGGTGAAGTCCGATCCCGGCAATGCCGACTGGCAGCGCGATCTGTCGGTATCGTACGAGAAGGTCGGCGACGTGCAGGTGGCGCAGGGCAGCCTGCCGGCCGCGCTGACCTCCTATCAAGCGAGCCTCGCCATCGCCGACCGCCTGGCGAAGTCCGATCCCGGCAATGCCGGCTGGCAGCGCGATCTGTCGGTGTCGTACAACAAGGTCGGCGACGTGCAGGTGGCGCAGGGCAACCTGCCGGTTGCGCTGGCCTCCTATCAGGCGAGCCTCGCCATCAGGGGGCGCCTGGCAAAATCCGATCCCGGCAATGCCGGCTGGCAATTTGGCCTCGGGATCAGCAATGAGCGGATCGGTGATGTCCAGATGGCGCAAGGCGATCTCGCCGCAGCACTAAAGTCTTACGAAGCAAAACGAGAAATAATTTCCCGCCTGGCGAAGTCCGATCCCGGCAATGCCGACTGGCAGCGCGATCTGTCGGTGTCGTACAACAGAGTCGGCGACGTGCAGGTGGCGCAGGGCAACTTGGCGGAGGCGCTGACCTCCCATCAGGCGAGCCTCGCCATTGCGGAGCGCCTGGCGAAGTCCGATCCCGGCAACGCCGACTGGCAATTTGTTCTTGGGATCAGCAATGAGAGGATCGGTGATGTCCAGATGGCGCAAGGCGATCTCGCCGCAGCACTAAAGTCTTACGAAGCAAAACGAGAAATAATTTCCCGCCTGGCGAAGTCCGATCCCGGCAATGCCGACTGGCAGCGCGATCTGTCGGTTTCGTACAGCAAGCTCGGCGACCTATTTGCGAAACAAGGCATGATCGAAGAGGCACTCAATAATTATCGCGCTGGCCTCGCCGTTGTGGTGCGCCTTGTCGCGATCGATCCCACTAACATGCAGTGGCAAGGCGATATTGTTGAGATCAACTATGATCTTGCGATTAACGGCGACGACTCGGCCCGGCGATTCGCGTTAGTTGCGAAGAACCTAACAAAATTGCAGGCACAGAATGGGCTCAATCAAGAGCAGACACGATGGCTGACAGAGGCGAAGGCAGCGCTTTCAAAATTCAACCAACCATGATTCCGGGCGGGGCGTGCGTTCCAATGTCAGCTACTTATAATCCTTCAGATAAGCGATGACATCGTCAATGTCCGTATCGCTGCCCAAGCCGCCGAACGGCATGCGGTTGCCTTTCACCTTGGCCTGCGGGTCCTTGATGTAGGCCTTCAGGTTGGCGTCGTCCCAGGTGAGGCCCGCGCGCGTCATGGCGTTGGAGTAGCGAAAACCGGGGAGCGCTGCGGATTGGCGGCCGTACACGCCGCGCAGGCTCGGGCCGATCGCGTCCGGCTTTTCGCTGTGGCAGGCGGCGCAGGTCTGGAACACGGTTTTGCCGTGAGCGGCGTCAGCGGCCGCTGCCGGCGTGGCGACGGCGGCAATGACAGCAACGGCGGCCGCGGCGCCGGTCAAGGCGCCCGTTTGCTTCCTTGGCATTATTCCCCCCTAGAGATTTTTTTGTTTGAGCATGATCTTTTCCGAAAACCGGTTTCCACTTTTCGGGATCATGCTCTAAGCGTGAACCAGCGGCCCCGGATTCTTGAGGTACTGCGTCGTGATCGCATTCGCCGACCAATAGGCAAGCGCCCCCACCGTGCCGGTCGGATTGTAGCCGTGCTGCTGCGGGAACACGGACGCGCCCTGGATGAACAGGTTATGGGCGTCCCAGGACTGCAGATAGCGATTGACCACGCTGCCCTTCGGGTCGGCGCCCATCATGGTGCCGCCGGTATTGTGGGTCGATTGATAGGGCACCACGGTGAAAGTCTTCGGCCGCGGATGCATCTCGTAGTGCGTCGGATTCATCGCCTTGATGACGCCCTCGAGCTTTTGCAGCAGATACGCCGACATTTTGAATTCGTTGTCGGGCGGATTGTAGGTGAGCCGGATCAGCGGCCGGCCGAAGGCGTCCTTGTAGGTCGGGTCGAGGTCCATGCAGTTCTCGCGGTTGGCATAGACCGAGCCTTGCGTATTGAAGCGGGCGGCGTGGTGGTACCACTTCACCGTGGCGCGCTTCCATTCCGAGCCCCATTCCGGCGTGCCGTGCGGCACGCTGCGGCCGGCGATCGGCGGCGCGGAGGCGGAGTTGCAGGTCATATAACCGCCGCCGAAGAAGCCGAGTCCGCCGTGATCAAAAGTCTCGCCGTTGAAATCGTCGATAGCGACGCCCATGCCGGCCGAGCCCCAATAGGGCGTCAGTTCCTTGTTCTCGAAGAAAGCGGCGGCGCCGGCCTCGAACTGGTAGGCGTAGTTCTTGCCGACGACGCCCTTGCCGGTCGTGCGATCGTACGGCTCGCCGATGCCGGCGAGCAGCATGTGCTGCACGTTGCCGAACACATAGGACGTCAATAGCACGATGCCGGCGGGCTGTTCGTATTCCTCGCCGTTGCGCATGTCGGTATAGGTCACGCTCACGACTTTTTTGGCGGCCTTGTCGTAGTTGAGCCTGGTGACGAAGCAGCGGGTGCGGATCTCGAATTTCGGATCGAGGCGGAGCGCCGGCAGGATGGTCGAATTCGGCGAGGCTTTGGCGTTGGTCTCACACGCGATGCGATTGCAAAAGCCGCAATATTCGCAAGCCCCCAGCGCAATGCCTTCGGCATTCGCATAAGGCGCGCTCGCGATCGCGACCGGCGCCGGAAACGGATGATAGCCGAGGCTCTTTGCCGCCGCCGCATACATCAGCCCGGCATTGCTCGATTTGATCGGCGCGTTCGGGTAGTGGTTGCTGCGCGGGCCTTCGAACACATTGCCGCCGTCGATTTTTTTGCCGCGCACATTGCCGGCCTGGCCCGACACGCCGCAGATCTTGTCGAAGCGGTCGTAAAACGGCTCCATCTCGTCGTAGCTGACCGGCCAATCCTGGATGGTCATGTCCTCGGGGATGGCGCCCGCGCCATAGCGCTCGGTGAGCGCGCTGCGGATGCGGAAATCCGACGGCAGGAAGCGCCAGTGCAGAGCGCCCCAATGAATGCCGGAGCCGCCGACGCCCTCGCCCGGCAAAAACGCGCCGACGCGGCGGATCGGCAGCGCCTGCTCGCTGGCGAAATTGCGGAAGGTCAGCGTGTCGATCGAATTGTCCCACATCAATTCGAGGCGCGCCGCATAGCGCACTTCGTCGCGCACCGTCGGCAGGACGAAATCGGCGCCCGGGGTGCGGTCGTGGCCTTTCTCCAGAGACACCACGTTCAAGCCGGCCTTGGTCAATTCGCGCGCCATGATGGCACCGGTCCAACCGAGCCCGATCGTGACCGCATCGACGTCTTTCAATCGCGTCACCATGTCGGCCTCCCGCTTTACGAAAAGTCCGCGATCGATTGCGGCTCGGCGACGTAGCGTTTGTCGCGATATTCATCGATGAGATTGGCGTAGGTCGCCGGCAGGCCTGGATAGCCGAGCATCCGCCATGACACCATGTTGCGGTTGCCGCCATAGATCGGATCGCCGAAGAAGCCTTCCATGGTCAGCGTCAACAGGCGGGCGAAGAAGGCGCGCGCATTGAAATTCTCGAACGCGGCCTTGCCCTCCTGCATGGCCTTGAGCGCCTCGATGCGCTTGTCCGGATCGAGCCGGTCGAAATCGCGGTCGTAGGTCTTGCGCGACCAGGCGTTGGCGGCGGCGATGCCGGTGATGATGAATTCGGCCGGCGTCAGCGGCAGCTGATAGCCCTGCTCCGGCTTGCCTTTGAAATAGGGACCCGAGCGATACATTTTGGCGCCGCCGCCCCAGGCGCTGGCGAGCTGGCGATCGATATAAGTGGCGCAGCCGCAATCGCTGCCCGACGGCGACAGCTCGTCGGCCGGGATGATGGTATCGACCGCGGCGACCACGAAGGCGTGCTCGGTCTCGTTGAGTACCAGCAGCGGCTCCGCCTGCGGCGCGGGCGGCGTTGCCGCGGCAGCCGGTGCGGCGGCCGCTTGCGCCTGCGCAGGCTCGGTTTGCGTCAGGCCGGCCGCGACGGCAGTGCCGGCAAAGCCTGCTCCGACAAGAAATTTCCGGCGTGGAATCGTCTCGTCGGTCATCGCACCCTCCCCTGCCGCGCCGGCGCAACGCCGCGCCGCTATCGATTGTTGTTGGAACCATAGACCCAACCGGCATCGTGCGGAATGGCCGGCGGGAACTCCACGGAATTACCCACGTTGGAACTTTGCATGTCTGCCCCTGCGCCAGAGCGGGGCTGCCGCGCGTTGTTCCATTGCCCTTGAACGGCAAAGGAGGGTGCCATGGACCAGCCGATGAAGAAACGCGACTTCGACTTCCATTATGACGGCTACGGCGTCGAGCGCAGCCTCGAATCCGAGCAGGCGCCGGATACGGCCGGTTACTGGTTCCTGGCGGCCGTGCTGTTCGCCTTTATCGCCGCCGGCATCATCGTCTATCGCGCCGGCAATGCCGAGATCCAGACCGCCGCGAATTATCCAAACAATCCGGCGGCGCAGTCCGATCCGGTGACTTCGCCGCCCATCGTGCCGCGCTGAGGACGCCCGATCTCAACAGCGAGCCTTCAATCTTTCTCGGCGCTCAGCCGGGCTCCATGCCCTTGGCCTTGATCACCGCCTTGGCGTCCGGAGTGGTGAGGAATTTGATCAAGGCGGCAGCCGCTTCGGCATTTTTGGCCGTGGCGCTGATGCCGGCGCTGAACGTGGTGTAGTTTTGAATGTCGGCTGGCAGCGGTCCGACGAGTTCGACGCCGGGATAAGGCAGGATTTCGCTTATTTGCGTCAGCCCGAGCTCGACGTCGCCGTTGCTGACCGCGACGGCCGCTTGTTTGCTGAGCTCCTTGATTTTGGACTTGATCTCGTCGGCGATGCCGAGCTTGGCAAAAACGACCTTCAAGGCGGCAGCAGTGGGCGTTTGATCGACGTAACCGATTGACTTTGCGTCCAACATGGCGCGCTTGAAGGCTTCAACAGTGCCGAGGTCGGGCTTTGCAGCGCCCCTGCGGATTGCAACCCCGATGCCGGACCGCGCGATCGCGGCGCGGGGCGAATCTGCGATTTTGCCCTGCGTGGCAAGCTCGTCGAGCGCCGCCTTGGTCAGCAGCACCACATCGAAGGCCTCCCCGCTCGCGATACGGGCCTTCAGTTGCGCGGATGTCCCGAGCGTGATCGCGAGCTTGCTCTCGGTCGCTTTCTCGAATTGCGGGCCGAGTTCCTCCATCACCGCATTGAGCGCATTGCCTTGGAGCAGTTTGAGCTCGGCGCCCTGGCCGGGCGTGATCCCGCACAGTAGTCCCAATGCAGCGACTGCGGCGATCGCACGATGAATGTTCATGATGTCCTCCCGAACGCAGCCAGTTAAATCCGACCTTGGGTCGAGGTTAGCGGTAAACCGACGCTATCGCCAGAAACTCCTCGGCCTTGAGGCTTGAGCCGCCGATCAGCGCGCCATCGACGTCGTCGATGCCGAGCAAGTCCTTGGCGTTGGCCGGCTTGACCGAGCCGCCGTAGAGAATACGGACGCCCTGCCCCGCCACCGCCGCCGCCCCCGCCTCGCCGTAGCGCGCCATGAGCCGCTCGCGGATGAAGCGGTGCATGTCGCGGACATCGTCCCTGGTCGGCGTCACCCCGGTGCCGATCGCCCAGACCGGCTCATAGGCGACGACGAAATCCGCCGGCCGATCGGGCAGCGAGCCGTCGAGTTGCGTGCGCACCACCGCATGCGCGTTGCCGGCATCGCGTTCGGCGCGCGTCTCGCCGACGCAGATGATGGCAAGGAGACCAGCGCGCCGCGCCGCAAGCGCCTTGGCGCGCACCACGGCGTCGGTCTCGCAATGATAGTGGCGGCGTTCGGAATGGCCGACGATGACGGCGACCGCGCCGGCATCTTTCAGCATTTCGGCGGAAATGTCCCCCGTATGGGCGCCGGCCGGTTCAGCGTGGCAGTCCTGGCCGCCGATGCCGACGCGCGAGCCGCGCGCCAAAGCCGCAAAATGCCCCACCAGCGTGGCCGGCGGGCATATCATAAAGTCGGCATTGGCCAGGCCGCGGGCGCCGGCGATGATTGCCTCAAGCGCGCCGGCGGAGGCCTTGAGCCCGTTCATTTTCCAGTTGCCAGCGACCAGCGGTCGGCGCGCCATCATTGAGCCCAAAAAATGCTGCGACAAAGAGCCGTTAGCAGACCGGTTGCGGGCGGAAAAGAGGCGTTTTATTTGCAAATCCCGTCGGTTGCGGTAAAGCGCCCCGCTCCTTATGATGCGCCGCCTTCGGCCCGGGAGCCTTGATCAAGGGCTTAAGCACACCACTCCAGAGCGTGGACCGTAATGCTTCGAGGTATCCGTAAAGCCTCCGCGAATTGGCTCGGCCGCATCGTCATGGGCGTGGTGATGACGCTTTTGGCCGGCAGCTTCGCGATCTGGGGCATCAACGACATATTCCGCGGCTTCGGCCGCTCCACCGTGGCCAAGATCGGCCCGACTGAGATCCCGATCGAGCAGTTCCGGCAGACCTATAATGACGCCGTACAGATGCTCGGCCGCCAGTCCGGCCACGTCGTCACGCCGGACGAGGCGATGGCCCGCGGCATGCCGCGCCAGGTTTTGAGCGAGATGGTTGCCGAAGCGGGCTTGAACGAGCGCGCCCGGCAGATGCGGCTCGGCGTGTCCAATGACGAAATCTCAAAGCGCATCATCACCAATCCGGCGTTCCAGAACCAGCAGGGCCAGTTCGACCGCGCCCGGTTCGAGGACGCCATGCGCAATGCCGGCTTCAACGAGAAACGCTTCGTCACCGAGCAGCGCAACCTGACGCTACGCCGGCAAATCGTCGATTCCGTCTCCGGCAATATCCCGCTGCCGAACGCCTGGCTCGATGCCATCAATCAGTTCCAGAACCAGGAACGCAGCATCGCCTATATCGCGCTCGGTCCGGCACAAGCCGGCGACGTTCCCGCGCCGACCGAGGAAGAGCTCAGCAAATATTTCGCGGCGCGCAAAATCACCTTCCGCGCGCCGGAATACCGCAAGGTCGCGACCGTGGTGGCGACGCCGGCGGAACTGGCCAAGACCGCGGAAGTGCCGGACGAGGACGTCAAACAGATTTTCGACACCTACCGCAACCGCTACATCACCCCCGAGCGCCGCCGCGTCGAGCAGATGCCATTTCCCTCCATGGCCGAGGCGCAAGCCGCCAGCGAGCGCATCAAGGGCGGCCTGACATTCTCAGCGCTCGGCGCCGAGCGCGGGCTGAAAGAACAGGACCTCGATCTCGGCACCGTGCCGAAATCGACCCTCATCGATCCGGCCGTGGCGGACGCCGCCTTCTCGCTCAAGGAAGGCGAAGTGAGCGCGCCGGTGCAGGGCAAGTTCGGCGTGGTCATCGTCACAGTGTCGAAGATCATCCCCGAGGAAGCCAAAACCTTCGCCGATGTGGCGCCGCAAATCCGCAATGAGATCGCCATGGCGCGCGTCAAGAAAACCGTCCTCGACGTCCACGACAAGATCGAGGAGGCTCGCGCCGGCGGCGCCACGCTCGAGGAGGCGGCGCAGAAATTGAAGCTGCCCGTGGTCGCCTATGACGCGATCGACCGCTCCGGCCGCGATCCCGCCGGCAAGCCGATTGCAAACTTTCCCCGCGCCGCCGAACTGGTCAACGCCGCGTTTTCAACCGACGTCGGCGTCGACAACGATCCGCTGGAGGCCGACGGCGGCTATATCTGGTACGACGTCGCCGCCATCACGCCGGCGCGCGAGCGCAATCTCGACGAGGTGAAAAGCCAGGTCGAAGCGCAGTGGCGCGACGACGAGATCGCGTCGCGGCTGAAGACCAAGGCGGCCGACATCCTCGACAAGCTGAAGAGCGGCAGCACGCTCGAGACCATGGCCGCGGCCGATGGCGTGAAAGTCCAGACCGCGACCGCCATCAAGCGCGGCAAGGCGCCGGAACCCATTTCGGCGCGGATGATCGATGCCATTTTCCACACCGCGCTTGACGCCTATGCCAGCGCCGAGGGCGACAAGCCGACGCAATGGATCGTGTTCCGGGTGACCGACGTCAAGACGCCGAAATTCGAGGCCAACACGCCGAACGGCAAAGCGCTCGACGAGATGGTCACGCGCCAGGTCAGCGACGACGTGTTCGGCCAATACATGGCGTGGCTGGAAAACGATCTCGGCACCAGCGTCAATCAGTCGGCGCTCCAGCAAGCCTTGGGCAACAGCGCGCCGGACACCAATTGAATGCAGATCGAGCCTTCGGCGGAAAAATTCGCCGCCCGCTATGAGGCCGGCGAGCCGCAGGTGGTGTGGACGACGCTGGTTGCCGATCTGGAAACGCCGGTCTCCGCCTTTCTGAAGATCGCCGGCTCGCGGCCGATGAGCTTTTTGCTGGAATCGGTCGAAGGCGGCGCGGTGCGCGGGCGCTATTCGATCATCGGGCTCGAGCCCGACATGATCTTCCGCGTCGACGGCGAACGCGCCGAGCTCAATCGCGCGCCGGCGAGCAATCCGACGGCGTTTGCGCCGATGGCCGAGCCGCCGCTGCAGGCGCTGCGCGCCTTCATCGCCGAAAGCCGCATCGCGCTGCCGGACGAGCTGCCGCCGATGGCCGCCGGCGTGTTCGGCTATCTCGGCTACGACATGGTGCGGCTGATCGAGGAATTGCCGGCGCAGGCGCCCGATCCGATCGGCATCCCCGACGCCATGCTGGTGCGGCCGACGCTGGTGATCGCGTTCGATGCGGTCAAGGACACCATCACCGTGGTCTCGCCGGTGCGGCCGCATGCCGGCCTGTCGGCCAAAGCCGCGCTCACGCGCGCGGTCGAGCGCCTCGCCGCCGTGGTCGATGCGCTCGACCGGCCGCTCGATAAGGCGGCGGCGGACATCGACATGGGCCCGCTCGAAGTGGCGCCGCGATCGAACACCACGCCGGCCGAATTCAAAGCCATGGTGCTGCGCGCCAAGGACTACATCGCCGCCGGCGATATTTTTCAGGTCGTGCTGTCGCAGCGTTTCGAGGCGCCGTTCAAGCTGCCGCCGTTCGCGCTTTACCGGGCGCTGCGCCGCGTCAATCCCTCGCCCTATCTGTTCTTCCTCGAATTCGGCGGCTTCGCCATTGCCGGATCGAGCCCCGAGCTGATGGTCAAGGCGCGCGATGGCGTCGTCACCATCCGTCCCATCGCCGGCACAAGACCGCGCGGCGCCACGCCGCACGAGGACCAGGCGCTCGAAGCGGAATTGCTCGCCGACCCCAAGGAGCGCGCCGAGCATCTCATGCTGCTCGACCTCGGCAGGAACGACGTCGGCCGCGTCGCCGAGATCGGCTCCGTCACCGTCACCGACCAGTTCTTCATCGAGCGCTACAGCCAGGTGATGCACATCGTCTCCAATGTCGAGGGCAAGCTGCGCCGCGACCGCGACGCGCTCGACGCGCTGGCCGCGGGATTCCCCGCCGGCACGGTGTCGGGCGCGCCAAAAGTGCGCGCCATGCAGATCATCGACGAACTGGAGAAAGAGAAGCGCTCGCTCTATGCCGGCTGCGTCGGCTATTTCTCTGCCGGCGCCGATATGGACAATTGCATCGCGCTGCGCACCGCGCTGATCAAGGACGGCACCATGTATGTGCAGGCCGGCGCCGGCATCGTCGCCGATTCCGATCCGCAATTCGAGCAGCAGGAATGCATCAACAAGGCCAAGGCGCTGTTCCGCGCCGCCGAAGAGGCCAAGCGCTTCGCCAGCGCGGTGCGGCGGGGTCAGTAGCCTAATCTTGCCGGGCGCGGAACTCGGATCGCCTCACCGCGCGCCTGCTGCCCATCGGTTTCCGCGTCACGATGCGGCCGCAGGCGATAAAGCCGGCCATAGCGGCGAGAATAGTCCAAAGCGCGACATCGACAGCCATGTCGTGGTCCTCTCCATGGCCGCCCCTGCCCTATTAATCGCGCGTCCGGCGGACCGGCACCGTGCTCGATTGTCGCAGCGGCAAAGCTGCTAGTATGAGATGCGTCACGCCGACGGCCGGGAACCAAGCCATGCAAAGCGCGCGGCAGCGTTGCAAAAAATGACACGGAGATGGCCATGAGCACTCGAGCGTTTGAGGTGCCGACATCGCGACGCCCGATGGAGTTCCGCACGCGAGCGCTGGCGCCGGCGATTGGCGCCGAAATCATCGGCGTCGATCTCAGCGCGCCGATGAGCGAGGCGATCTTCGCGAAAGTGCTCGACTGCTGGCACCAAAATCTCGTCATCCTGTTCCGCGACCAGCACCTCACCGAGGACGACCAAGTCCGCTTCGGCGAGCGGTTTGGACCGCCGGCGGTGAGCCACACCCGGCGCTACACGACCAAGAATCCGGCCGTGATGCTGATTTCCAATATCCGCGAGAACGGCCAACAGATCGGCGCCTTGCCCGACGGCGAGATGCACTTTCACACCGACCAATGCTACCAGGAACGGCCGGCGATGGCCTCGATCCTGTATGCGCTGGAAATTCCGAGCCAAGGCGGCAACACGCTATTTGCCAACGCCTACCTCGCCTACGAAACGCTGCCTGAGGCGATGAAAAAGCGCATCGAAGGCCGTAACGCGCTCAATGCCTACGACTACGACAACGCGTCGATGAAGCGCGGCACCAAGCTGGGCGAAGGCGTTCCGTCGTACTGGCATCCCATTGTCAGGACCCATCCGGCCACCGGGCGCAAGGCGCTCTACGTCAATCGCCTGATGACCGTTGCCATCGAAGGATTATCGGACAGCGAAGGCGACGCGCTTCTCAACGCGCTGTTCGATCATCAGGAGCAGCCGCAATTCATCTACGAGCACGTCTGGCGGCCGCACGACCTCTTGATGTGGGACAACCGCTGCACCTTGCACGCCCGCACCGATTTCAGCGCCGCCGAGCGCCGTTTGATGCGGCGATTGACCATCCTCGGCGAAAAGCCGGCTTGATGGCTGCGCCCACGGTGCGCCGGGCACGGATCGTGATAAAATCGGCGCCATGACCACACGATCCGGTGTCGTTTTGATCGCGTGCCTGTTCGGCCTGTCGGCGCTTGCCCTCGCCGCGGTGCAGTCCCTTGCTCGCGCGCAATCGGCCGATCTGGTGCTGTGCGACCGCATCGCCGCCGATCCGACCGATCCCGACAAGCCGGCGGACGTCAAAGGCGCGCCCGAGATCGCGCCGTCCGACGTCGCCACGGCGATCAAATTCTGCAAGACCGCTTCGACGGCGTCGCGCCGGGCGCTTTATCAGCTCGGCCGCGCCTACGCCGCCAATGGGCAAGTAGCGGAAGCGATCGTCGCCTATCGCAAGGCGATCGACAAAGGCAGTTCCGCCGCCATGGTCGAGCTCGGCATCCTCTATGCCGCCGGCTCCGGCATCGCCAAGGACGAAGCCCAGGCGCGGTGGCTGTTCGAGCACGCCGCCGCGGCCGGCAATCCGCGCGGCGTGACGCGTCTGACCGCACTCGCCAACGGCGGCGGCGCCGGCCCGCCGGCGGATCCGGCCCAGGCCAGGGCGATGCTGATGAAGGCGGCGGACGCCAATTCCGCCGAGGCGCAGTTTCAGCTCGGCGTGATGTATGCCGAAGGCAGCGGCGGCCCGAAGGACGACGTCGCGGCGCGCGCCATGTTCGAAAAGGCCGCCGCCCAAAACCACGCCGAGGCGTTGGATTGGCTCGGCGCGTTCGTGCTCTCAGGCCGCGGCGGGCCGCAGGACACCAATGCGGCCAAGGGTTATTACGAGAAGGCGGCAGCGCTCGGCAACGAAGACGCCAAGGCCGCGCTCAAGCGCCTGGAATGTTCTCTCATCGTCAAAGACCGACGCGGCAAAGTCGTCGGCAATGTTTGCTTCTAGGCATGGCGCGCGCGAACCCGGGCGGCACGGCGCGATCGATCATTGCATGTCGCGCAAATGATTTTTCATTCTCGGCTGCGCTGACCATCCGCCATTGCGTCCGTTATTGGCGGCCCGGAAGAGACTTGCCAATTTGGGGCCGCATCGCGCAAGATTGCCGTCATGGGCGAAGAGGCATTGCCAAACTCTCATCCGCCGAAGCCGCGGTTGGCGCTGCGCGTCGGAATAACCGGACAATGGCCAAGCGAACTCACTGAACTGCGAATCCGGTCGATCAAGGCGCAGTTGACCCGGATATTCCTGGCCATCGAGGAGGCCGCGAAAGACATATTGCGAGCGAACGCCGCCGTCTATGCGAACGAACCCCCGCAATTTCGTCTGGTGTCAGATTTTTCCGAAGGCGTGAACCGGCTGGACACTCTGCCGTCGTCAAGCGGCTGGCTGATAGAGGGGATTCTGCCAGGTCCAAAAGAAGAGCACATCAGGGGCCTTGCCAATTCGGCTGCCGCCGACGGCGCCGATGCGCGCGCCGAAATATTGGAATTTTTGAAGAGCGCTGCCAATGTGACGGAGATGCCGTGGCAGAAACCGCAGATGAAGGATCGCGGATATGTAACCGCGGCGGGCTATCTGCTTCGCCAAATCGATCTTCTCATAGCGCTCTGGGATGGCACGCAGGTCAAGCCGGGCGAGACCGGGGCAATCGCCAAAAAGGCGCATGAGGGCGGAATTCCGGTTATTTGGCTTTCAACAATCATCGAACGCCCGCCCCGGCTCATCGCCGATTTCGATGAAAAAGGCGGTCCCATAGCCTCCGAAGCGGATTGCACCGAGGGGCCGTTGATTTCGGCTCTCAAGCCGATTTTCGACGGACCAAGCGTGGATCCCGGCCATTTCAGCAGAGCCCCGCAGGATGCCTTGATCGAGTATTACCGCGAAACTTGGCGTTCGCGCTGCTACTTCACCGTGTACGATTTTCTCACGCGTATTGCCTCGCTCCGACGACCGCGTGCGATTATTCGGCTGCGTCCGCTTGTCGAGCAATGCTCCGACTGGAACACTTTTTTCCATTCCGCGCCCTCGGCCAATAAATTGGCCGACCGCATCCGCCAAGTGCTGCTTCCTCGGTTCGTTTGGGCGGACACTCTCGCCGTCTATTTTTCGCATCATTATCGCAGCGCTTACGTTCTTGCGTATCTGCTCTCCGCCGTCGCGGTCTTCATAAGCCTGTGCGGCGCGTTTGCCGTTAAAATCGAGCAAGAGGTCTTTTTTGCCTCCTTGGAGTTCATCGTCATCGGATCGATTATCGGACTGATTCTTCTTGGCCGGCATTGGTGCTGGCACGAGCGATGGTTGGACTACAGGGCGCTGGCCGAATCCCTGCGCCACGGACGATTTCTCGCATTTCTAAGTGAGTTCGGGCGCATTCACGACGGCTCATCAACGCTGATTTCCCGGATGCCTTTATGGACATTATGGTACGTGCGCGCGACGATGCGAGAATTAGGATTGCCGTCTGCAGTTCTCGATTCGACGTATCAGTGGCGAATTCTCGACACCACACTGCACTATGAAATTGAAGAGCAGATCAAATATCACAAGGAAAACCACGATGCGGTCCACCGCGTCGACCGCTTGTTGCACAGGACGGGCGTGTCGTGTTTCTTGATTACTTTCGCTATCTTATTGTTGTTCCTGCTCAGCTATGGCGCTGAACGCTATTCCGGCGACATCGCAACATTGAGCCAACATCCGCTCACCTGGCCGGGCTACATAACGCATGTTCTAACGCCATGGATGCTGCTATGCACCGCCGGCCTGCCGGCGCTGGGCGCGGCGCTGGCCGGCATACGGGTTCATGGCGATTTCGAAAGCTCCGAGCAGCGCTCCGCGCTGACCATCGATTCGCTGACCTCGCTGAAGGCCGATTATGAAGCAGCCATGCGGCGCGAAGGCGATCTCGATGACACGGCGGAAAGGCTGATTGCCGCTTCCCGGGTGATGTCCGAAGATCTGGCCGCTTGGGAGGAGTTGTACGGCCGCAAGCGCCTGGTGTTGCCGGCCTGAGCTTTTCGCGGCGCGCGTTTGCGGCGCGGCGGTTTACGGCTTCACCGCGCCGTCGCGGTGGATCGGATCGATCCACAGCACGGTTTCCGGCTTCTCCACCGGCTCGATGTCGAGATTGATGGCGATCGCCTCGCCGTCGCTGCGCACCAGCACGCATTCCAGCACCTGGTCGGGGCTGGCGTTGATCTCCTGATGCGGCACGTAAGGCGGGATGAAGATGAAATCGCCGGGATTGGCCTCGGCGGTGAATTGCAGGTGCTCGCCCCAGCGCATGCGCGCCTTGCCGCGCACCACGTAGATGATGCTTTCGAGATGGCCGTGATGATGCGCGCCGGTCTTGGCATCGGGCTTGATCGTCACCGTGCCGGCCCACAGCTTTTGCGCGCCGGCGCGGGCAAAATTGATCGCGGCCTTGCGGTCCATGCCCGGCGTCGACGGCACGTTGGGGTCGAGCTGATTGCCCGGGATGACGCGCACGCCGTCGTGTTTCCAGCGGTCGGCGGCGGCGGCGGGCGAATGGGCGGCACGATCACGATCGTGTAATTCGGTCATGAAGCCACGATACCATGAATGCGTAACGTTGGCATCCTTGGCGCGCGATGCGGGGCGCGGCGAAACTTCGTCTTGCGAAATTGTTCCGGTTCCCGCTGCAAGCCGCGCGAAAATTTTTGTCGGCGCGGCGCCGATTGATTGCTTGACAATCCAGCTCTTAGGTCCAGAATTTCCGCGTACCCTTGTCGGACACGGAGGTCGCAATGATACCACCGGGTCGAAAGGCCGCGACGATTGCCGCGTCGCTCGTTCGGAGCGCGGCATAGCGGTAAAGACACGGACGGTTCGCCGGGCGCGACCTTCCGCGGGTCGCATCAGTGAGGCAAGACCCCACTTCAGGTCGCCCCCGGCATGCTTTTTTGCAACGTCGGTTTGATTTTTTGCGCGCGGCGATGCTGTGCGCTCGGCGGGGCGGTGAAATCAAATAGCGTCGATGAATTTATAACCGTCGCCCCAGCGCCGCACCCGGCCGGTCGAAGGTGCCGGAAAATGGGTCGCGCATATCAGCGTCGGCTCTTCGCAGAAGCGGTCGAAGGTTTTGCGCCGGGTCTTGCCGGCCTGCGGCGAATCGTAATCGGCCATCATGCCGAGCTCGGGATACCTGCCCTGCAGCGGCGAATGAATCATGTCGCCGGTGATCAGCGCGTCGGCGCCGGCGCGGCCGACCAGCACCGAAAAGTGGTCGATGGTGTGGCCGGGCGTCGGAATGAACTGCACGTCGTCGCTGAAGGCGAAATCGCTTTTGACGATCTGCGCGCGCTTGGCGGCGACGATCGGCAGCACCGAATCGGTGATCCACGGCACGCTGTCGGGATTGTCCTTCTGCCGCGCCGTCCAGTGCTCGAGCTCGCGGTCGGCCATGATGTATTTCGCCTTGGGGAATGTCGGCACCCAGCGGCCGTTTTCGAGTTTGGTGTTCCAGCCGACATGGTCGGTGTGCAGATGGGTGCACATCACATAGTCGATGTCGTTCACCGTGAGGCCCACGGCCGCGAGCCCCTTCTCGAAGCGATCGCTGTTCATCATGTGCCAGAACGGCCGCGTCGGCCGCGGCTTGTGATTGCCGACGCAGGCGTCGACCAAAATGTTGTGGTGCGGCGTCTTGATGACAAAAGCCTGGATGCACAGCATCAGCTTGTCGGCCGGATCGACGAAGGCCGGCTGCAGCCAGGCGCGGTTCTCGTCGAAGAGCTCCTTGGTCAACTTCGGGAAAAATCCCATCACGTCGAAAAACGGTCCCTGCTGCTCGATGACCGGGTGAATGGTGATGTCGTGCAGCGCGATCGGCATGGTCATCGGAATACTTTCTGTGGACGACGCTGCGGCGATGTTAGCCGCCCGGGACGCACGCGCAAGCCCGACGGCACAATCGGCACTTGTGTCGAGCGCCTGCCTGCCCGATCATGGGCAGCGCCACAAAACAAATACCGGGAGGATTTTATGCGTGCGCAACTCGCAGCTTTCACGATCATTGCCACAGCCGTCGCGGCCCCTGCATGGGCGCAAACCGCGGCGCCGGCTTCGGTGTTCATGAGCGACAAAGACATCACGGCCCTGGTCGACAAGGCCAAAGCCGACCGCAAGGGCGACGCGCCGGTGGTCGCCGAGCCTATTCTGCTCTTGGCGCCCTACCGGGCGCAGCTCGAATATCGCCCCGGCAATGCGCCGGCGGCATTGCACGAGCACGACGCCGAACTGATGGTCGTGCTCCAAGGCACCGGCAACATCGTCACCGAAGGCAAGCTCGTCGATGAGAAGCGCGTCAACGCCAATAATCTCAGCGGCTCGTCGATCTCGGGCGGCGTCTCGCACCAGGTGGTCAAGGGCGATATGATCCTGATCCCCGCCAACAGCCCGCACCAGGTGATCCCAGGCGGCGGCGCGCCGATCGTGCTGATGACCATGCACGTGCCGCATCCGGCCGCCGGTTGGCCGCCGGCCAACTGACCAAGTAGCCTGGATTGAGCGAAGCGAAATTCGGGAAAGCCAGGCCGCCGCTACAGTGATCCCGGGTTTCGCGGAGCCTGTCATCGGGCCGGCCACCTCGGGCCGGACCCGTTGGCTCAACCCGGGCTACGGCGCTACCAGCGACTGCCCCATCGCCGGCGCATGCCCCAGCCACCGCCGCTCACCAGGCGAAGGATGAGCAGGAGCACCACTGCGCCGATGAACGCGTTCAATATAAGCGAAAGGATACCCGTGCCCAGATGAATGCCGAGCTGCGGCAACAGCCAGTCGCCGATGAAGGCGCCGATCAGGCCGACGATCAAATCGCCGATCAGACCGAAGCCACCGCCGGCCATGACCCGGCCGGCCAGCCAGCCGGCGACGATGCCGACGACAAGAATGACCAGAAGACTTTGGTTGGAAAGGTACATAGCCAACTCCCCGCGTAGATATGCCCGCGGGCTAATGCGGTGGCGGGAAAAAAGTTCCACCGTCGTACCGAATTTCGATTCCGGACGGAGCCGTCATTGCGAGGAGCGTAGCGACGAAGCAATCCAGCGCTGCGCCGCCGCGCTGGATTGCTTCGCTCCGCTCGCAATGACGGGGTGGCTCACTCCCCGCCGTTCTCCTCGCCGCCCTCTTCCGTCAGCCGCTCCACAGACGCCACCTTCTCGCCCTCGCCGGTCGAGAACACGATGACGCCTTGGGTCGAGCGCCCGGCGATGCGGATGCCGTCGACCGGGCAGCGGATCAATTGGCCGCCGTCGGTGACCAGCATGATCTGATCGGTCTCCTCGACCGGGAACGAGGCGACGATGCGGCCGTTCTTTTCGGTGATCGACATGGCGACGATGCCTTTGCCGCCGCGGCCGGTGGTGCGGTACTCGTAGGACGAGGTGCGCTTGCCGAAGCCTTTTTCGGAAACGGTGAGCACGAACTGCTCGGCTTCCGACATGACGACATAACGCTGCTCGCCGAGCTCGATGGCGCCCTCGGCTTCTTCGTTGTCGGTTGCGCCGTTATCCTCGCCCTCGCCGTTGCTGCCGCGCCGCACCGCGTTGGCGCGCTTGAGATAGGCGACACGCTCGTCGGCGCTGGCCTCGAGGTGGCGCAGGATCGACAGCGAAATCAGCTTGTCGCCGTCGGCGAGATTGATGCCGCGCACGCCCATCGAGGTGCGGCCCTGAAACACGCGCACGTCGTCGACGGCGAAGCGGATGCATTGGCCGGCCGCCGAAGTCAGCAGCACGTCGTCACTCTCGGTGCAGATCTGCACGTCGACGATGGCGTCACCCTCGTCGAGCTTCATGGCGATGATGCCGGAGCGGCGCACGTCGGCGAAATCCGATAATTTATTGCGCCGCACCGTGCCGCGGGTGGTGGCGAACATCACGTCGAGCTTGTCCCAGGTCTTCTCGTCCTCGGGCAGCGGCATGATGGTGGTGATGTTCTCGCCCTGCTCGAGCGGAAGAATATTTATGAGCGCCTTGCCGCGCGCCTGCGGCGCCGCCAGCGGCAGCCGCCAGACTTTCTCCTTGTAGACCTGGCCGCGCGACGAGAAGAACAGAACCGGCGTATGCGTCGAGGCGACGAACAGCCGGGTGACGAAATCCTCCTCGCGGGTCTGCATGCCGGCGCGGCCCTTGCCGCCGCGCTTTTGTGCGCGGTACGTCGACAAGGGAACGCGCTTGACATAGCCGGCGTGGGACACGGTGACGACCATGTCCTCGCGCTGGATCAAATCCTCGTCCTCCATCTCGCCTTCCTGATCGATGATCACGGTACGGCGAGGCGTGGCGAATTCGCTCCTGATCGCGGCGAGCTCTTGCTTGATGATGGCCTGAATGCGGGCGCGCGAGCGCAGAATGTCGAGATAGTCGGCGATTTCGGCGGCGAGCTTGTCGAGCTCGGCCTTGATCTCGTCGCGGCCGAGCGCGGTCAGCCGCTGCAGGCGCAGATCGAGGATAGCCTTGGCCTGCTCGGCGGACAGCCGCGTCATGCCCGCCGGCGACACGCTGTGGCGCGGATCGTCGATCAGGGTGACCATGGCGGCGACGTCCTTGGCCGGCCACTCGCGGTTCATCAACGCCTCGCGCGCCTCGTTGGCGTCCTTGGCGGCGCGGATGAGTTTGATCACCTCGTCGATATTGGCGACCGCGATGGCGAGACCGACCAGCACATGGGCGCGATCGCGCGCCTTGTTCAGCAGATGCTTGGTGCGCCGGTAGACCACCTCCTCGCGGAAGGCGATGAACACCCGCAGCAAATCCTTGAGGTTCATCACCAACGGCCGGCCGTTGTCGAGCGCCACCATGTTGGCGCCGAACGAGGACTGCAGCGCGGTGAAACGGTAAAGCTGGTTGAGCACCACGTCGGGCACCGCATCGCGGCGCATCTCGATCACCACGCGATAGCCGTCGCGGTCGGACTCGTCGCGCAGCGCCGAGATGCCTTCGAGCTTCTTGTCGCGCACCAGTTCGCCGATGCGCTCGACGAGGTGCGCCTTGTTCACCTGATAGGGAATTTCGGAAATGACGATGGCCTCGCGCTCGCCGCGCAAGGTCTCGAACTCGACCTTGCCGCGCATCATGATCGAGCCGCGGCCGAGATGATAGGCGGCGCGGATGCCCTGGCGGCCGAGAATGATGCCGCCGGTCGGGAAATCCGGGCCCGGAATGATGCCGATCAAATCCTCGATCGACAGCGCCGGATTGTCGATCAGCGCCACGCAGGCGTCGATCACCTCGCCGAGATTGTGCGGCGGGATATTGGTCGCCATGCCGACGGCGATGCCGCCGGCGCCGTTGACCAACAGATTGGGGAAACGCGCCGGCAGCACCACCGGCTCGCGCTCGGAATTATCGTAGTTGGCCTGGAAGTCGACGGTGTCCTTGTCGAGATCCTCGACCAGCGAGCCCGCGACCCGCTCGAGCCGCACCTCGGTGTAGCGCATGGCCGCCGGCGCATCGCCGTCGACGGAACCGAAATTGCCCTGACCGTCGATCAGCGGCAGGCGCATGGAGAAATCCTGCGCCATGCGTACCAGCGCGTCGTACACCGCCTGGTCGCCGTGCGGGTGGTATTTGCCGATGACGTCGCCGACCACGCGCGCCGACTTGCGATACGGCTTGTTCCACTCGTAGCCGTTCTCGTGCATCGAATAGAGGATGCGCCGGTGCACCGGTTTGAGCCCATCGCGGGCATCGGGCAGCGCCCGCGCCACGATCACGCTCATGGCGTAATCGAGGTAGCTCTTCTTCATCTCCTCGGTGATCGAAACCGGGCGAATGTCGGAGGGGCCGCTGTCTGTGGGCGGGAGAGTGTCGTCGTCTGCCAAAGCTGGATTTCCTGGACGAATCGCTTGCGAATTTCATAGCCGATTGGGGGCCTTTGCGCCACCTTTATCGGCATCCGGTAGATAGGATTTTCCATATTATTTTCAAGGCGTTATTGCCACATTTCGAGCCAATTTTGCGACACCGCGAAGGATGGTGCGAAAGAGCGGCGTACGAGGCTTCCACAATCGCCCCCGGCCCCTATGATGGGCGCGAAAAACCGGAGAAACACGTCATGGTTCAACTCGCCGACGGCGACATCAAGACCCGCGAGGTGCTCGGCTGGAAGGGCGTCCATGTGCTGCACTTCATGGGGTCGTCGTGCTCGCAGAAGCTGCGCATCTTCCTCAACCTCAAGGGCATAACGTGGCAGTCGCATCCGATCGACCTGCCGGTTTACGAAAACATGCAGCCCTGGTTTCTCGGCATCAATCCGCGCGGGCTGGTGCCCGTGCTGGTGCATGACGGCGCCGTGCATATCGAGAGCAATGACATCATCCAGTATCTTGAGCGGACATTCCCGACGCCGCGGCTGATCCCGGCCGGCCATGAGAACGAGGTGGCGGCGCTGCTCAAGCACGAGGACGACCTGCATCTCGATCTGCGCACGTTGAGCTTCCGCTTCGTGTTCGCGCCGCCCGGCCCGCCCAAGTCCGCGGCCGCGCTGGAAAGCTATATCGCCAACGGCTCCGGCACCGTGCAGGGAGCCAAGGACCACGAGAAGCAAATCCAGATCGCGTTCTGGCAGCGCGCCGCCAAGGAAGGTTTTACCGACGAGCGCGCCCGCGCCTCGGCGTTGAAATTCCGCACCGAGTTCGACGCGCTGGATAAGAAGCTCGCGCAACAGCCCTATCTGATGGGCGACGATTTGAGCGTGCTCGACATCGCCTGGCTGATCTACGCGCACCGGCTGTCGCTCGCCGGCTACCCGTTCGCCCGACTGCATCCGCACGTCCACGCCTGGGCGGAGAAACTGCGCGCCAAGCCGGAATTTGCCAAGGAGATCGCCCAGCTCCGCCATTCGCCGGATCAGCTCGCCGCCGTCCATCGCGCCCAGGCCGCCAAAACCTTGGAAATGGTCGCGGGGTTTTAGCCGCCGCGCCCGATTTGTCGGGTGATTCATGCCGCTCGACTTTGCAATTTCGGCGCTGCTGACGCTCTTCGTCGTGGTCGATAAGGAGCGATACGACGGCGGCGTTCGATCGCGTTTGCCGAAAACTCCCCGGCACATTGAACAATTGAAAATCGGCACATCCCTCAAGCGCGGAAACGACAGATGCTCATAGGCATTCCGGTATACGACCAGGTCGACATGCTCGATGTCGCCGGCCCGCACGAGCTGTTCAGCTGGGCGAACTACGACGTCGAGCTGGTCGCCGAGCAGCGCGGCCCGCTGACCTTCCGCAATGGCTTTGGCTTCAACGTCGCCAAATCGTTCGCCGAGGCCGGCGCCTACGACGTGCTTTGGGTGCCCGGCGGCGACCCCTGCGCCCTGATCAAGCTGATGGGCGATCGCGTCTATCTCGATTTTCTCAAAAACAAGAGCGGCAACGCCAAATATGTCGCGTCGGTTTGCGAAGGCGCGCTGCTGCTCGCCGCCGCGGGCCTGCTCGACGGCTACACGGTGACCACGCACTGGGCCTTCTACCCATGCATGGCCCGCTTCCCGAAGGTGACCTTGGCCGCGGGCTATCCGCGCTACTGTCTCGATCGCAACCGCCTCACCGGCGGCGGCATCTCGTCAGGGCTCGACGAAGCCTTGATGCTCATCCAGCTGATCAGCGGAACCGAGGCGGCGCAGCAGGTTCAGCAATCCACGCAGTATTATCCCTGCCCGCCGGTCACCAGCGAGATCGTCCCCGCCACGACCTGCCTGCTCGATGAGGTGACATGTCCACCGCCCGGCGCCGGCCCCACCGCCAGGCGCTAATGCTTCCTTAACCACAAAAATTCATAATCGTTTAAGTGCATCCGCTTCGGGGCGGCGGGTGCTGGAGATCGTGAGCCATGGCCATTTCCGGTATTGCCTCCTTGCACGCCGCGGCCCAGCCGGCGGTGCAGTCGCTGTCGCCGCATAGACGCGGCGGTCACCATTCGCTCGCCGATATCGATGCCGCCGGTTCGAGCGTGGCCTCGGCGCCGAGCAAGACCGGCAAGATCGGCAGCAAGGTCGACATCACGGCTTGAGCGTGCGGCGCCATGGGTTCGAAAAATATGAGCTCTAAAAACTCGAACTCGAAAAACTCGAACTCGAAAAACTCGCGCTCCGTCCCGTTTCGCGTACGCCCGGCACAGCCCAAGGACATCCCGGCGCTGATGCGATTGAAGCGCCTGTTGGCGCAGGCCGAGAATGCCCTGCACGCGGTGCGCGCCAGCGAAGCCGATTGGCTGCGCGACGGTTTTGGTCCCAATGCCGCCTTCACGGCCTTTGTCGCCGAAGATTTTTCCGGCGTGATCGGCATGGCGACATGCAGCGAGCGCGTCGTCACCGGCTGGAGCGGACCGGTGATTTTCCTGCAGGATCTGTTCGTCGAGCCGCGTTGCCGCCGATACGGCGTCGCCAGCGCGCTGATGGCCCGCGTCGCGGCGCTGGCGCGCGAGGTCGGCAGCCCGATCGTCGAGCTCACGGTGCGGTCCGACAATCCGGCGCAGAATTTCTATTTGCATGCCGGATGCCAGCCGCTGCCGCATTGCCTGACCTTCGTTCTCGCCGGGCCGGCGCTGGAGGCGCTCGCCGATCAGGATGGCGAGACGCTGGCGCTCGCCGGCTAAACCGTCAGTCCAGGCGTGGCTGCCAGACCATCAGCAGAATGAGCGCGACCATGGCGGCGAGCAGAATGGCCGCCAGCGCAAACCAGATACGGAACAGGCGCGGATAATCGCCGCCAAGCGCGACGCGGTTGAGCGCGGCGTCCCGCGCCAGATTGCGCAGGCGGATCTCGATGCGCAGCGACACCAGCCAGACCGCGACGACAAGGCCATAGAGCGCCAGCGAGGCGTCGATCCAGAACTCGTTGAGCGGCGTGAGCCCGATCACCCAGGCCAGCGGAAAGCCGCTGACCGGCTGCAACACCAGCGCGGCGGCGACAACGAACAGCTCGATGCGGACCGCGAATTGCGCGACCAGCGCCACCACCGACGGATTGCGCGAGCGATAGGCCGGCAGCATGAAGCCCAAAATGCCGAGCCAGGTGCCGAACATCGCCGCAGCGGCGAGCACGTGGACGAATTTGATGGCGAGGATGAGGTCGATCATCGGCGCGTCGTCATTCCGGCCGAACGAACGATGCACGCGAGGGCCGAAATCCATAACCGCCGTCGTCGCGGCATTCCTCCGGCGCGAATTCCCGACGCCGGGACTATGGATTCCGGGCTCGCGCTTCGCGCGCCCCGGAATGACAGCCTAGAACGGAATCTCGTCGTCCATGTCGCCGCGCCCGCCGCCGCCGCGCGCGCCGGCCCCGGCCGCGGCCGCGACCTTGCGCGATGGCCCGGGCGAGCCGAAATCGCTGCCCTCATCGGCGCCGAAATCGCCACCGCCACCGCCGCCGCCAGAGCCGGCGCTGCCGGCGCGGTCGAGCAGCGTCAGCTCGCCGCGAAAGCCCTGCAGCACCACTTCGGTCGAGTAGCGGTCCTGGCCCGATTGGTCCTGCCATTTGCGGGTCTGCAGCGCGCCCTCGATGAAAACCTTCGAGCCCTTCTTGAGATACTGCTCGGCGATCCGGCACAGGTTCTCATTGAAGATGACGACGCGATGCCACTCGGTCTTTTCCTTGCGCTCGCCCGTGGTCTTGTCCTTCCAGGATTCCGACGTGGCAAGGCGCAGGTTCGCCACCGGCCGGCCGTCCTGGGTGCGACGAATTTCCGGATCGGCGCCCAGATTGCCGATCAAGATCACCTTGTTGACGCTTCCCGCCATGACTTGCTCCGTTCGTTCCCGATATCACCAAGCTTCGCTTGCCAACCAAACTAGTGCCGGACCCGCCCGCGGCAAGGGCGATCGGCGCGCGATGGCCGTTATCCACACGGCTTCGCGCCGGCGCCGGCGGCCCAAAGGTATGTTCTTATTTTGTTCTCACGCCAAAGGCAAGAGAAAACAGAAAGTGAAAACAAAATCCAAAGCTTGCCGCCGTCGAGCGGTCCCGGCCATGAAAAACTGCGAGTGTTGTTTCTGAGCCACACCTTTTGGATGCAAGATCAGATAGTTATTGGCCGAGCGCGGTATTTCGAAGCCATTGAAGAAGCCACCTCGCATTGATGCGCGTACCGGATAGGAGACACGTATGAAGCGTGTATTGATCGTCGGCGCATTGGCGCTCGCTGCCGCAGCCCCGGCCTTCGCTGCCGACCTTCCGCCAGCCGCCCCACCGCCGCGCGCGCCGGCCGTCTACGTTCCGCCGCCGCCGGTTTTCACCTGGACCGGTTTCTATATCGGCCTCAACGGCGGCTACGCTTTCGGCCAGAGCAATTGGACCTCGCCGACGGGTTCTACCGGCTGGTTCGATGTCAAAGGCCCGGTCGCCGGCGGCACGATCGGCGCCAATTACCAGTTCGGTCCGGTTGTGCTCGGCGTCGAGGGCGACATCGACTGGCAGAACGTCAAAGGAAACCTGGTCGGAGGCAACTGCACTTTGCCCGGCTCCATTGCCGCCAGTTGCCAAAGTGCCAGCACTTGGGTCGGCACGTTCCGCGGCCGTGTCGGCTACGCCTTCGACCGGGTGCTGCTTTACGCGACCGGTGGCGGCGCCTTCGCCAACATCAAGGCGCGGCTGAACGCGTTGCCGTGGGCCAGCAACTCGGAATTGGGCTGGACCGCCGGCGTCGGCGTCGAAGTCGCCATGACCGACAATTGGACGGCGAAGGCCGAATATCTGGCGGTCGGTTTTCAGGAGCCGACCTGCGGGCTCGCCAACTGCTTTGCCGCTCCCGCGGTCAACGTCAAGTTCTACGAGAGCATGGTCCGCGCCGGCGTGAACTACAAATTCGGCTACTGACGCCGTCGGCAACCGCGTCTCCCGGCCAGAACGGGACGGCCGAAGCAGCCTGAAAATCGCAACCCGGCGGATTCCGCCGGGTTGTTGTTTTTTTGCACTATTCAGCGGCTTGCGGAAGCATTGTACTGGCCGGCAAAACCCATCCGTTCTGCGTCTTAAGGGTACCGTATGAGGCGTCGTAGTCCCGGTCTCCTGGTAGGAATCGTCGTTGCCGCCGGCGCGCTGGCGACAGCGGCAACGGCGGCCGACTTGCCGGCACCTGCTCCGGCCTACTATCCGCCCGTCTACCGGCCCGTGATCTACGATTGGACCGGCATTTATGGCGGCGTGCATGTCGGCGCCGGGGTGATGCAAGACGAGGTCACCGCCACCACCACGACCATCCTGCAAAACGCCGGAGCGCAGACCAGATACACGCCCTTTGCCGTGGCCGGCGGCGCGCAAGCCGGCTTCAACGTTGAATTCGCGCCGTTCGTTATTGGCGCCGAGGGCACGTTCACGTGGACGGACATTTCCGGCTCGAACTTCTTCCCGGCGTCGAATTTCGGCGGCCTCGTGGCCGTGCGATCCACGTCGGCGGCCCATTGGTACGGCACCGCGACCGGCAAAATCGGCTACGCCGCCAACGACTTTTTGTTTTACGCCAAGGGCGGCGCGGCGTGGATGAGCGTGAACTACACCGAGGACGTCACCGCCGGCCCTGTGCTCGGCGAGCGGATCTTGACCGACACCCGCACCGGTTTCACCGTCGGCGGCGGCGTCGAATTCGGCATGACCGAAAATCTGTCGGCCCGGGTCGAGTACGATTTCCTCGATTTCGGCACCAAGAGCTACAATTTCACCAGCCTGAACTTCACCGTGCCCGGCGGCGCCCTGGTTCCGGTCGCCGCCTTCCCGGTTTCGGTGAAATCGGTCACCCACCTGATCAGCGTCGGTCTCAACTACCGCTTCAATTGGGCTGGAGGTGGCACGCTCGTCACCAAGTAACGCGTAACACCCTCTTTGCGGCGGGCAGCGAGGGCCGGCAAGATGCCGGCCCTTGTCATTGGGCGCACCGGAATTCGTTTCCCGGACGCGGTGCAGCGCGACAGCGGTGCACCGCAGATCCGGGATCGTTCCGGACTCGGCGTTCGTAACGATCCGGGGTCAGCAGCGCACCACCATAGCGCGCGCAAGACGCGCGTGAACGCGCTTATGGTGCTGCGCTGCGCCCGGGAAACAATGCGCCAAGTATTGCGGGAATAACCAGCCGGCCCGCTCTGGCAAAAGCCCCGCGTTCTCACTATGTTCGGGCTAAATCTTCGCTCGATAACCCGCCGCTTAAGGCTGTGGGAATGGAAGCCATTGCCGCGATGAACGACCTCTTCGACAAGAACCGGCCGGCCAAAAACCCGACCAGGAGCGCGCGCGACGCCCGCGTCATCGCCATCCGCGGCGCCCGCGAGCACAATCTCAAAAATGTCGATCTCGATATTCCGCGCGACCACCTGGTGGTGTTCACCGGGCTGTCCGGCTCGGGCAAGAGCTCGCTCGCCTTCGATACGATTTATGCGGAAGGGCAGCGCCGCTATGTCGAGAGCCTGTCCGCCTACGCCCGGCAATTTCTGGAAATGATGCAGAAGCCGGACGTCGACCAGATCGACGGCCTGTCGCCGGCCATTTCCATCGAGCAGAAAACCACCTCGCGCAATCCGCGCTCGACCGTCGGCACCGTCACCGAGATCTACGACTACATGCGGCTGTTGTGGGCGCGCGCCGGCGTGCCCTACTCGCCGGCGACCGGCCTGCCGATCGAGAGCCAGACCGTGTCGCAGATGGTCGACCGCATTCTCGCTTTGCCGGAAGGCACGCGGCTTTATCTCTTGGCGCCCGTGGTGCGCGGCCGCAAGGGCGAGTACCGCAAAGAGCTCGCCGAGTTCATGAAGAAGGGCTACCAGCGGGTCAAAGTCGACGGCCAGTTCTATGAGATCGCCGACGTGCCGGCGCTCGACAAGAAATTCACCCACGACATCGACGTGGTGGTCGACCGCCTGGTGGTGCGGCCGGATATTTCCACGCGCCTTGCGGATTCGCTCGAGCAGGCGCTCAAGCTCGCCGATGGCCTCGCGGTCGCGGAATTCGCCGATACTTCGTCTCCCCCTGCAGGGGGGAGACCGGCGAGCGAAGCTCGCCAAGTAGGGGCCGTGGGAGCCCGTGCCGAGCGGAAGAACGACCCCACCCCGCCGCTGCGCGGCGACCCTCCCCCTGCAGGGGAGGGTGGGAAGAAAACGCGGCTCGCCACCGCCGCGGCGTCCGACGCCAATCGCCTGGTGTTCTCCGAAAAATTCGCCTGCCCGGTCTCCGGCTTCACCATTCCGGAGATCGAGCCGCGGCTGTTCTCGTTCAACAATCCGTTCGGCGCCTGCCCGAAATGCGGCGGGCTCGGCGTCGAGCAGCACATCGACGCCGACCTGGTCATTCCCGACAAGGAGCGCACCTTGCGCAAGGGCGCCATCGCGCCGTGGGCCAAATCGTCTTCGCCCTATTACGTGCAGACGCTCACCGCGCTCGGCAAGCACTATCGCTTCACGCTCGACACCAAGTGGAAGGATCTGCCGAAGAAGACGCAAGACGCCATCCTGCACGGCTCCGGCGACACCGAGATCCGCTTCTCCTACGACGACGGCATGCGCGCCTACGACACCAGGCGGCCGTTCGAAGGCGTCATCACCAATCTCGAGCGGCGCTTCCGCGAGACCGACAGCGATTGGGCGCGCGAAGAAATCGCCCGCTATTTTACCGACGTGCCGTGCGACGCCTGCAAAGGCTTTCGGCTCAAGCCCGAAGCGTTGTGCGTAAAAATCGACGGCAAGCATATCGGCGAGGTCTCCGACATGTCGGTCAAAGGCGCAGCTCAATGGTTCACTGAGCTACCCCAACGGCTGACCTCCAAGCAGAACGAAATCGCCGGCCGCGTGCTCAAGGAAATCCGCGAGCGCTTGAAATTTCTGGTCGACGTCGGGCTCGAATATCTCACGCTGGCCCGCGCCTCGGGCACCTTGTCCGGCGGCGAGAGCCAGCGCATTCGCCTCGCCTCGCAGATCGGCTCCGGGCTGACCGGCGTGCTCTACGTGCTCGACGAGCCCTCGATCGGCCTGCACCAGCGCGACAACGCGCGGCTTCTGGAAACCCTGCGCCGGCTGCGCGACCTCGGCAACACCGTGATCGTGGTCGAGCACGACGAGGACGCCATCCGCTCCGCCGACGAAGTGGTCGATATCGGCCCCGGCGCCGGCATCCACGGCGGCCACGTCATCGCCCAGGGCCAGATCGACGATCTGATCGCGGCGCGGGATTCATGGACCGGCAAATATCTGTCCGGCGAGCTCGCCGTGCAAATCCCCGAGCGCCGGCCCAAGAATCCGAGCCGCACGCTGAAAATCGTCGGTGCCCGCGGCAACAATCTGAAAAATATTTCGGCCGAAATCCCGCTCGGCCTGTTCACCTGCGTCACCGGCGTGTCCGGCGGCGGCAAGTCGACGCTTCTGGTCGACACGCTCTACAAGGCGCTGGCGCGGCGGCTCAACGGCGCCAGCGAGGCCCCTGCCCCGTACGACCGCATCGACGGCGTCGAGCACCTCGACAAGATCATCGACATCGACCAGTCGCCGATCGGCCGCACGCCGCGCTCGAACCCGGCGACCTATACGGGCGCCTTCACGCCGATCCGCGAATGGTTCGCCGGCCTCCCCGAAAGCAAGGCGCGCGGCTACGAGCCGGGCCGCTTCTCGTTCAACGTCAAGGGCGGCCGCTGCGAGGCCTGCCAGGGCGACGGCGTCATCAAGATCGAGATGCACTTTTTGCCCGACGTCTACGTCACCTGCGATGTTTGCAAAGGAAAACGCTACAACCGCGAAACGCTGGAAGTGCTGTTCAAGGGCAAATCCATCGCCGACGTACTCGACATGACGGTCGAGGAGGCGCTGGACTTCTTCAAGGCAGTGCCGCGGGTGCGCGACGTGCTGACGCTCCTGCACCGGGTCGGCCTCGACTACATCCACGTCGGCCAGCAGGCGACCACGCTGTCCGGCGGCGAGGCCCAGCGCGTAAAATTGGCGAAAGAGCTGAGCAAGCGTGCCACGGGTCGCACGCTTTACATTTTAGATGAGCCCACCACCGGCCTGCACTTCCACGACGTGGCAAAGCTCCTCGACGTGCTGCACGAGCTGGTCGACACCGGCAACACGGTCGTGGTCATCGAGCACAACCTCGAAGTCATCAAGACGGCAGACTGGATCATCGACCTCGGCCCCGAAGGCGGCGACGGCGGCGGCGAAATCGTCGCCGCAGGCGCGCCGGAGGACATCGTGCGCGAGAAGCGCAGTTACACCGGCGCGTTCCTGAAGCCGGTGCTGGCGCGGCGCGGCGTTGGCGGGAAGAAGAAGCGGGTCGAGGCGGCGGAGTGATTTTTGCTTCACCCTCCCCTGCAGGGGGAGGGCCGCCGCGCAGCGGCGTGTGGGGAAGTGAGCGTCCACAAGCGAGACTAGAGATGGACCGCCGGGCACGAGAAACAACCGAATTGATCCACGAAGGCAAGTACGCCGCCGAGGTGCCGATTGTGCTTACGTACAGCGACGAAAGTTGGTCGCCGACGATGTCGCTCGACGACGCGCGCAAACTGGAAACCGTGCGGCTTGCGTTGAAACGCGGCGATATCGCCGAAGCCTCGAAATATGGCCAAGTATTCGAGTTGAGACTGATCGCAGGAGAGTGATCGAACCGCCGACCGGATCATCGACCTCGGCCCCGACGCAAAGAATCGACAACCTAGACGGTAGAAGCGTAATGACGGAGCATCTCCCACCAAGCGCTAAGAGTGGTACGGACCATCCGAATATTGACGCGCGCCTTGCGGCGCTCAATACGCCGCGTAAAGACTGCTTGTACTATGCAATAACACTTACAGCCGACAGGACTCATAAGATCATTTTTGGGCTACAAACAGAATGGGTTGGATGGGCTGACGACACACAGCGTCATGAATTACGTCAAGGCAGAATTGTATATTCTGATTTCGTAAAGCTATGGGAAGCGTTGGAGCAGCCATTTGCATTCGTCCATACGGTCGATGATGCCATGCTCTTCTTTCTAAGCGGCGGAAATGCTCTCGTCGAAAAGGAATTGGCTGAGCGGCTTTTTCCGGGCATGATTAAACCGCATCATTCTATTCCTGACGGTCCAACGGGATTTAAAGGTCCGGGAATGTTTGAAGCGACTGCGTTTCGCCGTGCCCCGACACCTAAAATTAGAATGCAAGTATTGAACCGCGACGGCCGTCGCTGTCGGATCTGCGGCCGTCGCCCCGATGATGATACTGATGTCATTCTCCACGTCCATCATATCCGACCTTGGGAGAAAGGCGGTGTGACCGATATCGGAAACTTAGTTACTCTGTGCCATACGTGTCATATCGGACTGGAGCCGCACGAGGATCACTCACTTTTTCGTCACACCTCCAACCCGGCCGAAGGCACAGCGGAGTTTTCAATGCTCGAATTCAGAGAGGGCGTTGCAAACTATCGAAAGCGCGGCTTTCTCGGAGCGGACGAAGAACCACGCAGGCGGAAACCCCGGCATCGCCGAGCGCGGTCTGGCAATCTCAGTGTACGCTGACCCAGCGAGCGTAAGGCAGGCAAGGCGCGAAGCGGCGTGTCCACCTCGTTTCTGCGATCCAACTAGGACATGATAGTGAAATGATCGAAGCCCCTTTCTTACGAAACATCCGGCTGCGTGACGTGCCGTCGGACAATGCCTATCCGTTAAATATTGCGCTGGCACGCAACGGGTTCGACTTGGAGCTAGACCGGCCCGTTACGATATTGTGCGGCGAGAACGGCACAGGAAAATCAACTCTGATTGAAGCGATCGCTATAAATTGCGGCTTCAGCATTACGGGCGGAAACAGAAATCATAATATCGAAAAACAAGTATCTGATGTGGAACCGCTCTTACGGTTTATGAAATTCTCATGGGCACTCAAGGTGAACGATGGCTTCTTCATGCGTGCCGAAAGCTTCTTTCAATTCTCAAACCAAATTGATTCGTTAGCGCGCGAAACTGGTCGCGGTATTTATCGGGCTTATGGTGGAAAGTCGTTGCACGCTCAGTCTCATGGGGAAGCGTTTCTTTCACTTTTCACAAATCGCATTGGACGAAAAGGAGTCTATCTTTTTGACGAACCTGAAGCTGCGCTTTCCCCCAATAGACAGCTAGCATTACTTGGGCTAATTCACGATCTCGAAAAAACGCACAATGCCCAATTTATAATGGTCACGCATAGCCCCATTCTGATGGCGTATCCTGGGGCCACGTTATTTTGCATTGACGACGGCAAGATTTTGGAGAAAAACTTTAAAGCCACCCCTCATTATCAAATGATGGCTCGTTTTTTTTCCAATCCAGATAAATATCTTGAGAACTTTTTTGCCGATTAGTCGTCGTCGTTAACTTCGCCGCTGCCTTTACATTGAGAACACTTTCCCGGATGCAATTTGCATTCGAAACATTCGACTTCGCCATCATCATCTACGTCCCAAGGCGCCGGATGCGGGTTAATTCGCTTCGCGCTCCCGGTGCCATGACACGTTTGACACTCACCTGAGCCTTTGCAGATGGGGCAGGTTGGCATCGGGCATCTCCAAATTCGTATGCCGGGCTGAGCAATGTATTTCTTGATGGGCACGTAGGCAAATATTGCAAGTATGGGTGGGGGGTGTTCGGCGAATGCCAGGCGGCCCAGCGGTGACGACTGCCCGCGTGGACACGGCGCTACGCGCCCCACACGCCCTGCCCTGCTCCAATTATTTCGCCCGTGCCGCGATCTCGTGCAGGCTCTGCCAAGCCTCCCGCAAAGTGTCGAGCTGCTGGCATGCGCCCCAAGCGATTTTCGCCACCGCGCGCCCTACTTCCTGCTCCCCCTGCCCTTCCAGGCCGTAACCGATAAGCCGCAAGGCATGGACGGCATCGGTCGCTTCGTTCAGCGGCACTTCCATGGCGAGCGAAAGCGAGATCAGCTTCCTTGCGGCGCTGCTTGCGCGCATAGGTCGACCGGCACGCTTGCGTGACGCAGGCATGGTGAAACTCCGGCGAATCCGGCATGATAACGATGCTCCGATTTACGCACATTTCTATCGGAGCGTCAATCTTAAATCGGAGCACCGTTCCGATGACGCCTGCACAGTCCCGAATGGCCCGCGCCGCGCTCCAGCTTGGGATTCGCGATGTCGCCAAGCTCGCCAAAGTCGCGCCGAGCACGATTTCCCGCCTCGAAGCCGGCGAGACGCTGCAACCCCGCACCGTCGAAGCGATCCAGCGCGCCCTGGAAAAGGCCGGCGTCGAGTTCACCAACGGCAACAAGCCGGGCGTTCGGCTGAGGAATGCTTAGTCTAGAGCACTGGTCCGCTCACGCAGCTTCCTATGAGCCGAACAACGAAATTGCCCCCAACGCCGCAGGCCAAACCGATTAAGAGCGATAATAAATTACCAATAAGGAAGCTATTGAATCTATCGAGAGCAGCAGATGTACCGTCATCGACGCTGCCCCCCTGAACATCGGCAGCGCTTTCAGATTTGATCCAACCAAAAAATGCTTTCATTACTAACCAACCGGTGATGAGTTGGTATTGGCCAGACATCACTCCAAAAATATACAATACTCTTTCTAACCCTCCGATAGGCCCTGACAACTTTGAAGGCTTACCCCCTGGGAACTGAGCGCGCGCGGCAAGCTTAGTCCAAGTGAACCAAACCAGCCTATTTCCCGGATACCAGGAGACGGCGCACATAACCGCGAATACGACCAATTGCAGCGCGAGAATCTTCATCCCTGTTCCCACTTAAGCCCTAACGGCGCCGAATGATCGGTGCCGCGTAGCAAGCATAGCCCGGATAAGCGAGCGTAGGGCGGGCAAAGGCGCAAAGCGCCGTGCCCACGCCTTGCCTGCGGAGCCTGTCATCGGGCCGGCCACTTCGGGCCGGACCCGTTGGCTCAGCCAACCCTCCAACTCGTCGCCACCGGGCTTGACCCGGTGGTCCATGCTGACTCGGCCGCATGGATTGCCGGATCAAGTCCGGCAATGACGCGCTGAGTGAGTGCGTGGCAAACTCCTGCTTCGCCGCCTAGGTTAAACGCCTCCGCGGGCAACAGAGGAAACCGCCATGCCCCCCATCCACGGCAGCTGCCTGTGCGGCGGCGTCGAGTTCGAGATCGCCGGGGCGCTGACGGCGCCGCTGAATTGCCATTGCTCGCAATGCCGCAAGCAGCATGGCGCGGCGTTTCGCAGCCGCGTTCGCGTGCTGGCGAAGGATTTCCGCTGGCTCCGCGGCGAGCATCTGGTCAAGTTCTATGAAAGCTCGCGCGGCTATCAGCGCGGGTTTTGCGGCGAATGCGGCTCGCCGATCATCAACCGCAATGGGCCGAACTGGCAGCCGCCGGCGGAATTTCCGCAAAACGCCGCGCCGCAATACGGCGTCGCGCTGGCGCTGCTCGACGATCCGCCGGTGCGGCCGGCGCTGCACTGCTTCGTCGCCAGCAAGGCGCCGTGGTTCGACATCACCGACGACCTGCCGCAATATCCGGAATATCCGCCGCTCAACCCTCCCCTGCCAGGGGGAGGGTAACCGCCGCAGGCGGTCGGGTGGGGAGGTGCCGGGCGCGCACCCGCTTCCTTACTAGGCACCCACTTCCCCACCTGCCGCGCTTTGCGCGGCGAGCCTCCCCCTGGCAGGGGAGACTTCAGGCGATGTCCCTTCCCTATTGACAACAGCCCCTGCCGAAACCACATGCCCAAAACCTTGCGCGGCGACGGGCGTTTCGCGAGACGATCCCGACAACGGCAGCAAGGGCGGCGCCGAGCAAAAAGAAGGCGCCGCGGTGGAGCGCCGGGAGGCGCGCCCCCCTCCGCATCTCCCTCCGCCGCGGGAGAGATGCGGAGGGGGGATGCCGCGCCCGAAGCGCAGAAGGCGGCGACGCCGACTGCGTGGCGCGGAATCTGCCCAGCGCCTCCCGGCGCTCCGCTCCCGTCGTTTTGGGGAGCAATTCGTTTCTTGCCTTTGGCCACAGTCCGGCCGCGTCAACACAGCTCGGGCGCGCACGCGTCGCGAGAACGCCTGCCCTTTCCGCCCCCGCGATAGCGGGGGCGGGGGACCACTGGAGCTCGCGCAGCGAGCGAACCGTGGTGGAGGGGCGCCGGCCACGACGCTTCGTTGCCGTTGCAAAATTCTCTTCTTATGGACACTGGCGAGCAAACAAAATGATTGAGCGTCACCTTTTCGCCCGCGCCCCCTCCACCACCCTCCGCGCGCTGCGCGCGTGCTCGGGTGGTCCCCCTCCCCCGCTTCGCGGGGGCGGATGATACGCCCCGCATGCGGGGAGAGGGAGCAGCGAGCGTATAATTGCGTTTCTCCGTTCTCCGACGCATCCAGCGATGACAAAGTGGACTCATGAAAAAAATCGGCTTCCTCTCGTTCGGCCATTGGACTCCGTCGCCGCAGTCCCAAACGCGAACAGCGTCCGACGCGCTCTTGCAATCGATCGAGCTCGCTGTCGCCGCCGAGGAGCTCGGCGCCGACGGCGCGTTCTTCCGCGTGCATCATTATGCCCGCCAGCTCGGCTCGCCGTTTCCGCTGCTCGCCGCCGTCGGCGCGCGGACCAGGCGCATCGAGATCGGCACCGCGGTCATCGACATGCGCTATGAGAACCCGCTGTATATGGCGGAGGATGCAGGCTCAGCCGACATCATCAGCGGCGGCCGCCTGCAGCTTGGCATCAGCCGCGGCTCGCCCGAGCAGGTGATCGACGGCTGGCGCTATTTCGGCTACGCGCCGCCGGAAGGCGAGACCGACGCCGACATGGCGCGCCGCCACACCGAGGTTTTTCTCGAGGTTTTGCGCGGGCAAGGTTTTGCCAAGCCCAATCCGCGGCCGATGTTTGCAAACCCGCCGGGCCTGCTGCGGCTCGAGCCGTACTCCGAGGGCTTGCGCGAGCGCATCTGGTGGGGCGCGGGCTCGAGCGCCACCGCCGAATGGGCCGGCAAGATCGGGATGAACCTGCAAAGCTCGACGCTGGTCTACGACGAGACCGGCGAGCCGCTGCACATCCAGCAAGCGGGCCAGATCCGCAAATTCCGCGAGGCCTGGAAGGCGGCCGGACATGCGCGCGAGCCGCGGGTGTCGGTCAGCCGCAGCATTTTTGCGCTGATGGACGATCGCGACCGCGCCTATTTCGGCCGCGACGATGACAGCGCCGACACGATCGGCTTCCTCGGCGACAACCGGCGCGCCGTGTTCGGCCGCAGCTACGCCGCCGAGCCGGACGTTCTGGTCGAACAGCTCAAGCAGGACGAAGCCATCGCCGAAGCCGACACGCTCTTGCTCACCGTGCCCAACCAGCTCGGCGTCGATTACAACGCCCACGTCATCGAGGCGATCCTCAAGCACGTCGCCCCGGCGCTGGGCTGGCGATGATCCGGCAACGGCACGCAGAACGCGATTCTCTGTTAAGTTACGCCTCACAAGTGCGCTATCTTGAATTGAACTAGACTCGCGGCTATCCTCACCCCGTACTGCCACCCCTCATCTGCCGGTGCCAGCAACGGCCGAGCTCGCGACCGCTCAAACGGTCCATCGTGAGCTCCCCGCTTTGCCCGCTTCGCCAGTCAGCCATTCTGGGAGTCGCCGATGACCTTTCGCTTCCATTTAGCCGCGCTCGCCATAGCCGCACTCAGCGTTGCAACCGCCGCGCCCGTCTTGGCGCAGCAGCCGCAGCCCACGCCGCCGCCGCCCGCGCGCGGCTGTCCGCAAATGGGCTGGTCCGAAGGCCTGTGGTCCAACTTTCAGCAGCCCAACTCGGCGTTCCCGACCAAGGATACCCACGACCAGCCGAATGGCGTGCCCGATTGCATCTTTCATCAATGGTCGGTCGAGGCCTTCGTTTGGGCGACCACGCTCAACAAGCAAAACGTGCCGCGCTTCATGACCTTGCCGACCGAGGAGGACCTGCTCAGCCCGATGTTGGCCGCCGCGGCCACCGTGCATCCGCGGACCCTGCAGCTCGCCGCGCGCTCGATCGTCGGCGAGGGTCTACCCGGCTACACCGAGGGCGCCGGCGCCTTCGTGCAGGCCGACGGCAACGTGCTGGTCGCGCCCAACGGCTACCCGGTCTACACCTCCGTGCACATGAACCCGACCTATTTCTTAACTGCGCGAAACAATCTGATCGCCAACGGCGCCTATCAGAAGGGGCAGCCGAACGACACCTTCCCGCTGGGCTCCGCGGTATTCAAGGCCACCTGGCTGCGGCTCGCCCCCGGCGAAAAGGCGCCGGACGGCGCTTTCGTCACCCAGGCCCAAGTCCCGGTGCTGACAGTGCAGCGCAGCGCAACGTCCATTACCATTTTGCCAGCGCCCGGTAAGTTCCAGAACGCGACGGTGGCGCTGGTCGGCCTGCATGTGGTCGGCGTCACCGAGAACCATCCGGAATTTCTCTGGGGCACCTTCGAGCACAAGCTCAACACGCCGCAAGTCCCCGACAACACCTTCTCGACCAGCGGCTCTAGCTCGACCGGCTACACACTCTACAAGGCCAACACGTCTTACGCGCAGGTCAACAACGCGGCGATCCCGCCACAGCTGACCTTCGATACGAAGACGCAGCGCTTCTCGCCGACCACCAACGCCGTGCTGGAAAACCAGACCGGCGGCGAAACTCAGCCGAACGGCCCGGGCAACGTGCTGGCGGTGGGCGGACAGGGGCAAAGCTTCTTTGCCCACGAGAAAGACGATAAAAAAGTTCAGCCAATGCAGTGGATTTTTGCCAACTACTATCTGGTCGGCACAGTCTGGATGCTGCCCAACACCTACAACCTCAACAGCGACCAGACCAATGCGGTCGGATCGGTGAATCTCGCCAACGCCACGGCGGAGACCTTTGTGCAGTATCCGACCAATACGGATATGTCGAAGGTTCAGAACTGCTTCATGTGCCACAATGCGGGGTCCTATTCGTTCCAGTCGACGCCGCTCAAGAATCGCCTGGTCGCGATCAGCCACACCTTGTCGGTCGGCACGGACTACGCCGTTCCGAACATGGTCTCCGGCAACGTGAAGATGCCGCTCTTCAAGGGGCAGTAAGCCTGCGGCGCTGCTGCGGCGCCGGCGATCGCAATGGCACAGCCACCGGGCCGCAGCCGGCCCGGTGGCGACAACCGCAGATCAGTCCTGCCGGCGGCACTCTTCCCTCCGGCGCTTAAGAAAATTATCCTCCGCGCGAATCGAGGGCGCGGAATGACCAAGAAACGCCCCGTCGTCGGGGTCATCGGCAGTGCCCACCTCGTCGAGGGCAAATTCACCGCGCAGCGGGTCGGCGAGCGGCCGTTGCGCGCGGTTGCCGAAACCGCGGGCGCCCTGCCGCTGATCTTTGCCGGCACGCCGAAGATCACCGACATCGGCGCGCTGCTCGACACCGTCGACGGCATCCTGCTCACCGGCGCACGCGCCAATGTGCATCCGAGCCATTTCGGCAAGGACGAGCACCCCGCCCACGAGCCCTATGACCAGAACCGCGACGCGCTGGCGCTCAAGCTGATCGGGGCCTGCGTCAAGCGCGGCGTGCCGCTGTTCGGCATCTGCCGCGGCCTGCAGGAGATGAACGTGGCCTTCGGCGGCTCGCTGCATCCGGAGATCCGCGAATTGCCCGGCCGCATGAACCACCGCATGCCGCGGCTGCCGAACGGCGAGCCGCATCCCGATCTCGAGGTCATCTTCGCCGACCGCCACGACGTCCGGCTCAAACCCGGCGGCGTGTTCGCAAAATTGCTCGGCGCCGAGACCATCCGGGTCAATTCGCTGCACGGCCAGGGCATCCTCGAACCGGGCAAGCGCGTCGTCATCGAGGGCGTGGCCGAGGACGACACCATCGAGGCCATCGCCATCGCCGAAGCACCGGGCTTTGCGCTCGGCGTGCAATGGCATGCCGAGCACGAGGCGCACCGCAATCCGATCAATCGCAAATTGTTCGAGGCGTTCGGCAAGGCGCTGGTGAAGTATCAGCGGACGCGGTGATCGGCGCGGCCGACGCTCATCGCGAACGCCTCGCCGTCAAAAGAACGGCTTCATGCACTGGGCGTAATACGCGGTGCATGTCCCGCAGCGATAAGGCCACTGAATCGCTCCGGCGGTGGAGCACGTCAGCAACATCTTCCAGCACGCTTCGCATATCGGGACCAGCGTGATCTTGCAGTCGGCCGTCGAATGGCCGTTGTGGAGGCAGGACTTCAGGCAATTGTTCGGCAGCACATATGGCGTAACTGCCGTATTGACCCAGACCTTTCCGCACAATAGCTGTGCCGGCTCGACGAGCCTTGGCACCATCGCCTCGCTGTTGAGCGGCGCCACTGCCATCGCCAGACGGACCGGCGGGCCGCTCTCGTTCGTTTGCTGGCTCAAAGCCGGACCGGCGTGCGAGCCGACGGCGACGAGAATGAGAACGCAAGCGCAGAAAAGTCTTCGTATCAGCGAAGTCATGGCGCCCCCCGGTCAAAGCATTTTCTCGGAAACGGAGCGCGGCATTATCGGTAGATGATGCGCAGACGTCAACCTAAGGTTATTCGGGACCGAGCGCTGAAGCGAGCGTTCGCGATTGCGTCGCGGGCCGCGCCTTGCGCTCGAGATCACCGCCTCAATATACTGCGGCCAACGATAAAAATCCTAAGATCACCAGGGAGGTGTCGGCCGTGCTCAATCGCCTGTTTCTGACTCTGTGCGGTGCCATCGGAATTTTTGCGGCTGTTGCCGCCCCGGCCAAGGCCGCCGACGATATCGAGGCCAAGGCGCAAGTCTGTGCCGCGTGCCATGGCGCCAATGGCGTGCCGACCGACCCGAAAACGATGCCGATCATCTGGGGCCAGCAGGCGAGCTATCTCTACAAGGAATTGCACGACTATAAGAGCGGCGACCGCAAGAGCCCGATCATGGCGCCGGCGGTGGCGGACCTTTCGCTTGCCGACCTGCGGCAGATCGCCAATTATTTCGCCGCAAAACCTTGGCCGCCAAATCAGGCGGCAAGTGCCGCCGGCGCGCCGCCGAACGGCATTGCCCAATGCCAGCCGTGCCATCAGCCGAATTTCGAAGGCGGCGCGCCGGCGCCGCGGCTCGCGGGACTAAGCTACGACTATTTGGCCGGCACGATGAACAGTTTCGCTGACGGCACCCGTACCAACAACGGCGACATGCCGGGCTTCATGAAGGTGCTGTCAGAGGCCGACCGCGACGCCATGGCGAAGTATCTCGCCGGGCTGTAATCGCCCGGTTCGGACTTAATAATGGCGTCTCACAACCTTCCATTGCAGTTGGTCCGAGCGCATAATGAGACCCTGCGGGCGTCGCGCCCGCCGCGAGGGCGACATGAAATCGAAGCCGGCCATTGTGATGGCGGCGGCCGCTGCGTTATGGCCAACGGCACCAGCGAATTCCGCCAACCTGACAGTCGTCGAAGTCGGCGCGCCCGCGGTCAATTGCGTATTCAATTCCACCTGCACGGCGATCGTGGACGACAGCACCGGCCCTTTGGCGAACACTTCGCTCGGCGGCGGCGGGTTCCTGCAATCGCGTACCTATCCCGGCACGTCCGGTACGCCGGGCGCCGGGACCACGGCCTATGAATACCGCCTCGATCTGCGGGGCGCGAACCCCTTCGCCGACTGCCTGGCCGGCGTGGTGATCAATTTCGGTCCGGTCAAGCAATTGACCTATCCGCAGGCGCAGCCGGGGCACGTCTTCGTCACGACCCAGGGCGGCCTCGGCAGTGTCGGCATTCAATCAGCCGAACAGGACGGCGACGTCATCACGTTCACGTTCAGCCAATATCTGTGCGGCGGCCAGACCAGTTATTTTTTCGGGATGGCGGCGACGACCGGTCCGCAGACCGTGACGGCGACGTTGTTCGGGATCGGCAATCCGCCGTTCATACAGGTCGACGCCCGCACGCCGACGCACTGACCGCAACGGTTCAGGCGCGATCCGCGGGCGCCTCACATTATTTGCGGATGTAGCCGAAATAGAAGAACACGACGAACAGAACGGCATGAACCGCGGCGCGGACGCCGTTGACCGTGGGCGTCACGGTAAGATGCGCGCCGACAACCGGAACCGGCGAGCCGACCAGATAGAGATAGAACAGCACGCCCGCACTGACGAAGAACGCGCCAGAGAGGAATTTGCAGACCTCTTTCCAGTTGACGGTCACGCCGATATTCCGCGCAATGACGCCCGGAGCCAAGGGATGCGAATAGCGAGTGGCGAATAGCGAATGGAGCTTCCCCATTCGCCACTCACCATTCGCCGCCTTATGCCTTCACTTGCTTGCCGACGAAGGCCACCATGCGTTCGAACATGTCGCCGGTCTGCGTCAGGTCCGGCGAATGGCCGGCGTGGCGCTCCATGGCGATATATTCCAGTGCGATGTCGCCGCCGGCCTTTTTGTAATTGGCGGCGAAGCGCTGCGGCTCGTTGCCGGCAAAACTCGAATCGGCGTCCTTGTAGTCGTGCACGATATCGCCGCGGCCCTGGAACCAGATCGCCGGTGGCAATTGCACCTTCTCGTCGCGCTCGAGCGCCAGCATGGGATTGCCCTCTTCCATGTTGGCTTCGCTCTTCCAATAGGAATCGTGGCGCGGAATGATGGGCTTCGCCCAATCGGCGCCGGCGGCCAGCGAACGCTTGGCGTGGCGATAACGCGACAGCGGATTGATGACCGGCCACGACATCACCACGCAGCGGACCGTCGCGTCCTGCGCCGCCTGACCGGCCGGCAGCGCGATTGCCGCATAACGCGGATCGTGCGGCCGCATGGCGACCAGCATGGCGAGATGGCCGCCGCTCGATTGCCCGGAAATGCCGACAAGATCGGGGCGCGTCTTCAGCTCGCGGGCATGCGCCTTGGCCCAGCGCACGGCGTAATTGATGTCCTGCACCGAAGCCGGATAGGGATCCTGGTTGCCGGAGCGGAAATCGAGCGCGATCGAGACGACGCCGTGGGACGCCATGAATTTGTGGCGCAGCGCTTCGGTCAGGCGGTCGCTCTGGCACCAGGCGCCGCCGTGGCACTCGACCAGCGCCGGGAACGGCCCCTGCCCGCGCGGCTTATAGACCCGCGCCAACAGCGGCTTGTCGCCATGGCGGAGATATTCGACGTCCTCGACGTCGAAATCGGCGGTTTTCGCTTCCAGGGTCGCGGTCGTCATGGGCGCTTTCCTTCCTTGCTATTTCGCGCATAGTCGCGCACGGCAGCGCGAACGGCAAGCATGGCCGAAGGGGTTTGGCGACGCTACATTAGGCACATGCCGGTCCGCGACAACACCGCCCTCGCTCGCTTCGAGCTCGATGCCGGCGGCGTCACCGCATTCGTGAACTATCGCCTCGGCGACGGCGTCATCACGCTCTTGCACACCGAGACGCCAGCGCAAGCGCGCGGCCGGGGTATTGCGTCGCAGCTCGTTGCCGGCGCCCTGCAAGCGGCGCGAGCGCGCGGCCTCAAGGTGATACCGCGTTGCGCCTTCGTCCGCGCCTATATCGCCAAGCATCGGGAATTCAGCGATCTCGTGGCGCAGCCGTCGTAAAAGTGTTCACGCGCGCCCGTGCCGCGATCAATTCTTCGGCGGCGGCGGCACGCCACCTGCCGGGCCGGCCGCGCCGCCCGCGCCGCCCGCGCCGGCCCTGCCGCGCGGATCGTTCTTGTTGGCCATGCAATTCTTCATGAACTTGGCGCGCGCCGGGCCGGCAAGCTTTTGGTCATCGGCACCGAACTTGCAGGTCGCCGCCTTTTCCTTCGCCGTCACTGCGAAGGACGGAGCACTCGGCAGCGCCGCGATCAGCGCGGCGGCGAAGAAGATAGGTCGATGCATGGCGGCGACTCCTGAATTGTCATGATGACATCCTACGCCATATTCGTCCATAAAGTGCCATGTCGTCTGCGCCCCGCGTCAGCCCGGTCCTGTCCCGCATCACGCCCGGCCTTATCGGCACGGCCGAGATCGTGGTCGGCCCGGAACATACCGCGCCGTTCGTCGGCTCCGGCCGCATCGCGGTGCTGGCGACGCCGGTGATGATCAACATCATCGAAGCGGCTTCGCTCGCCGCCGTCGAGCACCTGTTGCCGCCGGGCCATCAGAGCCTCGGCATCCATCTCGATGTCAGCCACGTGGCGGCAACGCCGGTCGGCTTGCGCGTCACCGCCACCGCCGAGGTCGTCGGCCTCGAAGGCCGCACCATAAAATTCCGCGTCGAAGCCCGCGACGAGATCGAGACAATCGGCGGCGGCAGCCATGAGCGCGTCGTCGTCAGCGTCGAACGCTTCGACGAGCGCGTGCAGCGCAAGGTGCGGGGCGAGCCGCCGCGCTAGCGATCGGCGCCGGCGCAAAACGCGCGTCAGCGCCGACCCAAAACGCGCGTCAGCGCCGACCCATGAACCAGCCGACCGCAAACAGCACGACGGCTGCGACGGCGGCGGCGATGGCATGCTTCATATGAATGAGCGGCGAGCCTGAGCTGTAGCCCGGCATGAAGGTCGGCAACTGGCCGGCCGGCATCACGAAATACATCACGGCGGCAATCACGCAGACGATGGCAAGCAGGTAGGCAATCATTTTCATGGGATTTTTCCTCTATCGGTAAGCCGGCGCACTCCATGCCGCCGCTGAGTTAGCATGCCGGCCGGCGGCTTGGCGAGACGGTGCCGGCCCACCACGAGTTGCTTGTTTTCGCCGCCGCCCATGGCGATGATCCTGGCCAAAATATTTTTTGGGAGGACCGACATGTTTGCCGCCATTGGATATCGGTTTGCCGCCGCCGCCGGCACTGTGCTGCTCGCCGGTCTCGCCGCGGCGCTGCCGGCGCGCGCCCAGTCACTCGATGATTTTTATGCCAAAGCCAAGGGCGAAGCCGCCTTCGCATTCTATGTCGGCGGCCCGACCGCGCCGTGGGAAGCCCGCGCAAAAGTGTTCGAGGAGCGCTTTCCCGGCATCAAGGTCACGATCGGCGGCGGCTTCTCCAACGTGCTGGACAAGAAAGTCGACGCCCAGCTTGCCGCCGGCAAGCTCGAGGTCGATGCAGTGATCTTCCAGACCGCCGGCGACTTCGGGCGCTGGAAAGCCGAAGGCCGGCTCCTGCCATTCAAGCCCGACGGTTTCGACAAGATGGATGCGGCGTTCAAGGACGCCGACGGCACGTTCTGGGCCACCATGGTGAACGTTGTGCCCTACATGTACAACACCGAGAAGGTGGCCGCCGCCGACATTCCGAACTCGGCGCTGGATTTTCTCAAACCGCAGTTCCAGGGCAAGGTCGTCACCGCCTATCCGGCTGACGACGACGTCACGCTGTGGGTGTTCAATCACATCGTGGAAAAATACGGCTGGAGCTACATGGACAAGTACATGGCGCAGAAGCCGACTTTCATTCAGGGCCATCTCGGCGAGCAGCGCAGCATCGGCTCGGGCCAGAACATCGCCACCTTCGATTCCATCCTCGACATCACCGAAGGGCTCAAGCGCCAGGGCCAGCCGGTCGAATCCCATTTCCAGACCGGCGACGCGCTGCCGATCTGGCCGCTCCTGGGCGCCATCTTCAAGGACGCGCCGCATCCGAACGCGGCGAAGCTCTTCCTGTCGTGGCTGTTGTCGCCGGAGCAGCAGGCCAAGCTGCCGACCTGGTCGCCGCGCAGCGACGTGCCGCCGCCGGCGGGCCACCAACCGATATTCTCGTACAAGGTCGCCAACGACTACCGCGATTTCCTCACCGACCAGAAGAAGGTCGAGGAGCTGCGCAAGAAGTTCGAAGGTTTTTCCGGCCCGATCGTCAATGCCGGCGGCGTGCGCTAAGCGGCAACGCCGCGTTAACACTTGGCGTCCGAAAGTGGAGCGAGAGATTCGCGTTCGCGCCGTTAGCGAACCGGACCTCGCTCCGCGCGTTATTGCCCTGCGCGCGCAGGATCTGAGTCATCGCGGCCGCTGCCCGGCCCGATAAAGTCAAAATTCCGGTTCATCGTGCTACGGGGCGCGTTTTCCGTAATCAGGATACCGCCGCATGTCATTGCGCAGCCCGGACCTTACGAGGCGCTCGGCGACTATATTGATCACGGTGCCGTTATTTTCGGCGCTTCTCGTCACCTCGGCAGTCACGGCGCGGTTCAGCATGAGTTCCGAAGTCGACCATATCGTCAGCCGCGGCATAGCGCCCATGTCGGGGCCGAATGGCGGCGTTGCCGTCGCGGTGCAGATGGGCGGCCGCAGCCTGTTCTTCAATTATGGCTATGCCGACCAGGCCGACAAACGGCCGGTCACTTTGGACTCGCTGTTCAATGTCGGCTCGGTGCGCAAAGTGTTCGAGGCCACTTTGCTGGCGCAAGGCGTCCTGCGCGGCGAGATCAGGCTCGACGATCCGGTGGCGCGCTACGTCACCGAGCTGCACGGCGACTACGTCCGGCACGTCACCGTCCGCCAACTGGTCAGTCACACGTCCGGCCTGCTGCTGCCGACCGACCATCCGCCGTGGCCGACCGAGACATATTCGCTCGCCGGGTTTTTCGACGCGCTGAACGCCTGGACGCCGTCGGGCGGCGAAGCGCCTGGCAAGCAGCGCATCTATACCCACGCCGGCTACGTTCTGCTTCAGCTTGTATTGGAGCGCCGCTATGGCAAGCCGATCGCGGAGCTCCTCGACCGCGGCGTGATCGCACCGCTCGGCATGACATCGACGGTCGTGCCGGAACGCGGCACCGACGACCGCGCCATCATGAGCGCGGCACTGCTGCAGCGCGCCGTCCAAGGCTACGGGCGCGACGGCGAGGCGATTGGCCTTCCCGGCAATCAGCAGAGCTATTTCGATTTTCCGGGAACGGGTCAGATGTTCTCGACGGCGCACGACCTCGCTCGGTTGCTCGCCGCCTGCCTCGGCGAGAGGCAGATCGATCCGCAGCTCCGCCAAGCCTTGCTGGCGACCCAGCGTGAGGAATTCCGCGTCAGCCCGCAATACGGCCAAGCCATGGCCTGGGAGATCGAAAGCCCGTTCGGGGTGACCATCGTCGACAAGCCGGGCGGCCTCGACAACGCCTCCGCCTATGTCGGCTTGGTGCCGGACCGCAAAATCGGCATCGCGATCCTGGTCAATCGCGGCGACGTGCACCCGTTCGAGATCGCCCGCAGCACAATCCTGCCTGAACTGGCGCGGCTCGTGACGCCGCACGGACCAGCCATGGGCAGCGCGTCGCGCTAGGGCATGATCCCGAAAAGTGGATACCGGTTTTCGGATAAGATCATGCTCAATCAAAAATTCTAGACTATGATCCGATTCAATTGAATTGGATCATAGTCTAGTAGGGCCGCACGTTGCCTTCGACCGTGGTGCGCAACATCAAGCGCCGCTCGGTCGAGGGAAAATCGGTGCGCGCGTGCGACGAGCAGCGGTTGTCCCACAGCAACAGGTCGCCGACCCGCCAGACGTGCTCGTAGACGAATTCGCGCTGTTCGGCGTGGTCGTAGACCGCGTTGAGCACGCGCTCGCTTTCGTCCTCCGGCATGTCGAGCACTTTCACCGTCATCAGCCGGTTGACGTAGACCGCCTTCCTGCCGGTGTCCTCGTGGGTGCGGAACACCGGATGCATCTGTTCGGAGAACGCCTCGGTGCCGCGGCCGTCGCCCTTGATGGTCGAGCCGTAATTGTAGTGGTGCAGCGCCTTCTTGCCGTCGAGCTTTTGGCGCAGCGCCGGATCGAGCGTGTCGTAGGCGGCGTAGCCGGAGGCGAACAGCGTGTTGCCGCCGGTCGAGGGAATCTCGACCGAATAGAGCAGCGTCGCCTTGCTCGGCACCTCGGCGTGAATCATGTCGTGGTGGAACATCATCTCGCCGTCGGGCAGCGCGCCGATCGGCTCGCCGTTCTCGCGGATATTCGAGATCAGCATGATGCCGGGCAGCATTTTTGAATAGCCTGTGGGGAAATATTTCGGCGGCCGGGTCAGCTTGCCCGGCTCGCCGAAAAATCTCGTGGCGCGGAGCAGGTCTTCTTGGGCGAGCTGCTGCCCCGGAAAGATCAGCACCAGGTGGTCGAGCCAGGCCTGGTAGATCGCCTTCACCGTCGCGTCGTCGGGTTTTTCGCGCAGATCGATGCCGCGGATTTCGGCGCCGATATGCTTGGTCAGCGGCACCACGTCAAAAGGCGCCGCGCCGGACGCTTTTCTCGACACCGACTCATGCGTTCCAAGCGACATGGGCGACCTCCCAGTTCTTCTCGTTGTTATTCCGCCGCGACCGCCACTGCCGGAGCCGGGATTGCGTGCGCGGCCTCGCCGCTCGCCAGTGCGGCCAGAATCCGGTTCACCAGGGCACGGGCTGAATCGGCGCTGAGCTCGACCGCGACGCGGTCGCGCCCGCCCTCGCCTTCATTGGTGAAGTCGATGGCCAGCACGTGGTCGAGGGTGGAGTGATACGGATGATCGAAATAGACGTTGGCGGTATCGATCTTCATCCAGCCCTTGCGGCCCTTGGCGCTGCCGACCAGGGCCGCTTTTTCGACAATGTAGGAGCACATGAGATTCTCCCTAGTTCTTTAGTTGGCGCATGATCTTTTCCGAAAACCGGCGTCCACTTTTCGGGATCATGCGCTACTCGGCCGCGATGCTGGAGGCCGACGCCGCCAGCTGGCGATTGAAGAAGTCGAACACCTTGCGCCAGCCGTCGATCGCCTGTTCGGGCCGATAAGCGTCACGCAGCGTGTTGAAGAACGCATGCCCGGCGCCGTCGTAACGGTGGAACTCGTAGTTCTTGCCGAGCTTTTTCAGCACCGCCTCGGTGCGATTGACCTGGTCGGCGGTCGGATTGGCGTCGTCATTGCCGAAAATGCCGAGCAGCGGGCAGGTCATCTTCTCGGTGAGATCGATCGGCGCCACCGGCCGCTTGCTGTTGAGCGCCTTGGGATCGTCGACGACGACATTGCCGCCCCAGCAATCCACCGCGGCGTCGATGCCCGGCACCGTGCAGGCGGCCAGATAAGTGAGGCGGCCGCCGGAGCAGAAGCCGATGACGCCGATCTTGCCGGTGGCGTTCGGCTGCGCCCGCAGATAGGCCATGGCGCCGGCGACATCGCCCATGACCTGGGCATCGGCCACGCCGCCGGCGGCGCGCATGCGGGCGCCGAGATCGTCGGGCGCCTCGCCGGGATTGCCTTCGCGGAAATAAAGATGCGGCGAGACCGCCGCATAGCCGTGATGGGCGAGCTTGCGCACGACCTCGGTGGTCCACTCGCACCAGCCGGGGATGTGATGGATGACGACGACGCCGGGGAATTTTCCGGGCCGGCTCGGCCGCGCGTAATAGGCCTCGCCCTGGTCGCCATTGTGGCCGCGGAACGGCACGACTTCCGCCTGCAGGCCTTGGTAAAAACTCATGCTTCACTCCCTGTTCTTAGGGCGCGTTGGACGGACAACGATAGCACGGCGCGCCAGCTATGGCAGCCGCACCGCTAGTTCGGGCAGGGATGCAGGATCGCCTTGTAGTTGCCGTCGCGATCGACGAAATCGATGGTGCGATCGGGCTTCGGCGTAAAGCTCAAATTCCCCATCAGCGGCCCGCTGGGAAACTTGCACTCGACCCGCACGGCATAGGTGCCGCCGTCGTGCGTTGTGTCCAGAATCGTGCAGGTGCCCACATTGGAGACGATCTCCTGGGGCGAGATCTTGACCCGGACGGCGGCCGGATCGGTGCCATCGCCCTTGCAGAGGACGTTTTGCGTATAATTTCCGCTGAGCGGGAAATCGTCCGCAATGGCCGCGCCGGTGCCGGCCACCATGACAAACGTAACTGCGACGTCGACGAAAATCCGTTGGATGGTTGCGAACACAAATGCCTCAGAGGCTTCCGCCAAAACACTGCGGCGCGAAGCGGCGCCCCCCGCCGCAACGAGCCGCGCGCAATGTAGCCAAAGTCGCGCGGCCGGCCAATCGCTATATAGGGCTATCGGACGATCTAGTGGCGGAACCCGTCGGCGATGACGCGCGCACGGGCGGACGACCATTGCTTGGGCAGATTGCCGTCGACGCCGCGATAGGCGGCGTTCTCGCAATCGACCGAGCCGTTGTCGGTGAAACGGCCGGTCTGATTGTCGAACAGCATCTGATGGCAGTTGCGGCCCTCTTGGGGCATGTACAGGACCGATCCGGTATAGATTTCTCCGCCATTTCGGGCCGCCGGCGCCGGTCTCACCCAGTGCTGCGCGGTGAAATAATCGGCGATGGCGAACAGGCCGGTGCCGAGTAAGGCGCCGACCGCGACCACGACAAAACTCTGGCGGATGCTTTCGGAGCGGTTCTTCTTGCGGAGTGCGCGGCGGTACATGGAACCATCATACGCGATGAAGAGGAAACCCGCCCTAAGTTTACGCGCGGCGGTTAAGATAATGCTGACGTAAACGAACGGATAAAATTCAATAATGCTCTCAACGGTACTGCCTCATTGCCTATGAAAAAACGGCGCCCGCGAGGGCGCCGTTTTCCGTTCGATTAAGGCCGTTAGTGCGCGGTCAGGCCCGAGGCGTCTTCCTCGACCGCCGGATCGGGGACGTCGACGGGCTTGGCCGCCGCCTCCTCCCAGGTGATCGGCTCGGGCTTGCGCGTGAGCGCGCGCGCCAAAGCCTCATCCATGCGCGAGACCGGGATGATGTCGAGCCCGCTCTTGATGCTGTCGTTGATCTCGACAAGGTCCTTGGCGTTCTCTTCCGGAATCAGCACGGTCTTGATGCCGCCGCGGTGAGCGGCGAGCAGCTTCTCCTTGAGGCCGCCGATCGGCAGCACGCGGCCGCGCAGCGTGATCTCGCCGGTCATGGCGACGTCGCGATGCACCGGGATGCCGGTCATCACCGAGACGATGGCGGTGACCATGGCGACGCCCGCCGACGGGCCATCCTTCGGCGTCGCGCCTTCCGGCACGTGGACGTGGATGTCGCGCTTGTCAAACGACGGCGGCTCGATGCCGAAGGCGGTCGAGCGCATGCGCACGTATGACGCCGCCGCCGAGATCGACTCCTTCATCACATCGCGCAAGTTGCCGGTGACGGTCATCTTGCCCTTGCCGGGCATCATGGCCGCCTCGATGGTCAGCAGCTCGCCGCCGACGTCGGTCCAGGCGAGGCCGGTGACGACGCCGACCTGATCCACGTCCTCGACCTCGCCATAGCGGAATTTCGGCACGCCGAGATAATCGGGAACGACCTTGTCGGTGACCGCAACCGACTCCGTCTTCGAGATCGTCAGTTCCTTCACCGCCTTGCGGATCAAGGTCGACAGCTCGCGCTCGAGATTGCGCACGCCGGCTTCCCGCGTGTAACGGCGGATCAGCGTGAGCAAGGCCTCGTCGTCGATCGACCATTCCGTCGGACCGAGGCCGTGCTTGACGATGGCGTGCGGGATCAGGTGCTTGCGCGCGATCTCGACCTTCTCGTCCTCGGTGTAGCCGGCGATGCGGATGATCTCCATGCGGTCCATCAGCGGCGGCGGAATGTTGAGCGTATTCGCCGTGGTGATGAACATCACATGGGACAGATCGTAGTCGACCTCGAGATAGTGGTCGTTGAACGCGTGGTTCTGCTCGGGGTCCAAGACTTCGAGCAAAGCCGACGACGGATCGCCGCGGAAATCGGCGCCCATCTTGTCGACCTCGTCGAGCAGGAACAGCGGGTTCGAGGTCTTGGCCTTGCGCATCGACTGGATGACCTTGCCGGGCATCGAGCCGATATAGGTCCGCCGATGGCCGCGGATCTCGGCCTCGTCGCGCACGCCGCCGAGCGAGACGCGGACGAATTCGCGCCCCGTGGCTCGCGCGATCGACTTGCCGAGCGAGGTCTTGCCGACGCCGGGAGGGCCGACCAGGCACAGGATCGGCCCGGTCAGCTTGTTGGCGCGCTGCTGCACCGCAAGATATTCGACGATGCGCTCCTTGACCTTCTCCAGGCCAAAATGATCGGCATCGAGGATCTGCTGGGCAAGCGGCAGGTCCTTCTTGATCTTCGACTTCTTGTTCCACGGGATCGACAACAGCCAGTCGAGATAATTGCGCACGACGGTGGCTTCCGCCGACATCGGCGACATTTGCCTGAGCTTCTTGATCTCGTGTTGCGCCTTCTCGCGCGCCTCCTTCGACAGCTTGGTGCGCTTGATCTTGTCCTCGAGCTCGGCAACCTCGTCCTTGCCGTCCTCGTCGCCGAGTTCCTTCTGGATCGCCTTCATCTGCTCGTTGAGGTAATACTCGCGCTGGGTCTTCTCCATCTGGCGCTTGACGCGCGTGCGGATGCGCTTCTCGACCTGCAGCACCGAGATTTCGCTCTCCATCAGGCCGAGCACCTTTTCCAGCCGCTCGGTGACGCTGGGCGTCTCCAGGATGGTCTGCTTGTCGGGAATCTTGACGGCGAGATGCGAAGCCACGGTGTCGGCGAGCTTGGCGTAGTCCTCGATCTGCTGCACGACGCCGACCACTTCCGGCGACACTTTCTTGTTGAGCTTCACGTAGCCTTCGAACTCGTTGATCACCGAGCGCGCCAGCGCTTCGGCCTCAACCTGATCGCCCGAGGTATCGGCGACCGCGACCGCTTCGGCCTCGTAATAGTCCTCGCGGTCGGTGTATTTGGTGACGCGCGCGCGCGCGGCGCCCTCGACCAGCACCTTCACGGTGCCGTCGGGCAGCTTGAGCAATTGCAGCACGCTGGCCAGCGTGCCGACGGTGTAAATCGCGTCCGTTGCCGGATCGTCGTCGGAGGCGTTCTTCTGCGTCGCCAGCAGGATGAACGTGTCGGAGCGCATCACCTCTTCGAGCGCCTTGATCGACTTCTCGCGGCCGACGAACAGCGGCACGATCATGTGCGGAAAAACAACGATGTCCCGCAGTGGCAGCACCGGATAGGCGCGGCTTTCGCCGGCCGTCAGGAGCGGCTTCGGTTTGGCGGCACTTGTCATGGCCCCATTTCCTTATTGTTGTGCACTTCCATCACGACCCGCAGGATGCGCTGCCACGACGGACTGCCGATTGGCCGGAAGAGGATCACAAAATCCCCGCCCGGAGTAGTCCACGCGATCTCTCGTACGCTGATTTAGATCGCACACTATAGGTGGCGTCGCGGCGCGGAGGTGTCAAGAAAGCCCGATTTTGCGCGAAAAAAGCGACATCGCGACAGCGCTGCCGCCGGCCACGTGGCGAATCGGGCACGCTGGGCGGGCCCGATGGCACTCAGGCGCTCGCGCCGCCGCTCTCGCCGGCGGCGCGGTCCGACCGGTCGGCATAGATGTAGAGCGGCCGGGCTGAGCCTTCGACGACCTCGCGCGAGATCACCACTTCCTCGACGCCTTCGAGGCTCGGCAGGTCGAACATGGTGTCGAGCAGGATGCTCTCCATGATCGAGCGCAAGCCGCGTGCGCCGGTCTTGCGGTCGATGGCCTTGCGGGCGATCGCGGACAGCGCCTCGTCGGCAAGCGTCAGGTCGACGGTCTCCATCTCGAACATGCGCTGGTACTGCTTGACCAGCGCGTTCTTCGGCTCGGTGAGGATGCGCTTGAGCGACGGCTCGTCGAGGTCTTCCAGCGTCGCGACCACGGGAAGCCGGCCGACGAATTCCGGAATGAGGCCGTACTTCAACAAATCCTCCGGCTCGACCTCGCGGAAGATTTCGCCCTGCTTGCGGTCCTCGGGCGCCAGCACCTTGGCGCCGAAGCCGATCGAGGTGGAACGGCCGCGCGCGGAAATGATCTTTTCCAGGCCGGCGAAGGCGCCGCCGCAGACGAACAGGATGTTGGTGGTGTCGACCTGCAGGAATTCCTGCTGCGGATGCTTGCGGCCGCCTTGCGGCGGCACGCTGGCGATGGTGCCTTCCATGATCTTGAGCAGCGCCTGCTGCACGCCCTCGCCCGACACGTCACGGGTGATCGAGGGATTGTCGGACTTGCGCGAAATCTTGTCGATCTCGTCGATATAGACGATGCCGCGCTGCGCCCGCTCGACGTTGTAGTCGGCGGACTGCAACAGCTTCAAAATGATGTTCTCGACGTCCTCGCCGACATAACCGGCTTCGGTGAGCGTCGTCGCGTCCGCCATGGTGAAGGGCACGTCGAGGATGCGCGCCAGCGTCTGCGCGAGCAGCGTCTTGCCCGAGCCGGTCGGCCCGATCAGCAGGATGTTCGACTTCGCCAGCTCGACGTCGTTGTGCTTGGATTGATGATTGAGCCGCTTGTAGTGATTGTGCACCGCGACCGAGAGCACTTTCTTGGCGTGATCCTGGCCGATGACGTAGTCGTCCAAAACCTTGCGGATCTCGCGCGGCGTCGGGATGCCGTCGCGCGACTTCACCAGCGAGGATTTGTTCTCCTCGCGGATGATGTCCATGCACAGCTCGACGCACTCGTCGCAAATGAACACGGTCGGCCCGGCGATGAGCTTGCGCACCTCGTGCTGGCTCTTACCGCAGAACGAGCAGTAGAGCGTATTCTTGGAATCGCCGCCGCCAACCTTGCTCATTCCTGTCTCCGTCTTCCCGCCAAGGGCCGCACCTCACACCCTACAAAGCGCCGCGCTAAAAATCCGTAGCGCCGTTCGCATACTTTGCCGGGATAAGACGCCACCAAGACATCCCTGGCAAATCAGCACAAGACACCATGCTAACGGCGTGCCAATCAAGAATCCATTAACGATAACGCGAGTTTGGGCCAGTGTGTTTTCTGCACCACACCGTGCGGAAAGCGCTTGACCCGCCCCGGGAACTGCTTTGGGGGGGTCGAATCGGCCCATTTGATGGCACCGGGCGCGTTAGGCGCCGGCTAGCTGACCCCTTTCAGGGGCGTCGGTTCCGACTTCAGGCTCGGTTCCTCGGGCCGTTTTTCGATCACTTTGTCGATCAGGCCGAAATCCTTGGCCATTTCCGGGGTCAGGAACATATCGCGTTCGAGTGCATCCTCGATCTTCTTCAGCGGCTGACCGGTGTGGCGGACGTAAATCTCGTTCAGCCGTTTCTTCAGGTTCAGGATTTCCTGGGCGTGCAGCATGATGTCGGTCACCTGGCCCTGGAACCCGCCGGAGGGCTGATGGACCATGATGCGCGAGTTCGGCAGCGCAAAGCGCAAATCCTTGGCGCCAGCGGCGAGCAAGAGCGAGCCCATGGAGGCCGCCTGCCCGGTGCACAAGGTCGAGACCGCCGGGCGGATGAACTGCATGGTGTCGTAGATCGCCAAGCCCGAGGTCACGATGCCGCCCGGCGAATTGATGTACATCGAGACTTCTTTTTTCGGATTATCCGCCTCGAGGAACAGGAGCTGGGCGACGACCAGCGAGGCCATGCCGTCCTCGATCGGCCCGGTGATGAAGATGATCCGCTCCTTGAGCAGCCGCGAATAGATGTCATAGGCCCGCTCGCCGCGGTTGGTCTGCTCGACCACCATGGGAACGAGATGTTGCATGTAGAGATTCACCGGGTCGCGCATAGGTTCACCTGCTGCAGGGCTGGCTGTCGATGGGCTCAATGCAATGTGACTGAGTCGGTAGCAGTCTGTCGAAGCCGTCCGTCGAAGCCGCCGTGCCGGTTGCACATATGCGCGAAAATCGCCGCGACAAGGCGTGCGACTTCGCGCATGACTCAGGTCCCGACTGGGCTCACTCCTCGTCCTCTTTGAACAACTCTTCCCGCGACACCGGCTTGTCGGTGATGTCGGCGCGCTCGAGCAGGAAGTCGACCACCTTTTCCTCGAAGATCGGCGCCCGCAAGCCGGCGAGCGCGCCGGGATTGTTGCGGTAATAGTCCCAGACCTGTTGTTCCTGCCCGGGAAGCTGCCGGGCCCGCTCCATGACCGCCGCGGTCAATTGCTCGTCGGTCACCTTGATATTGTTCTTCTCGCCGATCTCGGCAATGACCAGGCCGAGCCGCACGCGCCGCTCGGCGATGGAACGGTACTCCTCGCGGGCCTTTTCCTCAGTTGTGCCCTCGTCGGCAAAGGTGCGGCCCTGCGCCTTGAGGTCGCCTTCGACGGTGCCCCAGACGGTGTTGAATTCCTGCTCGAGCAGGCTCGGCGGCGGCTCGAATTTGTGGCGCTCGTCGAGCTGATCGAGCAGCGCACGTTTGAGCTTCTGCCGTGAGGCGCCGGCGTGTTCGCGCTGCAGCCGGTCCTTGATGCCCTCGCGCAGCTTGGCGAGCGATTCCAGGCCGAGCGTCTTGGCGAAGTCGTCGTTGAGCGTGACCGCGCCGGGCGCCTCGACCGCGCTCGCGGTCACCGCGAATGTGGCGGTCTTGCCGGCCAGCGCCGGCGCCGCATAGGCGTCGGGAAATTTGATATCGAAGGTCCGGCTTTCGCCGGCCTTGATGCCGATGACGTTGTCCTCAAAACCCGGAATGAACTGGGCCGAGCCGAGCACGATCGGCACCCCTTCGGCGGAGCCGCCTTCGAACGGCTGGCCGTCCTGGGTGCCTTGGAACGACACCGTCACCCGATCGCCCTTCTCCGCCGCTTCGGCCTTGGCGACGAACGGCCGGTTGGCGTCGGCGATCCTTTGCAGCGCCTCGTCGATCTCGGGCTCGGTCACCTCCGCGGTGAGCCGCTGCAGTTTTATGGTCTTGAAATCGGCGAGCGGGATCGGCGGCAAAATCTCGATCTCGACTTTGTAGGCGAGGTCGGCTTTGCCTTCGATGACGCCTTCGACCGTGCCTTCGTCGGGCACGACCTTGGGCTCGGTGGCGAGCTTGTAGCCGTTGTCGGTGACGATCTTGCTGTTGGCCTCGCGCACCGCGTCTTCGATCACCTCGGCCATGGCGCTCTTGCCGTAAAGGCGCTTGAGGTGGGCGACCGGGACCTTGCCCGGGCGGAAGCCGCGCAGCTGCACCTTGCCCTTGAGGTCATCGAGGCGCGCGTTGACCTTGGCCGCGAGATCGGTCGCCGGCACCACGACGCGGAATTCGCGCTTGAGACCCGCAGCGGCAGTTTCAGTCACTTGCATTGGCGCTACTCTTCAGAGCCCGAGCGTGATCCCGGCCGAGTTTTGGAAAAACCGCCCGGCTGGTGCGGGCGGAGGGACTCGAACCCCCACGACTTTCGTCACGGGAACCTAAATCCCGCGCGTCTACCAATTCCGCCACGCCCGCGACGCGTAGGGCGGCCCGGTGGCGCGGCTTATATCATGCGCTGTGCGCGGGACACCATAAAAATAGGCCCGGGATCATGTGCCCGGCAGCGGCGTGCCGCTCACGCCAGCAGCGCGCGATAAACCCGGGGCAGCATCTGCGGCAAATCCTCGGCGATCAGGCCCGGGCCGAATGCCGCAGCCGCTTCGCCGTGGAGCCACACCGCAGCCGCAGCCCCCTCGAAGGCCGGCATGCCCTGCGCCAACAGGCCCGCAGCCATGCCGGTCAGCACGTCGCCGGCGCCAGCGGTGGCCAGATAGGGCGGCGCATTGGCGCTGACCGCGGCGCGCCCATCCGGCGCCGCGACCACGGTATCGGCGCCCTTGAGCACCACGACCGCGCCAACAAGCTTGGCCGCAAGGCGCGCCCGTTCAAGCTTCGACGGAACTTGAGCTTTCTTATCCAAGGCAAAGAAATAACGAGAAAATTCGCCTTCATGGGGCGTCAGGACCGTGGCCTGTGCCGACCGCGCCTTCAGCGCCTTGGCAAGGCGTTGCGGATCGGCGGCGAAGCTCGTGATGGCATCGGCATCGAGCACCACGGCGCGCTCGCCCGAAAGTGCCGCAAGGACGCGTTCGCAGGTAGCTTCGCCGACGCCGACGCCCGGCCCGATCGCCAAGGCGTTCAAGCGGCGGTCCGACAGGAATTTTGCCAATTCGGCAGCGCCATCCACCGGCCGGACCATCACCGCGAGGCTTGCCGCGGCATTGACAGCAAGCGCGTCGCGCGGGCTGGCGATGGTGACGAGCCCTGCCCCCGCGCGTAATGCGCCGCGGGCGGCGAGCCGCGCCGCGCCCGTCGACCATGCCGGCCCCGATACCACCACGGCGTGGCCGCGGTCGTATTTGTGGCCCTGGTATTTCGGCACCGGGAAAAAGCGCCGCCACAGCGCCGGAACGTTCTCGAACGTCTTGGGCGCAATCTTTTCCAGCACGGACGCCGGAATGCCGATATCGACGACGGAAATCGTGCCGCAATGGAGCCGCCCCGGCAGCAGCAGATGTCCGGGCTTTTTGCTGAAAAACGTGATGGTGTGGGTGGCCTGCACCGCGACGCCGAGGACCGCGCCCGACGTGCCGTTGATGCCGCTCGGCAAATCCACCGCGTAGACCGGCGCCCTCCCGGCATTGATCGCTTCGATCAAAGCGCGCGCAATTCCCTCCACCGGCCGGTCGAGGCCGGCGCCAAATAGCGCATCGATGACGACGTCGGCGCCGGCCAACGCCTTAGGCTTCGCGGCAGCAACCGGCCCGGTCCATTTTTTTGCAGCGAGTGCCGCGTCGTCTTTGAGCCGGCCGACATCACCCAGCAGCACGACCTCGACGCGGGCGCCGCGTTCGGCCAAGAGCCGCGCGGCGACAAAACCGTCGCCGCCATTGTTGCCCGGGCCTGCGACAACGACGACCCGGCTGCCGGACGGATGGCGCTCGGCCACCGCCTCGGCCACGGCGCGGCCGGCGCTCTCCATCAGCTCGCTGCCGGCAATCCCGCCGGCAATCGCCAAACGGTCGGCCTCGGCCATTTCCGCAGTGGTCAAAAGCTCAAACATGCCGCTTGGAGGATAGCCAAAGCGGCCCATCGCGAATACGGCCAGCGGTTGCCCACAATCGGAAGCGCCACACCATTGACGAGATAATAGGCAATCTGCTCACTTTAACGGCGACGGCTCCTGCAGCGACGTCCTAGCCGGTTCCCGATCAAGCCATAGCGCTTTGATCGGGTTGCTGTTTTCAGGCGCAGCGGGCCTTGGCACGGGACCTGCTAACCAAGGGCTCGGTTCCTTCGGTGATTGCGCCCACCCTGGGGCCGGGAGACGAAACGCGATGAAAAAAATCGAGGCTGTGATCAAGCCGTTCAAGCTCGATGAAGTGAAGGAGGCGCTGCAGGAAGTCGGTCTGCAAGGAATAACCGTGACCGAAGCCAAGGGGTTCGGGCGCCAGAAAGGCCACACCGAGCTTTACCGCGGCGCCGAGTATGTCGTCGATTTTCTGCCCAAGGTGAAGATCGAGATCGTGCTCGGCGACGACATGGTCGAGAAAGCCATCGAGGCAATCCGTCGCGCCGCCCAGACCGGGCGTATCGGCGACGGCAAAATCTTTGTATCGACGATCGAAGAAGCCATCCGGATCAGGACGGGGGAATCCGGACTTGACGCCATCTGAATTGCTGGTTTGAACGCTTTCCGACGTCCCGCTTCGAAAGCTGCAATCCAACCAGCGGCATTCACTAACACCACGAAAGGGTACGCTTGCCATGACGACGCCAAAGAATGTCATGAAAATGATCAAGGACAGCGACGTAAAATACGCCGATTTCCGCTTCACCGATCCGCGCGGCAAGTGGCAGCACGTCACCTTCGACATCAGCCAGATCGAGGAAGAAACGTTCGCCGAAGGCATGATGTTCGACGGCTCCTCGATCGCCGGCTGGAAGGCGATCAACGAATCCGACATGTGCCTGATGCCGGACCCGACCTCGGCCTGCATCGATCCGTTCTTCGCCGAGACCACGCTGGTTCTGGTTTGCGACGTGCTCGAGCCGACCACCGGCGAGCCGTATAACCGCGACCCGCGCGGCATCGCTAGGCGCGCCGAGGGCATGGTCAAGTCCATGGGCGTCGGCGACACCATTTATTTCGGCCCCGAGGCCGAGTTCTTCGTGTTCGACGACGTCCGCTACAGCGCGACGCCGTACAATACCGGCTTCAAGCTCGACTCCATCGAATTTCCGACCAATGCCGACACCGTCTATGAGGGCGGCAATCTCGGCCACCGGGTGTGGACCAAGAAGGGCTACTTCCCGGTACCGCCGCAGGATTCGGTGCAGGACATGCGCTCGGAAATGCTCGCCGCCATGGCGCGCATGGGCGTGAAGGTCGAGAAGCATCACCACGAAGTGGCGTCGGCCCAGCACGAGCTCGGCATGAAGTTCTCGCCGCTGACGATGATGGCCGACCAGCTGCAGATCTACAAATACTGCATCAGCCAGGTGGCGCAGGTTTACGGCAAGAGCGCCTGCTTCATGCCGAAGCCGGTCTACGGCGACAACGGCTCCGGCATGCACTGCCACCAGTCGATCTGGAAGGGCGGCAAGCCGGTATTCGCCGGCAACAAATATTCCGACCTGTCGGATACCTGCCTGTCCTATATCGCCGGCATCATCAAGCACGCCAGGGCGATCAACGCCTTCACCAACCCGACCACCAACTCCTACAAGCGGCTGGTGCCGGGTTTTGAAGCGCCCGTGCTGCTCGCTTACTCGGCCCGCAACCGTTCGGCGTCGTGCCGCATCCCCTATACGACCAATCCGAAGGCCAAGCGCGTCGAGGTGCGCTTCCCCGATCCGCTGGCCAATCCGTACCTCGCCTTTGCGGCGATGCTGATGGCCGGCCTCGACGGCATCAAGAACAAGCTCGATCCGGGCGAAGCCGTCGACAAGGATCTCTACGATCTGCCGCCGAAGGAATTGAAGAAGATTCCGACCGTGTGCGGCTCGCTCCGGCAGGCGCTCGAAGAGCTCAACAAGGACCGCGGCTTCCTCAAAGCCGGCGGCGTGTTCGACGACGACTTCATCGACAGTTACGTCGACCTGAAGATGAGCGAAATCATCCGCTTCGAGCACACCCCGCATCCGGTCGAATTCGAGATGTATTACTCGGCATAGCGTGATCCCGAAAAAGCCTGCCCCGGACTTGATCCGGGGTGGAAGCCGGTTTTCGGAAAAGATCGTGCTTCACTAAGTGCGTTGCGTATCCTCCCTGCATTGCTTGCAATGCGAACTTAAAGGGCGCCGTGGTTAGCGGCGCCCTCTTTCTTTTTTCGATGCGGCGGCGCGGCGCCCGTTCGATGTCAAGAACGGCACAACGCGTCCTGCCGTGCGGCCCGCAATGACCCGACCAGCGGTACCGAAAGATTAGGAACCGGCTGCAGGACCGCACCTTGCGGGTTTTGCGCCGCGCCAGCGCCGCGCCGCTCCGGCGCGCCCGGCACCGCTTCGTCGGAGGCCTCGACGCGGTCGCGCCCGTTGGTCTTGGCGCGATAGAGCGCGGCATCGGCGCGGGCGATCAGGGTGTCGATGTCGGCGGAAGCCGAGCCGCAGGACACTCCGACGCTCACCGTCGCCGCGGCGTGGCTGCCGGGCACGGCACTTGCCGCGGCAAAGGCCCGGCGCACGCGGTTGGCGGCGGCCGTCGCGTCGCCCAATGTGCTCGGCAACAGCGCGATGAATTCCTCGCCGCCGAGGCGGCCGATGGCGTCGCCGGCGCGCAGCGTCTTTTTCACCACGGTTGCGAACAGATGCAGCGTGGCGTCGCCGCTATTGTGGCCGAACCGGTCGTTGATCGCTTTGAAGTGGTCGAGATCGAAGGCCAGCACGCAGACCGGCTCTTTGCCCGCCTGCCGCGCCGTCATGATCTCGGCGGCGGCCTCGAAGAAGCCGCGGCGGTTGAGCAGCTCGGTCAGCGGATCGGTCGCCGCCGCCAGCTTGTATTGCCGCACCGTACGGTCCTTGGCCAGCACCAGCACGATGAAGGCGGCGCCGACCACGTAGAGCACGACCTCGATGGCATAGACCGCGACCCAGCCGGCGCCGAGCGTGCGGTTGCCGATGCCGTCCTGCGACAGTCCCGCCAGCGCCACCGGGAACAGGAAGATCACGCCGTGCAGCATCGGCACGAAGATCGCCGGCCAGCGCCGGATCAGCGATTGGCGCCGCTCGCGCCACAGCTCGATGGCGGTCAGGAACGTATAGGTGGCGATGATCACCGAGCTTACGACCAGCCGCGACGTCTCCGTGGTCATGAATGCCGAGGACGAGCCGAAGGCGACCCAGACCACGGCGCCGAGGCACATCGAGCCCCACAGCACCGGCCGGCCGTGGAACAGGCGCGCGGCGCTCCACACCATGCCGACCGCGATGAACAGCAGAATATCGGCAATGCTCGGCGGCACCGGCAAGATCAGGTCGCCCAGTCGCCACAGCACGCCGGACAATCCGCCGATCAGATACGCCAGGCCCCACCAGGCGAGCGCGGTGATGCCGTCCTGCAGCCAGGCGAACAGCAGGAACAGGCCGAGTAAAGACGTGACGCAGATGGCGATGACGAATAGCGTGCCGATGTCGAGCGACATCGCCGCTTCGGCGAGGCTGGCAAACATGGCTAGGCGCTCCTCTCACTCAATCTGGAGAAAGCCGTATCACCGATCGCGGCGCCGTGCCGGACGTTTGCTTTTCAGGCTTTGCCGAGTGTGAGGCACAAACCGCGGGTTTTGCGGAAAAGCCGCGAAAATTGGAAAAGTGACAATTGCAGTAGTGAAAATTGCAACGGAAAAGTTTGCCGAACTAAAAACCGGTCCTAACAAATTGCAAAGGCGATTTGGCCGAGTTGAAGCACATCTGACGCGACCGCGGCGAACGCCGAGCACCGACGTGGTTCCCGCGCATGGGCCAGGCGCTGCCCGGGGCCCCTTCCCGCGGCGCCGAACGTCGCCTAGATTGAAGCAAACACGCTTAAGTTCTTAAGGGAGTTTGCCATGGCTGAGACCGCCGAACTCGACGTCGCCCCCGATACCGTCGAAGCGACCCTCAACTACATCGTCGACGACGGCAGCAAGGTCTTCACCATCGTCGCCAGTCCCGGCGGCAGCGACACGCGCTCCGGCGGCACGCCGGATCCGCGCCGCGTGGTCATTCACAACGGCCGGCCGCACACCAACGACTTCGTGCTGGACCGCAACGGCTTCCGTTTCGTGCGGCATGACACCAAAATGGCCGACTTCTTCAACGAGGACGAGATCAAGCGAGTCTACTATCCGGAGATGGTCGAGCTCGTGAAAGCCGAGAGCGGCGCCAAGCGGGTCGTGGTGTTCGACCATACGCTGCGCACCGCCGACGACGAATTGCGCGAGGCGAAGAAAATCCGCGAGGTCGTGCGCCGGGTGCATAACGACTACACCGAATGGTCGGCGCCGCAGCGCGTCCGCGACATCCTGCCCGACGAGGCGGAAGACTTGCTGCAGCGCCGCTTCGCCATCATCCAGGTCTGGCGGCCGATCCGGCATCCGGTCGAGACCTATCCGCTCGCCATGGCCGACGCGCGGACATTGGCGCCGAGCGACATGATCGTCTCGGAGCGGCGCGCGCCCGGGCGCATCGGCCAGACCTACGCGATCAAGTATAATCCGGCGCACAAATGGTACTGGTTCCCGCGCATGCGGCGCGAGGAAGCCTACGTCTTCAAGGTGTTCGATTCGATGCAGGACGGCCGCGCGCGCTGGACCGCCCATACCGCATTCGAGGATCCGACGACGCCGCCGCACGCCCGGCCGCGCGAGAGCATCGAAATCCGCACGTTGGCGTTTTTCTGATTGTCGTAGCCCGGATTGCGCGAGGCGCAATCCGGGAGCGGCATCAATGCCGTGCAATCGTTCCCGGATTTCGCTCCGCTCAATCCGGGCTACAAATTACCGCTTCGAGAACTGGAAGCTTCGGCGCGCTTTGGCCTTGCCGTATTTCTTGCGTTCGACCACGCGCGGGTCGCGGGTGACGAAGCCGCCGCGCTTGAGCACGCTGCGCAGCTCGGGCTCGTGCCGGATCAGCGCCTTGGAAATGCCGTGGCGCACCGCGCCGGCCTGGCCGGACAGGCCGCCGCCCGACACCGTGCAGACCACATCGTACTGGCCCTGGCGGTTGGCCGCGACCAGCGGCTGCTGGATCAGCATGCGCAGCACGGGCCGGGCGAAATAGACTTCCACGGCGCGCTCGTTGATGAGGATCTTGCCGGCGCCCAGCTTGATCCAGACGCGGGCGACCGCGTCCTTGCGCTTGCCGGTGGCATAGGCGCGGCCCTGCTTGTCGAGCACCTGGACATAGGTCGGCGTCGCCGGCGCCGGCGCCGGCTTGAGCGTCGACAATTCTTCCAGCGACTGGACTGTCTCGGCCATTATGCGGTCCTCTTGTTCTTGCGGTTCATGGCCGCGACGTCGAGTTTTTCCGGCTGCTGCGCTTCGTGCGGATGCTCGGCAGCCGGATAGACCCGCAGATTGCCGAGCTGGACGCGGCCGAGCGGCCCGCGCGGCAGCATGCGCTCGATCGCCTTCTCGACGATGCGCTCGGGAAAGCGGCCGGCGAGGATGGATTTCGCCGTGCGTTCCTTGATGCCGCCGATATAGCCGGTGTGCTTGTAATAGATTTTCTGCTCGACCTTGCGGCCGGTCAGCACCGCCTTGGCGGCGTTGATGACGATGACGTTGTCGCCGCAGTCGACGTGGGGCGTATAGGTCGGCTTGTGCTTGCCGCGCAGCCGCATGGCCACGATCGAGGCGAGCCGGCCGACGATGAGGCCCTCGGCGTCGATCATCACCCACTTCTTCTGCACCTCGGCGGGCTTTGCCGAATAGGTTTTCATAGTCGCTTCCATCCGGAATGGCGCGCTTGGCGCCGTGTGCGCAGGCTTCTAGCGGCGGCAACGACGCGGGTCAACACATTTGGTGATTATGGAATATTCTCAAGCAGTTGAGTTAGAGGTATTTTATTACCGTTGGCCGGCTTGCGATGGGATCGAATAGGTCGAGGTCACGTGCGCCACTAATTCATCCTCTCCTTCCGAGCGAATATCGACTTCGCCGACGGCCAGCCGCTTGCCGAGCTTGATCAAGCGCACTTCGGCAAGAAGATCGCGTGGCGCCGGCTTTTTGAGAAAATTGATGGTCAGGTTGGTGGTGACGGCGAGCGGCACCCAGCCGACGGCGGCCAAAACCGCGACATAAACGGCGAAATCCGCCAGCGCCATCATGGTCGCGCCCAACAGCGTGCCGCCGGGCCGCAGCGAGGTGCGATCAAAATGCCAGCGAACGACGCAGCCGCCATGCCAGACTTTTTCGATCGCGTAGCCGCTTTCGCTATTGAACATTTCCGGGAATTCGGCACCAAGGAGCTCGGTGAGCTCCTTGCGTGTCAGTTTCGCCGCCGCCATGTCCGTCATGCCCAACTCCGGTTTTTCCGATCGTTTTTTCGCATCGCAGATCGGTTACAATGGGCAAAATGCCGCCAACAACGCTGGAAAGCCGATGAACGCCCAAGCCGCTACCGCCGCCGCAGCCGCCCATTCCTCCTCGCTGATCCTTCTACGCGAGGACATCGAGGATGTCGCCATTCTCACGTTGAACCGGCCGCAGGCGCGCAACAGCCTGTCCGAGACCATGCTCGAAGCGCTCGGCGACGCGCTGACCGCGATCGCCCATGACCGCGCGGTGCGCGCGGTCATCATCGCCGCCAATGGACCTGCCTTTTCCGCCGGCCACGATCTCAAGGAGCTGAACCAGCGCCGCGCCGACGCCGATCGCGGCCGCGCCTATTTCAAGCACATCATGGGGCTGTGCAGCGGAGTGATGCAGCAGGTCGTCACGCTGCCGCAGCCGGTGATCGCCGCGGTCCAGGCCACGGCGACGGCGGCCGGCTGCCAATTGGTGGCAAGCTGCGATCTCGCCGTCGCCGCGCATTCGGCGAAATTCGCCACGCCGGGCGTCAATATCGGCTTGTTCTGCTCGACGCCGATGGTGGCATTGTCGCGCAATGTCCCGCGCAAGGCGGCGATGGAAATGCTCTTGACCGGCGACATGATCTCGGCCGAGGACGCCGCCCGTATCGGCCTCGTCAATCACGTGGTAGCGCCCGGCAGCGAGCGCGGCGAAGCGCTCAAGCTCGCCAAGAAAATCACTGCCAAATCGGCGCTCACCATCAAGACCGGCAAGGAAGCGTTCTATCGCCAGCTGGAAATGCCGCTGGCGGAAGCCTATCGCTACACGTCCGAGGTGATGGTCGAGAACATGCTGGCGCGCGACGCCGAAGAAGGAATTTCAGCCTTCATCGAGAAGCGCGACCCGAAATGGCAAGACCGCTGATCCGTCCTTTCGCTGCGGCGACGGCGCGCCTATGTTGTGGGAAGAGACTCACCTGGCAGCGATGAATCACGACTCCTATCCCGACAGCTACATCCGCGGCATTCTCAATACCGTAAAGACGATCGCCATGGTCGGCGCCTCGGAAAAGGAGAACCGGCCGAGCTATTTTGCCTTCAAATACCTGCTCGAACGCGGCTACAGGATGATTCCGGTCAACCCGGGACATGCCGGCGAAACCATGCTCGGCCAGCGCATTTATGCGCGGCTCGCCGACATTCCCGAGCCGGTCGACATGGTCGATATTTTTCGCGGCTCGCAATATGCGCCGGCCATCGTGCAGGAGGCACTGGCGCTCAAGACGCGGCCGTCAGTGATCTGGATGCAGCTTGGCGTGCGCAACGACGAAGCCGCGGCGCTGGCCGAGGCCAACGGCATGAAAGTGGTGATGAACCGCTGTCCGAAGATCGAATACGGCCGGCTGTCGTCGGAGATCGCCTGGATGGGCGTCAATACGCGGACACTGTCGTCGAAAAAAGGCACCATCGGCGGCATCCAGCGCATGACGCTCAACCGCACCAGCGCCCAGGGTGGCGCCACGGTGGCCGCCGACCGCGCCCAGCGCGAAGAAGGCGGCCGCTGAGCTTTTGCCGAAGCGGCGTGGGCCAGCGAAAGCGCAAAAGATACGCAATAGTTACTATAATTTGACACGACGTAGAACCTCCCCCGGCTGCCGCGCGTCTCATAGAAGTGGGCCGCTCGGGCCATATGGCTGCGATGCCGCCCGTTCGGGAGGGGACGATGAAACTCAGCACCACGATCGCACTGTCGCTACTCTGCCTGACGCTGGCGCCGCTCGGCGCCCGGGCCGACGAGCAGTCGGACCAGCAGGCCTGCATGGGCGACGCCATGAGCATCTGCGGTCAATTCATTCCGGATCGCGAGCGTGTCGGCGCCTGCCTGTTTTCCAACCGCGCCCGCATCTCGCCGGCCTGCCGCGTCGCGATAGCGCGCTTCCACCCGAAGACGGCGGCGCGCTGAAAGCTGCCGCAAGCCTTGTTCGCGGAAAAAGTTTCCGTCGCCGCCGCGCCCCATAGCGCGGCGGTTGCGTTTTCGGCGCCAGCGGCTTGCCGCGCCTTGACGGCTTTGCGCCGTCCTATAAACGGAAAGCCATCGTTTCGCAGCATGAGGACCGGTCGATGAGCGAACGCATTCCCGGCTTTTCCACGCTCGCCGTTCACGCCGGCGCGCAGCCCGATCCGACCACCGGCGCGCGCGCGACGCCGATCTATCAGACGACGTCCTACGTGTTCGAAAGCGTCGATCACGCCGCTTCCCTGTTCGGGCTGCAGACCTTCGGCAACATCTATACGCGCATCGGCAATCCGACCAATGCCGTGCTCGAGGAGCGCGTCGCCGCGCTCGAAGGCGGCACCGCGGGGCTCGCGGTCGCGTCCGGCCACGGCGCCCAGGTCCTCGTGTTCCATTGCCTGCTGCAGCCCGGCGACGAGTTCGTGGCGTCGAAGAAGCTCTACGGCGGCTCGATCAATCAATTCAATCACGCGTTCAAGAATTTCGGCTGGAACGTGGTGTGGGCGGATCCCGACGACATCGCGTCGTTCGAGCGGGCGGTCAGCCCGAAGACCAAGGCCATCTTCACCGAGTCGATCGCCAATCCCGGCGGCGTCATCACCGACATGGCGGCGGTGGCGCAGATCGCGCGACGCGCCGGCGTGCCCTACATCGTCGACAATACGCTGGCCACGCCGTACCTGTGCAAGCCGTTCGAGCACGGCGCCGACATCGTGGTGCATTCGCTGACCAAATTTCTGGGCGGCCACGGCAATTCGATCGGCGGCATGATCGTCGACGGCGGCACCTTCAACTGGTCGCGCGAGCGGCGTTATCCGATGCTGAGCGAGCCGCGGCCGGAATATCACGGCATCGTGCTGCACGAGACGTTCGGCAATTTCGCCTTCGCCATCGCCTGCCGGGTGCTGGCGCTGCGCGACATCGGCCCGGCGCTGTCGCCGTTCAACGCCTTCCTCATCCTCACCGGCATCGAGACCTTGCCGCTGCGCATGCGCAAGCATTGCGACAATGCGCAAGTCGTCGCCGAATGGGTCGCGGCGCATCCGAAAGTGGCGTGGGTGAGCTATCCGGGCTTGCCCGGCGACCGCTACCACAACCTCGCGCAAAAATACTGCCCGGCCGGCGCCGGCGCGGTGTTCACGTTCGGGCTCAAGGGCGGCTACGACGCGGGTGTAAAACTCGTCTCCAACGTGCAGCTGTTCTCGCACCTCGCCAATATCGGCGACACCCGCTCCTTGATCATCCATCCGGCCTCGACCACGCACCGGCAGCTGAGCGACGCGCAGAAAGTGCAAGCCGGCGCCGGCCCCGACGTGGTGCGGCTGTCGATCGGCATCGAGGACAAGGAAGACATTATCGCGGACCTGGAGCAGGCGCTGGCGGATTAAGCTCGTCATTGCGAGGAGCGCAGCGACGAAGCAATCCAGACGGTGCCGCCCACTGGATTGCTTCGCTTCGCTCGCAATGACGGTTACGCCGGCGCGAGCGGAATGTTGTCGTGCGCGACCGCGCGGCGGTCGGCGACAAGCGCCGCGTGGGTCGTTGCCACGGTCAACACCAGCATCGCCATTGCCTGGTGCGCCAAAGCGAGCGAGAGCGGCACGCGCGACAGCAGCGTCGCGATGCCGAGCGCCGCCTGAAGTGTCACCGCAACCGCCAGCACGTTGGCGCTGGTGACCACCCAGCTTTGTTTCACCGTGCGCGCGACGTCGAAGGCATGCAGCAGCGCGCAGACGAAGATCGCGTAGGCCGCCATGCGGTGGTCGAACTGCACCGTCAGGGTGTTCTCGAAGACATTGCGCCAGGCCGGCGTTTCAAGGAAGAGCCGCGCCGCACCCGGCACCAGCGCGCCGTCGATCAGCGGCCAAGTGTTGTAGATGTAGCCGGCGCGCAGTCCGGCGACGAGCGCGCCGAGATAGATTTGCGCCAGCACCAGGATCAACAAGCCGAAGGCGCTGAGTCGGATACGCGACGGCAGCGGCGCTGCCGGCCGTTCGCCCAGACGCTGCGCCGTCCAGATCAAGGCGACATAGATCACGCAGGCGAGCACGAGATGGGTCGCCAGGCGGTATTGCGAGACTTCGACCCTGTCGGCGAGACCCGACGCCACCATCCACCAGCCGACGGCGCCCTGCAGAGCGCCAAGCCCGAAGATGAACCACAGCCGGCCGCGCAATCCCGGGCCGACCCAGCCGCGCCACAGGAACCAGAGAAACGGCAGCAAAAACGCGGCGCCGATGACGCGGCCGATCAGCCGGTGCGTCCATTCCCACCAATAGATCGTCTTGAATGCGCCGAGGCTCATGCCCTGGTTGAGCGCGCGGTATTGCGGAATGGCCTGGTATTTTTCGAACTCGGATTGCCATTGCGCTTCGCCGAGCGGCGGCAGCGTGCCCATGACCGGCCGCCATTCGGTGATCGAGAGGCCGGATTCGGTCAGCCGCGTCGCGCCACCGACCAGCACCATGGCCAGCACCAGCGCGGCCACGGCATAAAGCCACAGCCGGATCGCTCGCGCCTGGGCCTCATTGAAGGGAACCGCCGTCATTTTAAGTTTTTGGCCGATCGCTTGTTTGGGGCGCGCGGACCATATAGTGCTGGCCCCTGCCCCCGCAACCGACGTTATGCCGCCCCTGGTGAAGTCGTGTCGATCCGCCTGCGAAAATTCGTCGGTGCTGTTTTGTTGTTCGCGCTCGTCATCGTGTGGGCGCTGGTCGCCATGGCGCTGGCGCAAGCGCCGCTCATTCACGACAACCCGATTGCGTCGGTCGCGTACTACGTGATCGCGGGCCTCGGCTGGGTGCTGCCGGCGATGCCGTTGGTGCGCTGGATGAGTCTGAGGAAAGACGACGGAAGACGGACGACGGAGGACAGATAAGGCAATAATTCTGTCGTCCGTCGTCTGTCGTCCGTCCTCCGCTACGCCGCGTCCAGGCGGCGAAAGCCGTTCCACATCGCCGTCGCCGAGCCGGACAACAGCACGCGCACGTAGCGCAGCCGTTGGAACTCGCCGTTGAGCGAAATCCGCGGCAGCGCGGTCAGGTGCCTCCTGTGGCAACGGAACACCACGCCCGGCCGGGTGGTCACCGCGGTCTTGAAACCAAGCTCCGCGGCGATGGCGAATTCGCGCGGGCCGGCCGAGGTGCTGTCGCCGATCGGATAAGACAGATGCTCCGGCCGCATGTCGAGCGCCGCTTCGATGATCGAGCGGCTCAAATCCATTTCCGAGCGCACCGCGTCCGCCGGCAATTTCGCCAGCATCGAATGGCTCACCGTATGCGCGCCGATGGTGACGAGCGGGTCCTTGGCGAGCTGCGAAAGCTCCGGCCAGGTCATGCACAGCTCCTCGCAGAACGCCGCGATATCGACATGGTAGCAGGACGCGAGATTTTTGATCACGGCGCGCATTTCCGCTTCGCTCGGCCGCGCCCGCAGCCACCAATAGAGCTGGTCATAGAGCGAGCGCTTGGCCGCGATCGTGGCGCAATCGAAGGTGCGGTTGCGGCCGTCGATCTGCAGGCCGATATGATCGTTGCGCGCGATCACCGCCTCGAGCGCGAGCCACCACAATTCGCCGAGCCGGTCCGGAAAACTCGTCGGCACATAGACGGCGAACGGCACCCCCGCTTCCTTGAGGATCGGATAGGCCCATTGCATGGTGTCGCGATACCCGTCGTCGAAGGTCACGCAGACGAAGCGTCGGGCAAAATCGCCCTCGCTCAAGCGGCGATGCATCTCGTCGAGGCTGACCAAATCCACGCGGCTGCGACGTAGATATTTGACGACGCGGGTGAGAAAATGCGGCGTGACTTCGAGCAGGCGGTTCGGCTGGAAACGGCCCGGCCGCGGCGGCCGCACGTGATGCAATGTCAGGATCGCGCCGACGCCCGCGACAAAGGGTTTGAGCGCCATATGGGCGCCGCTGAAGAAAAGCCCCTCCAACCCGCCGCGGATGATCGTCTGTCTGAGGCCTGACACCGGCAAACCCTCGCAAGGGCAGTATTCCAAGCCTTCGTTGACAATTGTTTGTCAACTTCGCGGCAAGCGAAGCAACGCTTGTGTCGTTTTGGTGGGCGCCTACGCGGCCGCGGCGGTCGCTGCCGCACCGTCCGCGAATGTACCGCCAACGATGGTGACGTCGGCAAAGCCCGCGTCGAGGAGGCGCTCGCGCGCCGAGGCGGTGCCGGCATCGGTCAGCGTCCCGGCGACCAGGATGGCATGGGACGCAAGGGCGCCGATGACCTCGACATCGGGTCCGAAGATCGCTCCCGCCGCGATGACGACACGATCATAGCCGCGCGCCAGCGCCTCAAAATTCGTCGTCATATTGGACGCCAGCAAAATCTCGCTGCGCTCGGTCGGCAACTGGCCCGAAGAGATCAGATGCAGGCTCGACTGCCGGTCCTTGGTGATGATGTCGCGGAACGATGCCGTCCTGGCGGCAAGCTCGGCAAGCCCGCTGGCGGCCGGCTCGGTCGACGTGGCTCTGATCGCGCTGTCGGCTGAACCGAGGCCGACCAGCACGACGCGCGAAGTCGCGGCCAGCGCGCGGGCGATCTTGAGCGCGGTCCAGCTCGTGTCCATGCCGTGGGCGGCGCCGAACACCGCGACCCGGCAGTCCGCGCCGACGTCATACTGCAAGCTAGCGGTGACGTCGTCGAGCGAACTGACCGGGACAGGAGCCGGTTGTTGCGGCGCAGACTTGTGGCGGATGGCGTTGAGCGCGGCCGTCACGCGCGACGTCACCTCTTCCGACGGCGGCGGCGCCTGCCGCACCGGCACGCCGCCCACCGGCGCCGCCAAAAGCTCCCTGGTCAGCACGAAGCCGACCGCGATCACCAGCGTGGTCAAGGTCGCGATCAGCACCGCCGGCACCTTCTTCGGATAGGCCGGCACGTTCGACACCGTTCCGCGCGAGATCACGCGCGCGTCGGCCGGCGCGGAATTGGCGGTGTCGCGCGCGGTCGCCTCGCGATATTTGGCCAGATAATTCTCCAACAGATCGCGCTGCGATTTTGCATCGCGCTCGAGCTCGCGCAGCTGCACGTCGTCGACATTGGTCGTCGCCGCCACGCTCTTGAGCTGATCGAGGCTCGCCGTTTGCGAATCGAGCCGCGCGCTGGCGAGCTTGGCGTCGTTTTCGAACGAGCGGGCGATGGTCGCCGCTTCCTGCTTGATCTGGCCGTCGAGATCGGCGATCTGCGCCTTCAATTCCTTGATCCGCGGATGATTGTCGAGCAGCGTCGAGGATTGCTCGGCAAGCTGCGCGCGCAAGGTGACGCGCTGCTCGGACAGCCGGCGGATCAGCTCGGAGTTGAGAACGTCGGAGGATTCGATGGGCTGGCCGGATTTCAGCATGTCCCGGATCAGCCTCGCCTTGGCCTCGGCGTCGGATTTTTGCGCGCGCGCCGCCGCCAGCTGCGTGTTCATGTCGCCAAGCTGCTGCGCCGACAGCGTGGTGTTGTTGTTGCCGACGAACAGCCCCGACTTGGCGCGGTACGCTTCGACCTTGGATTCGGCCTCGACGACCTTCTTGCGCAAGATCTCGATCTGCCCGGCCAGCACCTGGCCCGCGTTCTGCGCCTGCTCCTGTTTGACCCTGCGCTGCAGCTGCAGATAGTCGTCGGCGATGGTATTGGCGACGCGCGCCGCAAGCTCCGGATCCTCGGACAGGAAATCGATGACGATGACGCGCGATTTTTCCACCGGGAACACGGTGAGCCGGTCGTAATAGGCTTCGAGCACGCGCTCTTCCGACGTCATGCTCGCCGGATTTTTGATGATGCCGAGCATGCCGAGCACGGCCTTGACCGGCGACACGCCGCCGATCGTCGAATCGAATTCGGGCAGCTCGTTGAGCTTGAGCTTGGCGATCACGTCCTTGGCGAGGTCACGCGACAGAATGAGCTGCGCCTGGCTCGTCACCGACTCCTGGTCGGCGGTATTGCGATCGATCAGGTCCTTGTCGGCTTCCGGGCGCAGGAAGATGTTGTCGCGCGATTCGACGATGACGCGCGATTCCGACTGATATCGGGGCGTGATGACCTGGACGACGAGAAACGTGACCAGCCCGACCAGGATCGTCGGCCGCAGAATCCTCCAGCGCCTGCGCCAGAGCGTCGTGCCGAGCGCTGAGAGGTCCAACTCTGCGTCGTTGGATTGGCCCCTGCCCCGCGCCGACTGCGACGCCACACTCATTGCGATACTCCTCACGACCGAACTACGGACAAACCAAACACCGCCTTGATCAGAAACTATTAAGGTTGCGATCCGGTTAAGGCAGCGCCCCGCGCGTGCGGCGGCCGTCGCGTGAGACTTTATTAACCGGCGGAAGGCTCAATCGGGTTTAACTTTTTGCCGCGAGCTTTAAGGAATTCCTTCATGGGCCAGATGCGCCCGCTCCGATCGGCGCCGGTCCCGGCCGCTGCGTCATTTGCTGCGACACCCTATGGGCAAGCCGAATCCAGCCCGGCGAGCCTGAAAATCCTGCATATCTTGCGCGCCCCGCTCGGCGGCCTGTTCCGCCATGTGATCGATCTGGTGCAGGGCCAGGCCCAGCGCGGCCATCGGGTCGGCCTGTTCATCGACAGCACCACGGGCGGCACGCGGGCCGAAACCATTCTCGCCGAGCTCGAGCCCTCCCTGGCGCTCGGTTACGAGCGCGTCGCCATCCCGCGTGAGCTCAATCCGCGCGACGTTTATGCGCTGCATCGGGTCTCGCGCCGCATTGCGGCGCTCAAGCCCGACGTCCTCCACGGCCACGGCGCCAAGGGCGCGGCGCTGGCGCGCCTGGTGCCGAATTTCGGCGACGCCATCCGCGCCTATACGCCGCACGGCGGCTCGCTGGTCTATTGTCCCGGCACCATCAGCGGCGGATTTTATCGCTCCATCGAGCGGCTTCTCAATTGGCGTACCGACCTCTTCCTGTTCGAAAGCAGCTATATCGCCGACCTGTTCCGCTCCAAGATCGCGACGCCCCGCGCCATGGTGCGCGTCGTGCGCAACGGCGTCGGCAAGGCCGAATTCGAGCCGGTGGCGACCAAGCCCGACGCCACCGACATCGTCTGCGTCGGCGAGCTGCGTCCGGTCAAGGCGATCGACGTGCTGATCGAGGCGCTTGCCATCCTCAAAAGCTCCGGCCGCCGGGTCACCGCGACCATCGTCGGCGAAGGTCCGGACGACACCAAGCTCAAGGCCCAGGCAGCGCGTCTCGGGCTAACCGCCGAGGTCCGCTTTGTCGGCTTTCGTCCGGCGCGGGAGGCCTTCGCCATGGGGCGAATGCTGGTCATCCCCTCGCGCGCGGAATCGCTGCCCTATGTGGTGCTCGAGGCCGCGGCCGCCGGCATGCCGATCATCGCCACCGAAGTCGGCGGCGTGCCGGAAATTTTTGGTCCCCAGGCCGCGCATCTCATCCCGCCCGACGACGTCGCCGCGCTGGTCGAGGCCATGGGCGCGGCCTTGAACGATCCCGGCGAAGCGCATCGTGTCGCCGAGCAGGTCCGGGCGCGGGTCCGCGCCGAATTTTCGCTCAGCACCATGGTGGAAGGCGGGCTTGCCGCCTACCGCGAAGCGCTGGCGTTGCGAAAACTTGCTCAATTCACATAACCAATTTTTGAAGATTGTTCACTATGTTGCCGGCAGGCTGGCGACACCAGGTGTGTGGGGCTGACACCCTCAGCACGAAAGTTTGCGTTAACCATGTCCAGCACCGAGCACAGCACGATCTTCGAAGCGGCCGCGGCGGTTTCGTCGGCGGTCAAATCGTTGCCGCGCAGCGCCGCGAAATCCTCAAAGTCGCGCGCGCTGTCGCCCGCGGCGCTCGACGTCGCCGCCCAGCAATTCAAGCCGGCCTATTCGCCGATCGTGCTGGCGGGCACCGTGCGGCTCATCGAAGCCGCACTGATCATCGCGGTCGGTCTTGCGGTTTATTTCTGGCACGTGGTGCCGGCGGTCGGCTTTGCCTGGTACTATGTCGGCGCCATCGTCGGCATCGCGATCATGGCGATGCTGGCGTTTCAGGTCGCCGACATCTACCAGGTGCAGGCGTTCCGCGGCCACGAAAAGCAGTACATGCGGCTGGCCGCGGCCTGGTCCGTGGTGCTTCTGATCGCGATCAGCGTGTCGTTCTTCGCCAAAGCCGGCGATCAGTTCTCCCGCGCCTGGCTCGGCGCGTTCTATGTGCTCGGCCTGTTGGCGCTGATCGCGTTCCGCCGCGGCCTGTTTCTCCTGGTGCGGCGCTGGACCCGGCAGGGCCGGCTCGACCGCCGCACCATCGTGGTCGGCGCCGATCAGAACGGCGAGACGCTGCTCAAATCGCTGGCCGCGCAGCGCGATTCCGACGTCCGCGTCATCGGTGTATTCGACGATCGCAGCGACGAGCGCAGCCTCGCCACCTGCGACGGCGTTCCCAATCTCGGCACGGTGGACGATATCCTCGAATTCGCCCGCAAGACCCGGGTCGATCTGGTGATCTTTTCGCTGCCGATCGCCGCCGAAGGCCGCATCCTGCACATGCTCAAGAAGCTGTGGGTGCTGCCGCTCGACATTCGGCTCTCCGCGCACAGCAACAAGCTGCGCTTCCGGCCGCGCTCCTATTCCTATATCGGCACCGTGCCCGTGCTCGACGTCTTCGATCGGCCGATTGCCGATTGGGACATCGTGATGAAGTGGCTGCTCGACAAGATCGTCGGATCGCTGGCGCTGATCTGCCTGGCGCCGGTCATGCTGCTGGTCGCGCTCGCCATCAAGCTCGACAGCAAGGGGCCGGTCTTCTTCAAGCAGCGTCGCCACGGCTTCAACAACGAGCTCATCGAAGTCTACAAGTTCCGTTCGCTCTATGCCGAGCACACCGATCCGAGCGCGGCCAAGCAGGTCAACAAGAACGACCCGCGCGTCACCCGGGTCGGCCGCTTCATCCGCAAGACCAGCCTCGACGAATTGCCGCAGCTGTTCAACGTCGTCTTCGCCGGCAATCTGTCGCTGGTCGGGCCGCGGCCGCACGCCATCCACGCCAGGGCCGCCGAGCATCTCTACGACGAGGCGGTGGACGGCTATTTCGCCCGCCACCGGGTCAAGCCGGGCATCACCGGCTGGGCGCAGATCCACGGCTGGCGCGGCGAGACCGACAGCAAGGAAAAGATCCAGCGCCGCGTCGAGCACGACCTCTATTACATCGAGAACTGGTCGCTGATGCTCGACATTTATATTCTGCTGCGCACGCCGTTCGCCGTGCTCAACATGCAGAACGCCTACTGATGGACAATCCGGCGATGGCGCTCGACGCCGCGGACCATGCCGGCCCGTTTGCCGCGCTGGCGCAGCGGCTCCTCAATCTCGTCCTCTTCGTCACCGCCCTGACCAGCTCGATCGCCTTCATCGAGCCGTCACCGCACGACGGATTGATGATCGTGCTTGTGGTCATGTGCGTCGGCGCCGGCGTCGGCTTCGACCGCAAGCTCATCCCGCTATTGCTGCTGACCGTGCTGTGGCTGGTCGGCGGACTCATGTCGCTGGTGCAGGTCGGCGACCAGGCCAAGGACATTCAGTATGCCGGCACGTCGATTTATCTCGGCATCGCCGGCGTGATGTTCGCCTGCCTGTTCTGCGACGGCGATCTGCGGCGCCTGGCGATGCTGCGGCGCGGCTACGTTTTGGCGGCGCTGATCGCGACCGCGGCGGGCTATATCGGCTTTTTTCATCTGCTGCCCGGCGCCGACATTTTCCTCGACAACGATCGCGTCAGCGCCACGTTCAAGGACCCGAACGTCTACGGACCGTTCCTGATCTTTCCGATCGTCTGGCTCTTGATCAGCCTGTTGGTGCGCGGCATCAGGCTCCTCGACGTCGCGGTGCTGATGATCCTGTTGGGCGGGCTGTTGCTGAGTTTTTCCCGCGGCGCCTGGGGCCATTTCGCGATTTCGGCCTTGGTCGGCGTCGCGATCGTTCTCGCCGTCACGCCGGACCCGCGCATGCGCGCGCGCATCGTCGTGCTCGGCCTTTTTGGCGCGGCCGCCATGGTCTTGCTCGTGGTCGCGCTGGCGTCGATCGGCTCGGTCCACGACATGATCGTGGAGCGCGCCAAGGCGATCCAACCCTATGACGTCGGGCCGGGCGGCCGCTTCTGGCAGCAGCAGCTGGCGCTCAACGCCATCCTCGATAATCCGAACGGCTTGGGGCCGTTCGAATTCTTTCGCATTTTCGGGCTGCAGCAGCACAACGTCTATATGCAGGGTTTTCTGGTCTACGGCTGGCTCGGCGGCGCCGCTTATCTGGCGCTGGTCGCGATCACGCTGGTGTTCGGATTACTGAACGTCGCGGTGCCGACGCCGTGGCAATATTACCTGATCACCGCCTATGCGGTCTTCGCCGGCGAGGCGTTCGAAGGATTGATCGTCGACACCGATCACTGGCGCCACTTTTTTCTCGTGCTCGGCATGGTCTGGGGCCTCGGCGCCGCCACGATCAATTTCCGCCGCCGGCAGGCCTACGATCTCGATGTCGACGAAGATTTGCTTGCGCCCGCTTAGGCCCGAGCCTTCGCGAATTCGGCGGGATCGGTTCACGATTTGGTTAGTCCCGCCCGATTAGGATCGATCCCATGCAAGCGAATGCAGCATCGCTGTCGGCCGACGGCACGCCGGTCGAGGAGCCGGCGGCGCGGCTGATTTCGATCCCCTTCCTGCTGCTGCGCGTCTCCACCGCCGGCGGCGCCTTCGCCATGGGGCTTGTCCAGACGCTGGTGTTCGCCCGCGTGCTCACGCCGGACCGGTTTTCGCTTTTCATCCTGGTGGGCGCGATCGGATATTCGCTGTGGCTGTGCGATCTCGGGCTGGCCAAGATCCTGTTCGTGCAATTGCGCACCGCGCATCTGGCCGGCAAGACCGACGCGCGGGCGGCGCGCCAGGCGACCGCGGTCATCGTGTTCTACGTCCTGCTCGCCGCCGGCGGATCGCTGATCTGCTTCGCCGTCATGGCGGCGCGGCCGTCGTTCTCGCTGCTCGATGCCACCGATTTCGGCCTGTTCTTTTTCTACATCACGCTCAATCTCACCTGGGTCTGCCTGCGCAGCCTCAGCATCGCGGTCGACGAATACGTCTTTTACGAAAAGCTCGAGCTCATGCGCCGCGTCGGCAACATGGCGACCATCCTCGCCATGCTGATCGGGCTGCCGTTCACCGCGTTTCTGGTCGGCTCGAACCTGCTCTGGGCGGTGCTGGTGACGGCGGCGGTGGCAAAGCTTCTGCGCCGCGGCGCGATGGCGCCGCGGCCGCGCGGCTTTGCCCGCGACCTCATGGCGTTCTTCCAAACCAACATGCGGTCGATCGCGCGCAGCGGCACGTTCGCGCTGAGCGATATTTTCACCTACACGTTTCCCTATTACGTCGTGCCTTGGGCGTTCGGGCTGGGCGCGCCGATCATCATTCTCGAAGCGACGTTTCGCATTTTCCGCGGCGCCAGCGTCATCTATACGGCGGCTTGCGATCTCGCCATCCCGGGACAGACCCGCGCGCTCGCCGTGCGCGACCGTTCGAAGCTGATCCGTGCGACGCTGATCGCGGCCGCGCTCTGTTGCCTGCCGGCGGCTTTCGCCTGCGGATTGCTGATCTTCGCCGCAAAGCCATTGTTCGCGTTCCTGCTCGGATCGGCCGCGACCGTGCCGCCGACCGTCGCGCCCATCCTGGTGGTGATGCTGCTGGCCAATCTCGTGCAAATGGTCGCGCAATCGCTATTGCTGCATGCCGGCTTCTTCCGCGAAATATCGCGCATCGGCGCCGGGGTTGCGATCGCCATGGTGGCCGCAACCGCCATCGCGGTCGTTGCCAAACTGACCGTCGTTGCGTTTCTCGGCGTCTATGCCGCCGTCTACACCGCGGGTGCGCTCTACTTGGCCGTCGCGGCCTACCGCGGACCGATCCTCGCCGCTTCGCCGCACGGCGCCGCGAAATGGAAGCGCGCCGCGGAACCTGCCGCGGCAGCTTGATCGAGCGCGTTGAAGCCTCAGATCAGACCGCAGCGCAGCGCGAGCGCCGCGAGCCATACCAGTGCGGCAAGCGCCAGCGCGAAGAACACGGCGGATGACCCAAAATCCTTGATCCTGCCGATGTCGCGATGCTGCTCGGGCGTGACGTGATCGGAAAGTTTTTCGATTGCGGTATTCAAAAACTCGACGGCGAAGAGCACAAGGAGTGCCGCGATCATCGCGATGTACCAGGCCAGGCTCGGCGCAATGAAAACGCCGATCGGCACGGCCAACACGAAAACGATCGCCTCTTCGCGGACGGCAGCCTCGGTCTTGATGCCGTCGGCAATGCCGCGCAATGAATTCTTGGTCGCGCTGAAAAGCCGCTTCACGGCGCGGCGCGATGGGTTGTGCGGCAGCGCCGGCCGGCCGCGTGTTGCGGCTTTAGCCCCCGCTGACTATAGTGCGGCCCGATATTCGGAGCGTAGCGCAGCCCGGTTAGCGCACCAGTCTGGGGGACTGGGGGTCCCGAGTTCAAATCTCGGCGCTCCGACCATTTTGCTCGGCCGTCTCATCGCCCGCCAGCGCGGCGTCGATCAGCCGGCGGCAAGCGACGAGCTCGTCCAACACCAGCCGCAGCGTGGTTTCCGGCGCCCTTTTCGGTTCAGCGGACGGCCCTCTCGAAGCGCCAGGCACGATCGTCGGTTCGCGCCGTTCGGCCGCAACCGCGCCGCCGGCGCGCGGCGACGCAACCGCAAACAGCGACAGGCTCGGCTCGGCGCGCGTTTCGGCAACGTCTTCGACGAAACCCTCGCGCTCATCCTCGGCATCGGGCGGCGGCGGCAATTCGGCGCCGGGGCGCCAGACATTTTGCACGAAGCCTGAGCCTTCGTCGCGCAGGATGCGCTGCACGCCGCGAATGGTGTAGCCCTCGCCGTACAGCAAGTGGCGCACGCCGCGCAGCAGGTCGACGTCGTCGGGGCGGTAATAGCGCCGGCCGCCGCCGCGCTTCATCGGCTTGATCTGGGTGAAGCGGCTCTCCCAGAAGCGCAGCACGTGTTGCGGCACGTCGATCTCGTCGGCGACTTCGCTGATGGTGCGAAATGCGTCTGGCGCCTTGTCCAATGCCCTAACTCTCTGCCGGCCGCGGCGCTACTTGCCGCCGCCGTCCGGCTCCGAATTGATTCGCTGCTTGAGGATAGCAGAAGGCTTGAACACCATGACCCGGCGCGGCGAGATCGGCACTTCCTTGCCGGTCTTGGGATTGCGGCCGATGCGCTGGCCTTTCTTGCGCACCACGAACGAGCCGAACGACGACAGTTTCACCGTTTCGCCGCGTTCGAGGCAGTCAGTGATTTCCTTGAGTACAAGTTCTACGAGTGTCGCGGATTCGGTGCGCGACAAGCCGACCTTTTGGTAGACCGCCTCACACAAATCCGCACGCGTGACTGTCTTTCCCGCCATCGCCAGCCCCGAGCACGGCGATCGATCCATTGTCGATCAACATATCGTGCTGAATTATCTACGATATTAGCTTGGCGCCGCAAGTGTCAACGGGGCTGCGGACGGGTCGCCAAGGTCGCAAAGGACCACCGAAGGCTCACCAGCGCACCAGCGCCGCGCCCCAGGTGAAGCCGCCGCCCATGGCTTCGAGCAGCAAGAGGTCGCCGCGCTTGATGCGGCGGTCGGCAACCGCGTCGGCAAGCGCCAGTGGAATCGAGGCCGCCGAGGTGTTGCCGTGACGGTCCACCGTGATGACGATCTTGCCCGGCGGAATGCCGAGTTTGTGGGCCGATCCGTCGATAATGCGCTTATTGGCCTGGTGCGGAATGAACCAATCGACGTCGGCGGCGGTGTAACCGGTCGTCTTGAAAGCGTCCTCGACCACGTCGGTGATCATCGCCACGGCGTGGCGAAACACCTCGCGGCCCTCCATGCGCAGGTGGCCGACGGTGCCGGTCGATGACGGGCCGCCGTCGACATAGAGCTTCGACTTGTAGCGGCCATCGGAACGCAGACGCACGGTGAGGATGCCGCGGTCCTCGCCCTTGTCCGGCTGCGCCTGCCGGTCGAGCACGACGGCGCCGGCGCCGTCGCCGAACAGCACGCAGGTGCCGCGGTCGGTCCAGTCGAGAATGCGCGAAAACGTCTCGGCGCCGATCACCAGCGCGCGGGAGAACGCGCCCGATTTGATGAGGCTGTCGGCCGTCGCCAGCGCATAGACGAAGCCCGAGCACACCGCCTGCAGATCGAAGGCGGCGCCATGGGTGATGCCGAGCTCGGCCTGCACCGCAACCGCGCTCGCCGGGAACGTATTGTCCGGCGTCGAGGTCGCCAGCACGATGAGATCGATCGATTGGGCATCGACCTTGGCGTGGGCGAGCGCGGCGCGCGCGGCGTGGGTAGCCATGTGCGAGGTCCATTCACCGGGTGCGGCGATGTGGCGCTCGTGGATGCCGGTGCGCTGCACGATCCAGTCGTCCGAGGTATCGACCTTGCGCGCCAGATCGCTGTTGGTGAGGATCTGCTCCGGCAGATAGCTGCCGCAGCCGAGGATGACCGAGCGCTCGACGGTCACGAGGCCACTCCGCCGACGGCCTGGCGGACGGGCTTGCCGGGGCGCCCGAGCGCGGCCGTGATCTTGGCCAACAGCTCGTCGCGGACGACGCCGTGGCCGAGCTCGATTGCCGCGGCAAAACCTTCGGCGTCGGTACTGCCGTGGCTTTTGATGACGATGCCGTTGAGGCCGAGAAACACGCCGCCATTCGACTTGCGCGGGTCCATCACTTCGCGCAACTGCCGGAACGCCGAGCGGGCGAACCAATAGCCGATGCGGGCGCTGAGCGTGCGGCTCATGGCGCCGCGCAAATATTCGCCGATCTGGCGCGCGGTGCCCTCGGCGGTCTTGAGCGCGATGTTGCCGGCAAAGCCCTCGGTGACGACGACGTCGACGGTGCCTTTGCCGATGTCGTTACCTTCGACGAAGCCGCGATAATCGAGACCGGGCAATGTCTGCTCGCGCAGGATCGTGCCGGCTTCGCGCACTTGCTCGAGGCCCTTGGCCTCTTCGACGCCGATATTGAGGAGGCCGACGGTCGGACGATCGTGGCCGTACAGGATGCGCGCGGTGGCGGCGCCCATGACCGCCAGATCGACCAGATGGTCGGCATCGGCGCCGATCGAGGCGCCGACGTCGAGCACCACGGATTCGCCGCGTAACGTCGGCCACAGCGCCGCGATCGCCGGCCGCTCGATGCCCGGCAAGGTTTTGAGATTGAATTTCGACATCGCCATCAGCGCGCCGGTATTGCCGCCCGATACGGCGACATCGGCGTCGCCTTTCTTGACCGCGTCGATGGCGAGCCACATCGAGGACTTCCAGCGGCCGTAGCGCAACGCCTGGCTCGGCTTATCCTCCATGCGCACGGCGATGTCGGTGTGGACGAGTTTTGCCGCGGATTTGAGCGCCGGCCGCGCCTCGACGAGCGGCGCGACCTGCGCCGAGTTGCCGAACAGCAGGAATTCGGTGCCGGGATGCCGGGTCAGCGCCAGATCGGCGCCGGCAACGACCACAGCGGGACCATGGTCTCCGCCCATCGCATCGAGAGCAATGCGGACCTTGTCTGACATTCAATGACCTTGCGGTCCTAGGTCCCGGCGACGGAAGGGCGACACCGGGCGGCGAGAATAACGGTTCGGCGCCGGGACACAACTGCGTTCAGCGGCCATCGCGGTCCTTCAATCCGGCGAGCGCGGCGAACGGCCCCGGATCGGGCTTAACCTCTTGTGGCGGCTCGAAAACCGCACCCGGCTTGCGTGGATAGGGATCGAGCCCGAGGATGAGAAATTCGGTGGCGAGCGCGCCGAGATCGACGACACCGCCGGCGAGCGGCTCCGGCTCATTCCGGCGCCGTTCGGGCCGTTCGGAACGCTTTTCGTCGGCCTCGTCCTCGCCGGCCTTGCGCGTGACGGGCGGCGGCGGCGCGAACAAAAGGTCGATGTCCTCGTCGATCTCGTTGGCAAGCGGCTCGAGCGTGACCACGCAGTTCTGGCCCACCGTCGCCGACACGTGTCCGCAGACGTGCAATCCGTCCGCGCCGTGGCGGGTCACGTCGAAATTGGCTTCGAGCCTCGGCACGTCGCGCAAGCCCGCGAGCCGCGCCACCGCGGCGCGGACCTCAGTGTCGGCGACGAGATCGAAATGCCGGCCGGTCTCGGCCACATCCTCGATCGCGACCGGCACCTGCCAGGGCGCCGGCGCTTGTTTGTCTGCTTTATGGTCGCGCATTTTACGTTCGTGCATTGTTACGTTCGTTACATTTTTACGTTCGTACATTTTACGTTCGTACATTTTTACGTTCGTACCTGGGCAAAAGCCTCGGCGCTCGGAAAGACGACCTCGCCGCGAAGAAGCGCGCCGTCGTCCTGGGCAGCGAGCCTGCTCACCGCCGTGCGCGCATAGCGCGCCAGTTGCGCGGCTCCGGCGTCGCCGCCCGCCGGAAAGATATTGCGTGCCAGCGCCGTCTCAAAGGCCCGCGGGTCCGCCGCATCGAGGGCGGCAAGATAGGCGGCTTGCCGGCCGTAAAAGGCTTCGGCAAAGGCCCGCATCCGCTTCGGCACGGCGAGGTCTCCGACGCCCATTTCCCGCAGATTGGCATCGAGATCGCGGCAAAACGCGTCGAACAGGTCCTGGCCAAGGCCGCGCCCGGCCTCCACCCGGTCGCCCAGCCGGTGCAACAAGAGCACCAGATGCAGGACGATCAGGTCGAAGCGGCCTTCGACGCTATCGGGAACCCGGTAATCGGCGTAAAATGTCACCGAACGGGCCTGCGCCACGATGGCGCCATAGAGCGCATGGATGGTTCGGGCTTGCGATTTGCGCCGAAACCGCGCCAGGATCATAGGGATAGCTCGGATCTCGAAAAGCCGCTTAAGCGCGACGGATTGCCAGTTTTGCGTTTTCGGGGTACGGCACGCGGCGGCTGGGTGCAAGGTGGGTTTTGAGGATGTGGGGCAGCCGACGGCCTAATAGGAACACGGGTTCGGTGCGCGCCTTTGCGCTGCTGTTCACGCTGGCGCTGTTGCCGGGCGGCTGCTTCGGCGAAACGTTTCAGCGCGGCTACGTGCTGCCCGACGGCGCGCTCGAGCAAATCCCGCTCGGCGCCTCCCAGGAGCAGGTGCTGCTCGTTCTCGGCACGCCCTCGACGGTGGCGACCGTCAGCGGCGAGGCGTTCTATTACATTTCGCAAAAGGCCCAGCGCCCGATCTCCTTCGTGCAGACCGAGATCACCGATCAGCGCGTCATCGTGGTCTATTTCGACAAGACCCGAAAAGTGCAGCGGCTCGCCGAATACGGCATGAAGGACGGCAAGATTTTCGACTTCATCAGCCGCACGACGCCGACCACCGGCGCCGAGAACAACATCATCACCTATCTGTTCAGGACCATCCAAGGCAAAGGCTCCTAAGCCTCGCCGCCCGCGCGGCTGTACGGTCACCCCGACCTGCCACGCACGCGCGTCAGTGCGCCAGCACGGCGAGCAGCAGCAACGCCACGATATTGGTGATCTTGATCATCGGATTGACCGCGGGACCGGCCGTATCCTTGTAGGGATCGCCGACCGTGTCGCCGGTCACCGCCGCCTTGTGGGCCTCGGAGCCCTTGCCGCCGTAATGGCCGTCCTCGATGTATTTCTTGGCATTGTCCCAGGCGCCGCCGCCCGACGTCATCGAGATGGCAACGAACAGGCCGGTCACGATCACGCCCAACAGCATAGCGCCGAGCGCCGAGAACGCCGCGGATTTGCCTTGCGCGCCACCGCCGGCGACGAAGTAGATGATGAAATAGACCACGATCGGGGAGAGCACCGGCAACAGCGACGGTATGATCATCTCCTTGATGGCGGCGCGCGTCAGCATGTCGACGGCGCGGCCGTAATCGGGCTTGTCCCGGCCCTGCATGATGCCGGGCCGCTCGCGGAATTGCCGCCGCACCTCCTCGACGATCGAGGCCGCCGCGCGCCCCACCGCCGTCATACCCATGGCGCCGAACAGATACGGCAACATGCCGCCGAACAGGAGACCCGCCACCACGTAGGGATTGGCCAGCGAGAAATCCGGCGCGACGCCCTGGAAATAGGGATGCTGGCTGGCATTGCCGATGAAGAACTTCAGATCCTCGTTATAGGCCGCGAACAGCACCAGCGCGCCGAGGCCGGCCGAGCCGATGGCATAGCCTTTGGTGACCGCCTTGGTGGTGTTGCCGACCGCGTCCAGCGCGTCGGTCGATTTGCGCACCTCTTTCGGCAGGCCGGCCATTTCGGCAATGCCGCCGGCATTGTCGGTGACCGGGCCGAAAGCGTCGAGCGCGACCACGATGCCGGCCAGCGCCAGCATGGTGGTCACCGCGATGGCGATGCCGAACAGGCCGGCGAGGTTATAGCTGGTCAAAATGCCGGCGATGATCACCAAAGCCGGCAGCGCGGTGGCTTCCAGCGATATGGCCAGGCCCTGGATCACATTGGTGCCGTGGCCGGTCCGCGACGCCTCGGCAATCGAGTGCACCGGGCGAAAATTGGTGCCGGTGTAGTACTCGGTGATCCAGATGATGAGCCCGGTGACCGCAAGCCCGACGATGCCGCAGATGAACAGCGTCTGGCCCGAATAGCTCACGCCGGCGAGCGGGCCGAAGCCGATCAGCTGGTGGGTGACGATGGCAATGCCGATCAGGGAGAGGACAGCGGTCGCGAGCATGCCCTTGTAGAGCGCGCCCATGATCGATTGGCTCGAGCCGAGCTTGACGAAGAAGGTACCGATGATGGAAGCGATGATGCAGACGCCGCCGATGGCGAGCGGGTACGTCATCATCTTGAGCAGCATTTCGGCATTGCCGCGGAAGAAGATCGCGGCCAGCACCATGGTGGCGACCGTGGTCACCGCATAGGTCTCGAACAGATCCGCCGCCATGCCGGCGCAGTCGCCGACATTGTCACCCACGTTGTCGGCGATGGTCGCAGGATTCCGCGGATCGTCTTCCGGAATGCCGGCCTCGACCTTGCCGACCAGATCGCCGCCGACGTCGGCGCCCTTGGTGAAAATGCCGCCGCCAAGCCGGGCGAAGATCGAGATCAGCGAAGCGCCAAAACCGAGCGCCACCATGGAATCGATCACTTCGCGATCGTTCGGCGCCATGTGCAGCGTGCCGATGAGGAAGCCGAAATAAAGCGTCACGCCGAGCAGCGCCAGGCCGGCGACCAGGAGGCCGGTAATGGCGCCGGCGCGGAACGCGATTTCGAGCCCGGCGGCGAGCGATTTGATCGCGGCCTGCGCGGTGCGCACATTGGCGCGCACCGACACGTTCATGCCGATGAAGCCGGCCGAGCCGGACAGAATGGCACCGACGGCAAAGCCGACGGCGACCAGCCAGCCGAGGAAATAACCGACGATCAGGAAGATGACGACGCCGACGACGGCGATCGTCGAATATTGCCGCTTCAGGTAGGCCTGCGCGCCCTCGCGGATGGCGGCGGCGATTTCCTGCATTTTCTCGCTGCCGGCATCGGCCGAGAGCACCGAGCGGGTGGCCCAGATCGCATAGACGATGGCCAGAACGCCGCAAATAACGATGAGCCACAAGGTTTGCATTGCATCGACCCCGGTTGTCGCTAAAGGGGCCAGACGTCGGCGTTGGCCCGAAGGAGGACGCCCAACGCGCGAAATGCCCGCGGCAGGCGCAATTCGGCGCGGACATAGCCCAGAATGGCCCGGCCGTGCAACGGCGGCGAGCCGACGCTGCACAATTCCGAGATGGCGGATCGGACACCCCGGCGCAATGGCCGCCGCGGTGCCGGCTTGGCCGCAGGCGGCGTCGGGGGCGTCGGGGGCGTCGGGGGCGTTACAGCGATTTGAGGCACTCGAGCCGGCTCCATTCGTCCCGCAGCGTCTTGGGCTTGACCTTGTTGAGGCTCCAAAGCCTCTGCAGGCACGCCTCCGGGTCGTCGCCGCAGCATGTGCGCTGCCGGAGGCAGCGCTTGTCGGCGCAGAAGCGGAACGATCCCAACAAATCGCACTGCGCGCGCCGGACCAATTGGGTGCGCGCACGCGACGGACGCGCCAGCCACTGTTCGAGCGTGAGCCGCCCCGGAAAACTTCGCGTGCCTGTCGGCCGCCGCCGCGCCATGGCCTGATGTCCGATGTCCTTTTGCGACATGCGCCTATCCGTTCTCGCGATGCGGCTCTCGCACCCGAGTTTTGCCCACGCCAAGAAAAGCCAAGCCAAAAAGCGTCGCTCAAAAAGCGTCGCCAAGAAACTCCTCCCTTAAAAGAAGGGAGGCGGAGCGCCGATAGGCGCGTGCAGGAGCCGCATCGAAAAGCGATGCGGCGCGCGTCCTTTCTCCTGTCCTCCTGGTGGGAGGACCGAGGTCGCCGGGACCTCATGGAGCGGGCGCGCTCGCCTTTCGGCGCCCCACCGCGGCATCCGAGGTTTTTTTTGACCTCGGCTCGGCTTAAGGCCGCGCTTCCTGGAACCACCGGATGCAAACGGGAGGACCCTCTCCGGCACCAGTGCAGCGAGCACCTCGCGGTCCGGCACGCGCCGGACGGGACGATGCCCA